>Ga0070741_10014686_pt1 | contig 13488 bp, 11 predicted proteins | sample Coa_R1_4_FD_66440 | JGI IMG/M metagenome (GOLD analysis project Ga0070741, IMG submission 66440) | Surface soil microbial communities from Centralia Pennsylvania, which are recovering from an underground coalmine fire - Coalmine... | ecosystem: Environmental > Terrestrial > Soil > Unclassified ... | reverse complement strand
GGATCCGTCGACGACCCAGACGGTCAACCTCGGCGGCACCTTCCAGACGACGAGCGGCGCGAGCGTCAGCTCCGTCACCGTCGGACCGCGCAGCGCCGCCATCCTCACCGGCTCAGCGCCTGCGGGCGGAACGTCGTCGGCGCCGCCCCCGCCGCCGCCGACGTCGACGCCGCCGCCGACCTCGACGCCGACGTCCACGCCCACGTCGACGCCCTCCCCCGCTCCGAGCGGCAGCTACAACCCGATCAAGGCCCGGCACAGCGGCCAGTGCCTCGACATCTACTCGGCGTCGCAGGCGAACGGCGCGAACGCGATCCAGTGGTCGTGCCACGGCGGCACGAACCAGCAGTGGCAGCTCGTGTCGGCCGGGAACGGCTACTACAGCATCGTCGTGAAGAGCAGCGGCGACTGCCTGGACGTTCTGGGCTACTCCCAGGCGAACGGCGCGCAGGTCGCGCAGTGGCCGTGCAACGGCGGCTCGAACCAGCAGTGGCAGGTCGTGGCGACGGACAGTGGGTACTCGAAGCTCGTGGCCCGTCACAGCGGCCAGTGCCTCGACGTGTACGCCGCGTCGCAGGCGAACGGTGCGAGCGTGATCCAGTGGCCGTGCAACGGCGGCGCGAACCAGCAGTGGCTGGTGAGCACCTCGTAGCACAGAGAGATCCGAAGGCGGGCGCGGGCATCATCCCGCGCCCGCCGATACACTCCTGATCCTCCGGTGGGGCTCGTCTTCGACATCGGCGCCCACGAAGGAGAAGACACCGGGTTCTACCTCCATCAGGGACACCGCGTCGTCGCGGTCGACGCCGATCCCGAGATGACCGCGGCTCTGATTGCGCGTTTCGCGGGGGCGATCGAGTCCGGTCGCCTCTTCGTGCTCGAACGCGCGGTGAGCGACCGTGACGATGCATCGCTCACGTTCCACCGAAGCACGAGCTCGATCTGGAGCTCCGCGAGGCGCGAGATCGCCGACCGGTCCGGCGCTCACCGTGACACGATCGACGTGCGGACGACGACGCTCGCCGCCCTGATCGCCGAGCACGGTGTCCCCGACTACTGCAAGATCGACATCGAGGGGCTCGACGTCGTCGCGCTGCGCTCGTTGCACGGCGCAACGGCGTTGCCGGCATACCTCTCCGTCGAGTCGGAATGCGTCGCCGAGGCGGACGACCCCGCGGATCACGATCCGCTCCTGACGCTGAGGGCGCTTCGCGAGGTCGGTTACGAGCGTTACAAGCTCGTCGACCAGCGGTCGCTTGCCGTGTTGAGCCCGCGCGTCCGCTCGTACCGGCGCTACGAGCGCCGGTGGCGGCGCCGCGCTCGTGCCCGGTTGAAGCCGCTGACGCGGAGGCTCTTCACGGTCGACGAGTCGGCCGGCTACGCGATCGACCCGGCGGTCGTCCTCCGCCGGTGGCGACTCGGCCGTCGGCAGGGCTACGACTTCCCGCTCGGCGCCAGCGGGCCGTACGGCGAAAGCCTCCCGGGCGACTGGCTTCCATTCGAGGCCGCTGCGGACATGCTCCTCATGCACCGCGCGGACTACTTCTCGATGGACGACGCGTGGTCGTTCGGGTTCTGGTGCGACTGGCACGCGCGCGCCGGCTAGCGCGCAGCGGGGACGCCGCCTTTCGAGTCGGCGCGTCGCTGTGCCGAGTAGCCGGAGAGAAACCGCAGCTTCAGCTCGAGCTCGAAGCGCTCCGCCGGCCCCCGCGGGCCGTCTCGCAACAGGTCGACGACGCTCTTGAGCCCCCACACGTACAGGGCGAGCGGCACGCCCGACAGCCGCGGCCCCGGCTTCTCCCACTGACCGAGCCGCATCATCGCGATGTACCGGCCGTGCTCGCGGTGCCACCGGCGGTGGTATGCCCTGGTCATCCGCTCGTCCTGGACGTCGGCCGTGACGACGACGGCAGGATCGTAGAGGCCCTCGCGTCCGGCACGCCACAGACGCTCCTGGAATTCCCCGTCCTCGGTCGTTCCGACGTTGTCGGCGACGCGCTGGAACTCCGCCGCGAACAGGCCGACGTCGTCGAACGCCTCGCGACGAACGGCGAGGTTCGCGCCGACGAGGCAGACACGCCGGTCGAGGTTCGTGCGGAAGCGCGCGTCGCCGTGGTCGACGAGCGCAAGCGGCGACCAGTTGCGCGGCGTCAGCCAGCGCGGCGGCGCGCGGTGCCATCGCGGAAGCACCTTGCCGCCGACGCAGTCGACACCGGGATTGGCGTCGAAGGCGCGCTTGACGTCGCGCACCCACGTCCTCGACACGCGCACGTCGTCGTCGGTGAAGGCGACGATCGACCCCCGCGCGGCGCGGATGCCCGCGTTGCGCGCGAACGACAGGCCCTGCTGCAGCTCGAACAGGTACCGCACGGGAGCGTGGTCGCCCTCGACGAACGACTCGACGACCTCTCGCGTCCGGTCCGTCGAGTTGTTGTCGACGACGAGCACCTCGTACGCGACGTCGTCTGTGTCCTGGTCGAGCAGGCTCGCGATCGCACCGGGGAGGAGGTCGCAACGGTTGTAGGTGCAGAGGACGACCGAGACGTCCATGTCAGACCGTTCCCTTGCGGACGGCGAGGTGGAGCACCGGGACGAGCTCTCCGCCCGGCAGCGCGCGCGACAGCTTGAAGAGCACGTGCACCACGCGCTTGACGGCACGGGGGTTCCGTGTCATCGACACGTTGAACCAGATGTCGGCCTCGTCGGCGGCGCCGCGCAACGCCGGGCGCAACAGCACCGCCTCGTTCGGCTCGGCTCGCAGACTGCGAACGATCTCGCCGCGGGTCGCACCGCGGATCCCCGTGCGCAGCAGGGTCTCCCACGTGTCGTTCCGGCCGACGTGCGAGGAGAAGCGGAGGACATACGGATACGCGAGCGACGCCGGAAGGTAGTTGACGAGCGGCAAGCTCGTCGTGTGGGCCTCGAGCGGATAGACGCGGTTCGGCGTCTGATTGACGAAGAGGACGCCGCCGGGGCGGAGCTCGCGCCAGAGGCTCGGCATCACCGCCGCGCGCTCCTCCGGAAGGAGGTGCTCGTACACGCCGGAAAGGACGATGAAGTCGAATGTGCCGAGGTCATCCGGAAGCTTCCCGCGATCGGGAGAGCGCGCGAACTGGACGTTGGGGATCCCAAGAAGCCGCACGCGACTCTCCGCGATCGTGAGCAGGTCGTCGACGTGACCGACGGCGGTGATCTCGGCTGTCGGGAACATCCGTGCGAGGACGCACGTCGAGGCGCCCGCACCGCAGCCGAAGTCCAGAACCCGGGTGCGCTCGAACTCCGCTTCGCCGACGTAGGACAGAAGGTAGTTCCGCAGCCCGAACGGGAGGTACAGCTCGTCCTCCTCGCGGACGATCTCGGCACAGAGGTACGCGGGCGCGCCGTGGTTCAGCATCACGTCGACGAGCTCCGCCGGGTACGAGGTCTCGCACGAGCGAAACGGGACGAAGACACTCGGGTCGCGAGGGACGACGGTGACGCGGCGCCGGCCGCCGCCGAGCTCCTCGACGGTGACGTCCGCGAGAGCGTGAGAGAGTCGCGTGACCTCCGCAACCGTCATCTGGCCCAGCTCCTTCGTCATCGTCGGGGAACGACCAGGATCCGCCAGCCGACTGCTATGACCCTACCTGTGACCGTAGATCGTTGCATACGGCCGATGCAGCTCGACGACGCGTGAGCGACGTCGATTCGCCGCCGCTCTTCGAGTCGGAGGTACCGCCCGACCTGACACGCGCCGTCGTTCGCGGGGCAGGCGTTGCGTCGGTGCTCCAGCTCGCGAGCCAGGTGATCGCGCTCGGCTTCTACATCGCGATGGCGCGGCTCACGACGCCGGCCGTCTTCGGCACGTTCGCGGCCGCGATCATCCTCGTTGGGGTCACCGGCTTGTTCGCGGAGTCGGGGATGCAGGCCGCCGTGGTCCAGCGGCGGGAGCGCGTGGAGGAGGCGGCGGCGACGGCGGTGGTCGCGACCCTCGCCGGCGGCGCGCTGCTGTCGCTCGTCGCGCTCGTCGCCGCGATCCCGATCGGGCTCTACTTCCACAGCCGGGAGATCGGCGTCGTCGCGGCATCGCTCGCAGGCCTCCTCTTCCTCAACGCGGCTCCGCTCGTGCCGGCGGCGATCATGCAGCGCCGCTTCATGGCGCTGCGGCGATCGCTGCTCGAGCCGATCACGACTGCGAGCTACGGTCTCGCGACGACGATCGCCCTTGCCGCCGGGCTCGGTGTCTGGGGCTTCGTCGTCGGCTCCTACGCGAGCACGGTGGCGCGGACCGTGGCGGCATGGCTCTTCGTCGGCTGGTCGCCGAACCTGCGGAAAGCGTCGTTTGCGATGTGGCGCGAGCTTGCCGGCTTCGGGCGGCACCTCGTCGCAAGCGAGTTCCTGCGCGAGATCACCGATGTCGGAACGACAGCGCTTCTCGGTCACTTTCTCGGCACAGCGCCGCTCGGGTACTACCGTGCGGGCGCCCGGCTCGCGAATCAGGCTGCAAGTCCGATCATCACCGCGAGCATCACGATGCTCCTGCCGGCGTTCGCGAGGATCGCGCACGAGGAGGAGCGGCTTCGCGCCGCCGCGATGCGTGCGCTGCGGATGCAGTCGGTGCTCGTCTTTCCGCTCAGCCTCGCGTTCATACCGCTCGGCGAGCGCATCGTCGTGACGCTGCTCGGCGAGCGCTGGCACACGGCCGGCATCGTCGTTGCCGCACTCGCGGGATTGATGTTCTCGCTTCCTCCGATGCAGATCGCCGCCGAGGTCTTCAAGGGTGTGGGACGCCCCGAGTTCGTCGGGCGGCAGGCGCTCGTTGCCGCGACCGGCGCGCTGGCGGCGATCGCAGCGGCGCTGCCGTTCGGGGTCGAGGCCGCGGCGGTCGGCGTCTCGATTGCGGCGCTGATCGTCGCGCTGTATTCGGCGGCGGCTCTCGCGCGGCTCCTGCGCATCTCGTTGCGCCGGATGCTGCTCGAGCTCGCGCCTCAGACGATCGCGAGCCTCGCGATGGCAGGGATCCTGCTCGGCCTGAACGGCGTGCTCGCCGCCGGCGACACCACACTCGAGCGGATCGGCGTGCTTGCCGTGGAGGCCCTCGTCGGCGGCATTTCGTACCTCGCCATCCTGCGGGTGATCCAGCCGCCGCTCGTCCACGAGCTCCGGGGGGTCGTCACCTCGCAGCTCCGGGCGGCGCGCGGCGCCTGAGGAGAGGGACTGCACGCCGCGGGTACAGTCGCGCGCGTGAGAACCCGGCATGAAGCGGACGTTGTCGTGTGGGCGCCGTTCGCGGGGGCGCTGTACAGCACGGAAGGGTTTGCGGGCGGCGCCGAGGTTCAGGCCGTCACGCTTGCGCGGTCGCTGGCGCGCAGCGGCTTGCGCGTTCGCCATGTCGTCGCGGCGGCCGGCGGCGTGAGCCGCACCGAGGAAGGTGTCGAGGTCGTCGAGCTCCCTCCGGGCTATCGCCGGCGCGGGCTTCCTCGGCGCCGCGCCGTTCTCGAGACGCTGCGCAACACGGACGCCGCCGTGTACATCCAGCGGAGCGCCGGAGCCGATACCGGGCTCGTCGCGCTCTTCTCGCGTGCCACGGGGCGCCGATCCGTGTTCTCTGCCTCCCACGACTCGGACTTCTCGCGCGATCTCGACCTGATCAGGAAGGGCGGCGGCGGGACGGAGAACGCCCTCGTGCGCCTCCAGTACCGCATCGGCCTTCGCACCGTGCACGCGGTCGTCGCGCAGACGCGGCAGCAGGCGTCGATGGCGCAGCGGAACTTCCGCCGGCACCCTGTCGTGATCCCGAGCTTCGCGGTCGCGGTCGACGGCGCCAGGTCGTCGCGCGAGGCGGTGCTCTGGATCGGCGGTCTGAGCGAGATGAAGAACCCGCTCGCGTACCTCGAGCTCGCTGCACGGGTTCCGGAGGCGACGTTCTGGATGGTCGCGCACGACGTCCCGGCCGAGCGAAGCGGCCTCGCGGCGGTCGCGCGTGCGCGCGCAGCCGAGCTTCCGAACGTGGAGATGTTCGCACGCCTGCCGCGGCCGGAGGTGCTCGCGCTGTACGAACGCGCGATCGCGGTCGTGAACACGTCGCATCACGAAGGCTTCCCGAACACCTTCCTCGAGGGCTGGTCGAGGGGCGTGCCGGCGGTTTCGCTGTGGGTCGACCCCGACGGCGCGCTGACGCGCTCGGGCAGCGGCGTGCTCACGGGCGGCGACCTCGACGGGGCGGCGGAGGCGATTCGCGGGTACCTCCGCGATGCGGATCTGGCGTACGCCGCCGGCGAGGCGGGGCGGCGCTACATCCGCGAGACGCACGCGCCCGAGGTCGTCACTCCGCAGTGGGTGTCGCTCGTGGAGCGGCTCCGCGACGCTCACTGACGCTCAGCACGCCGGCCCACCGCGCCGCCACGACCTCGGGCGAGTGGTGCTCGGCGACGTACCGCCGGCAGCGCGCGGCCACGTCGGCCTGCTCGTGCCGTTCGGCCCACGCGCGCCGCGCCAGCTCAGCCAGCCGCTCCGCAGAGCCTCCCGCGTGCGCGCCGAGCGAATGCCTCTCGACGACGCCGTCGGGGTCGTGCGAGAGCGTCAACGCCGGGACGCCCCTCGACCAGCCCTCGAGCAGGATGTTCGGCATCCCCTCGAAGTCGGCGGTGTTGACGACCGCCACGGCCCGATCGACGAGCGCCATCAGCTCGGCGCGGCTGCGCTGGCCGAGGAGCATCAGGTTGGGGAGGACGTCGGCGGCCCGCCGGATCGCCGCTTCGAGCTCCTCGCCGCCCGGAGCGTTCGCGACAGGCACCCCGACCATCCAGAACGTCGCCTCCGGAACGGCGCGCGCCAGCTCCGCGAACGCGAGCGGACGCTTGTACCACACGATGCGCCCCGCCCAGAGGAACGCCTCGGGATCCTGCGTTCGAGGAGGCGCCGGCTCGGCGATGCTGGGGATCAGGACGGCGCTCCGGTGAAGCCGCTCCTCGCTCATCCGCTCCTGCTCGCTCGTCTGGACGACGATCACGTCGGCGAGGCGGACGCCGAGACGGTAGAGCGTCCGGTTCGCGAGCGTCGGCGACAGCCGGCCGTAGTCGAAGTCCGACACGTTCGCGGCCGAGAACACGAAACGGCGGCCGGAGAGCTTCGCGCAGAGAGCGGCCAGGCCGGTGTCCGGGCCGGCTGAACGGCTCACGACGACGTTCGAATCCGCGCCGATGACGGCGCGCGCGAGGCTGAGCGTCTCGCGCAGCTTGCCGAGTCGCTCGTGTGCACGGTAGGGCGCGCGCACGCGGATCGCGACGCCGTCGTACGTCTGCGGGAGCGATAGCCCCGGGCGCTCGTAGACGAGCAGGCACACCCGCAGCCCGCGCCGCACGAGCTCGCGCGCGAGCAGGAAGATCTGCGTCTCGGCGCCGCCCGTTGCGATCGCTGCGCGCTTCGCGAGCAGCGGCCCCAGCCACGGGACGTAGAACGCGACGTCGTACCGCCGTCGCGCCCGCCACCGCCGGCGCGCGGCGCTCGCCCCGCTCTGACCCATGCGGTGACGCTACCCGCGCGCGCGGCCCGGCCGGACGCCCACGAACGCGAGCGCGCCGTCGCGGCCGATCCGAACGACGATCGCCGTGCGGCTCACGGCCTGCTTCGCGCCGCGCCACAGCGTGCAGCGGAAGCTCGTACTGCCGTCCCGGCTCGGGATGCCGCTCGCGCACTGTGCGGAGACGCCGGGCAGCGGGATGCCCGTCGTGCCGACGTAGCGCCGGAGGTTGGGTTGGCCCGCGAGCGCGCCGAGGACGCGGTTCTCGACGGAGGCCGGGCTCGGGATCGAGCCGGCGGCGCCGTTTGCGGTCGTCGTCGTGCCCTCGACCGCCTCGCCGACGGCGGCGCGCATGGCGCCCGAGATCGCGTCAGGGACGCGTGTCGAGCTCTGCGGCGGCACCTGTGCGCCGAGCACGGCGCCGGTGACGGGCGCCGGCGACGCGACGGACGCGAGGCCGAGCACCTGCTTAGGGGCGATCCCGTCGTCCCACGCGAAGCGGATCACGACGCCGTTCAGCAGCAGGCTGATGCAGAGGAGGCCGACGAGCACGAGCCGTCCGCCTGCGGCCCGCGCGGGAGGCGCGGCGATCTCGTCCACGGGGCTCGCGGCCGGTGGTTCGACCGTCCAGCGCTGCGGGAGGTCGAGCAGAAGCCGCGCTGCCGCGGCGAGCTCGGGATCGACGAGGGCGAGCTCCGGGCTGACCACCGGGTGCTCGCCGTCCATCCTCCAATCTTCACGACGGCTTCGGCTGGTCCTGCAGCACCTGCTCGTACACGTCGAGCACGCGCTCGCCGATGCGGTTCCGGGAGGAGCAGAGGGCGCGCTCCCGCAGGTCGGGCGGCCGCTCCGACCCGAGGGCGGCGAGGATGCCGTTCGCGATCTTGCGCGGCTCCTCCGCCGTCACCGCGCACCCCGGCAGGTCGCCGATCGCCTCGACGACGTCACCGACCGGGACGGAGACGACAGGAGTCGCCGACGCGAGCGACTCCCGGACGGTCACGGGTGAGCCCTCGAACCTCGACGTGAGCACCGTCACGTCGACTGCGTTCATGACCAGCGCGACCTGGTCGCGGTCGAAGCCCTTCAGGTAGACGGGCTCGATCTCCGTCCCGCCGCTGCGGACGTCGTCGAGCGCCGCCTCGAAGAGATGGACGCGCTTGTTCTCGTGCTCGGGGTTGCTCGGGAAGAGCGCGTACCGTCGCTCCGCCGGCCAGCCGAGCGACGCTCGTGCCTCCTTTCGGTCGACGGGGCGGAACCGCTCGGTGTCGACGGGCATCGGGATCACCGGCGCGTCGGGTCGCCGGAGCCGCCGCCGCCCCTCGGCGCTGACCACGATCGGCGTCGACCGGCGCGCGACGATCCACGAGACGGGTGTGTGCCACGGGATCTCGCCGGTGTAGTCGCCTCCGTGAAACGTGGTGACGACGGGGAGCCGGCGCTGGGCGAGCGCGACGGCGCCGGTGAGGCCGTAGTGTGCGTGGACGAGGTCGAAGCGTCGGTCGCGCAGAAGGCCGCGCAAGTCGCGGGTCGCCGTCGCGTACCGCATCCGGCTCGCGCGTGCGTCGATACTCAGCACCTCGACCTCGACGCCGAGTGCCCCCAGATCTTCGACCTGGTCCTTGACGAAGCACCCGAACCACGGTTCCGTCGGCGTCGGGTACATGTTCGTCAGCACCAGGACTCGCATCAGACGTACCCGCTCGCGACGAAGAGGAACTTGTGGGCGACGGCGCGTGCGACGTTCTGCGGCGTGTCGTATGCGCGCCACCGGTGTGCGATCTCGTCGAAGTCGGCGAAGCCCGTGAGGCGGTGGAGGATCCCGAGCTGATCGACGTGCAGGCGGTGGTAGAAGGGCTTCGCGAGGTCGGGCAGCGTGTGCGGGTAGAGGCTGTACCGCGTCCACCAGCCGACGTCGTAGCGGTCGATCGTCTGGCGCAGGCACCCCAAGCTCGCCTCGTACATCGCCGCCGCAGGGTCGTCCTCGAGGGCGACGGCGACGTCGCGCAACCCCCAGAGCGCGTAGATCCAGCCGTTGAGGATGTGGCTCGGCGGCTCGCCCGCGCTCTCCTCGAGCACCGGCCCGTTCACCGTCCGGGAAACGAGCCCGAAGCTGTCGTCGACGAGGGAGCGGCTCGCGCGCCGCGCGAGCTCTGCGTCGTTGTCGTCGCCGCTCAGGAGGTAGGCGCGGACGAAGACCGATGCCGCCTGCGCCTGCGCGAGGGCGGAGTACGGAGGCCATGCAAACGGGTACTTCCGAACCACGATGTCGTACGGCCAGAGCAGGTGCCCGTCGCGTCGTTCCGCGCGATCTTCGAGGACGGCGCACGTGTGCCGGAAGGCATCCGCGGCGCCGGCCTCCCCCGCGAGGCTTCGCTCCCACCACCCGAGGGCGAGCTGCGCGAGACCGGCGGGCAGCAGCCGCTCGGGAGCGCCGGCCGACGGCGACGTCGTCTTCGCTCTGAAGTCGATGTAGTAGCCGCGGATCGCCGACGCGTCGAAGAACTCTCCCGGCGGCGTCACCTCGTAGCCGACGCCGCTCGAAAGCGCGGAGTTCAGGTGACGCAGCACCCGCCGCTTGAGCAGGCCCCTCGCGTGCGCCCTCAGGTCGCCGTGAGCTCCGTCCGCGGCCTCGTCGGTTGCCATGTCCGCGAACGAGCGGAGTGCGTCCGCCCACGAACCCGCGAGCCCGTCGACGCCCGGGTCGCGTCGCACGACGCGGATGCGCGACGGCGGGTAGCCCGACATGACGAGCTGCGGCAGCTGCTCGCGCTCTGCCGCGATCACGCCGTCGGCGTGCGGGCCGACGAGCCGTGTCGCGATCCGGTGCGGGATCGCGGTGACGCCGCCCGCGCGCAGCCCGTCGCCGTCGACGACGAGCGGGATCCCGTATCGCCGCGAGAGCAGGAAGCCGCACATCTGCGCGAGGCTTCCGTCCGCCACGAGCAGGTCAGGGTCGAGCGCGCCGCACCGGCGCAGTGCCTCGGGCGCCGGCAGCGCTTGGACCGTGATCCCGCGCTGTGCGAGTGCTGCGAGCAGGTCGCGTCCGAGCGGCGAGCGGCGGCCGCGCGGGTGCGAGCGGATGAGCAGGACAGTCAGCTCGCGTCCCGACGGCTCGTCACAGCGCCTCGAGGTCCGGGAAGACCGCGGTCAGCTCCGGCGGCGGCGCCTCGCGCCACTCTTTCCGCCAGAAGAGCCGCCGCCTGACCCGACCGAGGCGGGGGCGCAGCCCGAAGAGCGCCTGCCGAGACGCGATCAACCGCACGAGTGCCGCGTGGTTGAGCTTCGCTTCCGCCAGACGCTCGCGCAGAGGCCCACGGAATCGGTCCGGAAGCGTCTCGTCTGCTGCGAGGCCGGCGTAGACGCGCAGCGCCCACTCCGACATCCACAGCGGGTCCGCCGACAGCGCCTCCTTCCGGAGCCGGTACAGACCAAGGGTTCCCGGAGCGCGTACGCCACGGTAGCCGTGCGCCAGCATCCTCAACCAGAGCTCGTAGTCCTCCGACGAAAGCAGGTCGGCGTTGAATGGGCCGACGTCGTCGAGCGCGCGCCGCCGGATCGTCACGCCAATGTAGACGAAGTTTCGCCGGAGCATCTCCGTGAAGAACACGAACGGATCTTCCGGCGGCGGGAGCGGAGGGCGTGCGGGCTCCATCGCCGTCGTGCGCCTGATCCGCCGCGTGCGGTCGTCGATCACCCACGCGTCGGTGTACGCAAAGCCTGCGTCGTCGTGATCGTCGAGCGTCTCGCACATCACCTCGAGGTACTGCGGCATCCACAAGTCGTCGCTGTCGAGCAGGCTGACGTACCGGCCACGGGCGACCTCGAGCGCCGCGTTTCTCGTTGCCGCCAAGCCGCTGTGCGGGCGCGTGACCATCCGGACGCGCGTGTCCGACGCATACCGCTCCGCAACGGCGAGCGTGTCGTCGGTCGATGCGTCGTCGACGATGACGAGCTCGAAGTCGTCGAGAGTCTGCGCCAGCGCGGACTCGATCGAGGACGCGATCGTGGTGGCGGTGTTGTACGCCGGCATCACGACGGTGAACGTGGGATCGCCGCGCACGTGTGCGGAAAAAATAGCGTCGGCTTGCGGCCGATCGGGTACGTTCAGCGAACGTCGTCATGCGGCCGGATCCCTTACTCGCTCCTCTGCCCGTCTCCGGGCGATCCCTCGTCCACGAGGGGTTCCTTCGCTCGGCAGCTCGTGTGCCGCATCGACCGGCGCTCGAGCTTGCCGGCGAGACGCTGACGTACGAGTCGCTCGCGAGCCGTGCCCGCGCCGTCGCTGCGACGCTTGTTCGGCACACGCGCGCCGACGCTCCGGGGTACACCGCGGTCCTGGCGCAGCGCACGCCGGCCATGTTCGTCGGGATCCTCGGCGCTCTGCTCCGCGGGCACGCGTACGTGCCCTTGAACCCGGCGTATCCGCCGGCGAGAACGGCGACGATGCTCGACCGCACGCAGAGCGAGTCCGTCGTCGCCGACGCGCAGCACGTCGGTGTGCTGGACGCGCTTCTCGGCGGGACGTCCCGGCGGATGACCGTCCTGCTGCCAGACGAGGCGGATGCCGAGCCGCTTCAGCGGCGGTGGCCTCGACACACGATTCTCGGCCGCCGCGATCTCCTCTCGCCGGAAGAATGGCGCGCGGTCGATGTCGCCCCCGAGTCGGCGGCCTACGTGCTCTTCACATCCGGTAGCACCGGAACGCCGAAAGGGGTCATGGTGACGCATGTGAACGTACGCGCGCTCGTCGACGCTGCCGCGCAGCGGTTCGGGATCGTGGAGGAGGACCGCTTCTCGCAGACCTTCGACGCCACCTTCGACCTCTCGGTGTTCGACCTCTTCGTCGCGTGGGAGCGCGGCGCGTGCGTCGTGTGCCCGCCCGCCAAGACGCTCCTCAACCCTGCGTCGTTCATTCGCGAAGCGGAGCTCACGGTCTGGTTCTCCGTCCCGTCGCTCGCCGCGTTCATGATGCGGCTCGGCGCTTTGAAGCCCGCGAGCTTTCCGGGCCTTCGCTGGAGCCTCTTCTGCGGCGAGGCGCTTCCGGTCGAGGTTGCGGCCGCGTGGAGTCGCGCCGCTCCCAATGCGGCGCTCGAGAACCTCTACGGGCCGACGGAGGCAACCGTCTTCTGCACCGCGTACCGCTGGGACGACGCGGCCTCCGCCGCGGAGTGCGACGGTGGGATCGTTCCGATCGGCCGGCCGCTGCCACGCGTCTCGGTCGCCGTCGTCGACGACGACCTCCGCGACGTCCCGCCGGGTGAGGAGGGAGAGCTCGTGATCGGCGGCGAGCAGGTGGCGCGGGGCTACCTGGACGACCCGGAACGGACGGCTGCCGCCTTTGTTCACGTGCCGGGCCGGGAGGGGGTCCACTACAGGACCGGCGACCGCGTGAGGCGCCCGCTCCTCGACGGCCCGCTCGTCTTTCGCGGCCGCCTCGACCACCAGATCAAGGTGCTCGGCCATCGCGTCGAGCTCGGTGACGTGGAGGCGGCGCTGCGCCGGGCCGCGGACGCGCAGGCGGCGGTCGCCGTCGGCTGGCCGAGAACCGCGAGCGGAGCGGCGGGAATCGTCGCGTTCGTCCACGGGACCGCGATGGAGCCCGGCGAGATCAGGGACGCCGTCGCCGAGGTCCTGCCGCCGTACATGGTCCCGCGCGACATCCGGGTCCTGGACGAGCTGCCGCTGACCGCCAACGGCAAGACCGACCGGAACACGCTGCTCCAAACACTCGAGGAGCACCGTTGAACGCCGCGCCGCCGCCGTCGCCGGGCGACGTGCGCGAGTTCGTCCTCGGCCGGCTCGAATCGCACCTCGCGACGAGAGGCATCGAGCCGGACGGTCTCCCGGACGACTTCGACCTTCTCACCGAAGGGGTGATCGACTCGTTCGGCATCGTCGAGCTCGTCATGCAGCTCGAGAAGCGCTACGGCTTCGAGATCGACTTCTCGGAGCTCGACGCGGACGATCTCACGCGGATCGGCCCA
>Ga0070741_10014685_pt1 | contig 13488 bp, 8 predicted proteins | sample Coa_R1_4_FD_66440 | JGI IMG/M metagenome (GOLD analysis project Ga0070741, IMG submission 66440) | Surface soil microbial communities from Centralia Pennsylvania, which are recovering from an underground coalmine fire - Coalmine... | ecosystem: Environmental > Terrestrial > Soil > Unclassified ... | reverse complement strand
GATCAGCGGATAACGGTAGGAGAACGGCTGCGCCATCAGCACCAGCGCTTCATAACACGCGCTGTCGCCGTGTGGATGGAATTTGCCGATCACGTCGCCGACCGTGCGCGCGGATTTCTTCGGCTTGGCCGTCGCCGCCAGGCCCAGCTCGCTCATCGCATAGATGATTCTTCGCTGCACGGGCTTGAGCCCGTCGCCGATAAAGGGCAGGGCGCGATCCAGCACCACGTACATCGAGTAGTCGAGATACGCGCGCTCGGCGTATTCGCGCAGCGGGATCTGTTCGAAGTTGGATTGAAGGTTCATGTCTTGATTCAGTGCACGCGAATCGCGGAAATGTCGAGCTTCCGCAACTGGTTCTGTACTCCGTCCGGCCCGGCCAGATGCGCCGCGCCGACGGCGATGAACACGGTTTGATGTTGATCCAGCATTTGCGCGATCTGCTGCGCCCAGCGCTGGTTCCGTTCGATCAACAAAGTCTTGTAGAGCGCTGGATACTTTTCTCGCATGTCGGAGTTCTCCAGTGCCGCGATCGCGGCCACGTCGCCGCGCTGCCAGTCCTGCACCAGTTCTTTCAACTCCGTGGCCGCTTTGTCGTAGTCGTCCAGCGTGCTGCGCAGCAGCGAGATTTCCACCGGCTGCGGTTGATCGGCGAAGTAGCGTATCTGCTGCTCGGCGGTTTCCAGCTCGCGAACGGGTTTGCCGGACGCGGCGAACTCGCTCCGCAGTTGCTTGTCCACGCCCGATTCCGGATCGAATCCGGCCTTGATGATCGGCGCGACGGTGAGCGTCAACGCCGCGAGCCAGGGTTTCATCACGTCCAGTGCTTGCGGCGGCAAACCGGCGGTCTGCGCCGCGGCCTGCAGGCGTCGCTCGTCGCCCGAATCGAGTTCGCTGGAAAGCGGGTGCGCTGCGTCGATGCCGTATTGCATCACCAACGGCTGCATAGTGGCCTGATCGTCGTCCACCAGCTCGACGTAGAGCGCGTCGCTGGTCTTCAAAGCATTGTCGAGCGCGGCGTAGTGCCACTGCGTGTCCTTCGGCAACACGTGCACCGTGCCGAACAGGTATACGATCGAATCGCCGCGCTGGATCTTCCACAGCGCCGGATCGGCCCCGGCCCGGGCGCAGGCGAACAGCAACGACACGAGCAGTAGCGGTCGGAATTTCAATGGATGGCTCCGCAGGCGAAGGCGCGATTGTGGCGCGTCCGCGCGGTGAACGCGACCCGGGTCTCTCATCCCTGTAATCGCGCCGACGTTTTCCCGAAGACCTTCATGACGCGCACTCTCGCGCGGGTCTTCCGGAGCACCGCCATGCCCACCGTCAATCCAGATTTCAACCGTACCGTCGCGCGACTCGATCTCGATGCGGAACGTTCCGGCATTTTCACGCCCGGCGTAAGCGCAGTGAGCTTCACCGAAGCCGATCTCGCTCACTTCAACGAGAGCGTGACGCGGGTGGCGCCGGGTACGCCGCAACTGGACGGCACGCAGATCGCCGGCGCAGCGCGGCGTCTGGCGCGCGCGGTGGGCGAGGGCAGCCAGGCGCGCTTCATCCAGTTCCGTCTGCGCCGTGCGGGCGAGGTGCGCGCATTGCTGAGCGACAACGCATGGGGTTGCGACGAAACATTGCGCCAGCGCATGAGCGATCTGATCGCGTACATCGATGGAACGCAACGATTGATCCCGGATGACGTGCCGGTCATCGGCGGACTGGATGCCGCGCTGCTGGTGGATTTCGCGATGGAAGCCCTGCGCCCGGAACTGGATCAGTACGCGGATTTCTGCCGTTACCGGCAAGGCGAAGCCGCGCGGCTCGGCGTGATGCCGCAGGACGTGCAGCTCGATCGCGCGGGTTGGGAAGAGGCGCGCGGTGAAGAGATTCGTCTGGAGCGCCAGGTGCGCCGCATCCGCGAATCCAGTTACGCGAAGGGAGGCGGACACGAGGAAGGTTTCAAGGTGCGCTGAGCGAGCGCGGATTTTTTCGCGCCGCGAATGGAATCGCGGCGTTGATGACACATCGGCCGGATCCCGGGACGGGAAGATCGCCGACGGAGGTGGATCATGAAACGCACAATACTTGCCATCGTTGTTTGCTCAATTCTGGGCACGGCAGCAGGCGCGGCCTTCGCCGGTGGCCAACAGGCCCAGACAGCGCCGACTCAGGCGGAAATCCGGCAGAAGGCCATGCAGGACGGCCCGTCCACGGGGCGCATCGACTCCATCACCTACAAGGAGCCGGTTGCCGCGCACCACGCCGAAGCGGCGCCGAATCCGAAGTTGATGCGCCCGCTGACGCAGCGCGAGATCGGAATGTTGTTCAACGCCTGCATCGCTTACCCGGAATGCAATACCGCGTACAGCAATGCGCTGGAGCGCTACCAGGCCCAGTTGCGCGCCAAGTCAGACGACTCGAGCTCGGGCCAATGACGCGCGCAAGCCATCGATGTTTCGACCCCGCTTCAAGCGGGCCTTTTTTTCGTGGTGAGCGGACACTGTCGCACCGCCGGCGGTCGGCGCATACTCGGCACGCGGGCGCCCGCTGCGCCCGGCTACTGCGCAAGGCGGCATGGGGCGCTTCGAGACCACACGCTGGAGCTTGGTGCTACGCGCGCGCGGCGAACCCGCGGACGCCCGCAAAGCCTTGGAGGCCCTCTGCCGCACCTATCGCGCGCCGGTGTTGGCTTTCGTGCGCAGCCGCGGCTACGGCGCCGATGCGGAAGATCTCACGCAGTCGTTCTTCACGCGTTTTCTCGAACGCGCCTGGCATTCCAACGCCGATCCCGAACGTGGCCGCTTCCGCTCGTTCCTGCTGACCGCCCTGAAGCGGTTTTTGATCGACGCGGATGCGGAAGCCGCGGCGTTGAAGCGTGGCGGTGCATTTCGTTTCGAATCGATCGACGATGAAGCGGGCGAGGATGAACGCTCGCAGCAAACACCCGAAAGCGTGTTCGAACGCGAATGGGCGCGCGCGATGCTGAACGCCGCGTTCGAGCGGCTCCGCGAAGAAGCAGAAGCCGCGGACAAGCTCGCGCTGTTCGAGCGGCTGAGCGAATTTCTGATCGAGCCGCCGGACGAAAGCGACTATGCGCGTGTAGCCGCGGAATTGAACCTGCGTCGCAACACGTTGGCGGTGGCGGTGCATCGTCTGCGCCACCGGCTGCGCGATCTGGTGCGCGAGGAGCTCTCGCAAACCACCGCCAATCGCGAGGAGATGGAGCAGGAAGTGCGGGCGTTGCGCGGTTCGGTAGGGTTCTATCTGAACTCCGCCTCGTAATCACGGAGCGGTTTTGCCGAATGGAGTCCCGATGCGCAACGCCGGGGACCTGCATGAACCCAACCAATAATAGCGCCGAGGATTTCACCCAGACCCGCTGGTCGATGGTGCGGCGGCTGCAGGGCTCGCGCGCGCCTGCCGCGCGCGATGCGTTGAGCGAACTCGCCGTCCGCTACTGGTATCCGGTGTATGCGTACGTGCGCCGATGCGGGCACTCGCAGGAGATCGCGCAGGACATCACGCAGACCTTCCTGCAGCAGGTTGCCAATGATCTGCGCTCGAACCCTGTGCAACCCGCGGGCAAGTTCCGCGACTGGCTCTTGGCGAAACTCAACGGGTTTCTCATCGGCGAATGGCGCGAACTGGCCGAAGGCGGGCAGGTGCCCGGCGCGCCGGCGCTCTCGGAGCTGGAATCGCGCAACCGCAGCGAGCACGAAATCGACGAATCGCCGGAACTGGCTTACCGGCGAAGCTTCGCGCTGGAAGTGCTGACGCGCGGTTTCAAGCGCTTGCGTGACGAGGCCAGCCAGACGGGACACTTGGACATGTGCGAAGCGCTGGAATCTTTTCTGTCGCGCGATCCGCTGCCGGGGCAGTACGACGAGCTGAGCCGCAAACTCGGTATTCGTCCGTTGGCACTGGTGATGGCGCTGAAAAGACTTCGCCAACGCTTCCGCGAGTTGGTGCGCGAAGAACTGGCCGACACGGTGAGTTCCGCGGAGGAAATGGAGGCCGAGCAGCAGGCGCTGTTCGCGGCGCTGGACGGGAATCTCTGATATGGCAACGCATCCGCTCCCGTCAAGCAACGAGTCCGGTGGTGAACGCATCGAGCCGCTGGAGCGGGCTCGCGGATTGGCGCAACTGGCGTTCGGCAGTTTGAGCCGGCTGAGCGGTTATACGCACGGCCGGCATCTTGCGTTGTTGCCGGTCGAATCGCTGGAGTTGGATCTGAACGATCCGGCGCAGCGCCAGTTCGACGATTACGAGCTGCTGGAACTGCTGGGCGAAGGCGGCATGGGTGTGGTCTATCGCGCGCGGCAGATTTCGCTGGATCGCGAGGTCGCGGTGAAGCTGTTGTCCGCAGGTCCCTGGGCGTCGAAGGATTTCATCGCCCGTTTCGAGCGCGAGGCGCAGAACGCCGCGCGGATGCAGCATCCCAACATCGTCACCGTGTATGAAGTGGGCAGCTTCGAAGGCTTGCAGTTCTTCAGCATGCGGCTGGTGCGCGGATCAAGCCTGTCGGCGCAGCTCAAGCACGTCGAGCGGCTCGCGCCCAAGGCCGCCGCCGCGTTGATGCGCACGGTCGCCGAAGCGGTGGGCTACGCGCACAGCCTGGGTGTGCTGCATCTGGACCTGAAACCGGCCAACGTGCTGCTCGATGAAGCCGGCACGCCGTACGTCGCCGACTTCGGACTCGCGCGAAGGCTGGAAAACGCGTTGGCGATCGAGAACGACGAAATCTCCGGCACGCCCGCGTACATGGCGCCGGAACAGGCGCAGGTGCGCGCATACAAGCTCACCGCCGCGACCGACATCTGGGGCTTGGGCGCGATTCTCTATGAGTTATTGACGGGACAACCGCCGTTCCGCGCGGATACCGCGCAAGACACGGTGAAACTGGTGCAGGAAGCCCAGGTGCGCGCGCCACGGCGTTTGCGACCCGAGTTGCCGCTCGATCTCGAAGCAATTGTGATGCGCTGCCTCAGCCGCGATCCGCGTGAGCGTTACCCGACAGCTCGCTCTCTTGCTGACGACTTGGCGCGCTATGTCGAAGGTCGACCGGTACTGGCGCGGCCGTTGAACGGCATGCAGCGGGTTGCGCGCTGGACGCGGCGCGAACCGAAACTCGCCGCCACCATCGCATGCGCGATCGCTGTTCTGATCATCGGCCTGATCGCCACGACGTATCAATGGCGTCATGCCAGAAAAAACGCGGTGCTGGCACAGAACAGCGCCGATCTCGCGCGCCACACGCTGTGGAAGTCGCGCAGCGACGTTGCGCAGCGCCAGATGCAGCAAGGCGACGCGTGGCCCGCGCTTACCAACGTCTTCGCAAATCTGCGCGACATGGAAGCGCACGGCGATAAACCCGACGCCGCGCTCGAAAGGTTGCGCATCGGCACTGTGCTCGTCAATGCGCCGCAGCTGATCGACGCGATTCCACTCGGCAAGGAGCAGATCACCGCGCTGGCTGTTTCCCCGGACGGCAAATCCGTTGCAGCGGTTACGGGTGCGCGAATGGTCCATCTGATCGACGTCGCCAGTGGCAGGCAACGCTGGCAGGTCGAGGCAACGCCGAATTCATTCGGCATGACGGCATTCGCTCTAAACCAGTCGCCGCTCCAATTACATTTCTCCGGTGACGGCAAACGCCTGATTGGTTACCCCAATTCGGGCGGCGCCAACAGCGGCGTGAATCCCGCCATGTACCCACACGAAATGGACAGCGTGCTGATCGATGTCGCTGCAGGCAAGCTGGTCCAGCCGCCAAAGTCGTTCGTCGACTTTCTCGCCACCGATTACAGCGAAGACGGCCGCTACGCGTTGTTGTTCGACAAGCACGGCAACGTGCAGCGGTGGCGCACGCTGCCGTGGGCGCCGGACGGCGATCGGGTTCATCTGGATGGCGTTGTCGTCGTGACCTCGGACGGCGTGCAAGTGGCGGGCGAGGCGTTGCTTACCGACGACGGCGTCACGATGACGTTGGCCGATCCATCGAAACTGCGCTTCCGCAGTTTCGATGCGCGGCACATGCGTTTGCTGCAGATGCTGGAATTGACCACGGATCAGGATCGCGCGACCGCCTGGGCCATGCGTCATGACGGCAAGCGGCTTGCCATCGGCACCACTTCCGGCCAGCTCGTCCTGTGGGATCCCGTCAGCGGCAAGACGACGTGGCTGGACGCGCGTTTCAACGGCTGGATCGCGCGACTGAGCTTCAGTGCCGACGACAGTCGTCTGCTTGCGGTAGCCGACGAGCCGGGTGAAATGCGCGTGTTCGATGCGCAGACTCTCGAACGAGTCGCGACGCCGGTCATGCTCGGCAATGAACTCGATCCGGGCACCCCGGACGATGCCGGTTTTGGTCCGGATGCCGCCACTGTGCTGACGCGTCATGCGGACACGAACGCCATCGTGTGGCGTTTTCCGGAATTGGGCTTTCCCCGGCAGGCGCCGGTCGCGGTCGCGCCTCCGATGGTGGCCAATGGCGCGCGTTTCGCGCTGGCCAGCGATGCACGTTCGCGCCTGATGGCGACCAGCGACAATGGTTTGCTCAAGTTTTGGCGCGTGCGCTGGACGCCATTCGTCGGCGGCACGGCTGCACCGATGGTTTCGGATACCTTGCATTTCGACGGGCGTCATCTCGTTTCCGCCGACGGCAACCGTGTTGGTGTGTTCGACGCCGCGACCGGCCGGGCCGTCGGCAAGAGCGTCGCGTTGCCTGAAGCGCCGACTTTCGCGGGGCTGGATGGCACCAGCACGCGACTGATCGCGATCGCCGGCCGCGAACTCTCCTGCTGGAACTGGCGCGACGGCAGGTCGTGCTGGCCCGCCGTCACGTTACCGGATTCGCCGCTGCGTCTGGGTCTTGCCGCCGCCGCACCCATGTTGGCGGTTTCCACCGGCAGCAACGAAAACGGCAAGTTCTTCGAGCACGTGCATGTCATCGATCTGGCGAGCGGCCGACAGCGCGGTGTGCCCATCGACATTCGCGGTCCGCTCCGCGCGCTGCGCCTGTCGGACGACGGCCGGCGCCTGCTCGTGTTCGAGGACCGGAATATCTTCGCTGCGGATTCCAACATGGTGCGCGTCGTCGACACCGCCTCGGGCCGCATCGTGCAGACCCTGGTGCATACGGACAAGGCGCTGGCCCGCATGGTCGATGCCCGCTTCGCAGGTGATGGCAGTATCTGGAGCCTGTCAGGAGCGACCGGATGGGGGGAGGGTGCGGATCCGAAACTCTGGCACTGGAATGCCAATGGCAAGCCGCTCGACAAGCCTGTCGCCCTCGATGATGAAGACGGTCTGTTGCCGCTGCCGCACGGACGCGGGGTGATCGAGTTCGCCACCGCAACTCTGTTTGGCGCTAGTCAAGGTGCAAAAGGAGAGAAGCTGCCGGTGCTGCCGGACGCCAGGAACCGCGTCAATGTCGGCGCCGTCAGTCCGGACGGACGTTTGCTCGCGCTGGGTTTGCTGGATGGAGTCGGGCTGTACGTCATTGACCGAGATGAGCGTCTCGTGCCGGATTTCAAACTGGCGCTGCCCAACCATGACGTGGTGCAACAGCTTGCTTTCGCGCCGGATGGCACGCGCCTCGTCGGCCGCACGATGAGCGGACATTGGTTTCAGTGGCGCATCGTCGCCGACGCACGGCCCGTGAACCAGGTCGCGCAAGATCTGGCGCTGCGTGATTTCACTGACAGGGGTGAATCCGGTCAAGCCAACGTGTCAGCGCTGTCTGTCAGACAACGCCACACGCTGCGCGCCGCCGATCCGGGGCCCGCGCCGGAACAAACGTTGGCGACGGCCGCCAACTCCGCCGTGGCGGCGCCGGTCCCGGATTCGCGCTACGAGCCGCTCGATCTCGCTTCGATCGCCAACGTCGAACCGCGCGCGCGGATGAACCGGGCGGCACGCGTGCCGCAGCGCCCGCAAGCGCTCCCGACCCTGCCGCGCGGACTGCAACGTTACGCAGGCGTCGATTTCCTGCTCGGCCGCGGCGTGCAACTCTCCGGCACGTTATTGAATCCGCTGAATACGGAGTTTCCCGCGCGATCACAGCTCTTGCGAATCACCCCGCAACGCATCGCCGCGATCAATGCGCTGGTTTTTCAGTTCGACTTGATCTCCGGCGAAGCCGGCGCGGTGCGGTTGCATTACGCCGACGGCGGCGAGCGGGTGCTTACGATCCTCAACGATCGCGATACGCGCGGGCTGCTGGACATCCGTCCGACCGGCAGCAGCGGTCGCCAGGTCGGCTGGCTCGGCAACTTCGCCACGGCGATACACGGCTGGGGGCTTGCCGACCTAGGCGAGACGACGATCCTTCCGACGTTCGTGGTGCGGCTGCAAAACCCCGAGCCGAACAGACCGGTTGCGTCCATCGCGCTCGAAGCCCCGCCGACTGTGAGTCCCGGCCTCTTGTTTCTTGCGCTGACGCTGGAGCCGTCCCTGCCCGACAGCGCCACCGCGAAAACATCGCCATGAACCGTAGAGCATCGGTGCTCGTGATGTTGTCGTGCGTTCCATGCGCCACTATGGCGTGGGCTGCGCAAAGCGATCAACAACCGCAGAACGCAACGAACACGCCGCAACCGAAGACGCTGGGAACCATCGTGGTCACCGGCACGCACATCAGCGATGTTGACCTGGCCACCGAGCATCCGTTGCAGGTGATCAGCAAGGCCGACATTCAGCGCACCGGCCTGACCAGCGTCGCCGACATCGTGCAATCGCTGATCGTGGCGGGCGGCCAGGCGATGAACCGCAACATCAACAACGGCAACAACGGCGAATTGACCGTGAACCTGCGCAGCCTCGGTTCCAATCGCACACTGGTGCTGGTCAATGGCCATCGCTGGGCCGCGGACGTGGACGGCAGGGTGGATCTTTCCGCCATTCCGCTGGCGCTGGTCGAGCGCATTGAGGTGCTGAAGGATGGCGCGTCGGCGATTTATGGCTCGGACGCGATCGGCGGCGTGGTCAACATCATCACGCGCCGCAATTACGTCGGCACGGAAGCCGGCGTTTACGCCGGCGAAACCGACCATGGCGACGGTCGGCGTGTCGAAGGAGATTTCAGCTTGGGGCGCAGCGGCGAGAAATGGAACGCTTCGTTCGGCGTGCAGTACAGCAAGGACGATCCGGTGTTCGCCGATACGCGGCAGATTTCCTCGGTGCCCGCTCCGGGCCTGCCGCTGGATGCCACGGGATCGCCGATCAGCCAGTACGGCATTTTTTTGATTCCGGTTCCGCCGCCCGACTATTTCGATCCCGTCGTGTTGACGCAAGGCCGCCCCGGAACCTCGCCCTCGGATTTCCACATCATCAATCCCGCGACCGATTTGAATTACAACTTCGTCCCCTGGAATTATCTGCAGACGCCGCAAACGCAGCGTTCGGCATTCGGGCAATTCCGCTGGGAATTTTCGCCGACGCTGGCGTTCAATGCCGATGCGCTGTTCAACCAGCGGCAGTCCGCGCAACAGCTTGCGCCGCCGACGGTGCAATTTTCCGATTTCAAATGGCCGGCGGGAAACCCGCAGGCCTTCGAGGTCTCGCCGCAGAACCTCTACAACCCCTTCGGTACGCCGGTGGTGCTGGTGTATACGCGCTGGCCGGATTCGGAACCGCGGCGTTTCCAGCAAACGGTGAACACCACGCATCTGCATTTCGGCTTCGACGGATCGCTCGAATTATGGGGACGCGACTGGGACTGGAGCGCGGACGCAACACAGACGCAGTCCCTGCAAAGCGAATTCGCCGGACCTTATGCGGACAACGCGAGGCTGCAACTGGCGGTGGGGCCTTCGTTTCGCGACGCGCAGGGCGTCGCGCATTGCGGCACGCCGGACGACGTGATCGCCGGCTGCGTACCGCTCGACCTGTTCACGGGTCCCGGCAGATTCACGCAGGCGATGCTCGATTACCTCAACGTGAATGTGCGCAATCATCAGTCCGCGCGTTCGGACTCGTTCGACCTGGGCGTGACTTCGACATTGGCCGATTTGCCGGCCGGCCCGCTGGGTTTCGCCGCCGGCGTGGAGCGCCGGCTGGAGCGTGGCACCGATCAGCCCGATCCACTGGTCGCCACGAATGAAGCCAACGGTACGGGCGAGACTTATGGACCAACGAACGGCGCCTATTCGGTAAACGAAGCCTATCTCGAACTGGATTTGCCGCTGCTGAAAGATCTGCCTTTGGCGCGGCAACTTGGTTTCGATCTGGCCACGCGCTATTCGGATTATTCGTCTTTCGGGAGCACCGACAATTCAAAAATTGGGCTGCGCTGGAAGCCGAACGATGATTTGCTGGTGCGTTCGACCTGGTCGCAGGGTTTCCGCGCGCCCAGCATTTTCGAAGCCTACGGCGGCGCGGTGGATGGCACTGGCGAGAACGTCACCGACATCTGTGCGACCCAGGGCGGCTATTCGCCGCCGCCCGCGGTCGCCGCCAACTGCCTCGCGCATGGGGTGCCGGCGAATGTGCCGGACTTCTTCGACACCCTCACCGCCACTGGCAGCAATCCGGCGCTGTTGCCGGAAAGGTCGCGCTCGCTGACCGCCGGTTTCGTTTACAGCCCGCACTGGTTGCCGGGACTGGACCTGAGCGCGGACTGGTATCGCATCCAGATTCGCAATGCGATCGGCAATCCAGGTGCACAGTATTTCGTGGACGCCTGTTACGAACAGAACGATCCAGCCGCTTGTGCGCACATCATCCGTGCACCGGATGGCGACCTTCAGCACGTGACCGCGATCAACGAAAACATTCCCGGCGGGATCGAAACTGACGGCGGGGATTTCGGATTGAACTGGAAGCGCGCGACGCGCGCGGGCGATTTCAACCTGCATTGGGAAAGCGCTTACGTGGATTATTGGGGCGCGATCGGCGAGCCGCCTTATGGGGCGACCTTGCCGGACGGTTCGCTGTCGCAGGGCAATGTCGCTGGCTTTGACAGCACGCTCTACGGCGTGATCTGGCGGTTGCGATCGGTGGCCACGTTGTCGTGGCATCGCGGAGCATGGAATGCATCCATCGGCGGGCGCTACTTTTCGCCGGTCAAGGAGAATTGCCAAGCGGTCTCCGATGCCGAGCAAAATACCGGCGATGTTTCGCTGCTCTCGCTTTGTTCCGATCCTTCCCACGTAGCAGAAGTGGACGGTGTCATTGTGCCGCGCAATCGCGTCGGCGCGGTGACCTACGTGGATCTGGAAGGCGGCTGGCGCGCGCCGTGGAACGGCGTGTTCACGCTGGGCGTGCGCAACGCATTGGATCGCGATCCGCCGCTGTCCTACTCGGAAGTGCCCAATTCGTTTTATCCCGATTACGACATTCCCGGCCGCTTCTACTACGCGAGTTATCGGCAGAAGTTCTGATGCACGCAGCGCGCGTGATCATCGCGGCACGCGGTAGCCGCCGCACACGCCGCGCGGGCTCATGGTGAGCTGCCAAAGCTGGTCACGCCGGGCGCGGAAGGTGGCGGCAGATGCGGAGAGGTAGTAGCGCCACATGCGGCGGAAGCGTTCATCGTAACGCGGGTTCTTCGACAACTGCGGCCAAGCCGCATCGAAGTTGGCGCGCCAGGCCATCAGCGTCTTGTCGTAATCGGCGCCGAAGTTGTGCCAGTCCTCGACCACGAACAGGCCTTCCAGCGCGGGCGCGACCTGCGACGCCGCCGGCACCATCGAATTGGGAAAGATGTATTTCTCGATCCAGGGATCGGGACGGCTCGGCTCGCTGTTGACGCCGATGCAGTGCAGCAGATTCAGACCATCTTCTTTCAGGCAGCGTTTGCAGACTTCGAAATACGTGCGGTAATTCTTCCAGCCGACGTGTTCGAACATGCCGATGGAATACACCGCGTCGAATTTCTCCTCCAGTTCGCGGTAGTCCTGCAGGCGGATTTCGATCGGCAAGCCCTTGCAGAGCTCGCGCGCGAATTCGGCCTGCTGTTGCGAAACGGTTACACCGACGCCGGTTACGCCGTAATTTTCCGCGGCATATTTCAATGCTTCGCCCCAGCCGCAGCCGATGTCCAGCACGCGCATGCCGGGCTTCAGTTGCAGTTTGCGGCAGACGAGATCGAGCTTGGCGGCTTGCGCATCGTCGATGTCGTCCGCTTGCGCCCAGTAGCCGCAGGAATACACCAGCCGCTTGCCCAGCATCGCCGAGAACAGGTCGTTGCCGAGGTCGTAGTGCGCCTTGCCGATCTTGAATGCGCGCCGGCCGCGCTGCAGGTTGATGAAGCGCGCCCGCAGGTGCGCGCGCAGCGTGTCGAAATTTTTCAGGTGTTCGTCGAGATGCGCATCCAGCACGCGGAAAAAGAAACCATCCAGATCGTCGGCGTCCCACCAGCCATCCATGTAGGCCTCTCCCAGACCCAGCGAGCCGTGCGCGAAGGCGCGCGCGAACACATGCTCGTCGTGCACGCGCAGATCCCAGGGACGGCCGCCATCGACTTTGACATCCGCGAGCGCAAGCAGGTGTTCGGCGCGTTCGCGCAGGCGTGAGTCGTGATGTGTGTTCGACTCGCCATTCGAAACCGTAGCCGGTTTCGAAAAATCTCCAGAGAGATCGTTCATCCGTGGGTTCCTTTGCGCAATCCGTAGAGCAGGGGACAGTCGTCTTCATGCGCATCCCTGCGCGTGAAAGCGGCCAAAGCTGCCATCCATGGCCAAGAGCTCCGTGGCCGCACTTTTCAATGTCAGCAATCAAGTTGTTTGATGCGCAACCGCCAGAGAATTGGGCAAGCTGCACATTGTAAGGCCAGCGCCGCGACCACCGCGTAAAGCGGCCTTACATCGTACAACACACCGAGCATCGCGCTGCCGCAGAACCAGGCCAGACCGTAGATGGCATTGAACACGCCTATCACGGTGGCGCGCTTTTCTCGTGGAATGCGCTGCGCGACGGCCGCGCGCAACAGCGAATCGTGCGCGCCGAAACCGGCGCCCCACAAGGCCATACCGGCCACCGCCGCCCATTGTCCGCCGAGGAACACCAGCGGTGCGTACAACGCGGGGACGATCGTCGTCCACAACAACACGGAGAGTCCGCGTCTGTCGAACAACTTGCCGAGAATCAACGCCGCACCGCCGCCGGCGAGACTGGCGAGCGAATACAGGATCGGAATCGCATCGTTCGGCAATACGTGATCGGTGCTGAAGTGGAAGGCGATCAGCGCGAAATCGGCATAGCCCGCGGCGATCAGCGCGGTCGCGATCAGGAAGATTTTCAGCTCGCGAATCGCGTTCGGATCCTGCGGCGGAATCGCCGCGTGCGCGTCCATTTCCTGCGGCTGCGGGTAGCGAACGCGCGCGATCAATAATGTCGTCATCGCCGCGAGCGCGGGCAGCAGCAACCAAGCGAACGCATGCCGATAGCCGCCGTGCAGAAACAAAACCAGGGATGCGATCAACGGGCCGAGCACCGCCCCGGTGGAGTCCAGCGCTTCGTGCAGGCCGAAGGCCCAGCCCGCGCCGCCCA
>Ga0070741_10014684_pt1 | contig 13489 bp, 12 predicted proteins | sample Coa_R1_4_FD_66440 | JGI IMG/M metagenome (GOLD analysis project Ga0070741, IMG submission 66440) | Surface soil microbial communities from Centralia Pennsylvania, which are recovering from an underground coalmine fire - Coalmine... | ecosystem: Environmental > Terrestrial > Soil > Unclassified ... | reverse complement strand
CCTGAAGACGACGCAGGCGTTGTGCCCGCCGAAGCCGAAGCTGTTCGAGACGGCGATCCTCACGTCGGCGTCGCGGGCCTCGTTCGGGACGTAGTCGAGGTCGCAGGTCGGATCCTCGACCTCGTAGTTGATCGTCGGCGGGAGCTTGCCGTCGCGAATCGCGAGGATCGCGAACGTCGCCTCGATCGCCCCGGCGGCGCCGAGGCAGTGTCCCGTCGCGCCCTTCGTGCCGGAGACGGGCGTCTTGTACGCGATCTCCTCGCCGAGCGCGTACTTGAGCATCTGCGTCTCGGAGCTGTCGCCGACGGGAGTCGAGGTCGCGTGGGCGTTGATGTAGTCGATGTCCTCGCCGCCGATCCCGGCGTCGGCGAGCGCCATCTTGAAGGCGTTGACCGGGCCCGTGGGATCCGGCTCGGTGATGTGCTTCGCGTCGGATGAGAGCCCGTAGCCGGCGACCTCGGCGTAGATCTTGGCGCCGCGCGCCTTCGCGTGCTCGAGCTCCTCGAGGACGAGCGCCGCGCCCGCCTCGCCCATCACGAAGCCGTCGCGCTCGGCGTCGAACGGGCGCGAGCCGCGCTTCGGGTCGTCGTTGCGGAGGGAGAGCGCGCGCATCGCGGCGAAGCCGGCGATGCCGACCTGGTTCACCGCCGCCTCGGTGCCGCCGGCGATCATCACGTCCGCGCGGCCGAGCCGGATCGCGTCCGTGGCGTCGCCAATCGCCATGTTCGACGCGGCGCAGGCGGTGCACTCCGACATGAGCGGGCCTCGGGTGCCGAGCTCGATCGAGACCCAGCCGGCGCCGAGGTTCGGGATGATCGCCGGGATCGCGAACGGGTTGACCCGGTCGGGGCCGCGGTTGACGAGCGTGTCGTAGCACTCCTGGAAGGAGCGGATGCCGCCGATGCCGGTCGCGATCGACGCGCCGGTCCGGTCGGCCTCCTTCGCGATGTCGATTCCCGAGTCGGCTTCCGCCTGGCGCGCCGCGGCGAGGATGAGGTGGGTGAAGCGGTCCACCCGCCGTGCGTCCTTGCGGTCCATCCAGTCGTTCGGGTCGAGGCCCTTCACCTCGCACGCGAAATGCACCTTGTAGTCGGAGTGGTCGAACTGGGTGATCTCGGCCGCGCCGGACTCGCCGGCGAGCAGGCTCGACCACGTCGTCTCGACGTCGAGCCCGAGCGGCGACACCGCGCCCAGGCCGGTGACGACGACGCGTCTGCGTCCGTTAGGAGAACCGTTCTGGCTCATTACATCCCGAGTCCGCCGTCGACGAGCAGCACATCCCCTGTGATGAATGCCGCAGCGTCGGAGCAGAGGAAGCGTACCGCCCCCGCTACGTCCACCGGCTCGCCGAGCCGGCCGAGCGGCGTGTTCGTGAGCATCGCGGCCGTCGCCTCCTCCGGCAGGACGTCGGTGAGCTGCGTCTTCACATAGCCGGGCGCGACGACGTTCGCGCGGACGTTACGGCTGCCGAGCTCGCGCGCGAGGGACTTCGTGAAGCCGATGATCCCCGCCTTCGAGGCGGCGTAGTTCGTCTGGCCCCAGTTGCCGTGGACGCCGACGATCGACGAGACGTTGACGATCGAGCCGGCGCGCTTCTTCATCATCGGCCGGCAGACGGCACGGCACGTGTAGAAGACGGAGGAGAGGTTCGTCTCGATCACCGTCCGCCAGTCGTCGTCGGACATCCGGGCGAGCAGCCCGTCGCGCGTCAGGCCCGCGTTGTTGACGAGGATGTCGAGGTCGCCCGCCTCCTCGACGAGCCGCGCGGCGTCCTCCGCGCTCGAGACGTCCGCCTGCACGGCGCGGCCGCCGATCGCCTGCGCGAGCTCCTCCGCCTCGTCCGCTCCCGTGCGATAGCCGACGACGACCTCGGCGCCCCCGCGCGCGAGCTCCTCGGCGATCGCCCGCCCGATCCCCTTCGACGCGCCGGTGACGAGGGCGCGCTTGCCTTCGAGAGAGGCGAAGGTCACGCGCGGCCGGACAGCAGCTCCGGGAGCCGCTCGAGGGCGTCGAGATTGTTGATCGAGACGGCGTGGACGCTGCGGTCGATCCGCTTGACGAGGCCCGAGAGGACGTTCCCCGGCCCGACCTCGACGAAGGTGCGCACGCCTTCGCGCATGAGCTCCGTCGCCGACTGCGTGAAGCGGACGGGAGCCGTGAGCTGGTCGACGAGGAGCGGGCCGATCCGGTGCGCCGACTCGACGCGCGCCGTGACCGTGGACATGAACGGCGAGACCGGCTCCTGGAACTTGACCTTCTCGATCGCCGGGCGCAGCCGGTCGGCGGCGCGCGCGACGAGCGGCGAATGGAACGCACCCGAGACCTTGAGCTTCACCGCGCGGCGGGCTCCCTCGCTCTGCGCGTCCTCGATGCAGCGGTCGACGGCGGAGTTCTCGCCGGAGACGACGACCTGGCCCGGGCAGTTGTAGTTCGCCGGCCAGACCCCGAGGATCCGCCGGCAGAGCGCCTCGACGACCTCGTCGGCGAGACCGAGGATCGCCGCCATCGAGCCGGGATGCTGCGCCGCGGCCTCCGCCATCGCGAGCCCACGCTCGCGGACGAGCGCGATCGCCTCTTCCGCAGTCATCGCCTCCGCCGCGGCGAGCGCCGCGAACTCCCCGACCGAGTGGCCGATCACGAAGTCCGCCTTGACACCGCGCTCCTGCAGTGCCGCGAGCATCGCGAGCGACGTCGCGACGAGCGCCGGCTGCTGCACCGCGGTGTCGAGCAGCTCCTCCTGCGAGCCGTGGAAGCAGAGGCGCTCCAGATCGAGCCCGCTCGCCTCGCTGCCGCGCCTGTACACCGACATCGCGGCGGGGATCGCCTCGGCGATGTCGCGACCCATCCCGGCCTCGAACGAGCCCTGGCCCGGGAAGCAGAAAGCGATCTTGGTCACGCGGTCCACCGCATCAACGCGCTTCCCCAGGTCAGCCCGGCGCCCATTCCCGTCATCAGTACGAGCTTTCCCGGCTGAAGCCTGCCGTCCGCCTGCGCTTCGGCGAGCGCAAGCGGGATCGAGCCGGAGGACGTGTTGCCGTAGCGGTCGACGTTGATCACCACTCGGTCGGACGGAATCCCGAGCTTCTTGGTTGCGTGATCGATGATCCTGACGTTCGCCTGGTGCGGGACGTAGACGTCGACGTCGTCGATCGTCGCGCCGTGCCGCTCGAGCACGGCCTCGGCCGACTGGACGAGGACGCGCGTCGCGAACTTGAACACCTCGCGGCCGTTCATCTTCACGTGCTTGTCGGGCTCCTCGAACAGGCGCGAGCCGCTGCCGGGCAGCCAGAGGTGCTCGCCGCCCGCTCCGTCGGCTCCGAGCTCGAAGGCGAAGAAGCCGGGCTCCTCGGAGAGCTCCATGACGACCGCTCCTGCGCCGTCCCCGAACAGGACGAGCGTCGAGCGGTCGGTCCAGTCGAGGATGCGGGAGAGGACGTCGCCGCCGACGACGAGCGCGCGCCGCGCGAGCCCGCCGGCGAGCATCCCGTACGCCTGGGCGACCGCGTACATGAAGCCGGTGCAGCCGGCCGAGAGGTCGTACGCCGCCGCGTCGACAGCTCCGAGCCTGTCGGCGAGGATCGCCGAGGTCGACGGGAAGGACATGTCCGGCGTGACCGTGGCGACGATGAGGAGGTCGATGTCCTTGCCGGTGAGACCCGCCTGCGCGAGGGCCGTCTCGCACCCGGGCAGCGCGAGGTCGGAGAGCGCCTGCGACTCCGCGGCGATTCGCCGCTCGCGGATGCCGGTGCGCTCGATGATCCACTCGTCGGAGGTGTCGACGAGCTGCTCGAGATCGGCGTTCGTGAGCCGTCGCTCGGGCGCGTAGGCCCCTAAGCCGGTGATCGTGACGTTGACGTCGCTGCGGCCGTTGCCGATCAAACCGCGTCGTCTCCGCTCCCGATGAAGACGGTGAGCATCGCCTCGGCGGCGACCTCACCGTCGACGCTGGCGCGTCCCTGTCCCTTCGCGATCGGCCCGCGCACGCGGAGGAACTCGCACTCGAGGTCGAGGACGTCGCCCGGCTCCACGACGCGCTTGAAGCGGCAGTCGTCGATGCCCGCGAAGAAGGGGATCTTGCCGCGGTTCGCCTCGTCCGCGAGCACCGCGACCGCGCCGCACTGCGCGATCGCCTCGATCGTGAGGACGCCCGGCATCACCGGCCGTCCGGGGAAGTGACCGGGGAACCACCAGCCGTCCGCCGGCACCGTCAGGCGCCCGCGCACCTTCCGGCCCGGCTCGAGCTCGACGACCTCGTCGACGAGGAGGAACGGCGGGCGGTGCGGGATGATCGACTCGATCGTCTCCCGCCCGAACGGCACGGTCAGGTCGGTCATGCGACGTCGCGCTTCTCGAGCCGCTCCCGCAGCCGGCTCCGCCCGCGATGCGCGTGGCACTTCGCCGTCCCGACCGGCATATCGGCGGCGGCGGCGATCTCCTCGAACGTGTAGCCGAGCGCGTCCTTGAGGACGATCACCTGCGCCTGCTCCGGCGAGATGCCGGCGAGGGAGTCGCAGAGCTCGCGCCGCAGCTCGGCCATCCGCACACCGCGCGCCGGGTCGACCTCGACGTCGGCGCCGAGCTCGTCCGGCAGCGGGTCGTGCGTCCTGGAGCGCTGGCGCTCGGCCGCGTCCCGGCACGTGTTGACGACGAGCCGGTGCAGCCAGGTGGAGAACTGCGACTCGCCACGGAACTGACGGAGCCGCACGCAGAGCTTCGCGAGCGACTCCTGCGCGGCGTCGCGGGCGTCCTCCTGGTCGCGGAGGATGTGGCGGGCGAGCCGTTCGACGCGCGGGGCGTGCCGGGCGCAGAGCGCCTCGAGCGCGTCCGCGTCGCCGCTCTTCGCGCGGGTGACGAGGATCGGGTCGCTGAGGCTCTCGTAGTCGAGCCTCCGCTGCTGGCGCAGGGGCTGGCGGGTCGCCTTCAAGGCGCATCTAGTCTAAGCGGCCGTGTCGTCGGACCTGGCTCCAGCGGTCGTGCTGCCGCTCCTGCGCGGCCGGCTCGGCACTCCGTACCGCCACGTCCCCGAGTGCGAGTCGACGCAGCGGCTCCTCGGCCCGGAGGAGCCGGAGGGCGCGACCGTCGCCACCGACCATCAGACCGCAGGCCGCGGCCGGCTCGGCCGTGTGTGGGAGGACGTGCCCGGCCACGGGCTCCTCTTCTCCGTCGTCCTGCACCCGGCGCCGCCGCTCGCGGTCTGGCCGGAGCTCTCCGTCGTCGCCGGCGAGGCGGTCGCCGCCGCGCTCCCGGTCGCAGCGGCAATCAGCCATCCGAACGACGTGATGGTCGACGACCGGAAGATCGCCGGGATCCTGCCCGAGGCCGGCGAGGGCCGGGTCGTGCTCGGGATTGGGATCAACGTCAACCAGACCACGGCCGAGCTCCCGGCCGCCGCCGTGAAGCCGGCGACGTCCCTCGCGATCGAGACGGGACGAGCGTGGGAGCGGGCGCCACTCCTCGCGGCGATCCTGCACGAGCTCGAGCAGCGCTACGACGCCTGGGCGCGACGCCCGACGGCGTGAAGCCAGTCCTCGCCGCGCTCGCTCGTCTTCATCTCGAGCAGCTCGACCTCGAGGTCGGCTCCCCCGAGCGCCGCTCGCAGCTCGTCCGGCTCGTAGCGCGCGAAGAGCCGGCGTGGCGCCTCGCCGGCTTGCTCCCAGCGCTCGCCCGCGCCACGCTTCACGGTCACGACGACGAGACCGCCCGGCGCGACGACGCGTCGGAACTCCTCGAGCGCTCTCACCGCGTCGGCCTTCGGCAGATGCAGCAGCGACGCGTTCGCCCACACGAGGTCGAAGGAGGCAGCGGGGAAGGCGAGCTCCCGCATGTCCATGAGCTCGAGCGCGCCGCTGCACCGCCGGCGCGCGAGCTCGAGCATCCGTGGCGAGACATCCGTCCCGACGACGGTCGCGCCGCGCTCCTCGAACCAGGCCATGTCCCGGCCGGGGCCGCAGCCGACGTCGAGGACGCGCGGAGACGCCGCCACACGGACGAGGGCACGCTCGCCGAGCGCCGCGACCCCAGGCGGCATCGCGGCGGTCGCGGCCGCGAACGTACGCCGCCGCGTGCCGTGCCGCCACGGAGTCGCGGGAGCAGGGGCCGTGCATGCGCGCTACTGCTCGGGAATCTCGTCGAGCCCGCGCTCGCGGAACTTCCGGGCGGCGTCGATCGCCGCGCCGAGGTTCAAGCCCTTGTCCTTCGCCTGCTTGATGAGCATCACGGTCTCGAGCGCGTCGATGTCGTAGATCCGCTGCTTCTTGCCCTTCGTCGGGATCTGCGCCTTGTTCGTCCAGTAATCGAGCTGCATCTTCGAGATGCCCGCGATCTGGCACACCTGTCCGAGATAGAGCTCGACCTTGTCGAGATGCTCGGCCAGGTTTATCGGTTCGAGAAGATCGACCTGCCGGCTGACCGCCATGTACGCCCTCGCCGCCCGTTGGGATACCCCGTGCGAGAGTTATAGAGCCCTGACGCGACTTTGGGAAGAGCAGGAGCCGAAAACGTCAGTCCTCGGCGGGCATCTCGCTCTCGAGCGCAGGCTCCTCGGAGCCGTTCGTCTCGTCCGACTCGACGACCGGAGCGAGCGCGGAGACCGTCTCGTCGTCGCCGCGGAGCCGCATCACGATCACGCCTTGCGTCGAGCGGCCGAGGCGCTTCACGTCCTCGACCGGGATCTTGATCACGGTGCCGGCAGTCGAGATGAGCATCACCTGGTAGCCGTCGCGGACGACGCGCGAGCCGACGAGGTAGCCGCGCGCCTCGTTGAGCTGGACGGTCTTGACGCCCATTCCGCCGCGGCCCTTGACCGGGTACTCGGAGACGCGTGTTCGCTTGCCGAAGCCGTTCTCGGTCACGACGAGCAGGTCGGCGTCGTCCTCGGCGATGTTGATCGAGATCACCTCGTCGCCGGCGCGGAGCTTCATGCCGGCGACCCCGGACGTGTCGCGGCCCATCGGCCTGGCGTCGGTCTCGTGGAAGCGGATCGCCTGGCCCTTCTTCGAGACCATGAGGATGTCGTCGCTACCGGTCGAGTGGCGGACGCCGATGAGCTCGTCGCCGTCGCGCATCTTGATCGCGATGATCCCGTCGGCCTTGAGCGGCGTGTTGTACGCGGCGAGCTCCGTCTTCTTGACGACGCCGTTCTTCGTCGCGAAGACGAGGTACTTCGCCTCCTCGAAGTTGCGGGTCTGGATCACTGCGCGCACCGACTCGTCCTGGCGCAGCGGCAGGAGGTTGACGATCGCGCGGCCCTTCGACTGGCGGGAGCCGAGCGGCAGCTCGTGCACCTTGAGGCGATAGACCTTGCCGACGTTCGTGAAGAAGAGGATGTAGTCGTGCGTCGAGGCGACGAAGAGGTGCTCGATGTAGTCGTCCTCCTTGAGCTCCATCCCCATCACGCCGACGCCGCCGCGCCGCTGCTCGCGGTACGCGGTCACCGGTAGCCGCTTGATGTAGCCGGAGCGCGTGATCGCGATGACCATGTCCTCCTCCGCGATCAGGTCCTCGAGCTCGAGCTCCTCCTCCGCAGCGACGATCTCGGTGCGGCGGTCGTCGCTGCGGCCGTAGATCTGCTTGATCTCGAGCAGCTCCTCGCGGATGACGGCGTCGATCTTCGCCGGGTCGCCGAGGATGTCGCGCAGCTCGGCGATCCGCTCGGCGAGGTCGGCGAACTCCTTCTCGACGTTCTGCCGCTCGAGGGCGGTGAGCGCGCGCAGCCGAAGGTCGAGGATCGCCTGGGCCTGGATCTCGGTGAACTCGAACTTCTCCATCAGGCCCGTGCGCGCCGCGTCGACGTCGTCGGCGGCGCGGATCAGGGCGATGATCTCGTCGAGGTGGTCGAGCGCCTTGAGGTAGCCCTCGAGGACGTGCGCGCGGGCCTCCTTCTTGCGGAGCTCGTCCTTCGAGCGGCGCGTCACGACCTCGCGCTGGAAGTCGAGGTAGTGCGTGATCAGCTCGAGCAGCGAGAGCGTCTTCGGGACGCCGTCGACGAGCGCGACGGCGTTGTAGCCGAACGTCGACTGGAGCGGCGTGTGCTTGAACAGCTTGTTCAGGGCCACCTGCGGGACGGCGTCGCGCTTCAGCTCGACCTGGATCCGCATCCCCGTCCGGTCGGAGTGGTCGGCGAGATCGGAGACCTCGGTGATCGTCTTGTCCTGGACGAGATCGGCGATCTTCCGGATCACGCCCGTGTCGCCGCCCTTCTTGACGCCGTACGGGAGCTCCGTGATCACGACCGCGGACTTGCCGCCGCGCAGCTCCTCGATGTGGGCGCGCGCGCGCATGACGATGCGGCCGCGGCCGGTGCGGTACGCGTCGCGGATGCCGCTGCGGCCGACGACGATCGCGCCGGTCGGGAAATCGGGGCCCTTGACGTGCTTCATCAGCCCCTCGACGTTGATCTCCGGGTCGTCGATCATCGCGACGACCGCGTCGATCGTCTCGCCGAGATGGTGCGGAGGCATGTTCGTCGCCATCCCGACCGCGATCCCCGTCGAGCCGTTGACGAGGAGGTTCGGGAAGCGGGAGGGAAGGACGGACGGCTGGCGCCGCGACTCGTCGTAGTTCGGCTCGAAGTCGACGGTGTTCGCGTCGATGTCGCGCAGGAGCTCCGTCGCGATCCGCGCGAGCCGCGCCTCGGTGTAGCGCATCGCGGCCGGCGGGTCGTCGTCGATCGAGCCGAAGTTCCCCTGGCCGTCGACGAGCGGGTAGCGCAGCGAGAACGGCTGCGCCATCCGGGCGAGCGTGTCGTAGATCGCGGAGTCGCCGTGCGGGTGGTAGTTCGCCATCACGGCGCCGACGGTCGAGGCGGACTTCTTGTACGGCCGGTTCGGCTGCAGGCCGGCCTCGTGCATCCCGTAGAGGACGCGCCGGTGCACCGGCTTCAGCCCGTCGCGCACGTCCGGCAGCGCGCGCGAGACGATCACGCTCATCGCGTAGTCGAGGAAGCTCGAGCGCATCTCCTGCTCGAGCTCGCGCGACTCGATCCTGCCGCCGCCGAGTGCTCCGGTGTCGACCTCGGACATCCCTAGCTCCTAGACGTCAAGGAACGCGTCCTTCGCGTTCTCCTCGATGAAGATGCGGCGCGGCTCGACCTGGTCGCCCATCAGCATCGAGAAGAGCTGGTCGGCGGCGCTCGCGTCCTCGACGTCGACCCGGACCATCAGCCGCTTCGTGGGATCCATCGTCGTCTCCCAGAGCTGCTCCGGGTTCATCTCGCCGAGGCCCTTGTAGCGGGAGAGCTGGATCCCGACCTCCTTGACGAGGTCGAGCGCCTCGTGCCGCAGCGCGGGGAAGCTGAGCGCCTCGGCCGAGTTCTTGCCGAGCGCGAGGGAGAACGGCGGCGGGCCGACGATCTCGACGAGCTTGCGGTACGCGCTCCGCACGTGCTCGTAGATCGGGGAGGCGAGGAGCTCGGCCGTGAGCCCGACCGTGTGCGCCGCGGACGTCTCCTCCTCGATGATCTTCACCTGGAGGCCGAGCTCGTCGCGCTCGAGCACCGAGACCTTGTAGCCGTTCGCCGGCAGCGCCTCGATGCCCTTCTCGACGTCGGCGGGGGTAGAGCCCTCGAGCTCGACGAGCCGGTGCGCGACGACGAGGTCGGCCGCGTGGTGGCCGAAGTCGGCGCGGAGGCGGGCGGACCAGCCCTCGAACTCGGCGAGCGCGCCGGAGAACTTCTTCCAGCGCGCCTCGGTCAGCTTCACCTCGGCGCCCTCGCGGTCGCGGACGTCGAGGTCGCCGAAGCGCTCGCGGACGAGGAGGTCCTCGAGCTGGGAGTCCTTCTCGAAGTAGAACTCCTGGTTGCCGAGCTTCACCTTGTAGAGCGGCGGCACCGCGATGTAGATGTGGCCGTACTCGAACAGCTCGCGCATGTGCCGGTAGAGGAAGGTGAGGACGAGCGTGCGGATGTGGGAGCCGTCGACGTCGGCGTCCGTCATCACGACGATCTTGTGGTAGCGGAGGCCCGAGATGTCGAACTCGTCGCCGATCCCGGTGCCGATCGCGGTGATCATCGCCTGGATCTCGTTGTTCGAGAGGACCTTGTTGATCCGGTTCTTCTCGCTGTTGATGATCTTCCCGCGCAGCGGCAGGATCGCCTGATAGGTGCGGTCGCGGCCGGTCTTCGCGGAGCCGCCGGCGGAGTCGCCCTCGACGATGAACAGCTCGGCGAGCGACGGGTCGCGGATCGAGCAGTCCGCGAGCTTGCCCGGCAGCGAGGAGCTGTCGAGCGCGGACTTGCGCCGCGTCAGCTCGCGCGCCTTGCGGGCCGCGAGCCGCGCGCGCATCGCGGCGATCGCCTTGTTGCAGATCGCGCGGGCGTCCTGCGGGTTCTCCTCGAGGAAGCGGCCGAGCGACGAGTTGACCGTGGTCTGGACGAGACCCTCGATGCCGGGATTGCCGAGCTTCGTCTTCGTCTGGCCCTCGAACTGCGGGTTCTGGAGCTTGACGGAGACGACGGCGGCAAGACCCTCGCGCACGTCCTCGCCGTCGAGGCTCTCGTCCTTCTTCAGGAGCTTGAGCTCCTGCGCCTTCGCGTTGAGCGTGCGCGTGAGCGCGCTGCGGAAGCCGGAGAGGTGGGAGCCGCCCTCGACGGTGTTGACGTTGTTCGCGAACGTGAAGACCGACTCCTGGAAGGAGGCGTTCCACTGCATCGCCACCTCGACCGCGCCCTGGTCGGTCTCTCCCTCGAAGTAGGCGACGTGCCGGTGGATCGCGTCCTTCGCCTCGTTGACGTAGGCGACGAAGTCGCGGATGCCGCCCTCGTAGTGGAACTCGACCGTCTTCCCGTCCGCGCGCTCGTCGACGAGCTTGATGTAGAGCCCCTTCGTGAGGAAGGCCGTCTCGCGCATGCGCTGGGTGAGCGTCGCGGCGTCGAGATCGAGCGTCTCGAAGATCTCGGAGTCGGGGAGGTACGTGATCGTCGTCCCGGTGGGGTCGCCCTCGGCCATCTCCCCGACGACCTCCATGTCGCCGACGGGGGTGCCGCGCTCGAACTCCTGCCGGTAGACGTGACCGTCGCGGCGTACCTCGGCGACGAAGCGCTCGGCGAGCGCGTTGACGACGGAGACGCCGACGCCGTGCAGGCCTCCCGAGACCTTGTAGCCCGCGCCGCCGAACTTGCCGCCGGCGTGGAGCTTCGTCAGGACGACGGTCATCGCCGGCAGGCCCTGCTCCGGCATGACGTCGACGGGGATTCCCGATCCCCAGTCCTGGACCGTGACGGAGTGGTCCGGGTGGAGGGTCACCTCGATGCGGTCGTTGCGGTCCGCGAGGGCCTCGTCGACGGCGTTGTCGATCAGCTCGTGGACGAGCTGGTGGAGGCCCCGGAGCCCGGTCGAGCCGATGTACATCCCCGGCCTGAGCCGGACCGGCTCGAGGCCTTCGAGGACGGTGATGTCCTTTGCGGTGTAGTCCGTTTCGGTCATGAAAAAAGCCCTGCAAATCGCGGATTTGCGGGCGAAGTGCAGTGTATCAGACGGGGCGGTCGGGCGGGGCTCGAACAAGCGCCGCTTTTATGACTTTCGCGACAGATTCGCGCAACTCTCGATCAGCGATCCCGGCGGTCATCTCCTCGGCCTCGCGAACCTGCTCGGGCGAAGCCTCGGGCGGAGCCGGCGGCTGCGCCTCCGCGACCTCGTCGGGCAACGGCCCGGGGACGAAGCGGAGTCGCGGCCGGCCCGGCAGCCGCGCCGCGATCTCGCTCGCGCGGTGGGTGAGCTCGAAGCCCCAGATCGAGTCGCGCACATGGACGACGAGCGTCCCGTCGGCCTGGAGACGGGCCGGCCAGGCATTGCGCGCGATCTCCGGGCCGACCGCCGCGAGCCAGCCGTCCGTCGTGTCAGGAGCGGCGCTGCTCTCGGCGCCGAGCCGCCGCAGCTCCTCGCGGATCTCGCCGCCGACCGGATCCATCACGCTGCCTCGGCGATCGCGCCGGGGGTCACCGCGAGCAGCTGGTCGGGAGCGGCCGGCAGCATCGCAGCGTCCGTCGCGGTGACGAGCGCCTGACCGACGCGACGGACCCGCTCGGCGAGGATCAGCCGGCGGGCCGGGTCGAGCTCGGAGAGCACGTCGTCGAGGAGCAGAAGCGGCGGCACGCCGCTGCGCTCGGTGATCGCCTCCGCCTCGGCGAGCAGGAGCGCGAGCAGCGTCAGCCGCTGCTCGCCCTGCGAGCCGAAGCCGCGGAGGTCGCGACCGCCGGCGAGCAGGACGACGTCGTCGAGATGCGGGCCGAGCGAGGTCCCGCCGCGCTCGAGATCGCGCGCGAGAACCGAGTCGAGCGCTTCCCGCGTAGGCGGCTCCCCCTCGTAGCGAATCGCCGCGCCGGCGAGACCGAGCTCGTCCGCACGCTCCGCGAAACCGGACTCGAGCGTCGCGATCGCCTCGAGCCTCCCCGCCACGAGCTCAGCGCCGAGCGTGACGGCGCGCTCGCTCCACGGCTCGATCGCCTCGCGGCTCGAGTGGCCGCCGGCCGCCCGTCGCAACGCGGCGTTCCGCTGCGCCACGGCCGCGCCGTACTCAGCCGACAGAGAGGCGCGCGCCGGGAAGAGCCGCGCGAGGACGCGGTCGAAGTAGGCCCGCCGTGCGGCGGGGGCCCCCTTGACGACGCCGAGCCGGTCGGGTGTGAAGACGAGCGTCGCGACGGTCGTCCGGAGCTGCTCCGCCGCCCGCAGCGGCGCGCCGTTCAGGCGGGCACGCTTCCCCTCGCCCGGCCGGACCGTCACCTCGACCTCGAGCTCGACGTCGCCCCGCCGTCCGCGCACCGCCGCGCGAGCGCCGTCGTCCCCGAAGCGGACGAGCTGCGCATCCGTCCGCGTCCGCGGCGAGAAACCCTGCGTCGCGACGTGCATCGCCTCGAGGAGGTTCGTCTTGCCCACGCCGTTCGGGCCGACCGCGAGCACGAGCCCCGGCCGCACCGACAACTCGAGCCGCTCGTACGACCGGAAGCTGCGGAGAGTGACCGTCTCGACGATCAGGCTGTGCCCGTCGGGCCGGCTTTCAGCCGGGCAGGCGGATCGGCATTACGAGATACGTGAAGTCGCCGTCCGCCCCCTCGAGCACCGCCGGCCGCAGCGGGCTGATCAGCTTGAACTTCACGTCGTCGCCGTCGACCGACTCGAGCCCGTCGCGGAGGAACTCCGCGTTGAAGCCGATCTCGAGCGGCTCGCCGGTGTACGGGACGGGCATCGACTCGCGCGACTCGCCGACCTCGTGCGTCCGGGCGACGACCGTCACCTCGCCGTCGGCGAAGCGGAGCTGGAGCGGCGTCGCGCGCTGGATCATCACGGCGGCGCGGCGCACGACGTCGAGCAGGTCGGCGCGGGGGATCGTCAGCTCGTGCTCGAACGACTCCGGCAGGAGCTGGCGATAGTTCGGAAACTGGCCGTCGATGCGGCGTGTCGTCAGCCACACGTCGCCGAGCGCGAAGAGCACCTGGTTCTCCTGCACGCCGACCGCGATCTCGTCGGCGTCGCCGGCGATGCGTGCGAGCTCCTGC
>Ga0070741_10014683_pt1 | contig 13491 bp, 13 predicted proteins | sample Coa_R1_4_FD_66440 | JGI IMG/M metagenome (GOLD analysis project Ga0070741, IMG submission 66440) | Surface soil microbial communities from Centralia Pennsylvania, which are recovering from an underground coalmine fire - Coalmine... | ecosystem: Environmental > Terrestrial > Soil > Unclassified ... | reverse complement strand
CGATCCGTCCGGGCGGTCACGGTCGGTATTGTCGCTTCCGGCAAAAATATTGGAGCGAGGGGTCGCGGACGCTGAAGTGGTTTTTGACGACGGAAACAGCTATGTAGCGCACGTGGCTGTTGATTTGGGTGCCGGGAAGGGGCTGCAGAAATTCTCCTTTCCCATTCTCATCGCTCCGTGGTATACAGCGATGGTGAAACCGGCATTGATGGTTTTGGGATTATTGGTGGTAACGGCAATTTCAGTGATTCGGTATCGGATCAGCTCACGCCGTCAAGAGGCAGCGTTAGTAGGCAATAGAAGGATACGCCGAGTAGCAAATTAAGGAGGGTTCTGTATGGCACAGTCACAAGCGGTGCGGCAGGCGCCACGCGAGAATGGGCATAGTGCGACGACAACCGGGCATTCCGTTAAACCGACCGGCTGGATGGTCGGGTGGAAGCCGCTATTTATCAGCTGTGCGTTGATCCTTGCGGCTAATGTGTTTCTCTGGTTCTGGAATTATAACTTCATGTTCACAGCCGGTTTGAATTCCGCGAGTACGGAGTTCACCAAGTATTACCGCTCGCTTTTCTGGGGCGAGGTGATCTCGTTAGGCATTTTTACCGGGGTGTGGTTCGGCTGGTTGATCCGCACCGGCCGCGAGTTGCAAGGCCAACCCTGTGAGCGTTCCGAAGAGGTGCGGCGGATCGCCATCCTGTGGAGTATCATCGGTGCGACCAGTCTGTCGATTTATCTAGAGGCGAGCTTCTGGCCGAACTGGGACGGCTCGTGGCATCAGACGATGGTACGCGATACCGCCCTCACCCCAACCCACATCCCCATGTTCTATTTCTTCTTCCCGCTCTCTGTCACCCTGGCTTTAGGGGCGTACATCTACGGACGTTTCCGCATTCCTGCTTTGTATGGCGCGGAGAAGGGCTTTCCGTGGTCATTCTTCCTGCTGATTAGTGCGGCGGTGCTAGAGTGTATGACCGTTGCTGCCAATGAGTGGGGTCACAGTCTGTGGATTTCGGAAGAGATCTTCTCGGTGCCGTTCCACTGGCCGTTTGTGGTGTACGGCTGGCTCGCGAGCGGCATGTTCGCGGTGTGGGGCGAGACGATCATTCGCCTGTTTGAAATTGAGAAGGCGGAAGAAGTTGCGACCTCTGGAACATCGGGCACATCAGTGCGTCAGCAGGCGGTCACAGACTAAGAGTGAAGATTGCGGAATGCGGATTGAAAGCGAAGACTGACAATTCTGCATTCCACATTTCCCCATTTTTCGTTACTTAACTCTTCGCTCTTAATTCTTAATTCGATACAGAGAGGATGGTCTGATGGCAGCAGGGACAACAACGGTAACTGATATTGCCGGTGCCGCGGAGCGGCAAAAACGGCTCGAACTCAAAGCCCTCCTGAACAAGGAGTACAAGTGGATTGATCGCAGTTTTGATATCGTCTTTTGGGTCACTGCCATTTTCGTGGTCGCCGGCGCGGCAGATATTACCAAGCAACTGTTCGCAGGCGACTGGGATTTCTGGACCGATTGGAAAGACCCGCAATGGTGGCCGGTGATCACGGCTTTCGCCACTATCATCATTCCCTCTGCGTTGCAGTATATCCAATGGGTGGCGTGGCGGTTTCCCACAGGGGCAACGTATACCTCGTGCTGTTTCTTCCTGGCGGCGTGGGTGGGGCGCTACTTCCAGTGGCATATTGCTGAAGCCTATCCGATGAATTTCGTGTGGCCGATCTCCACGATATGCGCCGGGATTATTCTTGATTTTACCCTGATGAAAACGAAAAGTTTTCTCATCACTTCCTTCGTTGGCGCGCATCTTTGGGCAGTGTTGGTGTGGGCATACAATTACGTTCCGCTCGCTCAGTTCCTCCAACCGGCGATGTTCATGGACCATGTGATGACGGTCGCTGACGTTCAAGGTATTGTCTACATCCGCTCGCAGACACCAGAATACTTGCGGCTCATTGAGCGCGGCGCACTGCGCAGTTTTCTCGGCGAGACCCAGTACGTGTCTCTGGCGTTCGGAGGCACCGCGGCCTTTGCGGGCTACTGGATTGGGCAGTTCATCGGTCGGTATTTAGCCGTGTGGCCGATTCGGCGCTACCTCAAGACTCTCTAAAAACGTTACTCGTGGGGCATCGGATGAAAACCCGACTGGTCGTATCGTCTCGACAAACCTGGTTGATATACCTGACTACGCTGGCCTGCATGGTCGTACTCCCCGCGTTAGCTCGTGCGCATGGTGGGATGGAGCCGGATGAGGTGGGTCCGCCGCTTGGTACTGCCGGGCTGCTCGGTTTCGTCAGTTACTGGGTAGTGATCCTGTGGCCCTCAAGCAAAAGGAAAACTGAAACACCAGCCGGGTCTCATAGTGCGGATGCCTCTTCAGAGATGAATCCGCGCCCGCGGAAACGGAAGACACCACGAGTGAAACGCATTCCCCATTTGCGTAAAATCGAGTCTAGTGGGCAGTTCTCTAGCGACCAGCCTGAGAGAAGGAAAGCAAGCGATGGATAAACGAATTGTTACACTCGTCCTGGCGCTGACGCTCGCCGTAACAGTCAGTGTGTCAAAGGTGTGGGCTCACGGCGAAGCCGGCGATCAGCCGTTCCTCAAGAATATGACGACGGCATTCTACGACGTGTCGATCTCACCGGCGGAAGTGGAGGTTGGTCAGCCTGTCACTGTGACTGGCAAGGTCAAAGTGCTGGAGACGTGGCCGCAGACGTTAAAGGACCCGGATATCGCGGCGATTGTCCCTGTCGTGCCAGGGCCAGTGTTCGCCCTGAAAGACCGAACCATCAATGGCCAGCCTGCGATTGGCTCGTTTTTCGCCGAGAAGGGTGGCATCTATGAATTCAAGATGACACTCCTGGGCAAAGAGCCTGGCAAGTGGCACGTGCATCCAGGCATTGCCATTAGCGGAACTGGCACACTGGTTGGGCCTGGTGACTGGGTAACGGTGAAGCCGGGCGGAAAATTTGAATTTCCCGTGCAGTTACTCAACGGCCAAACGATTGAGCTCAACACCTACGGCGGACAGTTTGTGTGGTGGTGGTCGTTTGCCGGATTTCTGCTCGGCATGGCGTGGATGGTGTACTGGACGTTCACAAAACGGACGGTGACGAACCTTGCCGTGACGGTTCAGCTTTCCCCGAATGATGATGCGCCGGATATTGGTCTCATCACTCCGCGTGACCATATGTGGATGAACATCATTACAGGTCTGACGGTCCTCCTGCTCATTATCGGCTGGACCTACGCCGCGACGTCGTACCCGGTCCGCTGGCCACAGCAGACCGACTGGATTCGGCCCGCCCACATTTCGTCAGGACCCGTGATGGCAGAAGTGCATACAAACGGCGCGACCTATGATGACGCTACTGATACGCTGGTGATGAAAGTGCAGGTCAAGAATGTTGCGGACAGCGCGATCAGCGTGAACCGTATGATCGTCGGCCCCGCGACGTTTGTGAAGGGTGGTGAACAAGAACAAGCGAAAGCCGGGCCGCGTGAATTCGTCGGATCGTTGCAGGTCCAGCCGGGCGAGTCCATTGCTCCGGGGGAGACAAAAGAGCTGACGCTGACGGTCGAGAGCAATATCTTCAGCACAGTACGGCTGATTCCGCTACGTGACCCGCAGCAGTTCGTTGGGGCGGTCGTACAATTCCAGAATGCCCAAGGCGGCCAGCAGTTAGTCACCGTCCGTTCCAACGTCGTGCCGACGCAGTTCCGCGGGCAGTTCCTGCCATAGTTGAAGGAGCGGGGAGCGAGACTCCCCGCTATCCTTGACTGGCCAGGAACGATACGTGGCGCCCACTCTATTTTCAACTTTACCGAGGGAAACTTGCTCTGTCGCTGAAAGCGGGATACACCTCCCGCGATGCGTATCCAACGTCTTTTGGTGTCTGTCCCTCTCCTCTGTCTAGCGGTGGCGGTTTTTCTGCTTCTGCCGTTCTCGTGGTTGCCCCCATCGTTGCAGTCCTATTATGTTGCTTGGTTCGGTGAACCTGCGTACGAAGCGCCGCCAAGTAGTCAGAAGGTTACCATTCAACAAGCCGAGCCGTTCTGCCCTGACATTCATCCCGAATGGCGTAAGGCGCAGGAGATCGAAGGCGTCACGATCGATGAATCGCTGGCTTGTGCCCCTGACAACCCGTGGGCCATTGCCGCGTTTGTGAAAGGAACGAACAACGTGTCAATGGATACCTTAATGAAATCCGGGTTGGCAGCGGATGCAGTGGTGATGGGCGAGGATAAAGATGGCGACGGTGATCCGGATGTCGTTACTATCAAGTTAGAGGTAGTAGAATTGAACGGGCACTCGCCGGATATACCCGAAGTGATTCCTGCCTTCTTTATCGCCCCTGGCATTCAGCCCGGATTGTGGGTGTTCGCACCAAAGATTGCCGGGATGGCGACGAAGAACGCCGACACAGTGGAAGCGAACGAGATGCTGCGTGCGCCGTCACCGGTGATTCGTGTCGAACAAGGCGATACGGTTCGGGTCGTTCTCGAAAATACCCATTACTTTCCCCATACCATTCATTTTCACGGTGTAGATCATCCTTATTCACGCCACGAGAACCAGGGCAATGACGGGGCCCCGGAAACGAGCGAACTGCCAGTGATGCCGGGGGAAAGCCGGGTGTATGAATTCTCGCAATTCGCCAATGCAGGGATGCACATGGGGCATGGTGAAGTTGATCCCGGCCAGACCCGCGCCTTCGAGATGGCCCCGCGGCAGCCGGGCACTATGTTTTACCATTGTCATGTCCAGCCTCAACACCATATTCACATGGGGTTACAAGGGATGTTTGTGGTCGAAGAGAATCGCCCGAGTAATTGGGTGCAGACGTTGAACGTTGGCGCCGGTCAGGTACGCCACCCTTCCGTTGCCGTGCGGGAGAAATATACGCGCGAGTACGATCTTCACTTTCAAGACATTGATAGTCGGCTGAACGACCTGATCAAGACGACGAACGATCCACGGGTGTTAGAGCAGCGGATGAACCGCCAGTACAACATTACGCAACGACGGGCGAATTATTTTCTCCTCAACGGCCGGTCGTTTCCCTACACTTTTCGCGAATCGCTCGTTGTGGTTGAGCCCAACGAGAAAGTCAAATTGCGCGTCCTCTCCGGCGGCGAAGAAGGCGTATCACTACATACGCACGGCCACAAAGTAACGATTACCCATTACGACGGTGTGGAGCATAATCCCCAAGCGCAAATTACCCGCGACGTGGTTTGGCTTAGTACGGCCCAGCGAGTCGATCTCGAACTCAACACCACCAACGACGGGTTGCACAGTTATGGCCCGGGCGTGTGGATGTTGCATGATCACAAAGAGAGAGCTTTCACCAACGACGGCATGCATCCGGGCGGCAGTATGAGCGCGGTCGTGGATCGTTCATACCTTGACGAACACGGCTGGCCGAAAACGCAGGGCGTGGATTGGGCGCCCTTCTTTACGCCGCAGTATTACCGCCGCGAGATCCCGGTGTGGACCACGTACGACCCGACGGGGATGTGGGACCAACCCGCTGCGCCGGCCTCACATTTGGGACAGTTCGTGCTGTTAGGATTTGTGATCGGCGCTTTTCTCGGCGGCTTCATGGTCTTCCAGTTATTTTCACGGAAGCGCGGGTGAGGTGAAACCATGCGGTGGGCAGTATTGCTCGTTTATCTCTTTCTGACGTCCGTGAGAATCTCGGCAGCTCAACCCACTACGGAAAATGCTACGCCTACTGATTCAGCACCCGAACACCTCGGGCAGCACGCCGCCCACCACGAACACCGCGGTATGCAGATGGATACGGGTGGCATGGTGATGAATGAAAACCTTGACCGACTTCCTCGCGACTGTGAGAGAATTACGGGTGAGCAAACGATTACCGTACATGCGGGAACGAAGTACGCGCGGCAATTCGGCGGCACTATTTTCGCGTACGACCAACACGAATGGGATGTCGCTCCCTGTACGAAGGTAACCGTGACGTTGGTGAACGAAGACTCCGTGCGTCATCAATGGATGCTGCACGGGCTGCCGCGCTACCTCCATCCCGAGGGTATGTTCCATCTCGAAGTCAATGGACGGGGGAGTAAGACTGGCACCTTCATCACTCCCGGCGCGAAGAAGACGTATCTCGTGCATTGTGACGTGGCGCAACACACGGAGAAGGGCATGAAGGCGCAACTCAAGGTCGGCGGCGGCAACGGGAATTTACCCAGTATTCCCGGGATCTCGGCAGCGCGTACTCCGGATACCTATTCTGGGGCACGAGGGCGGAGCCTGTGGGGAATGCTTCTGCTGTGTCTGCCCGGCGTTGCGCTGGCCGTACGCGGATTGGCGCGGCGGGTGTAGCCCGGGATGTACAATCTTGGAGCGTGCCCTGCGCGCGCGATTCTCTTTACCCCCTCAACGCTGTCTTGATTTCGTTTCGCACTTCCTCATGTTCTTCGCGCCTCAGCCGTTGTGCCAACGTCACTCTCACTTCCTGTTCTTGAAATCGGCCTAACGCCCATGCGGCGTGACTGCGCACTAGCGGCTCCGGATCGTGCAACGCCGTCTGTAAGGAAGGAATCGCTTCTGGATTGCCGCTGTTGCCCAGCGCGATCGCGACGTTGCGTAACAACCCGCGCCGCTTTGTCCGGCGAATGGCACTGCGGCCGAATCGCTTGCGAAACCCGTCTTCATCCAGCGTGACCAACTCCGTGAGTGAGGGAAATAATTCTTCGACGAGTTCTTCTCGCGGCGCGGAAAACTTCCCGTTCCACGGGCATACTTCCTGGCAGACGTCACAGCCGAAGATCCAATTGGCGAGCTTCGGGCGTAACTCATACGGTATTGATCCGCGATGTTCAATTGTCAGATACGAGATGCAGAGCGGTGCTTTGAGGACGAGTCCCTCTTGCAGGGCACCAGTCGGACAATCTGTGAGACAGCGCGTACATTTGCCACAGTGGGCTTTCGGAATGCCTTCCCCCTCCAGTTCCATATTTACGAGAATCTCGGCTAAGAAGAACCATGACCCGGCTCCCTTATGAAGGAGCATGGTGTTCTTGCCAAACCAGCCCAATCCGCCGCGATACGCCCATTCGCGCTCGAAGAGTGGACCGGTATCGACATACGGGCGTGCCCACAAACCCGGTACACTTTCCTGAAGGTGTGCCACCAACGTTTTCAGTTTGGCTTGGATGATGTCGTGATAATCAACCCCGGCCGCATAGGCCGCAATGCGCCCGCGTAACTCACGTCGCCAGTCAATCTCAGGAAGGCGTGGCGGCGAATATGGATAGCCAAGGCAGATCATGCTCTTGGCTTGAGGAAAAGGAACGGCAGGGTCGATCCGACGTTGCGGTTCGCGGGCAAGATACGTCATCTCTCCTGCATAGCCCCGCGCAAGCCAGTCAGTGAAAAATTGTTCGCGCGGCAGAGGAAACAGGCGCGTAAAGCCACATAATGAGAAGCCTACCGCCGCGGCCCGGCGACGAATCTGATTTTCCGGCGACATGGCTTTGTGTAGCACGGAAAAACCGGGCGGAGAAAGGGATTGACTCTCTAGGGGGGAAACCTTATCTCTAGAGGTAGTCCGATTACTTGCGAGGAGGACCGAATGTCGCACGGAACGCACGAACACGAACTGCGCGAAGAAGAAATCGCCATCCAAGCCCCCGCAGGGGCGCCGCTGTTTTTGACGGATGTCGCGCTCGAAAAAGTCAAAGAAGTCATGAACCGAGAAGGGGTGAAAGACGGAGGTCTGCGAGTTTCTATCGTTGGCGGTGGTTGCTCTGGCTTTCAGTATAACCTCGGCCTTGATGAGAGTCCGCGAGCCGACGACACGGTTATTGAACAGGATGGCGTCAAACTCTTCCTTGATCCGATTAGCCAACAGTATGTGTATGGCACCACTATCGACTACGTGAATGGCCTCCACGGCGCCGGCTTCAAATTCGTCAATCCCAATGCCGCGCGTACGTGTGGTTGCGGATCGTCGTTTTCGACGGAAGGGGAATAACCTTTACCGTAGGAGGGTGCCTGTAACCCTAACGTGCCGTGTCATTGCGAGCGCATTCGCTTCGCTCAGTGTAAACTCCGCGAAGCAATCTCATTTCCAAGACAGAGATTGCTTCGTCGCCTGCGGCCCCCCGCAATGACACTTCCTTCTCAGTTTGCAAACGCGACCTAATCTTTTTCTCTTTGAGAGAAAGTTAAATTGGAGAGCAGGAAATCAGGGCACGGAGAGGATCTCCGTGCCCTTTTTCTTTTTTCATGTCACGCTTTACCCACCTCATCTTTGATCTCGACGGCACGTTAGTAGACTCAAAAGCTGATTTGGCCGCGGCGACCAACGTCATGTTGGAGTCCTGTGGACTGGCGCCACTCTCCATAGAGAAAGTGACGAGTTACGTCGGTGATGGTGCGCGGGTATTGGTTGAACGTGCACTCGGACCAGAACACGCTCATCTTGTTCCCCAAGGGTTTGCGGTGTTTATGGAATATTACCTCGCGCATTCACTTGACCACACTCGCCCCTACGACGGAATTCCACAGCTTCTCTCCGCGGCCCGGGCCCGGGGGATAATCTTATCCGTGTTGACAAACAAGCCAGAAGCGCCGAGTCGGGCCATTCTTGAAGGCGCAGGTCTTGCGCACTTTTTTCATACCGTCGTCGGCGGAGACACACTCCCAGTGAGAAAACCAGACCCTCGTGGTGTCTTTCACCTTCAGAAGTTGACCAAGGTAGCGAGCGAAGCAACATTATTAATTGGGGACTCTCCCGTCGACGTGAAAACGGGAGAAGCCGCAGGGATTGCGACCTGCGGGGTAACCTGGGGATTTGGGGCGCAAGGCTTGATGGCGACTCCACCTGAATTCGTTGTGGACTCGGTAGAGGAGTTGCAGCGGGTAGTTCTTGAGTAAGAGAGTCACGAGACAAAATAAAAACGGGAAAGAAGAGTCTAGGGGTCGAAAAGAGAAAAAGGCTGTAGGCCTAAGGGAAAGAGAGCAATTTTTCTCCCTACGGCCTTCAGCCCGCGGCCTCTAAGCCTTATTTCAATCATGCTTAATTTTCATTCTTCATTCGTCATGGCCGCTAGGCGCGGTCGTAGCCACTCCGCCATTCGTACAGCCTCGACTGTTTCCTTCACGTCGTGTGCTCTGATGATATGCGCGCCGTTATACACGGCGATAGTCGCGCAGGCCAGTGAACCGATCAAGCGGTCGGCCGCATTGGGTTGATTGAGCACCTTGCCGATAAAGGATTTGCGCGACACGCCGACTAACAGTGGGAAGCCCAGCTCTCGCAAGTTTGCGAGTTCTTGTAAGGCGGCACGATCCCATTCATGCCAAGGCATTTCCGGTTGACGGAAAAACCCGATACCCGGATCAAGGACGATATGCTCACGGGGAATGCCTGCTCGCTCAGCAATAAGGAGACTTTCCTTGAGTGCGGTGCGAATTCTCACCATTGGTGAACCGGACTGCGGCGTGACCTCACTCGCCATGATGATGGCCCCCGCCTTCGCACGAGCAGTGACTTCGGCCATGCGTGGGTCGTACTTCAGGCCGCCGACGTCGTTGATGATTGTGGCTCCGGCGGCGAGGGCCGCGCGTGCGGGTTCGGCGCGTCTAGTGTCGGCTGATATAGGGACCGACACTGCGGAAGCGATCGTCGTGATTGCGTTCACGAGTCGCTCGGCTTCTTCTGCTGCAGAAATCGCAGTTTTTAGGTAGGGAGCGGTGGACATCGCCCCAACGTCAATGATATTTGCTCCTGCATTAACCATGGCCTGCGCACTCGTGACGACATGTTCGCGTTGGGTCTGTACAGAGCCCTGGTAGAACGATTCTGGACTGACGTTGAGCACCGCCATGATACGGACCGGGACTTCATCGCCGACGTCGAGCCCGGCAAGTTGTGACCGTAACGATGAGAAATCTCTACGCATGCTGACGTAGTGTGGCAAATTTTTTTCGACGAGGGAATGAGGAGTCTTTGCGGTTTTTGCGTTGCCAGTCTGCGGCTTTTCTTCTACACTACCAGAGCTACGACAGAGGAGAACATTCATGATTAAGCTCTACGATTTCCCCCAGAGCCCATATTGCCAGAAGGTCCGTCTCGTCCTCGCGGAAAAAGATCTTTCCTACGAGAAAGTCTTTGTGGACTTGATGAAAAATGAACAGAAGACCGCGGAGTTTTTACGGCTGAACCCATACGGAAAAGTGCCGGTACTCGTTGATGATGACGAAGTCACTTATGACTCGACGTTGATCAACGAATACCTCGAGGATGAGTACCCACACCCGCCCTTGATGCCTGAGCAGTCTGGCGCGAGAGCCCGGGTGCGGATGTTGGAAGATTTCGCGGATAATTCGTTTACTGCGCAGGCGGGGTTACTGGCGGCAGAGTTGCGCAAACCCGCGGAGCAAATCGACCAAGAGCGGGTGCAACGCTATCGCGCTGATCTCGTCCGCGTGTTGGAGTTTCTTGAGCGGCACCTTGAAGGCAAAGAGTACATGAGTGGTGTGTTCTCGCTCGCTGATCTGGCGTTCGTGCCTCGGTTGCTGCAACTGCCGAAACTCGGCGTTGAAATTCCGGCACGGTTGATCAACGTATTAGCGTGGAGCGAGCGCATTAAGCGTCGTCCATCGGTGAAGAACTTACGGCAAGAACTCGGATTAGTGTAGCACGACGGGTCCGGCTTTCGTCCGAGGAAAAGAGAGGACACTATGGCAGACCTGCCGCCTATCATTCCCATTTTCCCGCTCCCGAACGTGGTCTTGTTTCCCCAGGTGATGTTGCCGCTCCATATCTTTGAGCCGCGCTATCGTCGGATGGTACGAGAGGCGGAGACCCAGACCCCGCCTCTCATCGGGATGACCCTGCTCCGCGGCAATTGGCAGGAGCAGTACGAGGGCACGCCGGATATCTTTCCGGTCGGGTGTGTGGGGGAAATGGTTCGCGTCCACCCGCTTCCCGACGGGCGTTTTAACATCATGTTACAAGGCCTGCGCGAGTTTCAGGTGCTCGAAGAAACGGTCACTAAGAGTTATCGCGAAGCGAGAGTCGTGTGGCGTCCGTCAGAGAACGAATCGCTTGCTCCGCAGGACCGAACGGAGTTGCGCCGACTGCTGGAACGTTACTTGCGCAACAACGAGAAGGTCCAGCAATTTTTGACTGACCAGTCAATCGAAGACGCGTTTTTGGTCAATTTCTTCGCGTTCCATTTGGATTTTATGCCCATTGAGAAACAGGGACTCTTGGAAGCGGTGACGCTCCAAGCGCGTGCGGAACGCTTGCGCGATATGCTTGATTTCAAGCTCAGTGAAACACAGTGGCCTGCGGATCCTCGCGGTCCGGGAAAGACCCGGCTGCATTAAACTGCCTTGACAAAGCAAATGTGCCCCCTATAGTGAACACGAAAAACATTCCGTGCGACGCATAGATAGGACTCATGAGACGCAAAGAAGAGATGACATTAGGGGAGCGACTGTATGTTCCGGAGATTGTCCGTGGACTCTCAGTGACGCTGTTCCATTTCTTTCGCAATCTTTCTCTCCACCTGGCTCATTTCGTTGGCCTCGCCACCGGGACGAAAGCGGAATACACGACGCAGTATCCTGAAGAGCGCAAGCAGTATCCCGATACCTATCGCGGCAGTCACCGCCTCACGCTGAAGGAGGATGGCTCAGTCCGGTGTACAGCCTGTTTTCTGTGTGCGACGGCCTGCCCGGCAAACTGCATCCATATTGAAGCCGGCGAACATCCCGATCCGACGGTAGAGAAGTTTCCCGTGCGCTATGAGATCGACACATTGCGCTGCATCTACTGCGGCATGTGTGTCGAAGCGTGCCCGTGTGATGCGATTCGCATGGATACCTTTGTGCACCCACGTATCTGGGGATTCTCTCGTACCGATTTCATTGAGCCGAAAGAAGTACTCATGGGACGTTCGCGCACGCTGGCGACTGGTGGCCGCGATTCGGTGATGGTCGAGATGTTAGAGAGCTACCGAGAGGCGGAGCGGAAATCGCTGGAATAGAAGAGGCTAAGAGTTGCGACAGAGGCAGAGAACGAAAGAGCAAGGCAAACCTATGGCAAAAACGTACAAACAGTTGATGGAGGAAGCGCGCAAAGCGGTTCCCGAGGTCTCGATCGACGAAGTGAAGAGTCGGGTCGAGCGCGGTGAGAATTGGACGCTGCTCGATGTGCGTGAACGAGAGGAATATCGCGAAGGACATTTGGAAGGCGCGATCTCGTTGCCACGCGGGTTTCTGGAAATGCGTGTCGAAGAAGCGGTTGCCGATAAGAGCGCGCCGGTCATCGCGTACTGTGCCGGCGGCGTGCGTTCGCTGATTGCGGCACGGACCCTGAAGGAGATGGGGTACGAGAACGTTGTCTCGATGTCCGGTGGCTATACCGCGTGGAAAAATGCCGGCTATAAATGGGTGGCCGACCGGCAATTTACCCAAGAGCAGATCACCCGCTATGCACGTCACTTCACGTTACCTGAAGTGGGTGAAAAAGGACAGGCCAAGCTACTTGAGGGCAAAGTGCTCTGCATCGGCGCGGGTGGGCTGGGGTCACCGGCTGCCTTTTATCTGGCCGCTGCCGGAGTCGGAACGATCGGCATCGTTGATAACGACGTTGTCGATATGAGTAACTTGCAGAGACAGATCCTCCACACCAACGATCGCGTCGGCATGCCCAAGGTCGAGTCCGCGCAGAAGACGCTGAATGCCTTGAACCCGGACGTTAAAGTCATTCCTATTAACGAGCGTCTGTCGTCAGAAAACGTCATGCGCATCATTAAAGACTACGACATCGTGATTAACGGGTGTGATAATTTCCCCACCCGCTACCTCATCAACGATGCGTGTGTGATGGCGAAAAAGCCCTTAGTGGACGGGTCAATCTTCCAGTTTGAAGGGCAGGCCACAGTTTTCTACCCTGATCGTGGGCCCTGCTATCGCTGCTTGTTCCCCGAGCCCCCGCCACCGGGGGCTGCGCCGAGCTGTGCGGAAGCTGGAGTGCTTGGGGTACTGCCTGGGCTGGTTGGTTGCGTACAAGCGTTAGAAGCGATGAAACTGATTCTTGGCGCCGGAAGGCCGTTGATCGGACGGATGATGCACTTCGACACACTAAGTTCGGAAGTGCGAGTGCTCAAGCTCCGGCGTGATCCCAACTGCTTAGTGTGCAGCGACCATCCCAAGATTACCGAACTGATTGATTACGAAGAGTTCTGCGGCCTGCGCAATCCGAGTGCAGCGCATTCATGAAGCATGGGACCATCCCCTTGCGTCTTGACAATGAGCGTAACGCGCTCAGAAGGCTTTTCTCGTTACTCACACTCAACTAGGGCACGGTTCGCCGTGCCCTTCGTTTTTGACCCGCAGGAGTAGGACGCCGTGACTGCAACACAAGAGATGAACAATCTGCGAGCACTTGCCCGCAAACTGCGTATCCATTCTCTGCGTGCGA
>Ga0070741_10014682_pt1 | contig 13492 bp, 8 predicted proteins | sample Coa_R1_4_FD_66440 | JGI IMG/M metagenome (GOLD analysis project Ga0070741, IMG submission 66440) | Surface soil microbial communities from Centralia Pennsylvania, which are recovering from an underground coalmine fire - Coalmine... | ecosystem: Environmental > Terrestrial > Soil > Unclassified ... | reverse complement strand
CAGTTCTGCAAAGCGCTTGTGAGTCCAGGGGTCTAGAAACTCAAAATTGCTAATGCCTGGAGAAACCAGGACTAACTTTTGCACCAGATCAGGATAGGCAAGAACAAAATCAATGGCTACACGAGCACCATTAGAGAGACCAATAAGTATGGTCTTCGGAATGTTGAGCGCGTGAAGAAGCTGATACAGGTCTTGGTAATGGGTATAGGCTTCTGATGAAGGAGGGGTTTCGCTCTTGCCAGAACTGCGCATATCATAGCGAAGTACCTGATAGCGCTGTGCAAAGAATTGGAAGTGATCATCCCACATGTGTAGATCAAGCATCCCACCGTTAAGGAAGACGATAGTGTCTCCATCTCCAGCAATTTCGTAGAAGAGGCGAACACCGGGAAGTTCGACGAAGCCGCTTTTCACGGGTTTGATATCTAACATAGGGAAATCCTTTCTGACAAAAAACTGCGAATGTGTTAAAATACTATCAAGTATTTAAATACCGACCAGTATCATACTCAATAGTATCACGATACTGATCGGTATGTCAAGAAAGGATAAATTGTGACGAGGAAACGTTTATCACGCGAGGAGAGTCGGCTTCAGACACGGGAGCGTTTGCTTGAGGCGGCTGCCGAGGTATTTAGCCGAGAGGGCTTTGAGGCGGCTTCTGTTGATGAGGTTGCGGAGGAAGCGGGGTTCTCGAAGGGGGCTGTTTATTCTAATTTTGCCAGCAAGGAGGAGCTTTTTCTGACGCTGCTGGATCGGCATCTGGAAGCCGAGTTGAAGAATGTGACCTCTCGATTTACGCAAAGTAGTCGCGATGAGGATGCAGAGGCAGGCTTGGAGGAACGGTCTTTTACGACTGAATTGGAAAAGAATCGTATCTGGAATGTGTTGAGCATCGAGTTTCTGCTTTATGCTATGCGCCATCCTTCTGCTCAACAACAGTTGGCGGTCAGGTATCGGGCGGCAAGAAATGAACTTGCGGTCCTGTTACGAGGGATGGTACAGAGTGAGGATGGTCATACAGGTGTGCCTGTTGAGTATTTGCCGTGGGCGTTGCTTGCGTTGGGAACGGGGCTGGCTCTTCAGGCGTATCTTGAACCAGGGGCTTTGCCTGCGGATTTGTATTCGACTGTCGTTGGGAGGTTGCTTGATGGCATGGGGAAATGATATTTTATGTATATAACGGTAAATAGGTTGTATATGCGATAAATATGGTTTCTATGAAAGATGCTTGTTCGCTCGCTTCATGCAGGGAAGCTTGTAACTGCACTTTGAGCCTGCGGCGGGCTGAGTAGAGGCGCTTTTTTACTGTTGTGAGCGGGATCTTGAGGGATGCGCTCACTTCATTGTAGGAGTAGTGACAGACAGAAAACAGCACTGTCACCAGACGCTCATGCTGCGGCTCGGTCCTGATAATGCTGAGATTGCAGAAACTACGCCGGCAGGTTGCTAGAGTAATTTCTTAAAATCGGGATCGATCAGCATTGACAATTCACAAAGGTCTGGTTATACTTTTATATGTTTATGCATTTAGTTGTTCGAAGTAGCGTAGCAAAATAGAAAGGATGTTTTCCGTGCTTAAAGTGCTGCGACCACATATTCCACAAGGCCCAGTGGCAATTTAGATGCCGCTGTCATTGGGCAATAAGGCGACAACAGGCAGGTTATAACCCTGTTTTCCTCCTTATTTCTCTTCTACGTTCCTCATTGACGTTGCACATCGACGTGTATGCCTGAAATTCAGAAGAGAGACCCATTCGACAGCGTAGCGCTGTGAAGGGGTTTTTGTGCTGTTTTTCAGGAGCATAAGCATCTCAGTTGATCTTCTTGTCCTCAGGATAGACAGCGCTAACCATTTCCCTGAAGATCGTTCACCGTATTGACCTGTGCATGGTATGATGCTGCCTCTGTGTGGCATGCGTGTGCCTGCTGACAAAGGATGACAGGATAGGTATGTTAGCATTTTTTGGAGTCAAATTTGGAGTACGAAATGGCACTAGTATGTAGGGAAGTACAGCATCTTGATCAAAAAGGCGTTTAGCTTTATGGCAAGGAGTCTAAGCTTATGATGGGTAGTAATTTTCCTGATTCCAATAATCCACTTCAACAATTAGTATTAGCTCAGATGTTGTCTGCCAAAAACGATTTGCAATCGGAGCCGCCACAGAAGCCGCGTTATAACCAGATTAATCGGGTAAAAATGGGAATTCAACGGATGATCAGAAACCTGGGCACTGTGCTGGTTACGGTGGGTAGCAGGATGCAACGAGTGGGGAGAGTTTTGCAGGAGCCACTAGCTCAGCCGAAATCATAACACTATGAGCAAATAACACAGCAATCCGCTCCCGGAGCGGATTGCTGTGTTATTTGCTCATAGTGTTATGATTTCGGCTGAGCTTTGATTAAAGCAAGCGCACTAGCTTTGTTTGACCATCAAGGACATAGCCGTCTTGAGATGGTGATGTAAGGCGCGTTGTCCTGCGCCGAGGCGGCTGGGAGGGCAGCGAGGCGAAATAGTTGAGCAGCAGCGGGTGCAGAAAGATATAACCACCACCGATCTTGCGCAATAGGATGCGTTCGGCGGCATAATCGAGAAAGTGAGGAGCGTTCGGAGGGAGCGCTCTGATACGCCAGAGCAGCAAGCGCAGTATACCATGCCGTAAACAGGCCAGCCCGCCACCCAGAAGCGCCACCAGCAGAGCTATAACAATCACGGCTATCCAGGAAGTTGTTAGTGCGTCCTGGCCACCCTGTAATGCCCCCTGGATGAAATCAAGACTCGTATTGGTCTTCGGCTTTGTTGCTTGAATCATGGGTATTTTTTGGGCCTGTGTTGTTGGTGATGTTCCATGTGGAACTACCTGGAATGTCCCAGCAGATGTGGAGGAGGGTGTGCTCGGCTTGAACCAGGGAGCCATCGTCGAACGGATGCCGTCTTTCAAACTCATATAGAGCGTGTTACTCGCAATATAGATGGGTATACCGACACAGATACCGATGATGGCAATGATGAACATGTTACGTATGGAGCGCCGTATACCTTCGTTGGGCTTGATACGCTGCTGGTTATCAATACTCTCGCTTGACAATCCCTGAAAAAGACCAAGGATTAACCAGTAGCAGAGTGTGAGACTGAGCCCGTAGCCAATACCAAAAGCAAAGCCGGTAGGGAGTCCATCGATGAGCCCTTTCTTCGTCAGTCCAGTGTTTATACCATAACTTATTCCATAGGACAGGCCAATGCAGAGCAGGACGAGCAGGCTGTTTTTGATATGCTCGCGCCTACGGAGAAAACGCCAGAAACGACGCCAGGACCAGGCAATGATCTCAGATGGACGTATGCTTCCTCGGTCGCCGAGCAGCAACACGCTGAGCAGAACACCTAATAGCCCATAGCGCATCCCATCACGTATAATGAAGCTCAACCCGACCAGCGATCCATTCTGTACGCCCTCGATTATTCTGTCGCTGACTGCATAGACGAAGCCAACGAGTATCCCATTGTTGATATGCCTGTACCAGACATGGTTCCCAGTATGAACAATGATTCCAGAGCCTTTGCCGTACCATTGCAGGAACGCCTTCTGCCATCCGTCCAGCCTGCCGTCAAACGAATCGCTTAAGCGTTTTATGATGGTATGCAAACTAGACTGTCTTGTATTGATATGCAGTTTTCGCTCGTCTGGAAAGGCCAGAACAATGCTCAAGAACAACGTACTGAGACCCAAAACAAGGCCGGCTTGCCCATTTTGATGAAATGACTGTCCAAGAATGAGCCAGGAAACCAGGCCCATCAGCAGACCATTGACCAGGTGTCCAGGAGCCAGGAGCTGTTTCCATCCATTGCGGTTCACGTTCCGACTCTCCGTATGAGTAGCCTGGAGGGCACGATCACTGAGCAGGAACCCCACGATTCCACCGCCAAGCATTTCCAGGCGAAATACATCGCTTCCGGGATTATGAAAGAGCAGATTGTTGACGATGATGCCGAAAAGCAGGCCAATCAGGAAACCGGGGAGGCGCACAGCTAACCACTCATAGACCTTCGACCAGGGGCGTTTTTTGATCCAATCGGGCTGCATCTGTTCGAGATAAAAGACGCTCTGATTGCGCTGGATCATCTGGCGGGCCAGGCCGCTGAGCCATCCGATGGTCTGTTGAGGATGATAGGTCGAGCTGGGTTGACGGCGGGTGAGCGCCTGCTCGACATAGGCGGCGAAGATCTGCTGCTGGCGCTCCTGCATAGATGATGCAGTCAACAACTCTCCCACCGGTCTATCACGATAGGCTGAGACCATCGTGCTCAGCAGCAAGGGCGTCGTCGCCAATTCGCGCAGAGCCTGGTCAGCTCGCAAGGCCTTGCGCAGAACCTCAAAACCGCCTTCTACATGCTCAAGATACTCATCGACCTGTTGCATAGTCAGCGGCTGTACGACAATTGCATTTCTTAGCAGCACACGTTCTTCTTGTGCGAAATATTCTTCACTGCGACTACATATCACTAGCGGTCGTAACCCGTGTTCCTCGCGATAGGCATTAATAGCTTGAATACAGGACGAGAGATGTTCTTCCCCCACTTCATCCAGCCCATCGAGCACCGGTAAGAGCGCGTTACTATCTATCCAGCGCTGAGCAAGGCGGCGGGGGACCTGATATTTACTGTTCAACTCCGAGGCCAGCCACTCCACGAGCGCTAAGCGCTCCTGACTCCATGACGACAGATTGAAGACAACAGGCGTGGGCTGGCTCTCGTCCTGCTCCGCACGCTCCAGCAGATCGCGTACCAGTTCCAGAGCCAGCATAGTCTTACCCGAACCCGGTCCCCCAAGGATCAACAATTCGCCATCAACTTGATCATAGACCTCGATGACACGCGTCCCATCAGGAAACGGGCTGAACAATGGTTGGGCCTGCCGAAGGATAGTTGCCCAGGGATTAGCGACCGCGTCGGGATAGGCAACGAGGCGCGGAGTGATCAACGCTCTCTCATGCAGAGATTGTTCAAAGAAATCGGAGATCCAAAATGAGCGTACACGAGCAAGCATACGCTGGCGATTGCGGTTTCTGCCAGATAGAGAGGGTTTTGTAGCAGACGTTCTTTCCCAGGAGGATCGGGCTTGAGCGCGTTCAGCATTGATCGCTTTCCGGACAGGTTCCCGTGCAGGAGTGTACTTAAGTGCGGGCGTGTTTAAGGGAGTTGCCGCTGGGAGGGAGATGGGTAGCTTGATGGCAGGCATCGATGCAGTCATGACCTTTTTTGGCTCCTCAAGGGCAGGGAGGCGCAGTCGCATTGGCCCAGTTTCGCCGGAAAGTTGCACGGCGTGTGGCTCCACTTGCTGATCGGAAACGCTTGCGGCCAGCGCCAATGCCTCTGCGAAGATTTGGATGTCAGGATAGCGTTGAGCAGGATCTTTCTCCAGCGCTTTGAGGATAACCGCTTCGACAACCTCAGAGATGGCAGGATTCTTCTCGCGCAAAGATGGTGGGTGGACAGAACAATGCTGATGGATGACTTCTGGCAGTGTGCCCGTGAAGGGACGAGTACCGCAGAGCCACTCATAGGTCATGATCGCCAGGGCATATTGATCGGTAGCATAGCCGGGTTTGCCACGCAATTGCTCAGGAGCCATGTAGGGCAGCGTTCCCTCCATGCCTTGCGTGCTCATCGGTTCTTCGGCAGCGGGTGCTAACAAAGCGAGACCAAAGTCGCTGATCATGATTTGCCGCTGATCATTGAGCAGGAGGTTCTCCTGCTTGACATCGCGATGAATAATATGGCGGCTATGAGCATAGTATAAGGCGCTGGCGATCTGTGCTGTATAGTCCACTACCTGATCGAGCGCAAGGCGGGAACCACGCGGGAAGAGGGTGAGCAGAGAACCCTGCGGGGCATAATCCATCACCAGGAAAGGAGTCCCCTGCTCAATCCCGAATTCGAGCACACGAACAATATGTGGATGTGATAGGCTAGCGAGAAGCTGCGCTTCCGTCTTGAATTGTTGCTCTTTTTTTTCGTTCAGCGCGGCCCGCAGGACTTTGATAGCGGCTAAACGTTTTAAATAGCGATGTTCCCCCAGATAGACCAGAGCCTGTCCGCCACGTCCCAGCAGACGTAACAGGCGATAGTTGCCGAGGTAGCGTTCCTCCGTACTAATAGTGGTCATTACACAGCTTCTTCCTCTCGAAACCATCTCACTGATAAGGCGATGCTAAGGTTTAGCATAAAATACAGACCCATGCAACTTCTACAAAAGCGAGGGAAAATAGGACAAATGGATTATGCCTTAAGTTTAGAAGAAATACGACGAAATATCTTTTCAGGAAGAGTGCTCGCCATAGCCTTGAATCCAAAAAAATATGAATATTTTTAGAGAGGTGTTTAGTGAAAGTTTGGTCCATTTTCGGGTTGTTCTTCATGATTTTGTGTGCTGCATTGACCGCGTGCGGTAATGATAGTCAGGTCTCCAGCACAAATAGTCAGGCCATTGGTTCCGGTGCAAGTTCCAATGCTAATCTTGTGCACGTTGTTTTGAGCGATACAAAAATTACATCTGATGTCACGACATTTCAAAAAGGAGTCAGCTACCACTTTATCGTCACAAACCAGGGAACAGCCCCTTACGATCTTACGATTACGAAAGTTTTGCCAGCCACAGCAACAGAACAACAGCGAGATGCGGTGGCACTCAAAGATGTGAATCAGCTCCCTCCAGGTCAAGCGCAAGAGTTTGATTTTGTCTTCGCGACTGCAGCTCCCGCCGGTACACTGGAGTTTGAGGACGCAGCCCATTATGCACAGGGTATGCATCAAGGCATCACCGTAGTGTAAAACGGCAGGCGCAGGAGGAAACCCACATCCTTCAACCATTGCGCAGTGGTTGAAAGGTGCGGGTTTCGCGTCTGCTTTGACTTTAGTGAGTGTGAGAGTGGTCGTGGCTGTGAGGATGGCCGATATAGGGAGCGTGGGCGTCGATAACGAGACGCCGCTGCTCTGTGGGCGCTTTGAGATGCTGCTCCAGCCAGGCTATGACATCGCTGAGACCTGTGTCGTCTTTGAGGTTGGTGAAAATGAATGGGCGGTTGCCACGCTGGAGGCGGGCGTCCCTTTCCATAACCTCTAAAGAGGCTCCTACATAGGAAGCCAGATCGATTTTGTTGATGATGAGCAGGTCGGAACGTATGATGCCAGGTCCACCCTTGCGCGGGATTTTGTCGCCACCGGATACATCGATAACGTAGATAAATACGTCCACTAGTTCGGGGCTGAAGGCGGCTGCAAGGTTGTCGCCGCCGCTTTCAACGAAAACGAGTTCGAGGCCTGGCAGGCTCTCTTCCAGGTCGGCGATGGCTTCCAGGTTCATTGAGGCATCTTCACGAATGGCCGCGTGGGGACAACCGCCGGTTTCGACGCCACGAACACGTTCCTGGGGCAATGTACCTTGCCGCAACAGGAATTCGGCGTCTTCTCTGGTGTAGATGTCGTTGGTGACGACGGCCAGGTTGTAGCGAGGCCAGAGTTGTTTGCTGAGCCGGTCTACCAGGGCGGTTTTGCCGCTGCCGACCGGGCCAGCAATGCCTACTCTAAATGCTCGCGTGAAGTGGTGATCTGTCATTTTTCAATTTCTCCTTCCAGGATGGGGGTTGTTTTCCCGCATCTCCACCTGCGGTGGAGATGCGGGAAAACATTACATTTATCTTCTACAAACGCGCTGCGCGCGTTTGTAGAAGATAAATGTAATGTTTTCTTATTTTCAAAATGGGTAAAATCTCTCCTCTTTCTTCTCCCAATGCGCTGCGCACGTTTGTAGAAGATAAATCGAATGTTTTCTTATTTTCAAAATGGGATAAAAATCTCTTCTCTTTCTTCTGCAGACGCACTGCGCGTTTGTAGAAGGTATATGAATTGTTTTCTTGTTTTCAAAATAGACAAAAATCTCTCCTCTTTCAAAATAAATGAAAAGTTTTCGTTAGATTATGTTTGAGGAGGGGGAGGCATTTGCTCTGGCTGCGATTCCTGACCGTATGGTGATTGCTCGTATGGTGATTGTTCAGGATTGGCGTAGGGTTGCGACTGGTTTAGAGGCATTTGCGCTGGCGGTAGTCCTTGATAGTATGGTGATTGTTCAGGGTTGGCGTAGGGTTGTGCCTGATAGGGTGGGTAAGACTGATACGGCTGGTAGAGGTTAGGTGATGGTGTCTGATATGGCTGGGCCGGTTTTCCGATACTTGCGCCCAACAGGCCGCCCAGAGCACCGATGCCGAGGCCTAGAACTATCAGTATCAGTCCGGCTGTGAGGCTATAGGAAATGTTAAAGATAAGAGAACTGTTTATCAAGTTTGCTAAATCGGCCGCCGACATCCCTGGCGTATTCTTATATAGAGGCACCACGACCAGGTAGAAGAGAAGGATGGTAGCCACAAGGAAGTCCATGGCCACAAAAACGACTCCGGTCCACAACGCAGCAAGCAATCCGGCATTTACCTTTTTCGCTTTATTGGACGCAAATATACCCACCAGAAAGAAGGCAAGGAGCAGCAAAAAGTAGATGGGAAGGCTGAGAATGATAGCTACGATGGTAGAAGAAAGAGTATAGGGTAGTGAAGCGAATGCCTGGTAGAGAGCTTGTACAAAAGGTAGATTTGTTGCGTCCAGGACGTATGAATAGATGATGTCGATGATGCCTATAATGAGACCAAAGATGAGTCCGTAGATGAGGGAAACTTTCCCTACGCGGGGAAGATTTTGCGGATGTTCCATAGGAGCCTCCTTGTTAAATCAAAGGTATGTCTCAACACTTTATATTAGCACATTGAAGTCATTAGCATCTTACTCACTTATATGGCTTGAGGGTGCTGGACAAACACTCGGTACAAAGTGGGGGCTAGAATGATATACTGTACAGCATAAGAGTGGGGAATTCCCTGTTTGTTGTAGATGCTCAGGTAGGTCGCCCTCAAGGGGAAATACCATGAAGGGAAAGAGAGATTTGTTCACATAATCAATGACGGTTTACACGTGTTGTATGGTGACGCGTGTTGTATATGCGATAAATCGGCGGACGCGATAAATCTGGTCCCTATGCTTTTTCATTATAATAACAGTATTTCCCCTTGATGATTGGTCTGAGCAATTGCAGCATTTTGAATATTGTAAGTCACTTTGCAGGCTGGAGAGTAGTACATACCAGGAGGGTAACAGAGATATGAGCTTGAACATTCCACGAGGCACGTATGCGGATCTCTATGGGCCAACGACAGGGGATCGCGTGCGCCTGGCTGATACTGAATTGATTATTGAGGTGGAGAAAGATTTTACCACTTATGGCGATGAGATTACCTTCGGCGGCGGCAAAGTGATTCGTGATGGTATGGGGCAGAGCAGCCGTGCTACTAGAGAAGAGATCCCTGGCACACTCGATCTTGTGATTACGAATGCGCTGATCATTGACCATTGGGGGATTGTGAAGGGGGATATCGGCGTAAAGAATGGGCGGATCGTCAAGGTTGGTAAGGCGGGCAATCCCGACACGATGGATGGCGTTGACCCGGAACTGGTCGTTGGCTCGGGTACGGAAGTGATCGCGGGCGAAAATATGATCGTCACAGCAGGAGGTATCGACTCACACATCCACTTTATTGCTCCACAACAGATTTATGAAGCCCTCTCCAATGGCATTACTACGATGATCGGCGGTGGAACGGGACCGGCAACCGGGACAAATGCAACAACCTGCACTCCCGGAGCCTGGAATCTGGCTCGGATGCTGCAAGCCGCGGAAGCCTGGCCCGTTAACTTTGGCTTCCTGGGCAAAGGGAATACGGCTACAGCAGAACCGCTGGCCGAGCAAATACGCGCCGGGGCCTGTGGCTTGAAACTTCATGAGGATTGGGGCACGACACCGGGCGCAATCGATACCTGTCTCAAGATCGCCGATGAATACGACGTGCAAGCAGCTATCCATACCGACACGATCAATGAGGCTGGCTTTGTCGAAGATACTATTGCAGCCATTGCCGGACGCACTATCCATACGTATCATACCGAAGGCGCAGGCGGCGGACACGCTCCCGATATCATTCGGATTGCCTCTTACCAGAATATTTTGCCTTCCTCAACTAACCCTACTATGCCTTTTACCCGAAATACTATTAGTGAGCACCTGGATATGCTGATGGTTTGTCATCACCTTAATCCTCAGGTGCCCGAAGATGTTGCTTTTGCAGAGAGTCGCATACGACCGGAGACCATCGCCGCTGAAGATATTTTGCATGATCTGGGCGTGTTTAGCATGCTTTCGAGCGACTCGCAGGCGATGGGGCGAGTTGGTGAGGTGGTAACGAGAACGTGGCAGACTGCTCATAAGATGAAGGTACAGCGCGGGGCTTTGCCTCAAGATAGCGAACGGCATGATAACTACCGCGTCAAGCGATATGTCGCCAAGTATACGATCAATCCGGCTATCACGCATGGGATTGCTCAGCATGTTGGCTCTATCGAGCCTGGAAAGCTGGCCGATCTGGTGCTATGGCGTCCGGCCTTCTTTGGTGTCAAACCAGAGATGATTGTCAAGGGCGGATTCATCGCCTGGAGCGTCATGGGAGACGCCAATGCCTCCATTCCTACACCGCAACCGGTCGTCTATCGCCCGATGTTTGGCGCTTTTGGAGGTGCGACTGCTGCCACCAGTCTGACATTTGTATCGAAGATAGCGCTTGAGGAGAAGATAGCGGATAAGCTGGGATTGCACAAAACAGCGGTTGCGGTTGAGAATTGTCGGGGTATTGGTAAGGCGAACATGATTCATAATGATGCGACACCGACAATCGAGGTTGATGCTGAAACCTATGAAGTGCGCGCTGATGGTGAGTTGTTGACGTGTGAACCGGCGGAGGTTTTGCCGCTGGCGCAACGTTATTTTTTGTTTTGATACGCCAAGCCGATAAACCTCCAAAGGGGGCACGTTCGGCGGTGGGCACGAGAATGGAATGTAACAAAATAATCCGGTAATGAATCTATGGGGATGCGTTGCCGATAAATCGGCGGTGGGCACGATAAATCGGCCCCTACGCAAGAAAAAGCGCGAGCGCTTTTTCTTGCGTAGGGGCCGATTTATCGTGCCCACCGCCGATTTATCGGCCTTTCTAATTAAGCATCAAATGGTGGACAGTGCTTCGAGTTCGATGCCCATTGCTTCGCTGGTGACCCAGTTTTGGGGCTGGCCTTTTACGAGTACGGGAGTCCAATCGGCGTTTACCAAGTAGAGGACGCCGTGGCCGGGGGCGTAATAGGCTTTGTTGAGGGCTACATCGCGCATTTGCTCTTCCATGCTCTGATATTTGTTGTTGGTGAAGCTGTCTGCTAGATGAAAGGCTTGCAACATCGTCAATTGTCTTCCGGCCTCTTTATTTTGGGAGCGCACCTGCATATTCCCGGGATTGTTGGGACCTGTTCCGGTGAAGGTCACTCCCAGGAAATAGCCTTTGTTGGCGCTGTCCCATAAGCCCAGAGAGTTTTGCGTTGCCGTCAGCGTGTCAAGCAGATCCGTCGCTTTGGTCAAAAAGTCTTGCTGATGCGTTACCTGGTAGGTATTGAGCAGGGAGAAGATCATTTGAGAAAGCGAACCCATATCCATGATATTGCCTGAGACGACGTAGTTTTGATTCTGGTCATCGGTGTAAAAGGTCTCGGATGGATTGACCTGACCATTGGGGAGAAGCACTTGATCCATCTGGGTCGCGAACGTGTGATCTTGCGATATGTAGGCGTGAGAGTAGACAAAATTGACGATGCTCTCTCCCTTTTGCAGCCAGTCAGAATTTTGAAACAAAGTGCCAGCCTGAATGAGCGCGCAACCCGACTCTAAAACCAGATCGACGCGGTAAGAGCCATAGGGATGCCCCGAGGGCTTCTTGTAGATAGTGCCCGCTTTCGCGTTAAAATTCTTGGCATAACCTGCTGCAAGACTCTTGGCGGTATCCTGATAGAAAGAATCCTGGGAAAGATGATAGAGGTCCATAAACTCCTGGTCAAAGAGCCAGCCCCTCTCATCCTTTGCTTGATCAAACTCGGCTTTGACAATGGCCGTGTATTTATCAAGCTCGCTCTGGTAACGAGTATCGTTCGGGTTCTGTGACTTGTAGAGCCAGAGCGCATGGAGATAACGCACATCCGTAAGAGGATCATGGCGATTCGTGCCCGCTGCATCAACGGTCCCATTCCCCTGGATGTTCGCCTGGAGAGGTGACGTACCATATTTCCAGTTTACCCATAATCCTCCAAGACCATTGTTGACAGCAGGATCGTTACCGTTGGCTTTGAAGTTATCCAGGATAGATTGTTCGACGTTTAGAACGGCAGCAGATGGAGCATGAGATGTTGCCGGAGTTGTTGTAGAGTTAGAACCTGGGACAACAATGGATGTTGCAGAAGTTGATGGTGATGTTGATGATGTTGACTTTGATTGTTGGTTGAAGAATTGCACAGCAAGCGGAATGGCAATCAGCAGTATGACGATTCCAAGAAGCACTATGAGATACCAGGGTTTAAAAAATGAGTTATTGTTATTGTTGTTCATGATAGGGTTATACCTCCTGATACGTTAGGGACTACTGAATCTTTGCTACATTTATTAAACAAGCACACCGACCTGTTGCTGTTCATATGCTACGATTTGTTCAAATACTTCTTCAACCCGTTTGGCCATATGATGCCAACTATAAGATTGCACGATGGTTTTGTGAGCCTGGGTTCCAAGCTGCTTGCGCAACTGCTCATCGGAGAGGCAGGTGATAATGCCTTCCACCAGAGAAGATACATCGCCATTTGCCGCAATATAGCCGGTATTAAGATGTTCGAGAATCTTTGCCGAGCCCTCAAAGGCAACAACGGCCTTGCCCGCAGCCATATAGTTGAGTAGTTTGAGGGGAAGGCCAGGGCAGACGGTCCTGGGAACGACCGCGACATCGGCGAAGGCTAGCAAGTCAACGACATGCGCAAAGGGTGGGTTTTGAATGAACTGTACCGCATGCTCAATGCCTAGCTCTTTGACTATAGGAAGGTAGGATTTGTTGTCTCCACTGCCAGCGATAATGAGCTGGGCATCAGGGTATCTGGCAAGGACGCGAGGCATGGCATCAAGCAGGTAATCGACGCCTTGAAAGGAGGCCAGATTACCTGTATAGATGACAGTAGGCCGTGTCGCCAGATGATAGGTTTCACGAGCACGTGAGGCATCTGCCAGAGCAAAGACCTCGTGCTCGGTTCCGTTGGGAATGACGGAAATGCGGTCCTGAGCAATGCCTCGCGCCTGCAAAAACTCGGCGATCTCATCAGAGACGCTAATGATATGGTCTGAATGGAGAGGAACAAAGTCATCAAGCCAACCACCAGCTTTGGAAATTAGCTTTGTCTTCAAGAGTTTATTGTATGAACCAAGTTCTCCTGTCAGCGTCGTGTGTGCATCATATACAATGGGGATATGCTGCCCTCTCC
>Ga0070741_10014681_pt1 | contig 13493 bp, 9 predicted proteins | sample Coa_R1_4_FD_66440 | JGI IMG/M metagenome (GOLD analysis project Ga0070741, IMG submission 66440) | Surface soil microbial communities from Centralia Pennsylvania, which are recovering from an underground coalmine fire - Coalmine... | ecosystem: Environmental > Terrestrial > Soil > Unclassified ... | reverse complement strand
TTTTGCCGTGTGAAGTTGTTTTCCTACTAGCCCCGCCGCAGGCGAGGCGGTGAACATTTGGAGCGTCCGCTCCAAATGTTCAGGATGACTTATATTACTACATACCTAATGTGCCAGTGGTGTTCTCGCCCTGTTTGCTGCGCAAATATTCTGCACAGGTGCGGTAGGTTTCTTCCGAGATAAGGCCTTTAGACATGTAATGGTTGAGCATCACATCCAGTTTCAAGATACTGATCAGATTGTATCCATGACGACGTAAGCGTTCTACAGCGCCATGTTCGCGGTCAATCAGTACGATGACATCTTTGACCTTGAGGTTGTTCTCTTCGAGAAGTGCAGCGGTTTCTAGAATACTACTACCTCTTGTGATTAGATCATCGATGATCAGCGCGGTATCGCCGGGCGTGCAATGCCCTTCGATGCCTCTTTTGCCGGTACCTTCTGGTCGTGTACGGGCATAAATCAGTGGAATATTCGTTTCTAGTGAATATGCGGTAGCCAATAGCAAACCACCTACCGGCACACCTGCAACGACATTGAAGGGGTGAACGCGTGGACGGCGTAATGATTGTGCTAAATTAATTTCCTGTTGCATCAGCTTGCTGGCAACATGTAAAGCGGTTGGGTTACTAATTAAGACCTTAGGATTGACAAAGACAGGTGAACTCACGGCTGATTCGCTCACCGTAAAATTGCCAAATTGGACTCCTTTAAGGTCGAATAATATCTGTGCCAACCAGAGATTGTCCAAAGACTGCTCTTTCGCCACCTCAGCACTGCGGTACAGCCTCCCCCGTTTGCGAAGGAAATGTACCGCCTCCTTTCTTTGCCTTGTAACTCTCCTAGGTAAGGGAAGGTGCGGTACCCCTGCCTATGCTCTGTTGAGGAGCGCCTCTGCCGCACCAGGGAATTTTTGTTGGCCTTGCCAAATAGTATGAGGTTGACCTCAGCAATCTTTCTCAGGGAGAAAGATCTGCCATTTAAGTATAACATAGTTTTTCATCTACATACTATAGCCAGGTTCATAGTTTCATAATCACTAACTCGTATATTCGATCGGTAATGAAAGCTATATCTGTGGCGCGGCGGTGTTGTGGAGTAAAGAAGTAACTGATCTATTGCTATAGGTCAGGAACTATGGTACGCTACTCAACGCGACAAGAAAAAATATATGCTGTACAGTTATTACATCAGGTGAAGATAGATGCCTATTGCAAGTGTTATACAACTAGGAAAATCTTTTGGTGCCGAGCGCATTTTTTCGGGAGTGAGTTTTCAGATTGATGAACATGATCGTATTGGATTGGTTGGTCCAAATGGGGCTGGCAAGTCAACATTGCTGAATATTCTGGCTGGGCGTGAGGAGGCTGACGAGGGATCTGTCGCGCTAAGCCGCAACACGCGTATTGGCTACTTGACGCAGGTGACTGATTTTCATCCAGACAATACATTGCGCGAGGAGATGCTGACAGTCTTCGCAGAATTGCGCGCCTGGGAACATGAACTGGGCGAACTTACGCAGGAGATGGCTTCGCCTGAAGGGCAGAAAGATGTTGCTCTCCACGAGCAGCTGCTTGCGCGTTATGATGATTTGCTGGCTCGTTATGAGCATGCTGGTGGTTATACCTTCGAGAATCGCGTTGAACAAGTGCTTGATGGCCTGGGTTTTACACGTGAGCAACAGGCTTCTCCCGTCATGCAATTGAGCGGGGGGCAGCAAACACGTGCTGCTCTGGGTAAGCTGTTGTTACAAGAGCCTGATTTGTTGCTGCTAGACGAGCCGACAAACCATCTTGATCTTGCTGCCCTGGAATGGTTGGAGGGCTATCTATCGACGTGGAAGGGGGCGATGGTCATTGTTGCCCATGATCGCTACTTTCTGGATAAAATAGTTTCGCGCACCATCGAGTTAGCCTTCGGTCGCATCGAGGAATACCCCGGCAACTATACAAAATACTTGAGTCTGCGCGAGGAACGCATGGAGCGCCGTCAGCGCGAGTATGAAGCGCAACAGGCCCATATTGCCCACACAGAAGAATTTATTCGCCGTTACAAGGCGGGCCAGCGCAGTCGCGAGGCGCGTGGACGCCAGAAGTTGCTGGATCGCCTGGAACGCCTTGAGCGGCCACAAGATTTTCCAGAGATGCACTTCGAGTTCAGTCCCATAGCGGATAGTGGCCTGATTGTGCTCTCGACTCAGAAATTGGCTGTTGGTTATGGTGGTGGGAGCAGGCGTGAGCATCAGCCTGGGGTTGAGCCTACCTTGCTGGTGCGTGTTGCCGACCTGGAGCTGGTACGCGCTGACCGTGTTGGCCTGATTGGTCCCAATGGCGCGGGCAAGACGACACTGCTGCGAACCCTGATTGGCGAACTTCAGCCTCTTAGCGGACAGGTGCAGATTGGGCATAACGTGCGTATTGGCTATTATTCGCAGACGCATGCCGGGCTGAATATGGAACGCACAATTCTCGATGAGATTCGCCAGGTTAGCGCTTTGAGCGAGGATGGTGCTCGGAGTTTTCTGGGACGCTTCCTCTTCTCTGGTGATGACGTATTCAAGCCAATTGGAGCGCTCAGTGGTGGCGAGCGTAGCCGCGTAGCACTGGCAAAATTGACGCTGCAAGGCTCGAATTTTCTGGTGCTGGATGAGCCAACGAACCATCTTGACCTGCAATCGCGCCAGTTTCTCGAAGAGGTCCTGGGCGAATTTGAAGGCACATTACTCTTTGTTTCGCATGACCGCTACTTTATAGATAGTCTGGCAACAAAAGTGTGGGCTATCGAAGATGGTGTGTTGATACCCTACATGGGTAACTACACGGAATACCGTACACGCAAGCGCCCGATTGTGCTTGATATCCCAGCACCGATTCGCAAACCTGAGAAGGCGCCAGCGGATAAGAAAGCTCCCGAAAAATCTAATGGCAAAAAAAGCGGTAAAACAAAGGCTCGCACGATAGAAGATGTAGAGCGGGATATCGAGCAGGCGGAAAAGCGCGTCAAAGAGCTGGAGGAGGCATTGTCTGAAGCGGCACTCAAGGCTGATGCTGCCCGACTGACCCAGTTATCGGAGGACTATGAACAAGCGAAGGCGCGTGTAGAGGACTTGCTTGCAGAGTGGGAACGCCTTGCGGATGTTGCCAGCTAGCAGAAGAAGACCTTACAAAATCAGGCTACATTTGGTTTTGTGAGGTCTTCTTCTGCTAGCTAGCGCGTCTGCGTGCAACCATGCCGCTTATCAAGCCTCCTATAGCAGGGATAAGTGGCACAATGGCTGCGGCGGCGGCCCAAAAGACGAAAAAGAGGATTGGTTGTAATAAGGATGCTCGATGTTGTAGGCCAGCAATAATGCGTGTATAGCCAACCACATAGGTAATTCCCAGGATGCCAGCTACGAGCAGACTCGTTAAAATGGTAAGCAGCAGGCGCGAAATACCGTAGCGAAATGCTCCTCGTGCAGAGTTCACACAGAGTATGGCCAGACCAATGCTCATCAGCATAAAGGCAATGGCGACTGGCAGACCGGGCTGAATGATCAACAAGCCAGCTCCCGCACTACCTATAATGAGGCCGCCAATCTGCAAAGCAGCACCGATGAGGAAAGAAAAGGGTCCCCCGCGTTTTTGTTGATCAGCGCCAATCATTGCGTTAGGCTGTGAACTGGCTTGCTGGCCGCGAGTCATTGCGATTTGTCCCATAATGTTCGTTTTGATCGCATATGATTCGGCATTCTGTGTATCAAGTTCGAGAGAGCGCTCTATAGAAGAGAGTGCGTCCTGGTAATATCCCAGGTTGCTTAGCACGACAGCACGCATACTCCAGGCCAGTGCATTGTTTGGATCAATCTGGACGAGTTGTTCGGTAGTGCTTAATGCTTCCTGATAGCGTCCGCCTGCGCCCAGTATTTGCCCTTTAAGTGTCAATGCGGAAGTATCGTTCGGGGCGAACTGGAGTACGCGTTCCACGAGATTATATGCTTCTGGATAATTCTGACTTTGTAAGAGTTGTTGTGCCTGGGCCAACATTTGTTGATACTGAGGATTGGCTCCTGTTGCGAACATACCGCTGGTCGTGGGTTCTTGCTGCCTCTGCGGATACTGCGGATTGGCTCCTGTTGCGAACATACCGCTGGTTGTGGGTTCTTGCTGCCTCTGTGGTATGGTTTGTGCGGTGACTGTAGCTGTACCTGCATATTGCTGTGCTGCTTGCGCTGCTGCATAGCCACTTAGTAGTGACTTAGATGCTGCTGGTGTCGCAGGGGGGGTCGTGGGTTGAGGAGAGCCTGTAGGAGGCGTAACCGTAGTAGGTTGTGGTTGGCCTACCAGGATCAAAGGGGTCTGATGTTGGCCTAAGAGTTGTGGACGATGCTGTTCTCCCAGAGTGCTCTGGAGATATGAATGGAGCTTTGAGAGCATAACATCGCCTGTCGCGGGATCATTTGCAGGCCCGCAAAGGCCCACGATCATACGATGGGTGAAAAGTCCCAGACCTTGTTCTCCCACTTCGGGGGCGCGTTCGTTTCCCCGGCAAGTGCAGAGGAACAGCCTGTTTTGCTGCTGTTGGAGGGTATTTTGAAGGGCAGGGGTGAATAGTGGCCTGGGATCATAAAGGGATGTACGGCGCATGTCCCAGACCGGTCCTGTCTGAAAGCAATCGAGGATACATAAGATATGCGTAGCTCGACTGCGTGCCATAATGTAGTTTACAAAAGAATGAAGATGGAGCCCTGTTGCAGCATTCTGGTAGTTGGTGTTGGATAGTGCAAGATATCCCTCGCCGCTTCTCTCGTCTACAAAGGCATGTCCAGCGAAGTAAATGAGTGCCAGATCGCCTGGTTGAGCCGTGTTGAGACATATTTGGGTCAGAAGGGACTCCATAAGTTCGCGTGTGGCGTGCTGGCCCTGTACAAGTTGTACATCAGGCGGAGACCACTTTCCTCCTTTGCCGTTAACCAGCCATTGAGCAAGTGCACGCGCATCGTTCTCGGCAAATTGCAGCGGTCGGAAAGTAGGATCCTGGTAGTGATTGATACCTATGATGAGTCCTTGTTGCCTGCTCATCGACTCTCCTCAGTAGAAAACCTTTCAGAATGGTCTTTTTCAACATTGCATCTTGTGTTTTGCCATATCGCTTGACTATTGTACGATACTGAGCAATCACAGTGGTAATAAACAGGGGTAGAGCGGTACTTTTGGAGATTCGTGCACAGGCAGACTACGTGGAGCCGGGAAACATAGGAAGAATATGATCAGCGTGCTTGGATAATTGTATATAGTTAGAAGTGTAGTCCGTTTAAAAAGTAAGTCTGTTAATGCTTGCACTGGGAAGACTTTCTCTCAGAAACTCTTTGAAAGGTAATTGGGTAGCGATGCCTCGTGTGATTGGCTTGACTGGTAATATCGCCTGCGGCAAGACTTCTGTTGGACATATACTACTAGAACTTGGGGCTGAGCGTTATATCGACGCAGATGCTGTTGTGCATCGTCTCTATGAACGGGGACAGCCTATCGCTGAAAAAGTGGCAGAGGTCTTTGGGCCGACAGTTCTTGCCGAAGGAGGTAGCGTTGATCGCAAGGCCCTGGGCACAATTGTTTTCCATAATGCCGAAGCGATGCAACGCCTGGAGAGGATTGTCCATCCCGCCGTTGCAAAGGCGTTGATGGATGAGTTAGCCAACGTGAGTGCTTCTGGAGTTGCCATCATAGACGCGGTGAAGTTGTTGGAAGGAAGATCGGGAGAGTTTTGCCAGAGTAAGTGGCTGGTAGTTTGTCCCGAGGAACAAGAGCTTGCACGATTGATGGCACGTAGCAATTTAAGCATGGATGAGGCGCTTGCACGCATTCGTGCCCAACCGGATGTCGCGAGTAAACTGGCGCTGGTCGATGAAGTGATTGACAATGGCGGATCACTCGATACGACTCGTCGCCAGGTAGTAGCTGCATTTGAACGTTTCTGTAGACGTTTTCCAGTGTAAAAGGGTCACTATCTGAACCCTTGTAATGATATTGCTTGCCTGGGGACAGGTAATATCGCTACGGGGAGGGAGATATTGAGACCTGAGCAGCTTACTGTAAGGATCATTTATCATAAAGGGGATATACGTGTATGTACCGCCGTGAGTATGTACTGTCGTTCCTGAAAAGGCTCACCATAGTGATTTTTCTTGTGCTGATTGTACCGGCAAACTGGTTTCTCTATAGTGCTGGTATATTGTCTGATAGTGTTGCAGCGCATTCTGCCACTAGTAGTCACCAGGCGGCTAAGCCGGGGAATACACCCGAGCCGTCTTACAAAGAGTCGGCGGATATGAAATTAATTCGCTATAGTGGTGAACTGCGTACTACACTTGCTCAGCGCACCAGTGGTCTGCACCCTGGACGTGGTGAACCGGTTCCTGTTGCTAAAGATGTACAAGACCTGCCAGTAGTTGATATTTCGTTCCATGACTGGCGAGGTTTTGTGATTTCAGGCTGGCTTGCATTGCAGACTCCTCAGGCTCCTGTGATTATTCTTACGCATGGGACGCCTGGTAATCGTGTTTCAATGGTGCAACGCGCAGCATTCTTGTATAAGCATGGATACAATGTCTTGCTTTTTGATTTTCAGAGTTATGGTAAAAGCCAGGGCATACTATCAACACTGGGCATGGTAGAGTCAGAAGATATTCTGGCGGCCATCTCTTATTTACATGCCTTGCCGGATACCACGTACAGCAAAATTGGAGTGCTAGGTCTCTCAATGGGAGCTACAGCAGCAGTGCTGGCTGCGTCGCGTACAGACGATATTGCGGCTCTGGTAGCGGAAAGCTGTCCAGTTGATGCGACTCGTGTAACTGCTGATGTGCCTGATGAGGATGCTCGTACTGCGGATCAGTTAGTGGTCGAAGCGACCTATGGTGTCGATATTACCCAGGCGCGGCCTATCGATGTGGTAAACAAGCTTGCCGGGCACACCGCCATCTTTTTCGTGAATGGTGATACTGACGACATCACGCCGCTGCCAGGTATGCAAGATCTCTACCAGACTGCTGGAATGCCCAAGCAGTACTGGGTAGTGCCCGGAGCCGGGCATGCGCAATCGTTTAGCACCGACCCCACTGGATATGCCTTGCGTGTCAGCACGTTTTTTGATACCTATCTCCGTTCATAAGTTATGTGCGACTGGTTCTCTATCTTTTGATATCAAAGGATAGAGAACCAGTCGCAGACCCCTTTTGTTAATCTTCCACCGATCAGAGTCCTTCAAGAAACGTTATTTCGACTGGTTGTTGACCTCATAATGTACAGCAATTACAGCAAACGATTACTGAAATGTTCAGGCGAGAGATGTGATGCTCAATTGCCTTCTGGATGAGATTTCGTCATAGGGATGAGAAGTATCTGTTGACAGTCCAAATTACAAAAAGTATAATCTGTTCAGCATTATCCGGTTCGTTTGGCTAAATGCGGAGGCATACAGCGACATTGAGGTCAGAGGGTATTGTATTTATGTACAATAGGTAGGTTGTGCCATAAGAAATTGTCAATGTTGGGTGGTCTCGCTGAATGGTTGGTGAGATTGGCGTTTATATTGGCGTATTACCCCTTAAGAAAGAGGTATTGTTGAGAATTGATTCTCAGGTCTATTGTCCCTCTTGATAATTTCCGGCATATTGTATCTGGTTGTGAATAAGGAGGCTGATTACACATGCAAAAACGTAGGTCACGTATTTTTTCGCTAGCGATAGGGCTGCCCCTGTTGTTGGCGTTGCTGGCTGCCTGTGGTGGTACAGGCACGGCATCTTCCGGCTCTACCCCTGCCACCAACACCGTTATCAAAGTGGCAACCGAGTTGCCGATCAGTGGTGGTGATATTGACATCGGTACTTCGACGATGCGAGGGGCACAGCTGGCGGTTGATCAGGCGAATGCCAATCATACTATTCCGAATGTGACGTTGCAGTTTGTGGCGAAGGATGATGTAGGACCTTCAGGCACGCATGACCCACAGAAGGGTGCCGCGAATATCCAGGCGTTGCTGGGTGATCCCCAGGTGGCCGGAGAGGTTGGACCGCTCAATAGTAGTGTGGCGCTGGCTGAGATGCCAATTGCCAACAATGGCGGTTTTGCCATGATCAGCCCGGCCAATACCAACCCCTGCCTGACCAAGAGTGGCGCGGCTGTTGGTTGTACGGGAGCTTCTGACTATGTGCCAAAGGTACGCCCCACGAACAACGTCACCTATTTCCGCCTGGCAGCTACCGATGACTTCCAGGGTCCGGCGATGGCAGACTACCTCTCCAAGACGCTCAACCTCAAAACCGCGTTTGTGATCGACGATACAGAAGCCTATGGTGCTGGTCTTGCCAAGTACTTCGTGCAGGAGTGGACGAAACTGGGCGGAACGGTGATCGATGGGCAGAGCCACAGCGTCAAGAGTACGACCGATTATACCAACCTGCTGACCTCGGCGGCTTCCAAGCATCCCGAGGCCATCTACTTTGGCGGCAACTACTCCACTGGTGGTCAGGTCATTCAAAAGCAGATGTCGGCGATTCCTGGTCTGCAGAAGACGGTGTACGCTGGTGGCGATGGCATGACGGGCAGTCCTGCCTTTTATAAGCAGATCACGGACACCAACGGCACGTTTTATGTGACGATTGCAGCTCCTGATGCTACTAAGATTCCTGCGGCTGCACAATTTGTGAAGGATTACACCGCCAAGTATGGTGCTCTGGGTCCTTATAGCGCCTCCGCTTATGATAGCATGAACATCCTGATTCAGGCAGTCAAAAAGGCCCTGGGTAGCACGCCTGCTGCTAAGGATAGCAACGACGTAGCTGGTGGGAAGGCTTTCCGTCAGGCTGTAATCAATGCGATCAAGCAGACCGATTGGAACGGCGTCACGGGGCATACCACCTTCGATACGAATGGTGATACTACGAACAAGGTCTTTACGATCTACCAGGTGGCGCTGGTCAATGGCAAGCCTGATATAGCTTCGAAGGGAGTAGTCACGTTGTAGTAAGCGTGACTGCGAAGACGATCCCCCATCCTTAAGGAGATCATGGTTGTGGACGCAGGCGGGTTACTTGTGAGAGATAGCCCGCCATGCGTTCCCTTTCTTCCCCTTTTTGTGATGTGTGCTCTCTATTGTCTGTTAATGAAGGTGAGGTGCATATCGTATGTCTCTCTTTTTAGGACTGCTGGCAGCCGGGCTTGCTATTGGTTCCATCTATGCGCTGGTCTCGCTGGGCTATACAATGGTTTATGGTATTATTGAACTGATTAATTTTGCGCATGGCGATATTTTCATGATTGGAAGCCTGGTTGTGCTGGGCATGTTAATAAATGTGTTTCATGTAACAGAGGCTTCTCATCTGTCAGGTTTGCCTTTGATCGTGGTTCTGGTTGTAACCTGTGTGGTGGCAATGTTGATTTGTGCTGTGCTGGGGGTAGTAATTGAACGTTTCGCTTATCGTCCTTTACGTAATGCGCCACGCCTGGCCCCGCTTATTTCGGCGATTGGTGTCTCGCTGATTCTAGAAGATATCGGCAAATTTATTATAGGTCCGGCAAATGCTTCAGCTCCTGACGTGCTTCCCAGGATTCACTACTGTATAGGCCCTACAGATCCCAACCAGGGTTGTCTGGGCATGGACATCACAAATATTCAGATTCTGGTGATCGTTGTGGCTGTGATCCTGATGGTCGCATTACAGTGGTTGGTAACGAGCACACGTATTGGGCGAGCTATGCGTGCCGTGGCGCAGGACCGTGAGGCAGCTGCGCTGATGGGTGTGAATGTAGATCGTATCATCGCAATCACATTTCTCATTGGTGGTGCTCTGGCGGGTGCAGGTGCTTTTATCTTCATGCTGTCTGTTGGGGTGACGATCTTCAATATTGGCTTTGAGTTGGGGCTGTTTGCCTTTACGGCAGCGGTTTTAGGAGGGATCGGGAACCTGGTAGGTGCGATGTTGGGAGGAATGGTTATCGGCCTGATTCGCGCGTTGGTCACGTATATCCCCGACAAGGATATCCCATTTGGCCTGCCACATGGCGGCGTTGCATGGCAAGACGCTATTGTGTTCGTGGTACTGATTTTAATTCTACTCTTCCGACCGACTGGCTTGCTTGGTCAACGCCTCTCTGAAAAGGTCTAATCCCTGATGTGCCGGTTTTTTTGCGCCGTTTACGGCGAGAGAAAGAGGGGCCTGGCCCCAGTTGACGAGGGAATGCAACTATGGCTACCTTGATGTCAGGAACGCTGCTGCCACCTGCACGCGAGACACGTTTGCTGGTGATTAAATGGGTGATCGCCCTGCTGGTTCCTCTTTTGGTCTTTACCTTTGTCTGGAATGGTGAAGCGGCGATCAATCAAATCATCGTTGGATTGTTCATACATAATAGTACGCTTGGTTCTCGCTATGATTGGACGACGCTGATTGGAGCCACGATTTTCTTTGTGTTGTTCTATGGGTTGCTGACAGCCCTTGCGGGTTATGCAGTGGCTGCCGATAGTGGCAGACAGAATCCTATCATGTTATGGATCAGCATGGTGGTTTTCACCGTTGTCCCTATCGTTCTCATATCGATTGTCAATGATCTCTTTGTGGGGATATCATTCTCTGTCCTGGTATGGGTGCCCTACTTTTTGATACTGCGATTCTGGCACAGATCGCGACCAGCAGTTGCTTCTGCACTTCCACGCCTCACACCTCTGAATAGTGAGGAGCAGGCCAGTTTAGTGAGGCGAGCGATCGCTGGTGGTTTCTGGTTTGGTTTGACGTTTGCAGTGCTCTCGTTGGTGGTGGATCTGATCTATTTCTTCTCAGGCCAGTATGGAACAGATAGCGGCATTCTCTTGATATGGATAGTGCTGCGCACGGTGCTGCTGCCCCTCGCTGGCTATTTCCTGGGGCGACTGAGTGGAGGCCTAGCTCTCCGCCATACCCTCAAGGCCAATGGGAAAAAGGCTCAGAGCAGCAAAGAGGCTATCGATCCTCGACTCAATCCTTCACTACTCACAGGGCTCTCGGCCTCGCGGTCGCGAGAAGAAGCGCGTGACCTGGTCCCTAATGATGCCCCGTTGAACAGTAGCGGCGCACGCAATTTTTATCTGGTCCTGCTCTTTGCATTCCTGCTTTGCTATCCGATGATAGACCCGTTGTTGTTTGGTCCAGGAACGGAGGGGCGTTTGTCGCTGTATGGGGATGCCGGCAGATATGTGATCCTGGCGCTGGGGCTCAATATCGTGGTAGGGTTTGCGGGATTGCTGGACCTGGGCTACGTGGCCTTCTTCGTCTTTGGGGCCTATACCTGGGCACTGGTTGGCTCACCGCAGTTGACCGTGCTGACCGGGCTGGTGTCTGATCCGCATATCTGGTCCTGGCTCTTCTGGCCGATGGTGCTGGTGGCCGCGCTGATTGCAGCTCTGTGGGGCGTGTTGCTGGGCGCGCCGACGTTACGCTTGCGTGGGGATTACCTGGCGATTGTGACCCTGGGTTTTGGTGAGATTATCCCGATTATCGCACAAAATATGGATAAGTACACTGGAGGCACCAACGGACTGAGCGGGATCTATTCACCAGCATTTTTCGGAGTGCAGTGGAACGTTTCCACCCCGATGCCCTACTATTACCTGATGCTATTCCTGGTAGCTCTGGTGCTCTTCGCGAACGTGCGGCTGCGTGATTCGCGGCTGGGACGCTCCTGGATTGCTATACGTGAGGATGAGATCGCGGCAGCCTCTTCTGGGATTAATCTGGTCAAGACAAAGTTGTTTGCCTTTGGAGCAGGAGCCTTCTTTTCTGGGATCGCAGGAGCCTATTTTGCGGCCAAGCTGAGCACCGTAGCCTCTTCAAACTTTAGCTTTACCGACTCGGTGCTGTATCTGTCAATGGTCGTGCTAGGCGGGCTGGGGAGTATTCCCGGTGTGGTTGTGGGAGCGCTGGCCGTCTATGCCATCAATGTGCTGGTGTTGGCGGGATTGGACAACATTGGCAGCGACCCCGCCAGCTTCTTGCATCCTGGCTATGCGCAACTGCAAGCGCTGTTCCCCAATTTCTCCTTCGGCAACATTCGTAATCTGATCTTTGGGATCATCCTGATCCTGATCATGATCTACCGTCCTGAGGGTCTGATTCCGAGCGCACGCAGACGCCGCGAATTGCATCATCAAGCGAAAGAAGATGAGGAAGTTGAGGTAGGGGCGTTGGATGCGACTCCGGGGTCGGCAGAGTTCGAGAAGGAAGTACGCGTTGAGTAACAGCAGAGTAGGAGAAATGCTATGAGTGCGAATCGTGTGAAAGACGAGCCTGAGTCTGTTGGAGTTGCCGGGGAAGCTTTGCTGGAACTAAGCGGGGTTACCAAACGTTTTGGCGGTCTTGTCGCTGTGCAAGATGTGGATTTGCAGGTGAAGTCGAAGGAGATTGTCAGCATCATAGGTCCCAACGGAGCAGGGAAAACAACCGCCTTCAATCTGATTACTGCGCTGTATCGTCCAACGTCGGGAGATATTCGCCTTGCGGGTAAATCGATAGTGGGTCTCTCACCTGATCAGATAGTGACGCGTGGTATTGCGCGTACTTTTCAAAATATTCGCCTGTTCAACAATATGACCGTGCTGGAGAATGTGCTTGTTGGTCAGCATACGCAACTCAAAGCGGGTATCTTAGGCTCACTTTTCCGTCCCCCTGCTGTCAGGCACGAAGAGGAGGCGGCACGTCAGCGAGCTATAGAACTGCTGGGTTTTTTTGGAACTGCTTTGTTGGAGCGGCAAGAAGAATATGTGATTAATCTCTCTTATGCTGATCGGCGGCGCGTCGAAATTGCGCGGGCGCTGGCAGCAAAGCCCTTATTACTCTTGTTGGATGAGCCAACAGCTGGTATGAACGAGGCGGAGACCCTGGAGGCAGTAAAGTATATACGACGCCTGCGCGACGAACTGGGTCTGACCATTCTCTTAATCGAACATAAGCTGGCCGTAACAATGGGCATGTCGGATCGTATAGCGGTGCTCGACTATGGGCGTAAAATTGCCGAAGGTCTTCCCGAGGATGTACGTCGTGACGAACGGGTGATCGCAGCTTACCTGGGTAGACCGGCCAGGGAAGATCAGAAAGCAGCGATTGAGCAACAGGAAGAATAATCTATATGCAAATACATACCTTCTGCCTGTAGTGAGAACACGTTAGGGAGATAATAGATGTCTACGATGTTACGGCTCACCGATGTAAATACCTATTATGGGCCAAGTCATGTTCTGCAAGATGTTTCGCTCGAAGTGAACAAAGGAGAGATCGTCTGCCTGCTGGGGGCAAATGCTGCAGGTAAAACAACTACCATGAAGACGATTTTTGGCCTGGTGCGCCCGCGAAGTGGCTCAATAGCATTCGAAGATCAGCCAATCGAGCGTAAACTAACCGGCGATATTGTAAAATCAGGACTGGCCCTGGTGCCAGAAGCTCGGCGTATCTTCCCTCGTATGACGGTGCTGGAGAATCTTGAGAT
>Ga0070741_10014678_pt1 | contig 13496 bp, 11 predicted proteins | sample Coa_R1_4_FD_66440 | JGI IMG/M metagenome (GOLD analysis project Ga0070741, IMG submission 66440) | Surface soil microbial communities from Centralia Pennsylvania, which are recovering from an underground coalmine fire - Coalmine... | ecosystem: Environmental > Terrestrial > Soil > Unclassified ... | reverse complement strand
CAGCCGCTCGGTGTCGTCGCCGGCATCACGCCGTTCAACTTCCCGGTCATGGTGCCGCTCTGGATGCTCGCCGACGCGCTCGCGTGCGGCAACACGTTCGTGCTGAAACCCTCGGAGAAGGACCCGTCTGCGTCGTTGTTCCTCGCCGAGCTGGTGCAGCGGGCCGGCTTCCCCGACGGCGTCTGCAACGTCGTCCAGGGTGACGGCGAGGCGGTCGACGCCCTGTTGACGCACCCGGACGTGGACGCGGTGTCGTTCGTCGGGAGCACCGCCGTCGCCCGCCACGTCTACGAGACGGGCACGGCGCACGGCAAGCGTGTGCAGGCCCTGGGGGGCGCGAAGAACCACATGGTCGTCCTCGCCGACGCCGACGTCGACGCGGCCGCGGACGCCGCGATCTCGGCCGCGTACGGCTCGGCCGGTGAGCGCTGCATGGCGATCTCGGTTGTCGTCGCCGTCGGACCCGTCGCGGATCCACTCGTCGACGCGATCGCGACCCGGATCCCCGACGTGGTCGTCGGGCCGGGCGACGAACCCGGCTCGATGATGGGTCCGCTGATCACGGCGGAGCACCGCGAGCGGGTGCGGTCGTACGTCGAGGGCGCGGCCGGCGAGGGCGCCACCGTCGTCGTGGACGGCACCGGCGCTCCGCGCGGCGACGGCTTCTTCGTCGGGTGCTCGCTGCTCGACGGCGTCGAGCCCGGGATGCGGGCGTACGACGACGAGATCTTCGGACCCGTGCTGAGCGTCGTGCGCGTCGACACCTTCGACGACGCGATCGAGCTCGTCAACGCGAACCCCTACGGCAACGGCGTGGCGCTGTTCACGCGCGACGGCGGAGCCGCCCGCCGCTTCGAACGGGAGATCGAGGTCGGGATGGTCGGCATCAACGTGCCGATCCCGGTCCCGGTCGGCGCGTACTCCTTCGGCGGCTGGAAGGCGTCACTGTTCGGCGACACCGGGATGTACGGGCCCGCGGGCATCCACTTCTACACGCGGCCCAAGGTCGTGACGTCGCGCTGGCCCGACACCCCGGCCCGCGCCATCGACCTCGGCTTCCCGTCGAACCGCTGACCGGAACCGTTCGGGTCCTCGACCTCGTCGGCGAGGACGCGGCGCCCGCCGCGGTCGCGTCACGGACGGCCGCGGTCGGCGAGCACGAAAGCGCGCCAGCGGGCGGGATGCCAGACATCCTGGTCCTCGCCCCAGGCGCGCGCGCCGTCGAACTCCCACTCCGTGAGACTCGTCCAGCAGAACATGTGCGGGTACGCGTTGAAGACGCAGCGGCTCACGGGCCGCCCGACCGCGTGGAGCGCGCGCCCGAGCTCGTCGACCGCGTCGACCGTGACGGACGCGGGCCGGCACTCGGAGTCGCGTACGACCGTGCGAGCACCGTCGACGACGCTCGCCCAGACGCCCTCACGCAACAGGTAGCCGCGCAGGACCCGGTCGTCGCCCCTGCGGTCGACCGAGATCGTGAGAAAGCCGTCGTCGGCGGAGGCGGTCGCGTGGTCGTAGCCGATCTTGGGCTGGCGGTGCGGTCGACGGATGCCCCAGGAACGGTCGCGCATCGCAATGCAGTCGACGTCGAGTGCCTCGCCGGCGAGCTCGAACCGCCCGGTGACGCGCCCGGGCTGGTCGAGGTGCGCGCCGTAGTCGAACGGCGGTTCCTCGCGCGTGAGCAGCGGCCGGCAGAGCGCCTCGAAGGTGAGGTCGAACGACAGGCCGTCCCGCTTGCAGCCGAAGCGGAAGACCCGGCCCGGCTCCACGCATTCGAGACGCATCCCGACGGGCAGCTCGCGGGCGTCGAGCAGGTCGGGTGGCGCGGCGAGCGGTTCGTGCCAGCTCCACTCGAACACCGGGAGCTCCCACGGCAGCGTCGCGCTGTCGTCGACGACGAGGACACCGCCGAACTGGATGCCCAGGTTCGCCCGGAACGCCGGATAGAAGTAGCCGAGCAGCTTGCGCTCGGGCACGAGCCACGAGAACCAGACCGTCTCCGTCCACCACGGGTCGTCGGTCTCGGGTGGATGGAAGCGGTCGTCGGAGGGTACGAGGCCCCACGCGTCGGGACGTTCCTGGGTCACGAAGCGGCGTCTCCTGCGAGCACGTGGTCGACGGGCGTGACGTGCCGCTCGGCCAGGGCGCCCATGGCGGTGCGCATCAGCGCGGTGTCACGTGCCGCCTGGCGCAGGCAGTAGGGCAGCACCGACTCGGGGGCCAGCGCACCGCCACCGAGCGCGGCGCACACCGCCCGCCGTCCTTCCTCGACGTCGTCCACCGCTCGCCCCAGGAGGTCGGTCAGCTCCGCCCGCTCGGCGGCGTCGAGCTCCGGACCGTCGGCATCGGCGGCCTGGAGGTGCTTCATCAGACGGGCGATGCCCTTGGCCCGAGTGGCCGCGAACGGGTCGTCGAGCGCCGGCAGCACGACCTCGCGCAGGTCGCGCAGCGCGACGTCGTAGACCCACGACCGTGGCGTCGAACGGTGCGCGTCCGGCAGCGGCGGCGGAACGGGGACGCCGGCCGCGTCCGCGAGCGACTCGCCGAGCAACCGGGTGTGCAGCGTGTTGTAGATGAGCTGCCACGCGATCTCGGCTCGCCCGTCGCGGCCGCGGATGCCGGCAAGGGTCCCGATGGTGGCCCGCACCTGCGCGAGCACCCGGAAGTAGCGGAGCCGCGCCCGGTCGACCCGGTGGCCGCTGCAGCGCTCGTAGTCGCGCAGGCGGTCGGCCAGATCGGGGAACCGTTCCAGGGTGTCGCGCACGAGGATCCACCCGAGGTCGTCGTGCAGGTCGCCCCAGTGTGCAAGCTCCCAGTCCGTGATCGCGGCGAGCTCGCCGCCGGCGAACATGAAGTTCCCCGGCCCCGTGTCGCCCTGGACCAGCACGACCGGCCAGTCGCCGTCGTCGGGCAGGTTGGACCGGAGCCACGCGAACGCGAGCGTCACGACCGGGACGCCGCCGCCCGCGGCCTCGTACTGGCGCTCCCACTCCGCGATCTCGTCGAGCACGTGGTCGCCCAACCGACCCGGCTCGCCCAGCTCGGGCAGGTCGAGCCGGCGCGGGTCGAGCCGGTGCAACGTGGCGAGCTGCTCGACGAACTGGCGGGCGACCGAGCGCTGCCGGGCCGGGTCGGCGATCCGGTCGAAGCGGCTCTCGCCCTCGATCCGGCAGAGCAGGAACGCCGGCTCGTCGGGATGCACCGCGACCAGCTCGGCGACGCGCACCGGCGTCGGCCCCAGCGCACGGTAGACGGCCGCCTCACGCCGCAGGCTGTACCTCGTGCCGGACTGGGGGCCGAACCCGGGATCCGATCGGAGCCACAGCGGGCGCGTGGAGCCGTCGGGCATGTGGGCGTCGACCGCGTGGCCCGCACGCGACGCGCCGCCCACGCCGCGCGCGACCGTCACCCGGGTGGCACCGGTGGCCTCCGCGAGCCACGCGACCAACGCGGGGCTCAGGTCGTCGGCGCCCACGGCACCTCGCGGGGGCCGGTGCCGGCGAGGTCTCCGGAGCCGAGCGCGTCGAGCCCCGCGGCCGCGGCGGCGCCCGCGTCGCCCGCTGCGAGGACGGCGCCGCCGAGGACGTGGTTCTGCAGCGCCGCCGCGACCAGCCGGCCGGTCGTCGTCCTCCGCACGCCCGACGGCCCGCTGACGAAGACGATCGAACCCCGCTCCACCGACCCAGCTTGCCCGGCGCGGAGCGCCGCCGCAGGCTGCGCTTCAGACGAGCACCCTCGTCGCGGTCTGGTCCCTGGCCAGCAGGGTCTTGCCGATGGTCTGCCGGGCCTCCATCGCGACATGGGCGTCCGCGGCCTCCACCAACGGGAACGTCTGGCCGATCACGGGGCGGAGGCGACCGGCTGCGGCGTCGGGCAGGGCCCGGCGGGTCAGCTCGTTCATCTCCCCGAGCCCGGCGACGGCCGGGCGGCGAACCGCGACACGACGGCGAGCCGCCTCGGCCTCGTCGACCGCGGTCATCGTGCCGCTCGCCATCCCGTACGAGAGGAAGCGTCCCCCGTCCGCGAGCAGCTCGAACGACGCCGCGCCGATCTCGCCGCCGACGCCGTCGAACACGACGTCGATCGCTCCGACCGCGCCACGGACCCGGGCCGGCCAGCCCGGATCGCGGTAGTCGACGGCGACGGCAGCGCCGAGGTCGCGCGCCATTGCCACCTTCCTCGCTCCGCCGGCGACTGCGACCACGGTCGCACCCGCGTCGCGCGCGAGCTGCACGAGGAGCGTCCCGACGCCACCGGCGGCCGCCTCGACGAGCACCGTCTCGCCCGTCTCGATCGCGGCGCTGTCCATGAGCGCGGTCGCGGTGCGTCCGTCGGCCAGGAGCGCGAGCGCGTCGGACAGGGGGAGCCGATCGGGGACCTCGACGAGACGTTCCGCGGCCACGGCCGCGCACTCCGCGTAGCCGCCCGACCCTCCGGTGGTCGTGACGAAGCGCCGGCCCACCAGGCGCGGATCGACGCCCGCGCCCACCGAGGCGACCACTCCCCCGATGCCGTTGCCGAGGACGGCCGGCAGCGTCGGCAGCAACGCCGGGTTCGGCACGCGCCCGGACCGCATCTGCGTCTCCACGAAGGTGATCGCGGCGAGCTCGGCCGCCACGACGACCTCGCCCGGGCCGGCGGTCGGCTCGGGCAGCTCCTCGGCGACCAGGCGCTCGGGCGGCCCGAACTCCCGCAGGACGACGGCGCGCACGGCGGATCGCTAGGCCGCTTCGAGCGCGCGCGCCGCCCGGAGCGCCCGACCCCACCAGACGAGCTGGTCGAGCAGCACGGCGGCCGCCGCGTTCACCGCCGCCGCATCTCTCGGCTCTCCGCGTTCGTCGAACTGCTGGTGGGCCAGGTGGAAGCTCACGGTGTCGCGAACCGTGACGACGTGGAGCTCCGCGAACACCTGCCGCAGCTGCTCGACGGCTCGGAGGCCGCCGCCGAGCCCGCCGTACGACACGAAGCCGGCCGGCTTCGCACGCCACTCCTCGTAGGCCAGGTCGATCGCGTGCTTCAGGGGGCCCGGGTAGCCGTGGTTGTACTCGGGTGTGATCACGACGAATGCGTCGGCGCGTGCGATCCGGTCGAGGTACGCGAGGAGCGGGGCCGTCCGTTCGCGGGGGTGGACCGTCGGCAGGTCGACGGCGGCGAGATCGATGACGTCGACCTCCACGTCGTCCCGACGGCGCACCTGCCCGAGGAACCACCGGGCGACGACGTCGGCGAACCGTCCTTCGCGGGTGCTCCCGATGACGACGCCGAGCCGGAGGGCGGGTTCGGTCACGTGCTGCCCTTTCGACGAGGGGACCTCGAACGACGACGCACGATACGAGTTCAAGTGAACTTGAAGTCAAGTGGTCCGGAGCGCCGCTTCCGAAACCGGCGGCAGGCGCCTACTGCGGCCCGCGCTTTCGCTTCGCGGGGGCCGGTGTGGCGGCGGCCAGGCGGCCCGACGCGATCGCGGCCACCATCAGCCCGTAGTCGCGCTCGTTCTGGTCGGCGTACGCGGCGGCGAAGTCGGCGATCGCGCGCTCGAACGTGTCCGACTTGCCGAGGTACGCCGCGATCGCGAGGCGGTCGCCGGTGCGGGCGTGGGCGCGGGCGAGGGTCCAGCCGCACATCCGGCCCCAGAGCTCCATGCCCGCGACCGTCATCCCGGCGACGTCCGCCGACCCCTTCCAGTCGCGCAACTGGCGTAGGTAGTAGTCGCGCTCGATGCCGTCCCACGCGACCCGGTCCCAGCCGAGGAAGATGTCGCTGGCCGCCTGGATCAGCCGTTGCCCGGCGACGACGCGCTCACCGTGGTTCTCGAACGTACTTGCCGAGGTGAAGCGCTCCAGCACCGACGGTTGCGCCTCCTTGACCTGGAGGAACAGCGGCGAGTCGTCGGCCCGGTCGACGAGGAGCGCGATCCACGTCGCCGTCCCGACGCTTCCCACACCGACCACCTTCCGGGCGAGGTCGACGAAGCGGTACTGCCCGAGCAGGTGGCGACGGTCGTGCTGGAGCGTCTGCATGTACGACTCGACGATTCCCTCGAGCGCGGCCAGGAGCTCGGCCCGCCCCGAGCCGGTCACGAAGTCCTCGATCGGCACGATGAGCGGCGGCTCGCGAACGATGCGCGGCTCGCCGTCGCGGACATGGCAGAGCTTCTCGAACGCCTGCAGGCTGTCGTGGGCGCGGGCCTTCACGATCGACGCCCAGACGCTCGGCGTGCGTCGCTCGTCGAGCAGCGCGTGGAAGCGTGGAAGCAGATCGTCGATGTCGAGGTGGGCGTACCACACGTCGAGAATCGGCAGGCTCGCGAACTCGCGCATCGCCTCGCGGTACGAGCGCACGGCGTGCCGCACGATGCGACCGCGGTCCTTGGTGGTGAACCCGTCGTCGCGCCCGCCGATCTCGAGGCTCGCGGCGAGGCGCTTCACGTCCCACTCGAAGGGTCCGGGCGCCGTCTCGTCGAAGTCGTTCACGTCGAAGGTCAGGTGCCGCTCCGGCGAGGCGAAGAACCCGAAGTTCGCCAGGTGCGCGTCGCCGCAGAGCTGCGCCGTCAACCCCGAGCCCGGCGTCGACGCGAGGTCGGCCGCCATCGGGAGCGCCGCGCCCCGGAAGTACGTGAACGGCGACACCGCCATGCGCGCGTGCCGGAGCGGGACGAGCTCGGGTACGCGGGTCGCCGCTTGACTCTCGATCAGCCCGATCGGGTCACGGTCCGGCGGGGGCACCCACGCCGCAAGCGCGGCCGGCGGAACCTCGTCCCGCGCCGCCCGACCGAGCGCCGCCCGCGCCCCCGCCGAGAGGCCCTCGTCGACCCCCGTGAACCGCCCCGCCGGCGACGTCATCGGACCACCCCATCGGACATCCGCCCGTCCCCCACTTGCGCCCGCCGCCAACCATACGGCCGCCGACCCGCCCCGCACGGGCGCGCGCGCCCGGACGTAGGCTCGGGGGCCATGAGCGAGCGGCCCGGCGCGCAGCGGCGAGAGCGGGAAGACACGAGCGACGGACGGAACCCGCACCTCGGTGAGCCGTTCACCGACGACGACGCCGCCATCGCGGCCGCGTTGGAGGACGTGTCGGTTCCGGTCTTGCTGTGCTCCCTGGTGCACATGACGGGCGATCCGTCGTGGATCCGTGACACGGCGCTGCACGCGATGCCGATCTCGTCCGACGTGCAGGGCGGTCTGAGCGACGACGAGCTCGCCGAGATCCGGCAGCGCGCCGTCCCGGCGATCGCGGCCTACCGCGACGCCGGTTGCGTTCCGCACGAGCTGCCGCGCGAGATCCTCGTCGAGATGATGGCGTTCCTCGCCCGCAAGCCGCTCGAAGGCGTCATGGTGCCGCTGTTCCTCGAGGACATGCAGTTCGACGGCGCGGACAGCGGCGTGATCGCCTGGGGCGACGAGGTGACCGACGACGCGAAGGCTCAGTCACGGGTCGTCGTGATCGGCTGCGGGCTCTCCGGCATCCTCGCCGGCATCCGGCTCACGCAGGCCGGTCTCCCGTTCGTCATCGTCGAGAAGGACGACGGCCCGGGTGGCACCTGGTGGGAGAACCGGTACCCGGGTGCCCGCGTCGACGTCGGCAGCCACCACTACTGCTACGCGTTCGAGCCGTCCCACCACTGGACGGAGTACTTCTGCCAGCAGCCCGAGTTGCGCGACTACTTCGTGCGCGTCCTCGACAAGTACGGGCTCCGGCCGCACTGCCGGTTCGGCACCGAGGTCACCGACCTCCGCTGGGACGATCCGACCAGCTCGTGGCGCGTCGGCATCCGCAACCCCGACGGCTCGAGCGAGACCCTCGAGGCGCGTTTCGTCATCAGCGCGGTCGGCTCGCTGAACATCCCGCGGATGCCGCGCATCCCGGGGATGGAGACCTTTGCCGGTCCGTCGTTCCACTCGGCCCGCTGGCCCGACGGACTCGACATCGCGGGCAAGCGGTTCGCGCTCGTGGGCGCCGGCGCCACCGGCTTCCAGATCGCGCCGACCATCGCCGACGAGGTCGCGCACCTGACGATCTTCCAGCGCACGACGCAGTGGATGCTGCCCAACCCGCTCTACCACGCGAAGGTGCCGCCGGGCGACCGGTGGGCGATGCGGCACCTGCCCTTCTACGCGCGGTGGTTCCGCTTCATCATGCTGTACCCCGGTCTCTCGATGGGGACCGACCCGTACCGGATCGATCCCTCCTTCCGCGGTGCCGACGGCATCGCGGTCAACGAGACGAACGAGCAGCGGCGCCGGCAGCTCACCGCGTGGATCACGATGCATCTGGAGGACCGGCCCGACCTGATCGCGAAGTCGATCCCCGACTACCCCGCGATGGGGAAGCGGATCCTGCAGGACGACGGCTCGTGGCTGCGCACGTTGAAGAAGCCGAACGTCGAGCTCGAGCACACGCCGATCGAGCGTGTCGTTCCCGAAGGCATCGTCACCGCCGACGGCGTGCTGCACGAGGCCGACGTCATCTGCTACGCGACCGGCTTCCAGCACAACGACTTCCTCGCGTCGATGGACGTGACCGGGCGCAACGGCGTCTCGCTCCGTGAGCAGTTCGGTGACGAACCGACGGCGTACCTCGGCATCACGATCCCGAACTTCCCCAACCTCTTCTGCATGTACGGGCCGGGCACCAACCTGGCGCACGGCGCGAGCCTGTTCTTCCATTCGGAATGCCAGATCCACTACGCGATGGACTGCATCCACCAGGTCCTGTCGTCGGGCGCGCGGTCGATCGAGGTACGCAAGGACGCCCACGACGAGTACGTCGAGCGGTACCGCACGGAGATCGACCAGCTCATCTGGTCGCACCCGTCGATCGAGCACAGCCACTACAAGAACCCGCAGGGCAAGATCTACACCCTGTCGCCGTGGCCCCTCGACCTGTACTGGCAATGGACGCGGGCGGCCGTTCCCGACGAGTACGTCCTGGGCTGAGCGAATGGTGGCGACGAGCGATTCACAGCGGTTCGGCGGCAAGGTGGCGCTCGTCACGGGCGCCGGCTCGGGGATCGGCCGCAGCGTCGCACTTCGCCTCGCGGCCGAGGGCGCCTCGGTGTTCGCGGTCGACGTCGACCAGGCGGGCCTCGAGGCCACCCAGGGCAAGGCGCCGGCTCCCCTCGCGATCCGCCGGGCCGACCTCGGCGATCCCGACGCGTGTGTCGACGCCGTGGCGGCGTGCGTGGGCGAGCTTGGCCGCCTCGACGTGCTCGGCAACATCGCCGGGATCTACCTCGCCGGCAACACGACGGAGTTCACGCGCGACGACTACCGCCGGATCATGGCCGTCAACCTCGACGCCTGCTTCTTCCTCGCGCAGGCGGCGATCCCCCACCTGCTCGAGGCGGACGGCAACATCGTCAACATCGCGTCGAACGCCGGGCTGCAGGGCGTTCCGTACTCGGCCGCCTACTGCATGAGCAAGGGCGGGATCGTCCAGCTGACGCGTTCCCTGGCCGTCGAATTCCTCAAGCGGCCGTTGCGGGTCAACGCGATCGCGCCCGCGGGCACGAACACGAACATCGCGGCGAACGCGGCGTTCCCCGCCGACATGGATGCCGACCACATGACCCGCATGGCCGGGATGCGGGGCATGGCCGAGCCCGAGGAGGTCGCGGCCCTGTTCGCGTTCCTCGCGTCCGACGAGGCGCGCTCGATCACGGGCGCGATCTACACGATCGACAACGGGCTCACGGCGAGCTGAGCGCCGTCATCGGCACGGCCGCGCACCGGGAAGACGGCTGATGGGACGGCCGGGACACGCCTCCTACGTCGCCGGATGACCGGGCTCCGTGAAGGTCGTGCGCGCCCGGCCCGCCGTGTCGAGGATGCGGCGGATGTCGGCGGTCGAGAACAGCTCGTGCGTCTCGGACCGTATGCTCCCCGTGCTGCGGATGGCCGCGCTGATCCCGGCCATGCTCACCGAGTCAGGACCCTCGACGATGGCGATCCCGTCGTGCGCGCCGAACATCCAGTACAACGACTCGAGCCGGCCCCCGACGCTGTCGAGGACCGCCCGAACCGCCGGCTCGCGGTCGGCGGGGTTCTCGATCATCGCCGCCATGGCTTCGTCCGAATACGAGAACAGCGCCAGGTACTTGGGCATGGCTCCTCCTTCACGACGAGCTGAGACGCACGGTACGACAGGCGGGGCGCGGAGCGAGGAGGAGTCGGGGTGCCGATGACTGCACCGCGGGTCGCCGGCCTCTGGCGCTATCCGGTCAAGTCGCTCCGCGGCGAGCAGCTCGCCGAGGCCGACGTCGAGGCCGACGGATTGCGCGGCGATCGCCGCTGGGGCATCCGCGACGAGGACACCGGTCGCATCCTCACCGGTCGCCGCGAGCCGCGGTTGCTCCTCGGCGCGGCAACGATGACCGACGACGGCGAGCCGGAGATCACGCTCCCCGACGGTCGTCGCGTCCGAGGCGCCGGACCCGCCAGCGACTCGGCCCTGTCCGCGTGGCTCGGTCGACGCGTCGCCCTCGTGCCGGCCGAAGGCGCGCCGGGTGGGAACGCCGAGTTCTTCGCCGACGCCACCGACGACGACAGCCCGGCCATCGAGTGGACCATGCCGGCCGGACGGTTCGTCGACGCCATGCCGCTGCTCGTGTTGACGACCGCCAGCCTCCGGGCCGGGGCCGCCCTCTACCCCGCCGGCGACTGGGACACGCGCCGCTTCCGCCCCAACCTTCTCGTCGAGCTCGGCACCGAAGGGTGGATCGAGGACGGGTGGTGCGGCCGCATGCTCGAGATCGGCCAGGTCGCGATCGAACCGCGTGAACCGTGCGCCCGCTGCACGATGGTGACCCGCCCGCAGCCCGGGCTCGAACGCGACCTCGACATCTACCGGACCCTGAGCCGGCACCACGGCGGCACGTTCGGCGTCTGGACGCAGGTGCACACCCCCGGCACGGTCCGCGTCGGCGACCCTGTCGTCGTGTCGTAGCCGCATTGCTGGGGCGGCGAGCGGCGCGGCCGGGGAGCCGCGCACGCCGCGTCAGGCGTCGAGGTCCTCGGTCGGGGCCGGGGCGTCGTCGGACGCGACGCTGCTGAAGTCGTCGCCCAGGTCGGGAACGGTCGCGGCGGCGTCGGCCGGCGCCGCCATCGCGTCGGGGGCAGGGTCGGGTTGCGCGGCGAACGTGTCCACACCGCCATCGCCCGCCGGTGCCGCGGTCGCGACCGCTGCGTCGTCGAGCGGTTCGGACGCGTCGAACGAGCCGGTGGGTCCCGCTGCCGTCGCGTCCGCTCCGACGCCGAGCACGTCGTCCACCGGCGCGGCGTTCGCCGTGTCGAGGGCGCCCGCCTCGCTCGACACGGTGCCGGCACCGGTCGCGGCCGGCGCGGCACCGTTGCCGTCCGGCGCGGTCGCGACCGCGAACTCGTCGTCGAGGTGGCCGGGTTCGCCCGTCGGCGCCGCGTCCCCGTCCGTCGCGCCCGCATCGGCCGGAGCCGAGTCACCGCCGGCCGGGGCCGCATCGCCGTCGGTCGACGGGGCATCGGCCGGTTGGGTCGGGAGCGCGCCGATGTCGGGGAGCTGCACGTCCTGGCCGGTCATCGTCACGATCGCGGCGGTGTCGATCTGGATCGCGTCGGCGCTCTTGAGCAGGTTCTCGGCGTCGACCTCGACGTTCGCCCGCTCGACCGGGTCGTCGATCGTGGTCGCGAGCTCCAGCTTGCGCCCCGCCTCGCCGAGGAGCTTCGCCTTGTCCTCCATCGCGTCGAGCTGCTTCTCGGCCGCGCCCTGGCGGTCCGAGAACTGGTGCATGCGCTGGTGGACGTCGTCGAGGTCGCGCGTGCGTTCGCCGACTGCGACGCGCGCGTCGTCGAGGTTGTGCCGCGCCTCGTCGAGACGGCTCTGCTCGGCGACGAGGCTCGCCTGGACGTTCGCCTGGTGCTCGCGCGCCTCCTGGGCGGTGGCGCCGTCCCCCCGGCGTTCCGCGTCGGCGATCTTCTTCTGGTCGTCCTCGACGAGCTTGGTCGCGTTCGCGACGCTCTCGCGGTAATGGTTTAGCAGGGTCTCGCGGTCCTTCACGAGCTGCTCGGCGCCGTGCTTCTGGATGACCGCCTCTTCCTGCTCCTTGTCCAGCTCGCGTTCCTGCCTCGTCTGCTCCGACACGAACGCCTGGCGGGCCGTCTGCGCCTGGTCGCGCATCGCCGCCGCGGCCGCCTGCAACGCCTTGGGATCCGGGTTCGCCATGTTCGGAGGATACGGCCGGTCGGCGCCGAGTGCACCGGGCGAATCCCCGGTTCCGGCCGTGCCCTCCGGTCAGAGATAGCCGAGCTCGCGGGCCTGGGCAGTCAGCTCGTCACGGAACTTCGGGTGCGCGATCGCGATCAGCGACCGCGCCCGCTCGCGCACGGGCCGCCCGCGCAGCTCGGCGACGCCGTACTCGGTCACCACGTTGTCGACCGTGTTCTTCAGGGTCGTGACGACCGAGCCGGCCGGCAGCTGCGCCGCGATCCGCGAGACCGACTCGTCCTTCGTCGACGAGTGCAGGACGATGAAGCCCTGCCCGCCGTCCGAGTACATCGCGCCGCGGGCGAAGTCGGACTGCCCGCCCGACCCGCTGTAGTAACGCCCGTTCAGGGTCTCGGACGCGGCCTGCCCGAGCAGGTCGACCTCGAGCGTGGCGTTGATCGACACGAAGCGGGGCTCGGAGCCGATGACCCGAGGGTCGTTCACGTAGTCGACCGGGAGCAGCTCGATCGCGGCGTTCTCGTGCAGGAAGTCGTAGAGCCGGCGGGTGCCGAGCGCGAACGTCCCCACGACCTTCGTCGGCCGCCGGATCTTGCGGGTCCCCGTGACGACGCCCGCCTCCACGAGGTCGATCAGCCCGTCGGACAGCAACTCGGTGTGGATGCCGAGGTCGCGATGGCCCATCAGCTTCTCGAACACCGCGTTCGGGATCGAGCCGATGCCGGCTTGGATCGTCGCCTCGTTGGGGATCCGCTCGGCGACGTAGTCGGCGATCTGCCGGTCGATCGCGTTCGGAGCGGCCGGCGGCACCTCGACGAGCGGGTAGTCGGCCTCGGTCCACCCCACGGTCTGGCTCACGTGGATCTGGTTGCGGCCGAAGGTGCGCGGCATCTGCGCGTTGGCCTCGAGGAAGAAGGGGAACTGACCGACGAACGCGGCGACGTAGTCCGCGTTCGTCCCGAGCGAGAAGTACCCGTGCCGGTCCATGGGCGACGCGGCCGCCACGACCAGCTTCTTCCCCGGCAGCCGGCGCAGCAGCGCGGGAACCTCGCTGAAGTGGCAGGGCACGAGGTCGCACGCCCCCTCGTGGAACGCCGCGCGCGTCACCGGCGACAGGAAGTACGAGAGGTACTCGAGCCGCCCGGTGTGACAACCGTGCAGGAAGGGCCGGTCGTGCAGGCCGTGCATCTGGTGCACGGTCACGCGGTCGAGCCGATCGGCGGCGCGTTCGATCGCGTCGACGACGGTCACCGGCTCGCCGGCCGCGAGCGGCACGATGACGTTCGTTCCGGGAGCGA
>Ga0070741_10014677_pt1 | contig 13496 bp, 12 predicted proteins | sample Coa_R1_4_FD_66440 | JGI IMG/M metagenome (GOLD analysis project Ga0070741, IMG submission 66440) | Surface soil microbial communities from Centralia Pennsylvania, which are recovering from an underground coalmine fire - Coalmine... | ecosystem: Environmental > Terrestrial > Soil > Unclassified ... | reverse complement strand
CCATCTTCGCCAGCAGTGACGGGTTCCGATAGCTATTGCAGGTCACCATTTGACCAATGCGCACCCTTTTGGTATCGCGTGCCAGCGCCGCCGTCGTTGTCCAGGCCTCAAACGTCACCTCTTGCGACGGCTGAGCAGTCGTGTGAAAGTGATCAACAAGCCAGATTGATGCATATCCGCACTCCTCCGCCGTTTGAGCGACACATGTCATCGTTTCGTAGGCTTCTACAGGGTCCTTGACCCCTACCAGATCCATGGTCCAGCCCTGAGGAACCAGCAAACCAAATTGCAATGCCATACGATGTTCGTTCCTTCCTCTGTAGAGAGTTCCCCCTTTATTAGGGTATCAGGAAAGGAGACAAAAATACAGGACGATTTTAAGGCAGAACATTTGTGCTGCTTTAAAATTTGAAGAGAAAGCGACGATGCACTTCTCTAGCGTGGCATCAGAAATTCGACGACCTACTCAAACGACACATCTTCCGGCAAAGGCGCAGAGCGAAGAGGCACAGGCGACGACTGGATAATAGAGGTCGTCGTTGAACCATACAAAAGAAAACTATCAAGCAATCTATCAAGCTGATCGATAGCCGGAATATACACCTTCAGAATAAAGCAATCTTCGCCAGTGACGCGATGACATTCAACAACCTCAGGAATTTGTTGTGCCAGTTCCACAACCCTGGGAAGTTGCCCTGGATTTGGACGGATACGGATATACGCCGCAATAGGCAACCCGAGTGCTGCTGGATTCACATCCAGCCGATATCCCCGAATCACCCCCGCTTCCTCCAGCCGTCTGACCCGTTCCGTCACGGCTGGTGATGACATCCCAATGCGCCGCCCCAGTTCAGACATAGTGAGCCGTGGATCACGCTGAAGCTCATCCAGTATCCGAATATTCACCGCATCAAGCTCTTCATGAATCGACGTATAAGCAAAAAGTCGTTTTTCCTTTGAATTTTGAAGCATGCCTTCACAATCTCCTCAAACTTGCCATGTATTTTTGCCTATTTCCATTGTACCATCAACAGCATGAATACAGCGAGAGGAGATCACATGGTTCACACACAAAAAGCGGGAGTGACGGACAAGGTTCCGCCACATGTCTTCTTCCTGGTCAGTGCCATTTTCCACTATCTTGGACCAGCGTTTGCCGTCCTTCTTTTCGCGCACATCTCAGTGCTCGGAGTAGCCTGGTTTCGCATCGTCAGTGCCGCTGCTGTCTTCGCTATATGGCGCAGGCCCTGGCGTCTCTTCATCGGAAAACCCTGGACGCAGCTTCGTATCCTTATTGCACTGGGCGTCGTCCTCGCTCTGATGAATACCTGTTTCTATCTCGCTATAGCTCGCCTGCCATTAGGCACAGTTGGAGCCATCGAGTTCATTGGTCCCATCACGCTTGCTGCCCTTGGTGCCCGCACGCCCCGTAATATCCTGGCCCTCGTGCTCGCAGCCGCAGGAGGATGGCTGCTAACAGATGTACGTTTTACCGGAGAGTCCCTTGGTTTCGTATTTGCCTTTGCCAACTGCGCCCTCTTCATGCTCTATGTAATCCTCGGTCACCGCATCGCGCAGGATGGCGGGACTGCTGGCATCGATCGACTCGGGGCCGCGATGCTCGTTGCGTTCATAACCATTATCCCTATTGGAATCACTGATGCATTGCCAGCCATGACGCACCTGCCGCTCATCCTCGCAGGTATCGGCGTCGGCATCTGCTCTTCCGTCATCCCCTACGTCTGCGATCAGCTTGCCATGACGCGCCTACCTCGTGCCACCTTTGCGCTTTTGCTCTCTCTGCTTCCCGCCTCTGCTACCATAATCGGCATCGTCATCCTGCATCAAATCCCGACACCAATCGAGATCATAGCCATCCTTCTTGTCGCATGTGGAATAGCGCTACACCAGAATTAGCATAAAACCATTGCTTGTTTATGAGCAAGTCATCCGTTTCCCGGGTGGGGTTTCTCATTTCATCAGGTTATAGAGTATAATAAAGAAAGGCCATCTTGGAGAGTGTGATTTGCAAACACTTCTCGTTCAGAAGCAGCTCATCTGAGCACTTTGAGAAAGCGAGGTGATGTGCAGAAAAGATGCATGATTTCCTTGACTTCAACTGTTGATCATCAAACACACCCACAAATGGAGCATATCATGCAAAACGTCAGCGTCATGCGCCGTCCCCTTGGAATCACCATCATCGCTATCCTCCTGTTCATCTCAGCCGTTATTGAGATCCTTGGTGGCCTCTCTAGCGTGATGGGTGCCCCTCCAACCGGGACTCTGAGCGATGTTCTCTTAGGATGGTTTCCTCTCATTCTGGGTATTATCGAGCTCGTGCTGGCCTGGGGATTGTGGACGCTCAAGTCCTGGGCATACTGGGCCACCTTGATTGCAGAGATTGTCATTATTCTCGTTCACTTTTTTGGCTTCCTTGGCCTCCCACGAACCCATTCAGTACTCGCCGTTATCAGCGGTGGGATCATTTCTATCCTCATCGTCCTTTACTTGCTGCTAGATCGCAACGTCCGCAGAGCCTTCCGAACCTGACCTTAGGGGCTCGTTCGCTAAGGTCAGGGCAAATTGAGAGGCAGGCCCGGGGCTTATCAATCGCGCTCCTGCGTTGGAAATGCAGGGGCGCGATTGATAAGCCCCGGGCCTGCCTCTCAACGACTCTCCTGGCACCCCTCCTTTCCTATCTTAGGTTGACACCTATTTCTTCTCACATCGCCCCAAAACACAAAAAACAAAGCCTCCCTACAGTGTTAGCCAGTTACATTGACACCCTCTTGAGCAGCCAGATACAATAATAGAGCCGCGTATTTGACAATATCCGTATCCTTAAATAGAACAGCTCGTAAAAGAGTGCTGTAACCGGCATATTCTCTCTGTATTCACATCCAGTGAGAGTATTAATCAATCGAATAGGGCAACTGGTTATGCACCGGGAAACAAGGCCGTTTCCCCATCTCCTACGTTCAATATATCAGAAGACGAGGCGCAACATACGATGAAGATTTTTGTCTGTATAAAACAAGTACCCGACCCGAACACCACGGTCAGCAAGCTCGATCCAAACACCAAACGCCTTGTGCGTAGTGGCGTTTCGCTCGTTCTCGACCCTGGTGACGAAAGCACTATCTCAGCAGCTATCAAATTGCGCGATACCATCGGTAGCAGCGAACTGGTCGCCCTGAGCATGGGTCCCGCCAGCGCACAGGAGGCCATGCGCCGTGCCCTGGCTATGGGCGCCGACCGTGCTATCCTTATCACCGATCCCGCTCTGGCCGGTTCGGACGCGATCAGCACCGCTCGTGTCCTGGCAGCCGCCATTAAAAAGGAAGGGGCAGACCTGATTTTCTGCTCCACCGAGAGTACCGATGGCTATACTGGGATGGTTCCTGGTGGCATCGCGGAATTCCTCGGCGTGCCCCAGTTGACCTTCGCTCGTGAAATCAAAGTCGAAGGCACCAAAGCCATCATCAAACGCGTCATCCCGACAGGCTACAAAACCGTCGAAAGCTCCCTGCCCGCTGTCGTGACCATTGCTAGCGGCTCCTTTGAAGCGATCTATCCCACTATGAAGGGCATCATGGGTGCCAAGCGCAAGCCCTTCAACCAGTTGACCCTGGCCGATCTCGGCCTCGACGCTTCTCAAGTGGGTGACGCCGGAGCTCGCGAACGTGTCCTGACCATCGGAGCCGCCGAAGCACGTGCCGCTGGTCAAATTATCAAAGATGATGGCAACGCCGCGCAAGCCATTGCGGATTTCTTGCAGCGTTACCAGTTACTCTAGCCTGGAGGAGATTGCATGTCGAACACAATTTGGGTGCTGGTTGAACTGGAAAATGGCGCGCCTGTTCGCTCATCGTTAGAAGTACTGGGCAAGGCTGCGAAGCTGGGCCGTGCTGAGGCCATTGTCCTTGGTGCTGCTGCCGCCGATGTCGCTCCTACCCTCGGGGCATACGGTGCGGAGAAGGTCTACGTTCATGCCGATGCCACCTATGACGAATATCTGACGCTTCCTGCCCTTGAGACGCTCAGCAGCCTGCTCAAGCAGCATCAGCCCGCGCTCCTGCTGCTTGCCACAACCTACGATCTGCGTGATATCGCGGCCCGCTTAAGCGTGCGCAACGATCTTGGTTTGATCACCGATGCGACCGACCTTGCATTTGACGGTGATGGACTCAAAGTAACCGTTCCCTGGGGTGGTGAAAACGTGGTCACTGCGACCCTGCCTCACGGTACTGGTATTGTGCTTGTGCGTCCCAAAGCCTTTGCCGTAGAGCGTTACGAGGGCCGTACCGCCGAGGTCGAACAATTGAGCGCCTCCATCAGCGCCGCCTCCCAGACAATCAAAGTGCTGGAAACCGTCGAGGTCAAGAGCGAAGGTCCTGCTCTGGAAGACGCCACCGTCGTAGTCAGCGGTGGGCGTGGCCTGGGCAAAGCCGAGAACTTCCGCCTGGTTGAGCAACTCGCCGATGCCCTCGGTGGTGCTCCTGGCGCGACTCGTGCTATCGTCGATGCAGGCTGGTTGCCCTACAGCTATCAGGTTGGCCAGACCGGCAAGACCGTCAAGCCAACGCTCTACGTCGCTGTTGGTATCAGTGGTGCTATCCAGCACCTCGCAGGCATGAAAGGATCCAAATTCATCGTTGCCATCAACAAAGATGAGCACGCACCCATCTTCTCAGTCGCCGATTTCGGTGTAATTGGTGATGCCTTAGCCATTCTTCCCAAGCTAACAGAAGAGGTTAAGCGACGTAAATCATAACAATACCAGTGAATACGCAAAAATTGCGTATTCACTTATTCCAACGCGGCGGGTATAGTAGGGGCGTACCCTTGTGGTCGCCCGCTCTCGGGTCGCTCTTGCGGTCGCCTCTTGGGTCGCTTCTCGGGGTCGCTCACTTGATGCTCGCCTGTGACACGACCGTCCGCCGCGGTTCCTTTATCCTCGAAATAAACCAATGGAGGTTTCCTATGACTCCCCCTGCGATTTCACCGACTGGGGGATGGATCGGCACCGCTATCTTCGTCATCATCTTTGTAGCTGCTCTCGTGCTCTTTGGTTTGCGCGTTGGTGAGCTGGTTACGCTTCTGGCGAAGGCGCGTCCCGAGGACCGTACCGACCATATCGATGATCGCATTGGCGATTTCTTCTTGATGGTCCTGGGTCAGAGGGGAGTTTTGCGCGATCCCATCCCTGGCATTGCACACTTTTTCACGTTCTGGGGTTTTATCATCATCCAGTTCGGCCTGCTCAACCTGATACTGGGTGCCTTCAACGGCTCGTTGCCGCTACTTGGTGACAATCCTGCCTTTGCGACCGTTCTGGATATCTTTGTTGTTCTTGTACTGCTGGCTCTGGTTGTTTTCGCCATCCGTCGTGCTATCTTTCATCCCAAACAACTCAGCAGCTTCCTGCATGGCCCCTGGGACGGCTACATCATTCTGGGACTGATCTTTCTCGTTATCCTGACTCTCGCGCTTGTCGAGGGCTTCGAGTACGCCGCGACTGCCGGTGCCGCCTGGACCCCCGTCGGTGCCTTCCTGGGTCCCTGGTTTAGCCAATCCGGCACCCAGATCGACATCTTTGCCTATCGCATGTTCTGGTGGGCACATATCGGTGTAGTGTTGCTCTTCCTGGTCTACCTGCCGCGTTCCAAGCACCTGCACCTGATGGCAACGCCCTTCAACGTGTTCTTCCGCAGCTACAAACCCCGAGGTGCCTTGCCGCTGATGGAAAACATCGAGGAGCGCGAAGATTACGGCGTCTCGAAAGCCGAGCAATTCACCTGGAAGCAGTTGCTCGACGGTTACGCCTGCACCGAGTGTGGACGTTGTAACACCGTCTGCCCGGCCACCAACACCGACAAGCCGCTCTTCCCCAAAGAGATCATCCTTGGCGTCAAAGAAGCGCTCTTTGTTAGCAGCAACGAAATCCTGGGAGAGAATACCTTATACAGTAAGCTCGGCATCGCAGGCGTCAAGGCCGATGAGACCGCAGTGGAGAAAGAGGCCCATCACGAGCCGATGGTTGGCGGCATCATCACCAACGATGCGCTCTGGGCCTGTACTACCTGCATGGCCTGTATGGAGATCTGCCCTGTTGCTATCGAGCACGTGCCGAAGATCGTCGACATGCGTCGTCACCTGGTCATGGAGGAGAGCGATTTCCCAGCCGAAGTTACCTCGCTCTTCAACAACATTGAGCGTAACGGCAATCCCTGGGAGATCAGCAACGACAAGCGCGCAGAATGGGCTGCGAACCTCGAAGTACCTCTGCTTGCGGAAAATCCCGATGCTGATGTTCTCTACTGGGTTGGTTGTATGGGCTCGTTCGACCGTCGTAACCAGCAAGTCGCCACCTCGGTCGCCAAAATCCTGAAGGCCGCCAGAGTCAACTTTGCCATCCTGGGACCCGAAGAGTCCTGCACAGGTGATCCTGCGCGCCGTATCGGCAACGAATACCTCTGGCAGATGCAGGCGCAGCAAAACATCGAGACGCTCAACGGCTATGGCTTCAACACCCCCAGTGCGAACGGTCATAACGGCCACGCCGGGCACAATGGCACGTCGGCAACCAAACACCGCACGATTATCACGGCCTGTCCGCACTGCTTCAACACGATCAAGAACGAATACCCGCAGCTTGGTGGCAACTACGATGTGGTCCATCACACCGTCTTCATCGAAAAGCTGCTCTCCGACGAAACGTTAAAACTGCCCGCAGGTTTCGACAAGCGCAAGCTGACCTATCACGATCCCTGTTACATCGGGCGTTACAACGACGTATACGAGGAGCCGCGCCGTGTCCTCCGGGTACTCAACGGCGACGACGTGACCGAAATGCGCCGTAACCGCAACCGCAGCTTCTGTTGCGGTGGTGGTGGTGGTCGTGCCTGGATGGAAGAAAAGACCGGCAAGCGCATCAACCAGGCTCGTGTCAACGAAGCCCTGGAAACAAACGCCGAAGTGCTTGCTGCCGCCTGTCCCTTCTGCATCACCATGTTCGAGGACGGCATCAAAGGCGTCGAAGCCGAAGACAAGATGAAAATCGAAGACATCTCCGAAATCATCGTCCGTGCCATCGAAAAAAAATAATTTGTTAAAAAATGATGGGCACCAATGATCACGCCCTGGCGTGATCATTGGTGCCCATCATTTTTTAACAAAACCGCCGCCTGTCGCTCAATCTCCCCCTGCACCTCCTCAACGCTCACCCCCAGCTGATGTGCCTTAATCAACAACTCAGCCACAGCCTGCTCCAACTGCTCCGCCCGCTCCTCAGCGCTCACCACAGGTGGACGTGCAGCCACCATCACCCCGCGACGTGCCGCCGTAACCACCCACCCCTCACGTTCAAGCTCATTATACGCCCGCACCACCGTATTCGGCGCTACCCCCAGATCGCGTGCAAGCTGCCGTACCGAAGGCAACAGCGTCCCCGGCACCAACTGTGCCGAGGCAATCAGCGCCCTTAACTGCAAACCAATCTGCTCATACGGCGGCACAGGACTGCTCTGATTAAGAATCAGCAACGGCTCATTCATTCGCAACTCCAGCTCGCGCCTCCCACGGCCACCCAGCAACTCTACCACCAAGACGCCCCTGAAAAAGACCTATCATCCCAGCACACGTCATCATAAACAACGCACTTAACGTTGCAACCAGCATACATATATACACATAAGCTGGCGGTTGTACCACAAAGTTGAAGAACCTGGCCTCTACAAAGGTGAGACCTCCGACCGTCAAGAACTCGTATATCAGCAATCCGCCAATTGTTATTGATCGTAGCATATCATCGAGCCGCTGTGCCGTGACAAGATCGGATGTCACCAGTAATCTTGGGAAAGTTACTATATACCTTATCTGCCCTTCCATTACAACCACTGTTAGCACCATCACTAGCGGGGCGATACCCATTACCCAGCGTGGCAGCCACATGGCAGACCCGTCAAAAAGCAACAGGCGTACATTTGGTCCAAGATACGGCAGCCCGATCACTATCAATGCCACATTATACACAGCAAACCCAAGTGGTATCGCATGTATCATCAAAGAACGATAATCAGAGGATCTCCGTTGTCGCAAATCGCTATACAAGACCCTTCGTTTGAAGCGACTTCTCAAGCGCTTCAGTCCAAAAATGTAACCAAAGCCATAGCCAATCCATCCCGCAAACAATATAACCTCTGCGCTCGGTTCTCCTCCCACTGCACCTGATCCTATCACGGCTCCGGTTGTCACCAGCAGGATACAAGCATTCACAACACCAACCAGCACCATCGAGGCTCCCACACCTATCAGCGTAGCTCCATAGATGGTCCACCACCCATCCCGCACATCTTTGAGTACCTGAGTCAGGTTATCCTCCTCGACAGAAATATGCCATACCTCCAACAATTGCTGCCAGTACATACTCTGCCTGGAACTCAACCTGTTATCACGCCTCCTGCCCATCAGGACTCCCCACACAACAAAAAACATACCAGCAACCAGTGGAAATAGCGTATTGAATATTGTCAAAGCACTGATGGAAATAGTACCTATTGCAAGCCTACCCATAAAAATAGCCTTCCTTCCTGCCTGATCATCATGAATCATCCATCTGTATCAAGCACATGATACAGCAAATCCCCACCTGTGTCAAGCCATTGATACAGACAACTCAATCATCTAAAGCCACCTGATCACGGAAAAACACCTTCTTTCAACAGCTGCCGGAGGCAGCTGTTGAAAGAAGGTGTTTTTCCGTGTGCCCCCGCCGCAGGCGGGGATTCAGCATAATCGAAAAATTCGGGATGACGAATAACGTGTGCCACTAAGGGTTCGTGATACCAGTCTCACTATGCTAAAATAGAACGTATACAAAAGGTACCCAACATTACTCGCCTGACCCGGATCTTGCAACCAGCTTCACAAAATCAACATCATAAGGTGGACACATACATGTCTCTCGGCATCGAAATTATCATCATCTTTATCTTAATCCTGGCGAACAGTTTCTTCGCAGCATCAGAAATTGCCATCGTCTCCGCCCGGCGCAGCCGCCTACAACAGCAGGCCGACGAGGGAAAAAAGAGTGCGCAACAGGCGCTCGATCTCGCCGAGCATCCTGATCGTTTCCTCGCCACAGTCCAGGTCGGGATGTCGCTCATCAACACCCTGGCAGCTGCCTTTGGAGGTGCCAGTATCAGTGCTGGACTCGCCATCTGGCTCCATGACATTCCCCTGCTTGCGCCTTATGCCGATAGCATCTCTCTCGCTATCGTCGTCCTGTTAATCACCTACTTCACGCTCGTCCTGGGCGAACTCACACCCAAGCGGATTGCGTTGCAATCCGCCGAGCGCATTGCCAACACCGCCGCGCCCTTCATGGTCACGCTCTCTAGAGTCGCCCGTCCAGCCGTTGCCATGCTCACGCTCTCCACCAACGTAATCCTATTCCTCCTGGGTCAATCAAAAGCCCCCAAATCAACGGTAACAGAAGAGGATATCGTCTACCTTGCTCGTGAGGGTGCCGTCAGTGGCACCGTTGAGCGGGAAGAGGAGGAATTCATCAACCGTGTCTTCCGCTTCACCGACCGTTCTGTGAGCGACGTGATGATACCACGTACCGAGATTGTGGCCATAGAAATCGGCACTCCATTACAACAAGTAATCGAAACCTTCATGAGTTCTGGTTATACGCGTCTTCCCCTCTACGAAGATTCTCTGGACAACGTTATTGGTGTCCTTTACGCCAAGGACCTGTTACGCTCTCGCCCGCCAGAGGAAAACGTTGATCTGCGTTCAATCGCGCGACCTCCCTTTTTCATCTCGGAATACCAGCACGTCGATGACCTGCTCACCATCTTCCGCCGCCGACGTATCCATATTGCCATCGTCATCGACGAGTACAGCCAGGTCACTGGTCTGGTCACCCTGGAGGATGTACTGGAAGAACTCGTCGGCGAAATCCAGGACGAGTATGACCAGCTACCCGATACAGCATTCGTACAACGCGAAGACGGCAGCTGGCTCGTTGAAGCCATGACCGATCAAGAACTGGTACGCGAGAAAATCGGCATGCCCCCTCGTTCCCAGCTAGAGCGCGGCGAATACCACACCCTCGCCGGCATGATTCTAGCCCACACCGGACGCATCCCCAAAGTCGGCGACAAAGTAACCATCGGCGACTTCATCTTCGAAATCGTCGACATGGACGGTCGCCGCATCGACAAAGTACTCATCCGCCACAAATAGAGGTTGGGAGAAGCAAAACATTGCAAAAACGCGCTTTCAGCGCGTTTTTGCAATGTTTTGCTTCTCCCAACCTCTTCCCTGTGGGAATAAACAGAGCCCACTTAAAGAAGAGCACAATATATCTCTACTTACCAATGCGGAAAATCATCAAGCAACGTCTTGATACGCACCTCCCCAGGCCATGCCCCACGCATCGCCACGTAAGCCACTTTTGCTTCATTGTAGCTCCGTTCACTGCGTAATGCGATAGCTCCTCGCATGCCCTGCTTCCAGCGCTCAATGCAGAATTCCATATCACGCGACTGATCTTCGCGGTTCACCTCGGCCATCACCCGGTCGAGGAAAGAAGTGGTACGATTGGTTTCACGTGCGACTGTCAGGCTATCAATCCTGGCAAATGTTTCAATAGCCTGTTGCCAGACCCCAAGATAATAATAGGCGCGACCGGCCATGAGCAACAAATTATCTTCATCCTGTTCCGTCCAGATGGGAGCAATCTCATGCTCGTTTATTGCTGTATCGAAGGTGGTTTGTGCCAGCCCTAGTGACCTCAGCGCATCTTGTTTGTACCTGGGTCCCGTGTGTGCCTGATACGTCGCCAGTCCAGAGTAGACGAAACTCTGAAGCATCGGCGGAATCGGCGTTCCCTCAGCCTCAGCCGTTTCAGCCAAAAATTTGGCCTTTTCAGCCGTGTGCATAGCCTGTTCCCTGTCGTCCATGTAATCGTAGTTACAGGCTTGTCCTCTCACAGCAGCAATAGTCAGTGCTATGTTCCCTGCCAACTTGCTATAGGTTTCTGCCTGCTGCATATAGCACTGCGATGCTTCATGGTTGGCCTGGAGATGGCGCACCAGTATTCCTTTCAAAATCAGACTTTGTGCCAGCACATCAGCCGCACCAGTGCGCTGTTTCCCCGTACTTCTTGTAACAATCTCTTTTAAGGTTGGGATATAGCGTGAGATCGCATCATTGACAAAAACTAAATCTTTGCCCATGCGTAAATGCCAGCAGGCGGTCACGCCAGCAGCGCACTGGGTCAACATGTCTTCAATGGGATAGGGACGCACTACGGCAGGGCCAAAGAGAGAAAAGCCCCACACCTCGATAGGGAGTGCAGCCAGCCGGCGCAACGCATTGCGCCGATTGATCAAACTTTCTTGCATAGCGTTATCCTTCGGCTCCAACTCGCGCATCACGCACGTTTGCAGCTCCTGATAACGGGCATTGCGATGGTGAAGCGACCACGTCCCGACAAGACGAAACAGACGCATCGTCAAATCCGACGCCTGAAACCGTGCATAGGCATCCATCGACTCATCTATGGGCATCTGCTGGAGGGTCTGTCCCCCCTCCACACTCCTTGCTGCTGCAGTCCGTCTCACCTGCGCCACTGGCAAGGCCGCAGGCGTCTCTGCTGGCTGATCAAGGGTTTTGTCAAAGAGTTTGCAAAGTTGCCGGTAGAGTCGTGCTTGTGGCCGATGCAGGCCATATTCCCAGCGCCGGATCGTGGAAACCTCCACGCCTAAGCGTTCTGCCACATATTCCTGCGTCCAATTGCGCTCCAGGCGCTCCTGCTCAAGCCACTCGACCGATAATAGTGCCCGTTTCATATTATCTTCCTCCAACAACGCTGCTAACTGCTCTTTCATGGTCCCTTCACATTTCCCAAAAAAGCATACCATCTCTCTTGTCGCTTGTCGAGAGCAAATCAGGCATTTCCGATCTGCCCGTCTAACGGTTGACCGTGCAAAAGAGAGCAAATGCACGCAAACCCGGACAGATTAAATAATTATGCCCTTGGTGGACGACTGCTCGCTCGCGCTCTGAAGGCCCTGAACTGTTACAATACAGATAAACAAGATTTCCCAAACCATTGGGAATGCAATCCCTTTTTTTGCAGAGACGCACCACAAAAGCCCAGACCACCAGACAACGCAGAGACGCGCCCTCGCCTTGCTTCTCCTCATCCAGATGTTTCCTCAGTTGGAGGTATCCGCCGCTTTGTGCTGGAAAGGATCGCTTGCAAGCTTTGTTCAAGAAGGGCAAGAATCTGTTCGCGTGGGATATCTCGATGCTCGAGCCATTGGAGACACACCTCCTGAAAAAAGCTGATCCAGCTCTGAAGAGCAAGCCGTACCAGAGGATCTGCCTCATTGCTGCCCAGACTCTGGCAGAAGAGCGTAAATTGGCGCTGCCGATAGTCCGTAAGCAGAGCTTCGGCCTCGGCATCCGAGCCAATCCCTCCACGAAAAACCATTCTTGTCAGAGCCGGAGACGCCTCAAAACGAGCCAGGAAGGCATTTAAGCAGGCGCGCAGGTCGGGACATTCCTCGGGGATCTGGCTCATTATCGTTAATACACTGCGTAAGGTTTCCAGATAAAGATCGCGTTTACTGACAAAATAATGATAGAGTAGCCCCTTGGACATCGACGCCTCCAGCGCAATGTCATCAATCGAAATTTCGTCATAGGGACATCTCGCAAACACTCTCTGGCTGGCCTCCAGAATAGATTGTATCCGCGCATCGCGTGAGAGCACTTCTCGCTTCTTTGGCGTGGTAGAGGACGATGGACGCATAACAGACGCTCCTTTTCCTTTCTGGCAACCCCATGGGTGAGCCAGAGACCCTCTTTTGAGAGAGTATACCGTATAATTGACTTTTATTCAATATATTGACTTTTATTCAATGCTGTGTTACCATTCTAGCATTGAATAGTATTCAATGCTGACAAAAAGGCAGTTGCCTGACCTTCTCCGTCCAAGGTCAGAGGGCATACTGTCTTTCGAGGAAAAAAAGAAGGAGAAACCACCATGACCGACACCTATCCCCTCTCACAACTCCATGTTGAGAAGCAAGGGAGTGGACCACGGGTCGTTTTTGTCCATGGAGGTGAGCAAGCGGGAGGTTCGATTGCTTTCGCCCCTCAGTTTCCGCTCGCGCACACGTTTACGTTGATCTTACCTGATCTCCCAGGGCATGGCCAATCGCCTGCACAAGGGCCGAAGAATGTCGAGCGCGATGCATTGCTTATTGCCGAGTTGCTTGGTGATGGGGCTCATCTGGTTGGACATTCCTATGGCGGAGCCGTAGCCTTGACAGCAGCAGCCAGCAGACCCGCATCCGTTCACTCCCTCACACTCATTGAACCAGCCACGCTCGATATTGCACAGGATGACCCGGAAGTCCGCAAGATGCTTGGTGAGATGACTAAAGCCGTGTCTATTGCAGACCCACGCG
>Ga0070741_10014676_pt1 | contig 13496 bp, 14 predicted proteins | sample Coa_R1_4_FD_66440 | JGI IMG/M metagenome (GOLD analysis project Ga0070741, IMG submission 66440) | Surface soil microbial communities from Centralia Pennsylvania, which are recovering from an underground coalmine fire - Coalmine... | ecosystem: Environmental > Terrestrial > Soil > Unclassified ... | reverse complement strand
CGCGCCTCATCTCCACCACGAGGTCCGTGGCGCCGGCGACCAGTCGCGCCGCCGGCCCGTGCTCGGCCGCTAGCCGCAGCGCGTCCGCCAGCGAGGTCGTGCGGAGGAAGCGGCGCCACATTCTGGTAACCCTACGTCATCCCGGGCGGCACGAGGGATAATGGAGAGACGGACTGGCTCCGCGGGGTGGCGGGTCGCCCACCCTACGTCTCCATGTACTGGGCGTAGTTCCGCGGGGTGAACGGCGCTTCGGCGAAGGCGCGCCTGGCCTCGTCGCTCTCGGGGTTTATCGACGCCATGGCGTCGAGGACGATCGCCGAAATCACCGGCCCGTAGTTATCGTAGATCTTGAAGAGATCCTCGCTGCTCCAGTCGTACATGGCGCCGGTGTCCGGATCGACGAGCCCCTCGGCGGGGTTGACCACCGGGTTGATGCAGGCGAATTGCGCCCCCATCGCCCGGGCGAGCTGCACCTCGGGCACAACCGTCTTGCCGACGACGTCGAAGCCGCGGTTCTGGTAGTCGCGGATCTGCGCTGGCGATTCGAACCACGGACCATCCGGGCAGACGTAGACGCCTCGCCTGACGATCTTCGGGTAGACCGGCTCGCCGGCGACCCGCTGGGCGAGCGCGGTGTAGCGGGCGAGGTGGCGGCCGGCCGCCTCGAACAGCAGCCGACGCAGGTACGGCGAGTACGGCCGTCGAAGGCTGAACATCCGCTTGGAGTCAACCCAGGGCACGCGCTTCATGTCGTCGAAGAAGTCGTGGGCGATCACCAGGTCCCACGTGTCGAGCAGCGGGTTGATGCCGCCGACGCTGGCGTCCACCAACACCCACTTCACGCCGGCCTGTTTGAGCACCCAGAACGTCTTTTCGGCCGCCGTCATCGGGGAGTCGGCGTACGGGTCGTCGATGGTCGAGACGATGCGCTGGTCCTGGCCGTGCATCCACACGCGCAGGAACTGGCGGCTGCGACCGTTCCACCGGTCCGTTAGCTCGTACAGGCCGAAGGGCGGCGAGGCGCCGTACGGTGTATCAAACACCAGCCCGCCCTGAAGCTTGCGCACCCCCAGCGGGTCGTCCGGTCCGAAGGCCCCCTCGGGGAAGCGGTAGCCCCAGGAGCCCGAGCCGCCCACGTTCGCGAACGAAACCGATGGGATTTCTTGCGCCATTTTGCCCTCCTGCCGGCCGAGGCCGGCGTGTAGTATGGCGGCGCAATCACCGCTTGGGGGAAGGTCTCGTGGCATCGACGGCTTCCGACGGTCGCGCTGAGGTCGTCCACAGCGAGCGCTCGAACGTTCAGCTCCTGGTGACGCTCATCCTGCTCTCGGCCGTCTACGCGGCCGGCCTGTTCGTCACGCGGGGCGTGGTCTTCATCCCCGGGGTGACGTGGTTCCGGCCAGCCAACGCGCTCAGCGAGCTGTACGGCGTCAACTTCGGCATATGGGGCGCGCTCGCCGCTGGGATCGGCAACACGCTGAACGACGTCGTCAGCGGGCAGTTCAACGCCGTTCTGTTCGTTCCTGTCTTCATCATCGAGGTGGTCTGCACGGCGCTGATCCCATACTGGATCGTGACCGACCCGACCTTGCGCTCGACGCGCGGCAAGGTCGAGTGGCTCGTCGGCGCGGTCATCCTGCAAGGCGTGACGACCGGCTACGGCATCGCCGCCGTGCTCGTTCTGACCGGCACGGTCCCGGCCGCGGCGCTGACGACCATCGGGACGACGATCTCGCTGAACGAGGCGGTTCCGGCCGTGTTCGCGGGCGTCGTCCAGTTCTTCCTCTTCCCGCAGCTCTACCGGATGGGCCTGTACGCCGGGCGCCGGCTCGAGGGGAGCAACGCGCCGGCCGATTATGTGGCCTCGCTGAGCGCTTAACCCCATCCTCGTCCTGAGGCGGAGCCGAAGGACCTCTGCTGTGGTACGGTGCGCCATCTTGCAGCAGAGGTCCTTCGCCGTGCTCGGGACCACGAAGTAGCGCCGGAAGCGTGAACTCTCGCTACGCTCGGAGCGACATGGCCTCGTCGGTTCTGCGGTACGACCGCTTCTCCTGGCGCTTCGAAACGAACCGCGCCTGGGTGCTCGACGACGTCTCGCTCGACGTCGGGCCGGGCGAGATCGTCGGCGTGGTCGGCCGCTCGGGCTGCGGGAAGTCGACGCTCCTGCTTGCCGCGACCGGTATCGTCCCGCACTCGTACGTCGGGCGCAGCAAAGGCGCGGTCGTCACGTTCGGGCGCGACACCGCGCAGGCGCGGCCGGCCGACCTCTGCGACCGGGTCGCCATGGTGTTCCAGAGCCCGGACGACCAGATCTCGCAGCTCAACGTCTGGCGCGAGGTCGGCTTCGGTCCGGCCAACCAGCGCCAGCCGCCCGACGAGGTGCGCCGCCGGATCGACGAGGCGCTCGAGCTCGTCGGCATCGGCGACCTGCGCGAGCGCGAGACGAACGCGCTCTCCGGCGGCCAGAAGCAGAAGGTCGCGCTCGCGGCCGCGCTGGCGATGCACCCCCGGCTGCTCATCCTGGACGAGCCGACAACCGACCTCGACCCCGTCTCCCGTCAGGAAGTGCTCGCCGTGGTCGAGCGCCTCCGCGACCGCCACGACCTCGCCATCGTGGTCGTCTCGCATGAGGTCGACCTCATCTCCGGTCTGGCCGAGCGCTTCGCGCTGGTCGACGGCGGCCGTATCGCGCACGACGAGTCGGCCGACCGGTTCTTCCTCGACCTGCCCGCCCTGCGCGAAGCCGGGCTCGAGCTGCCGCAGGTCGCCGAGCTGAACGCGCTGCTCCACGACGACGACCCGAGCTGGCCGCGAACCCACCGCTACGCCGACACGCTCCGCGCGCTCGACGAGCGGCTCGCCACACGCCCTCTGCGAGGGGGAGACGGAACGGCCTGGCGAGCGTACCGCGTCGTGCCGGACCCACCCGCGCCGCTCGGCCCGCCGCTGATCGAGCTCGACCGGGCCAGCTTCACGTACCCGATGGCGCCGCGCCCGGCGATCGAGGACGTTTCCCTGACGATCCGGCAGGGCGAGTTCGTCGCCGTCATCGGGGCGAACGGCTCGGGCAAGACGACGCTGACGAAGCTGATCCTCGGGCTCGTCGAGCCGACCCTCGGCCGTGTCTTGGTCGGCGGGCGGCCGCTGCGGAAGAAGGACCCCGACCGCGTCGGCCGCGTTGGCTACGTCTTCCAGAACCCGGACGAGATGCTGTTCAACCCGACGGTCGCCGAGGAGGTCGAGTTCGGACTGAAGGTGCGCGGCGACCCGAAGCCACAGCGCGACGCGCGCGTGGCCGAGGTGCTCGAGCAGCTCGAGCTGGCCGGGCTGCGCAACCGCCACCCGCTCGCCCTGTCGAAGGGGCAGCGGCAGCGGCTCGCCTACGCGGCCGTGCTGGCGCCCGACCCGCCGGTGCTGATCTTCGACGAGCCGACGACTGGCCTCGACTACGGGTCGTGCGAGGCGATCATGGCCGCGGTCGAAGAGCTGAACCGCGCCGGCCGGACGATCCTCTTCGTCACGCATGACATCAACCTGGTGATCCGGCACGCCCACCGCATCGTCGTGATGGGCGGCGGCCGCGTGCAGTTCGATGGGACGCCGCGCGCGCTGATGGCGCTCGGCCCGGACCGGCTCGCAGACCTGCGGCTCGTGCCGCCGGCCGCGAACCTGCTCGCGCACCGCGCCAGGGCCGGCCTCCCCGGCGACGTGCTCACGCCGCTCGAGCTCTACCTCGCGGTCCGGCACGCGCTTCGCGCTTCGGCCGTGGCAGCGCCGTGAGCAGCGGGCCGACTGGCGGCGCGCGGCGCGTTTTCGTCGACAAGACGCCGCGGGTCGACGCCGCGTGAGGCGCGTCAGGCTCTTCTACCCGACGGGCTCGTGGCTGCACCGGCTGCACCCGTCGACGAAGCTGGTCGTCTTCACCGCGTGCATCCTGGTGCTCGCGGTGCTGCCGTGGCGGCTCAACGGTCCCCTGGTCCTGTTGTTGATCGCCGGCCTGGCCAGCAGCCGGGTGCCGTTCGCCCACTACGCGCTGATCGTCATCCTGTCGCTGCCGGTGATGGTGATCTCGCCGGTGTTGAACATGTTCTGGCCCCCGGATCCGGCCACCAACCACGTCATCGGCGTGTTCGCGCCGCTCGGTTGGCCGATCTACGCCGAGGGCCTGCGCGTGGGCGTGGACCGCGACCTCTGGATCGGCGGCTCGATGCTCGTCACGATCATCTTGCTGACGACGACCGACCTGCCCGACCTGGCCGACGCGCCGACCTACCTCGGGCTGCCACACGTGGTCGGCTTCACCTTCGCCGCGACGCTCCGCTACATACCCGAGGTGTCGAACTTCCTGCTGACGCTCTACGACGTGCAGGAGTCGCGCGGCGTCGACTTCTACACGAGCAACCCGATCGTCAACTTCGCGCGCCGGACGAATATCCTGATCCCCGTTCTGGTGTTCCAGCTCAGCCGGGCCAGCCGGATGTCGAACGCCATGGAATCGCGCGGCTTCCAGATCAGGCATACGCCGACGCTCTACGCGCTGCGGCCGATGACCGGAGCCGAACGCGCCTGGATGTGGGCTGTCGCGGCCGTCACGCTCGTGCTGCTGGCGCTGCGGATCTACACCGTGTTCGTGCCGGGCGACTACCCGCTCGAGTTCGGCACCTTTTAGTACCCCTGGCAGGGTGGGGGATGTGTCCGAAGAAACACGCCGCGGGTCGACGGAGCTGATGGCGACGCTCCTCTTGCGCGACGCCGACCTGCTCGTCGCCATGGACGACGCCGACAGCCGCTGGCCGGGCGGCGGCCTCTACGCCGTGGATGGGGTCATCCAGCGGGTCGGACCGACCGACTCCCTGCCAACGGAGGCGGACGTCGTGCTGGACGGCCGCGGCCTGCTCGTGATGCCGGGGTTGATCAACACGCACCACCACTTCACGCAGACGCTGACGCGGGCCGTGCCGGCCGCGCAGAACGCGACGCTCTTCGGCTGGCTGAAAACGCTGTACCCGATCTGGGCGCGGATCACGCCGGAGGCGGTCTACGTCGCGACGAAGACGGCGATCGCGGAGCTAATGCTCTCGGGCTGCACCTGCTCGAGCGACCACACGTACCTCTGGCCGAACGGGGCGCGCGTCGACGACCAGGTCCGCGCCGCGCAGGAAATGGGCTTCCGGTTCCACGTGAGCCGCGGCGCGATGTCGGTCGGCGAGTCGGAGGGCGGGCTGCCCCCGGACTCGGTCGTCGAGGACGAGGAGGCGATCCTGCTCGACACGCGCCGGGCGATCGAGGCATACCACGACGCCGCCCGCTACGCGATGACCCGGGTGGTGGTCGCGCCGTGCTCGCCGTTCACCGTATCGCGGGACCTGATGCGGGAGAGCGCCGCGCTCGCGCGCGCCTACGGCGTCACGCTCCACACCCACCTGGCCGAGACGAGGGACGAGGAGGCCTACTGCCGCGAGGCATTCGGCGTGCGCCCGGTCGAGCTGATGGAACAGCTGGGCTGGATGGGGGAGGACGTCTGGCACGCGCACGTCGTCTGGGTGGACGACGCCGAGGCGGGGCGGATCGGGCGCAGTCACACCGGCGCGGCGCACTGCCCGAGCTCGAACATGCGGCTCGCCTCCGGGGTGATGCCGCTGCGCCAGCTGCTCGACGCCGGCGCACGCGTCGGGCTGGGCGTCGACGGCTCGGCCTCGAACGACGGCGGCCACCTGCTCGCCGAAGCGCGCCAGGCGCTGCTACTGCGCCGCCTGGCCACGCTCGATCCCGCCGCGCTCACCCCCCACGAGGCACTGCGCCTCGCCACGCGCGGCGGCGCGAGCGCGCTCGGCCGCGACGACATCGGCGTGTTGGCACCGGGTATGGCGGCCGACTTCGTCGGCTACCGGTTGGATTCGTTGGGCCTCGCCGGTGGCGTGCCGCACGACCCGCTCGCCGCGCTCGTGCTCTGCCAGCCCCCGAACGTCGACCTGAGCGTGATCGACGGCAAGGTTCGCGTCCAACGCGGCCAGATGCTCGACGTCGACGTCGAGGCGCTGGCGCGCGAGCACAACCGGATCGCCCGGGTGCTTGTCGACGGCGCGTAGTCATGGGGTGATCCCGCCTCGCTCCGGGGGCTGCCAGTCCTCGCGCAGGATCGCGTAGAGCTTCATGTCCTCGAAGGCGCCCTTAGTGTGCTGGTGCTGCCGGAGCACGCCCTCGAGCCGGAACCCCGCCTTTTCCAGCACGCGCGCGGACGCGAGGTTGACGACCTTGCAGCGCGCCTCGATCCGGTTCAGCCCCATTCGCTCGAAGCCGAAGCGCACCAGAGCGCGGACCGCCTCGGTCATGTAGCCTCGGTTCCACAGCCAGTAGGCGAGCGAGTAGCCGATCTCGGCACGCGCGTGGCTGATCGCCCAGTCGAAGAAGCCGGCGGAGCCGACAAGCTTATCCTCACCTTTCAACGTGATCGCCCAGCCGACCGGCTCGCCGCGCGCGTACCGCTCGACCGCGGCGACGAGGAAGCGCCGCGACTCTTCGACCGAGCCGTGCGGGTACCAGTCGACGTGCTCGGCCACGCGCGGGTCGGAGGCGTAGGCGAACATGGCCTCCGCGTCGTCGAGCCGCATCGTGCGCAGGACGAGCCGCTCGGTCTCGATCTCGGGCAGGTGCGCGAAAAACTCGCTCGGGTCGCGCACCTGCCAGCTAAACAAGCCGCGTGCCGTCCGGCCGCAGGACCTCGCCGACGACGAGGCGGTCAACCTCGAGCTCTCGGATGCGCAGCCGACCGATCGTCGCCCGCTGAACGGCCAGCCGGCCGATCGCGAGCGCGCCGACGGCGAGCGCGCCGACGGCGAGCGCGCCGACGGCCGCCGACCCGAGCGCGACGGCGCCGACCGTGCCCCAGCCGAGCCCGCCCCAACCCAGCGCACCAGCCGGTTGCATCCGGAAGGGAGGCCTGGGCGCGCTCACGCCGCGCCGCCCGGCGCGCTGACGCGCGCGGGACGAAAGCGCTGGCCGTGCCGGGGGCGGGCGACCGGGCCGGCGCGGCGGAGGCCGGGCTGACGCTCAGGCGAGGAGGGCACGGAGCCTCTGGGCGATGATCTCCTCGTCGCCCTCCCAGACCGTGTTCGGGTTCACGAGCAGCGCGTTCGGCTCGCGGTTGACGAGGATCTGCGGGCTGCCCTCCCTGAGCGCGGCGTCCACCTCATCGGCCGACCTCTTGGCCTTGCTCGGGTCGATCTCGATACGCAGCACCTTCGGCGCCGAGGCGTGGATCTCGACGATGCTGAACGAACAGCCCGGCGCGTTCGCGATCGGTCGCTTGATCGCCTCGCAGCGTTGCTCCAGGCGCGCGACGCGGCGTCGGTGGTCCATCGCGAACCACTCTTGCAGCGCGACGACCACCGCGACGATCTCCTGCCGATCGAGCTTCAGCGGCCGGCCGAACGCCTTGCGGTTGGCGACCGTCTCGAACCCGATGAAGCCCTGCACCGACGCGGCCTTGACGAGGTCCCGGCGCCCGACCAGCAGCCCGGCCGAGTTCGGTCCGTTGAAGTACTTGGCGCCGAAGCAGACGAGGTCGCAGCCCATGGCCGTCCAGCTCTTGAACCGCTCGAGCGGGTAGATCTGCCCGGCCGCGTCGACCAATACCGGCACGCCCTTGGCGTGCGCGATTTCCAGCACCTGCTTCAGCGGGACGGTGCCCTCCTTGCCATCCAGGTGGGCCGGGAAGAGGATCGTCGCGGTGTCCGCCCCGATCGCGGCGTCCAGCTGCTGGGCGGTCGTCTGGCCGTTCGCGCCGACCTCGACCAGCTTCGTGCCGACGATGGTCGGCGCGCGCTCGTACGAGTAGTGGTGGCCGGCCTGGATCAGCACCTTGTTCGGCAGCCCGGCCGTGTCCGGCAGCCGGGCGATCTTCTCCATGTCCGTGCCGGCGACGATCGCGGCTGCCCCGAGCGCCATCGCAGCGGCCGCCCCGGGCGTGACGTAAGCAGCCTCAGCGCCGATCAGCTCGGCGCAGATCTCGCCCGAGCGTTCGAGGAGCGCGTTCATGTCGACGTAGTAGCGCTCGGCGGCCTCCATCGCCTCCTTGATGCGAGGCGTGGGCGTGGAGCCACCGAGGACCGTGTTGTGGCCGCGCGCGTTGATCACGGGCTTGACGCCGATCTCTTCCCAGATGCTGGTCATCGTCGCCGACTGCATGGCGAGTCCTCCCTGGCAGGGCGCGGGGGCTCGGAGAGAAACCCGCCGCGGCTCTAAGTTGGAGCCTAAGGCTACCATCTTCGCGGTGCTCGTTAATCTGAGCCGGCCGCCGATCGTGCCCAGCGATCGCCCGCCACTGTTGGTCCTGCTCCACGGCTTCGGCAGCAACGAGGCCGACCTCTTCGCGCTCGCGCCCGAGCTCGACGGACGCTTCCAGATCGTCTCGCTCCGCGCGCCGATCCCGCTCGGCGGCCCGTCCTTCGCCTGGTTCCGGCTCGACTGGACGCCGAACGGGCTCGTCGCCGACGCGGCTGGCGCACGGCAGGCACGCGATCTCCTCGTCGAGGAGCTGGACGACCTGGTCGCGCGGCTCGCGGTCGACCAGGCCCGCGTCTACCTGGCCGGCTTCAGCCAGGGCGCGATCGTGGCCGCGGCGGTCACGCTCACGGCACCGGAGAAGGTGGCCGGCGCCGCGCTCATGAGCGGACGGGTCATGCCCGAGATGCTGCCGGGCGACGCTGAGCGCGCGAAGCTGGCCGGCAAGCCGATCGTCGTCACGCACGGGACCTACGACGACGTCCTGCCGATCGCCGACGGCCGCGCCAGCCGCGACCTGCTGGCGCAGCTGCCGGTCGACTTGACCTACCGCGAGTACGCGATGGGCCACGGCGTCTCGCCGGAATGCTTGCGCGACGTGTCGACCTGGCTTGGCGAGCGCCTGGACGCGGCCGGGCCGTGATCCTGGTCGTCGTCGGCTGGCGCGGCTCGCCGGCCAGCTCATCACCGGGCGCCGCGCTGACCGAGACGGCCTGGCGCGGGAGCGCGCCGGTCGCGGTGCCGTCGTGCACTTGAGTCCGCTGGCAGGCTGCGGCAATCTAGCGTCGTAACGACAGGAGACAGCTATGCGCGCGATCGTGGTAAGGCAGTTCGGCGAGCCGGACGTGATGAAGCTCGAGGAGGTGCCCGACCCCAGGCCGGGGCCCGGCGAGGTGCTCGTCCGCGTCCGCGCGGCGGGGGTGAACCCGGTCGAGACGTACATCCGCTCCGGCAGCTACGCGCGCAAGCCGCCGCTGCCGTACACGCCGGGCGGCGACGGCGCTGGCGAGGTGCTGGCGCTTGGCGATGGCGTGTCGGATCTTCGAGTCGGCGACCGGGTCTACCTTGCCGGCGCGAGCGGAACCTACGCCGAGCAGTGCGTCGCGGCCCGGTCAAGCGTGTACCCGCTGCCGGCGCGCCTCTCCTTCGAGCAGGGCGCCTGCGTCGGCACGCCGTACGCGACCGCTTACCGCGCCGTCCACGTCAAGGGGGCGACGCAGCCGGGTGAGTGGCTGCTCGTCCACGGCGCGACCGGCGCGGTCGGGACGGCGGCGGTGCAGCTCGGCGTGGCGCTCGGCGCCAGGGTCATCGGCACGGCCGGCTCCGACGAGGGGCGCAAGCTCGTCGAGCGCCTCGGCGCCGCCCACGTGCTCGACCACCGCGACGTAGAGCACATGGCCCTGGCGGCGGAGCTAGCCGCCGGCGGCGTCGACGTGATCGTCGAGCTGCTCGCGAACGTGAACCTCGGCCGCGACTTGCCAGCGCTCGCACCCGGCGGTCGGGTGGTGGTCGTCGGCTCACGCGGCACGGTGGAGATCAACCCCCGCGACCTGATGGGCAAGGAGGGACGGATCGAGGCGGTGATGCTCTTCAACGCGACGCCCGCGGAGACCAGGCGCTGCCACGCCGCCCTCGCGGCCGGCTTCGCGAACGGCACACTCGACCCGATCGTGGGCCAGCGCTTCCCGCTGGCCGAGGCGCCCGCCGCCCACCGGGCGGTGATCGAAGGCAAGCACACCGGAAGGATCGTTCTGGTGCCCTGAGCTAGAATCGCCGGCAGAATGGTGCACGAGCACGAGGAGGCCGGCGTCACGCCGGTCGTCTCCGAGTACCTCCAGGCCATCTACAACCTCGAGATGGAGGGCGAGCCCGCCCACGCCGCCGCGCTCGCCCGCAAGTTCGGGAAGTCGCGCGCGAACGTCTCGTCGCTGCTGGAGCGGATGCGCAAGGCGGGACTGGTTTCGAACGAGGGCCGCGGCGACATCGAGCTGACCGCCGATGGCCGGCGGCAGGCCGAGCTGGCGCTGCGCCGCCACCGCCTCGCCGAGCGCTACCTCGTCGACGCGCTAGGGCTCGACTGGATCACCGCCCACGAGGAGGCGCACCACTTCGAGCTTGGGATGACGCCGATCGTCGAAGCGGCGATCCTCAAGCAGCTCGGCAACCCGACGACCTGCCCGCACGGCAACCCGATCCCCGGCCAGGTGCGCGACGCCGCCGAGTACCTGCGCGACCAGGGGGGCGTCCGCCTCGCCGACGCGCCGCTCGGCCGCCCGCTCGAGGTGATCTGCGTGACGGAGGTGGTCGAGGACGAAACCGCCACGCTCCGCTACGTCGGGGAGAAGGGGCTACGCCCGGGCCGCCGTTTCACCATCGAGGACAAGTCGCCCGACCAGGCCGCGCTCCAGCTCAAGATCGACGGCGGCCGAACGGCGACCGTCTCGACGAACCTGGCCCAGCTCATCTGGGTGCGCGCCGCCTCAGCCTGACGCGCGCTGTCAACGTCGATTGACAGCGCGCGCCGACGGCGCTACGCTTACGGCTGATGACCTTCTGCCGGTGCCTTGCCGAGACCGCGGCGCACCTCTCCGATGAGGAGTTGGAGCGGGAGCTGGCGTGCGCCGAGCGGTGCGCGCTGCTCGCGACGCGCACGCGTCGCGAAGCCGCCCTCCTCAGCGCGCGCTGCTTGCGGCTGGAGCTCGAGCGCCGCAAGCTGGCCGGCAGCAAGGTCGTCGCGCGAGGGGAGCTCGCGCGCAGCGCCTAGCACGCCGGCCCGGTGTTCGCTGGCCCGGCCTCGGCTGCCGTTCCGGGCGGAGCGAGGGACTTCGGCCGGCGCGCCGTGCGCCGGCGCCCCGGGGAGGCGGGGACGGCGCGGCGGCCGAGATCCCTCGTCGTCCCTCCCCGGGACGACACCACCGGGCCGGCGTTCTAGGCGTTCCGCTCCAGGCGCGGGTCGAGCGCGTCGCGCAGCCCGTCCGCGACCAGGAAGAAGCCCAGGCCGGTCAGGAACACGATTAGCCCGGGCCCGGCGATGAGCCACGGCGCACGCGTCAGGTAGTCCGGCGAGCGGAGCAGCAGGTTGCCGAGGCTCGGCGTCGGCACCTGAACCCCAAAGCCGAGGAACGAAAGCGCCGCCTCGCCGAGGATCGCACCGGCGAAGTCGAAGCCGGCGAGCACCAGCACGATCGACGCGACGTTCGGCAGCAGGTGGCGCGTTAGCAGGTGCACCTCGCCGGCGCCGAGCGCCCGGGCCGCCTCGACGAACTGCCGCTCGCGCACCGAGAGCGTCACCCCGCGCACCTGGCGCGCGATGCCGGTCCAGCCGAGGAGGCCGAACAGCACCGCCAGCAGCAGGAACGGCGGTCGGAACGTGATCGAGAGGGTGATCAGCAGGAAGAGGATCGGGACCGTCTGCAGCGTGCCGATCACGGCGTTGATCGTGTCGTCCACACCGCCGCGGTAGTAGCCCGAGACGAGGCCGAGCAGCGTCCCCAGGGAGAGCGACACCACACCCACGGTCAGCCCGAACGAGAGCGACACGCGCGTGCCGTGGACCAGCCGGGCGAGCGCGTCGCGGCCGAGCTCGTCGGTGCCGAGCGGGTGGCCCGCGCCCGGTGGGCGGAAGCGCTGCGTGAGGAGCTGCTGGTCTGGATCGAGCCCCGCCATCCCGAGCACGAGCGGTCCGGCGACGGCGCCGAGCAAGATGAGTCCCAGTAGGACGAGCCCGAACAAGGCCAATCGGTCCCGCCTCAGCCGCCGCCAGGCGAGGCCGACCAGGCCATCGCCGCGGTCGACCTCGTCGAGCGGTTCGGCCACGTAGGCAGGTCCCCGCGTCATCCGAGGAGCGGAGCCACGGGGAACCTCGACCGCCGCGCGGCACCCACGCCGGGCGCGGCCGACGCGGCCGCGATCCCATGCCGCGCTCGGGACGACAGCACCGTTCCCACTCAGTCGTAGCGGACGCGCGGGTCGACCACGCCATACAGCAGGTCAGCCAGCAGGTTGCCCATCAGGACCAGGAACGCCCCGATGACGGTCAGGCCCATGACCAGTGGGTAATCGCGGCTGTTCGCCGCGTCGTAGAACAGGCGCCCCAGGCCGGGCCACGAGAAGACAGTCTCGATGAGCAGCGCCCCGCCGAACAGCGCTGGCAGCGACCCGCCCAGGATCGTCGCCAGCGGGATCAGCGCGTTGCGCAGCGCGTGGCGACGGATCACCAGCGGCTCGGGAACACCCTTGGCACGCGCGGTCCGCACGAAGTCCTGGCCGAGCACCTCGAGCATTTCGGAGCGGACGTACCGCCCGTAGACGACCCAGCCGCCGGTCGCGAGCAGCGTCGCCGGCAGCGCCAGGTGCCAGAGCCGGTCGAGCAGGTCGCCGCGCCCGAGCGTCGTCATGCCGCCGAGCGGGAAGATCGGCACCGTGTTCGCGACGAGCACGAGCACCATGAGGCCCAGCCACCAGGACGGCAGCGCGTTGAGCAGGACGATCAGCACCCGCGCGCCGTGATCGACGGCTGTGCCTCGCCGCAGCGCGGCGAGCACGCCGAGCGGGACGCCTAACAGCCCGATCAGCATCGCGGCGAGTGTGAGCTGCAAGCTGTTCGGCCACCGCTCGAGGATGCGGTCCACCACCGGCCGGTTGTCGGCGAAGGAGCGTCCGAAATCGAGCCGCACGATGCCGGCCATCCAGCGCGCGTACTGCACCGGGATCGGGTCACGCAGCCCAAACGACGCCTCGATCTGGTCGCGCACCTCGGGCGAGAAGCGCGGGTCCTCCATGAACTGGACCGGGCCGCCCGGCGCCAGGTGGACGATCGTGAACGAGAGGATCGTGACGCCGACCCACAGGATCAGCGCCTGAAGGAACCGCCTGAGCGCGTAGCGCCACATCGGGGCGTGTCAGCGGTCAGCAGCCAGCTAACAGCCTCCGCCGGGCCGTGCCAGGCTGTTCGCTGACCGCTGACGGACAGACCGCTGACCGCTCACTTCACGTACCAGCTCAAGATGCCGTCGTTGCCGGTGATGCCGAGCGGCGTCGCCCGCACGCCGCTGATCCGCTTGTTCACCGCCGCGTAGCCGAGGTTGTAGTAGAGGAAGACGTAGGGAGCGTCGTCCGAGATGATCTTCTGGATCTGCCCGTAGATCGCCTTGCGCTTCTCGCGGTCGAACTCGCGCTGGCCCTCGAGGAACAGGTCCTCGACCCGCTGGTTC
>Ga0070741_10014675_pt1 | contig 13497 bp, 14 predicted proteins | sample Coa_R1_4_FD_66440 | JGI IMG/M metagenome (GOLD analysis project Ga0070741, IMG submission 66440) | Surface soil microbial communities from Centralia Pennsylvania, which are recovering from an underground coalmine fire - Coalmine... | ecosystem: Environmental > Terrestrial > Soil > Unclassified ... | reverse complement strand
ACGGGCGATACCTTGTTGAAAAAGTAGCGTGTTGGGATGCACAAAGCCGAGCGGTACGAATTCGGTAAAACCACCCGTCTCCCGCTGGATATCGCGCAATAGCAGCAACTGATTCACCCAGTGAACTGGCGTCTCCATATGTCCGTACATCAAAGTTGAGGTGCTGCGAATGCCGCAGGCGTGGGCTGTGCGGATGACCTCCTGCCATTGCGCGGCGGAAAGTTTGTTGCGGGAGAGCACGTGGCGCACCGAATCATCCAGAATTTCAGCAGCCGTGCCGGGCAGCGTGTCCAGCCCGTTGTCGCGCAGCATAAGCAGATAATCGCGCAGGGGCATGCCGGTGAGCTCCACGCCGTAGACGATCTCCATTGGGGAGAAAGCGTGAATGTGCATGGCGGGGACCGCAGACTTCACGGCGCGAAGAATGTCGCGGTAATAATACGGGTAGAGCCCGCGCGGAAGCCCGCCCTGGATGCAGACTTCAGCCGCGCCCAGCTCCCAGGCTTCGACGGCTTTCGCGGCAACCTGCTCCGGAGTCAGAAAGTAAGTGTCAGCTTCGCGCGGCCCGCGGCTGAAGGCACAGAACTTGCAGCCGACGAAGCAAACATTCGTGAAGTTGATGTTGCGGTTAACGACGTAGGTAACAATATTGCCCGCGAGTTCGCACCGCAGCAGGTCGGCGGCCACCAGCAGGCCCAAAAGATCGTCTCCCTCCGCATGGGCCAGCTGAAGGCATTCTTCGCGGCTGAGTACGCCGCCGTCCTGCGATTCCAGCGTGCGCTCGGCGGCGCGGCGCGCTTCTGCGGACATGCGGGCAGCAACATCCTCCCATGCGAGTTGTGGGAACTGATCGAGTTCCTCTCGTGTGCAGGTTGGCGCGGGCATGTGAACTTCTCCTTCGCCTCAACGGAACAGATCATCTTTGCGCGGGCGGACCAGATCTCGAGCTCTCCCCGGTCCGGGCCGATACCGAAAACCGCGCACAATACAGACCGGCGTGCGATTAAGCTTGCCGCAGACCAGCCCCGCCGCGCAAGCCAACTCATCGGCGACGGCCTCGACCGTGGCGTGCAGAGCGTACCCGTGCGGATCGCGCCGCCCGCGATAGTCGAGCAGAGGCTTCATGCCGGCGACTCCGATGGCCACATCCGTAAGGCCTTCGCGCCAGGGACGGCCAAATGAGTCCGAGATAATCACCGCGACCGAAACCCCGAGCTTCTTCCTGATCGCCGCTCGAAGGCGTCGCGCGGAAGCGTCGGGATCCTTGGGCAACAGCACTGCGTGTTTGCCGCCGTCCACGTTCGAGAGATCCACGCCGCTGTTGGCGCATACGAAACCTTGCCGGGTTTCTGTGATCAGAACTCCGCGCCCGCCGGCCACCTTCCTTCTCACCACTCTGGCGCTCTCCGCGAGCGCCAGTTGCACCAGGCGCGGGTCGGCCCCGCACTCGCGAGACCAGGCCAGCGCGGCGCGGGACGGCTTCACCGCGCTCAGTTCGACGAGCCTTCCTTCAGACTTGGAAACGATCTTGTGCTTCACGACAACGATATCGTCCGGCAGCAACCTCAGTTTCTGATGCTGGAGAGCAAGCCCAAGTTTTTCCGCGACATCGTCCGCAGGAAGCACCTCATCTTCGACTCTCACGGGTATCAGAGAGACCACGGATGCAGGCTGGGGTTCTTTGCGCAAAGGCTTCCCCTGGTGCTCCTTCGTGTCCTTCCTGGCTATCAAAATCTATCCACCACGAAGGACACGAAGGTGCACGACGGAAGAGCTTCCCGCTACAGCTCTGCCAATGAGCTGCGCTGCGAGTTGTCTGCGAGCCGCTGAGAGTTCCATCCCGAGGAAACCAACCTTCGTGCCAGCAGCTGCGACGGTCTCTCACCATCGGAATTGGCAAGCTGCGCCAGATCTTCCGGCGTATCCACGTCCAGGGCAATCCGGGGAAGAGCAAGCACCACGCAGGACGCGCCGGTGGCAACTGCCGCGTTCAAATGGGGCATGAAACTGTCATTTCCGAATCGCAGCGGGAACAGGTCCGCTGGACGGCGAAGAACGGCATTCGTGCCGCGTCTGTCGCCGGAAGGCACCAGCACCGCGCCTCTTTCGGGGGCATGTTCGTAGATTGCCTGAACATCGGCTGCTTCGATCAGGGGAATGTCGCCTGGAATCACCAACGTGTCCTCAATGCATCGCGAGATGCAAACCTGGGTCGCGACGCCGATTGCGTCCGTCTCGCTAAGGTTTCTGTGGTCGCGGATCACGCCGAAACCGTGGTTCCCCGCAAGCTCGATCGCAAAAGGATCGCTGGTTACCAGAGAAACGTCGTGTGCGAACTGCGCCAGCGCGAGCAGCACGTCCTGGAGCATGGTCCGCGCCAGTTCCGTGCGGGTGGGTTGGTCCAGCGCGGCGGACAGGCGCTGCTTGGCATTCGCCGAATTCTTGACCGGGACCAGGATCATTGGGCCTCTGCTGCAGACGTCTCAAACAAGCCGGGACAGGCGGCGGTCAGGGCCGCGCGGGCCACTCGTGCCCGGTCTTCGCCGCTTCGCATAAGAATATTCGTGCACTCGACTCTGATGCCATGCCGAGCCAGTTCCTGCGCACGATCGAAATCGGATTCATGGATAATCAGCGCGTCCAGGAAGTCGCGGTAGGCGTTGGCAACGCCGCGGACCGAAACTTCCAGTCCCTGGGCCGCCATCAGATTTCCTGCGGGACCGGACACCGCCGCGTTGCCGATAATCGGGCTCACGGCAACGACAGGCGCGGTTGTCTTGCCAAGCGCCTCGCGAATGCCCGGAACTGCAAGGACCGGCCCGATGCTGGTGACGGGGTTGCTCGGCGCGACCAGCACCGCTTGCGCGCACGCAATGGCATCGAGCACCCCGGGCGCGGGCTCCGCTTCAGAAGCCCCCGCGAAACGGGCCGATTTCACCGGGTCCTGATACCAGCGCTGCACGAAATATTCCTCGAAGCTGAACTCGCCGTTCGGCGTGTCAACTCGGGTCTCCACGCGCTGGTCGCTCATGGGCAGAATGCGGGAGCGGAGCGAAAACCTCTCCGCGATGATGCGGGTCACCCCCGAAAGCGTGTTTCCCTTCGACAGGAGCTCGGTGCGCAGCAGGTGAGTTGCGAGGTCGCGGTCGCCGACGCTGAACCAGGCCGGCTGGCCCAGCTCCTTCATCGCCTGCAGGCAATGGAAGGTATCGCCGCGCACGCCCCAGCCGCGCTCCATGCTGAGTTTCCCAGCCAGAACGTAGGTGATGGAATCAATGTCGGGCGAGACGTAGAGCCCCCACCAGACATGGTCGTCGCCGGTGTTGACGACGATGGTCAGCTCTTCGGCAGGAAGGATGCGGTGCAGGCCATCCACAAACTTCGCGCCGCCCGTGCCGCCGGTGAGCACGACGATCATGCAGCCCTCCGGGCGTAGCCATGCGAGTCAGAAATCTGCAGCAGTTTCGCCCGTAAAACCGATTGTGGGGCGCCGTGCCTCTCCGCGCGGCGGGCCGGCGAGACGCCCGTCGCGTCACGGCCAATTACGAGCGGCAGAAACTCCGGATACACAGGCAGCCGCTGCCGCAGCTCAAATCCTTTCGCTCTTGTGCGCGATTCGAGCTCCTGCAGGTGCGGCCAGGGCCGCTCCGGGTTGATGAAGTCCGGCGTGAGCGGCGAAATTCCACCCCAGTCGTTGATGCCCGCATCGAGAAGCTGCTCGTAGTCCGGATCGGAAAGATTGGGCGGGGCCTGAATATTTACGTTGGGCATCAAGAGCCGCGCGACGGCGATAGTCCGCAACATCTCGCCGCGACTGGGCTCACGCCAATCGCGCATGGGAATCCCCGGCTTTACGCGGAAATTCTGAATGATGACTTCCTGAATGTGGCCGTAGCGCTCGTGCAGGTCGCGAATTGCGATCAATGCATCCACGCGGTCTTCCGCCGATTCTCCAATTCCAATCAGAATGCCGGTCGTGAACGGAACGCCAAGCTTTCCCGCCTCCTCAATGGTGCGCAGGCGCCTGGACGGAACTTTGTCCGGAGCATTGTCGTGCGCGGCGCCGGGCGCGAGCAGGGCGTCGTTCGTAGTCTCGAGCATCAAACCCATACTCGGCGAGACCACGGCCAGCCGCTCGATCCACTCGGCGCTCATCAGGCCGGGATTGGGATGGGGAAGCAGGCTGGTCTCGCGCAACACCAGCTCGCACATGGCCTCGAGATAGTGAAGGGTTGAGCGATATCCCAGCCGGCGAAGGGTCTCCCGCATCTCGGGAAAAATCAGCTCCGGCTTGTCCCCCAGGCTGAAGAGCGCTTCCGTGCATCCGAGCTTCACCCCGGTTCGCGCCACCGACAGCACTTCTTCCGGTGTCATGCTATGCGCGCCAGGCTGGCTGGGATCGCGACGGAAGGTGCAGTAGCCGCAATAGTCGCGGCAGAGGTTGGTGAGCGGAAGAAAAACTTTGCGCGAGTAGGTGATCACACCCGGCTTGAATTGGTCGCGTGCCAGACGGGCGGCAGCGAGCAGCGTGGGAAGTTCGTCATTGGACGCGCGAATCCACCGCTGGGCGGCCTCTCGCGAAAATGGCGCGCGGAGGCCGGTATCTGCTGCGACCGAAGTCATCTGGTTTATCCGCAAAGCTCAACCTGGGTTGCAAGAGATCATAGCGGAAGCCGCCCGTTCGGCGGAAATCCGCGCCTCATGGTACAACTCAGGAATCCCATTTCTAAGATGAGCGTAAGCCAGGAACAGTTCCGCCGTGCGCTGGGGCTTTTTGCGACCGGGGTCACCGTCGTCACAGTTGACGACAACGGCGTCGTGCAGGGCATGACCGCGAACGCCTTCACTTCGGTGTCGCTGGATCCGCTGCTGGTGCTGGTCTGCGTGGACCGCAAGGCGCGCACGCATGCCCACCTGCACGCGCGCAAGAGGTTTGGAATTAACGTGCTCTCGGAAGAGCAAAAAGCCATTTCCGAGCACTACGCCCAGCCGGAGCGCGATCCTGCTCGCGCCGAAACCGTGGCGGGAGCGCGGTTTGACCGTACCGCTCATGGCACGCCGGTTCTGCAAGGCGCCCTGGTTTATTTGGAATGCCGTCTGCAGACTGCTCAGGACGCAGGCGACCACACCATCTTTATTGCGGAAGTGGAAGATTTAGTGGCGGGCTCGGGAAGTCCGCTGATCTTTTTTCAGAGCAAATATCGCAGGCTGGGACCGGAGATAAGGTAAAACCAACGACCGATGACGGCTTTACGCCGACACCGCCAGAAACGGCAGGTTGCGGTTCTTTTGTTCCGCAGAGCCCAGGCCGTATCCCATGAGCAGAGTATTGTCCACGAGGAACCCAAAATAGTCTGGCTGAAGCTGTACCCGGCGGGCGGACTGCCGGTCGAGCAAGGTCGCCAGCTTAACCGACGCCGCGCCGCGTGCCCGCAGGTCGTTCATCAGAAATTCGGCAGTCACTCCCGAGTGCACCAGTCCTTCCACCAGCAGCACGTGCTGGTCACGGATGTCGAGGTCGTGACTGAAGAAAATCTCCATCACGTCGCCCAGGTCGTCCCGGTACTGCGGCTTGATGAACTGGCAGATCACCGGCACTTCCAGGGCGCGCACGAGGTCCGCAAGAAAGATGAACCCGTTTTCCAGCACGCCCAGCGCGTGGATGGTCTTCCCCTGATAGTCATGGGAGATCTGGCGACCCATCTCGCGCACCCGCTTCTGGATCTGCTCGGTGGGCAGAACGATTTGCAGAGTGCTGGGTTGTGGAGCTTGCGCCATAGAGCCACTACTTCTACTGCATCGGGATTTCGCGAATCAACACTCCCGTTCCGTCCTTCGCGACGAAGTCTCTTCGCACTCCGAACCCGCGTAGCCAGACCACCTCGTCTCCGCTCGCCACGACCGGCCAGTGCTTCTTGTCCTCCCCGGTGATCTGCCGGTCCTGCAAGAGGTCTTTGATCTTCCTGGGCTGCCTGGTGTGCGCAGGCCAGAACCTCTCCCCTGCACGCCAGTTTCGTGCGACCAGTCCCCGCTGGGCAGTCTTCGCATCCAGCAGATGTTCGGGATTATATCCCCGCTGACCGGAATTGCTGCCCGCCACCATGGTTTCAAGCACGATTCCGGCCTGTGGAACCGGAACCCGGCCCGGCACCGGCAAATTGTATTCATACTCGGTTGGGTCCTGCGACGGCCGGCAAAACTCCAGTTGTCCCGACTTGCGCTTCGCCTTCCAGTTCCCCGGAAGCGACGCCTGGCTGCCCGGCTCGAGGCTGAGCAGCTCTCCGATATGCCGGAGTTCCAGAACCAGGCCGGCGCGCTCCGCGGCGGCGCGGACCAGCCTTCTTTGCACAGCAAGGGGCTGGCGCAGCAGGCCGCGGCAGTCCAGGCTGCAGTGTTTCTCGTTCCAGACCTGCGGCAGCAGGCGCTCCAGTTCATTGGCCCAGTATTCCTCTTCTGCCCGGGCGATCTCCGCGGCATCAGCGAGCGCCTCCCGCACCGCCGGGTTCACATGCGCTTCCAGGCGCGGCAGAATGCCGTGACGGACCCGGTTCCGGGTATGCCGCAGGTCGCGATTGCTGGAGTCTTCGCGCCAGCTTTGATTCACTTCGCGCAGGTACTTCTCAATGTCCGTCCGCCGCGTCGCCAGCAGCGGCCGCACGATGCACTTTTCCTGAGAGCTGAGCGCTGAGTGCTGAATGCTGATCTTCGGATAGATCCCCGCCAGCCCGCGAGTTCCCGCTCCCCGCGCCAGTTTGAGCAAGACGGTTTCGGCCTGATCGTCGAGGGTGTGCGCGGTGGCGATTTTGGTCAGATCGCCGCTTGTCAAAAGTCGTTCGAAAAGCTCGTACCGAAGCTCGCGCGCCGCTGCCTCCAGGCTCAACTTCCTCTCTGCCGCATGCGTCTTCACGTCAAGGTCCTCGCAGATGCACCCCAGGCGGTGATCGCCGGCAAGCTGGCCCACGAACTGTTCGTCCCCGGCGGACTCCGCACCTCTCAAGTTGTGATTGAAGTGGACCACGAAGAGGACGATCCCCAGCTCCGGTTTCAGTTCAAGCAGAATGCGGAGAAGCCCAACCGAGTCGGCGCCGCCGGAAACGGCCACACCAACACGGTCGCCGGGGCGGATGAGGGCATGCTTCCGGATGTAGGCGAGCGTGGAATGCGCCAACTGGTGCACGGTTCCATGGTACTCCGAGGGGAGAGGTCTGCAGTGAACGCAGTCCGGACAGTCCCTGAGGACCTTGCTTATTCCACACCGTTATTTTGATTCTGCTGCCAACTCGGCGGCGATATTGATGTGGCCGCTTGAAATCGAGACTTTCCGTTGCCAAATTGAGAACCCACTTTTCTTGACCACGATCTCATGGTCCCCGGGTGCCAACGTTACCGATGATGGTGTACTGCCTACAAACTTTCCGTCAATTTCAATGTCCGCACTTGGTGGGGTGGAAGTGACATCGATCTGGGCCGTTGCCGCATTGGATACGGGCACAGAGGCCGAACTTGCCCCTGTACGGAACTTCGCTTCATCGAGACGGGTATCGCCATTGATGTAGGCGCTGATCTCAGTTCCTTTCGGTATTGTGATGTCTTTCCCATGCATGAAGAGAAAGAACGGTGCAGCAGGGAAAAATACAATTCCCGTAGCAACCATTCCTCCGGTCATCGCACCGGTGTGGCCTCCTCCTTTGACTTCTTTCACTGCACGGAGTGGAACCTTTTCACCGTCTATCAGGCGAACAGCGTCAATGTTTACGTTTAGCTTTCCTCCTCTTGCCATCCTCCGCTTTGGCTCTGCTTCGGTGACCGTCCCCCAGGCAATGCTGCCCTTCTGAATTACCAGTGTCGTTCCAACTAGCACGTCTTCCAGTACTTCGAAATCTAAGGTGTCGCCCGTGTGCGCATCAGCAGACGAGATCGTGCGCGCTGTGCGCAATTTGACGGGCGTTCCGTCTTCGAGACCGAACCCCTGCATGGCAGGTCTTGCGGCGACTGGGGAGGCGTTCCCAGCCGATTGCTGCGGATTAGTTCGCGGGGCGTTCGTTCCCGCTGATTGAGACAGTAAGAGTGAAGAGGAAAGAGACACCACTAGCGCGGACAAAGCAAGCCATCTAAGCATTTTGGTTCTCCTACGGGCGGGACTCTCGGAGAAGACCCCGAAGGGAAGGAGTCCGGAAAAGGCCCTAACGCGAACACAGGTATTATGCGCGCGAAGGGATAAATGTCAACAGCAAGTTACATGGAAGTGCAGGAACCAGTGCTCTTCCCGCTTATCCACGCGCTTTCCCGGTCGCTGGCGTGAGCGAGGGCGCCCGCGCCACAACTGAGGCACACCAAACAAAAGAGAGAGGGCCGGACAGGAGTGTCCGGCCACAAATCCGGAAGCTGACCCCGGTTTCAGTACTTTGGCATCTTCGGGTCTACCCGGTCGGCCCAGGCCAGAATTCCTCCGGCCAGGTTGTGTACCTTCTTGAATCCCGCCTGGCGCAGGAAGTTGACCGCTTTCGCGCTGCGCACGCCGGAGCGGCAGTGGGCCACGATCTCCTTGCTGGTATCGAGCTCGTGGACCCGGTTCGGAAGATCGCCCAGCGGAATCAGGCGCCCGCCGAGGTTGCAGATCTGGTATTCATGCGGCTCGCGCACGTCCAGGATGAAGAGGTCGTCGCCGCGGTCGAGGCGACGCTTCAATTCCTCGACTTGCATTTCTGATGTCGTGACCTCGGCCGGGGCCTCCTCGCCGCGAATTCCGCAGAATTCCTGGTAGTCAATCAGTTTCGTAACAGTTGGATGCTTCCCGCAGGCCGGGCAGTCGGGGTTCTTGCGCAGCTTGAGCTCGCGGAACTTCATGCCCAGCGCGTCAATGAGGAGCAGGCGGCCGATGAGCGGATCGCCGCTCCCCAGAATCAGCTTGATGGCTTCGGTGGCCTGAATCACACCCACGAGACCGGGCAGAATCCCAAGTACTCCGCCTTCCGCGCAGGAGGGAACCAGCCCGGGCGGTGGCGGTTCCGGATACAGGCAGCGGTAGCACGGGCCATCTTTCGTCGCGAAGACACTGGCCTGTCCCTCGAAGCGGAAGATCGAGCCGTAGACGTTGGGCTTGCCGGTCAACACGCAAGCATCATTCACCAGATAACGTGTCGGAAAATTGTCGGTCCCGTCGGCAATGATATCGAATTCCTTGAACAGCTCCAGGGCGTTGTCGCTCGAAAGCCGAGTCTCGAACCTGCGGATGTTCAGGAACGGATTCATCGCCTTGAGCTTCTCGGCGGCGGAATCGAGCTTGGGCCGTCCCACGTCGGCGGTCGAGTGGATGATCTGCCGCTGCAGATTGGTGTAGTCCACCACGTCGAAGTCCACGATGCCGAGCGTGCCGACGCCGGCCGCGCCCAGGTACAGCGCAAGAGGCGATCCCAGCCCCCCGGCGCCAATGCACAACACCCTGGCGGCTTTCAGCTTGAGCTGGCCCTGCATGCCCACCTCGGGCATGATCAGGTGGCGCGAGTAGCGCAGTATCTCGTCGTTGCTTAACGCGACTGGAGCGATTTCGGTGAGGGTGGCCATTGGGATTTGATAAATCGGACGACTCGGTAATCTGACCTCAACTCTTAGCCTTTAACTCTTAGCCTTTAGCCTTCAGCTCTCAGCCAAACCGAAAGGCTTTTCCGCCAAAGGCTAGTAGCTGTGCCTCCGGCTATTGACGGCACGATGGAAATGTTATCACCATCGCTGACCGCGGTGGCTTCCTTCTGCAGATAGCGCACGTCCTCGTCATTCAGATAAACATTCACAAAGGCGCGCAGCTTTCCCTCTTCGGTATAGAGATGGCGGCGGAGGTCAGGATGCTGCGAAACCAGGCCGGAGAGGGCCTCTCCGACGGTGGAGCCCGGGACTACGACCGCGGGCTGCTTGCCCGCATATTGCCGCAGCGGCGTAGGAATATGGATCTTCGGCATGGATAAATGATGCCATAAGAGTGGCCGCGGATTCAGCAGTGGGCATGTCGCCGCGGCCCACCCGCCCGGCGAGTTGCTCCTGCACTGCCTTCTCGCGGCGAGGGCGCCCGCGCCGCCTTGGGCATGGTTGTATCAGAGCATGCGTTCAGAAGGCCGCAGAACGAAGGTTCCGATTGCATCAGGGCATGTCTTCAGACGTGCCGGCGGCTTTAGCCCCTCCTCACACCACCTCAATCGTCTCGTCCACCAGCTGCTTGTTCTCCTCGCCCGTGCCGGTGAGTTCGAAGGAGTTGGTCAGCACGGCCTGGCCCTTCTCCACGCTGGTGATCACATAGGAGCAGCCCAGCCAGTGGGCTTCGGCGAGGTCGGTGGGCGACCACTTCGCGGGATGGTCCGGATGAGAATGATAAAAGCCGACAATGTCCTCTTCGCGTTCGCGGCCTTGGCGTTGAATGCGCACCATCTCCCGGGGATCAATGCTGTAGCGGTTTTGCGGCGAGTCGGTCCGGGTGTTGCCGGCGCGCACGATGGAAGTCACAACCCGCGTGCCGTCCGCGTCGAAGCGGCCGAGCAGCACTCCGCAGCACTCGTGCGGATAGGTCTCTTCGCCGTGGCGGCGGAGAGCGTCGTAGTGGGATTGGCCAAGGCGAAGCATAAGCTTCTGGTGCTGGCTTTCAGCTTTCAGCTCTTGGCACTTAGCCTCGAGCTTTTAGCTGAACCAAGCTTCGGGCTGGAGCCAAAACGAAAAGCCAAAAACTTAGGAGCTAATTTTCGGCTCGGCCAAAAGCTGAGAGCCAACGGCTAAGAGCTCGTTTCCGTCCAGAATCTCTCGCTCAGATACTTGTCGCCCGAGTCGGGCAGTATGGTCACGATCACCGCCTCTTCGTCTTTTCTCAGGCGGCGGGCGATCTGCAGGCACCCCGCCAGGGCCGCGCCGGCCGAGATTCCGATCAGCACGCCTTCCTGGTGCGAGGCGCGGATCGCCAGGGCGTAGGCGTCCTCAGTTGAGATTCCCAGGTCCTCATCGGCCAGTGCCGGGTCGTAAATCTTGGGCACGATCGCGCTGGCCATGTGCTTGGCCCCCTCGATGCCGTGGAACGGAGAGTCCGGCTGCAGCGAAATGCAGCGGATGCGGGGATTGAGCTCCTTCAGTCGCCGGGACGTGCCGGTGAACGTCCCGCTGGTTCCCATCATGGAAACGAAATGCGTGACACGTCCTTCGGTCTGTTGCCAGATTTCTTCGCCTGTGCCATGGTAGTGAGCTTGCCAGTTGGCGTCGTTGGAGTACTGGTCGGCGTAAAAGTATTTTTCCGGCTCCCGGGTGTAGAGCTCGCGGGCGGCGCGGATAGCTCCGTCGGAGCCTTCGTCGGCAGGGGTGTAATGGATCTCTGCCCCGTAGGCGAACAGAATACGCTTGCGCTCGGGCGAGACGTTCTCCGGCATGCAGAGCGTAACCGGAAAGCCTTCGGCGGCGCCGATCATGGCGTAGGCGATGCCGGTGTTGCCGCTGGTCGAATCGAGCAGAATTTTGCCGGGGGCGAACTTGCCGCTGCGGCGGCCTTCGCGCACGATGTTGAACGCCGCACGGTCCTTCACCGATCCGCCGGGGTTGTACCATTCGGCCTTGCCCAGCAGCTGAATGTTGGGGAACTCGCGAGCGATGCGCTCGAAGCGCAGCAGTGGCGTGTTGCCGATGCGCGCCAGGGCGCGCTCGCCCAGGGCGGCCCGCCTGGTCGCCGGTTCTTCGAATTTGGCGCTCGAAGGACGCATGGAGAGGATTTGGCAATTTTGTAATCGGGTAATTTGAAAATCCGCGGGCAGCGTGCATTACCCGATCACCAAAATACAAAATTTCCTTTGCGCGGCACGGCCCCGTGACCATCGTAATGTTGCCCGGTTCCACAAACCGCCGCTTTGTCGTTAGATTATAGAGGAGCGGAAAAAGTATCGGGTGATTGGAAGATCGGCGCTCGGTTGTCCGCTCTCGGCTGAACGGACGTACAGGGATTTCGGTGACTCGGCGATGATTCGCGGGAACAGTATCCGCATCTAACCCATCAGCGCGATAGAGGACGGCAGAGGGCCAGGAAAGCCATATTCTATCGGAGAACCGGGAACATCTGGCCAACGCGCAAGAGCGTTTTTTGATTGAGCTAGGAGCTGGAAGCTAGCAGCTAGGAGCTAACTTGGCAACCAAGACCGAGCAACGCACATTCGAAGAGGCGGTGCAGTGGCTTCGCGACCACGGATTTGATGTGATCGAGGCGCCGGGCATGCAGGGCCGCGTGTTTCTGAAGAAGTACAACTGCTCCGCCGCGATCCAGAAGGACGGCGACGAGGGCGTCAAGATTTTTGCCTATCCCGGCTACCTGATCGGCGGAGAGATCTCCAAGCTGATCAACCGCGGCTACCAGCAGGTGCTGAAGACCGCTAAGACTGAAGTGGCCGCCACCGCCGACCATCTCAAGGCGTTACAGCAGTTCACCGAGGAATTGAAAGACGCGCTGTGCCTGCCCAGCCTGTACAACGAGTCTTTGGGGACGGTCAGCGAAGCCTACCAGTATGACCGCATCGTGGACCGCGATAAACCCGAACCGGAGCGCAAGAAGCGTCCCTGGGAGCGCGTGCGGGTGATCACACCAAAGAAAAGTCGCGCCTGAGTTACTCGTCCCACTCACGCCAAAGGCGGTTAACCTTCCGAAAAGCCCCGCCCTTCGAAACCGCGAAGGATGGGCAGCCTCAGCTATGGTGCTAACATTCAGGAGCGGAACCATCCGGAGCAGTGGCCCTGGTGCAGCTTCCATGCCTATGCTTTTCAAGAGCCGGGTTCGGTGCGGCCCACCGACTGGTCCGTGCTCAACATGAAAGCGCTGCTGATAGCCGGAAATTCCGTCAAGCAGACGGCTTTGGAAGTCGGATACCAGCAGCCCAGCGCATTCGTGGAAATGTTCCGAAGTGTTTTTGGCACGACTCCCAAGGTGTGGACGCAATCGTTGCGGGGCCAAACCACAGTGAGGTCACAGAAGAGCTGAACGAACTTGAACTCGATTCCTTTCTGGTTGAGCGATTTCCAGCTAAGAGACGCGCTTCCGAAAACAAAAAGCCTCCCTTGCGGGAGGCTTTTCTGAGGAGGGCTGTCGGGTGGTGCGGCTTTGTGGTCCCCCGATGAGCCGACTACAACATTGCCGCGCAAACAGCGCGTAGAGGCGGGTCTGGAGACCCGCCTCTACATTAAGTCATGGTGGCGGGGAGGGCACCCGCCTCTACGCTTACTTGGTCTGCGTCCCGCTCGAGGCCAGCTGCTCCAGATCGTTCTTCATCAGGCTGACTTCGACGCGGCCGCCGCTCATGCGCTTCGGCTTGGCGCCCTGTTCCTCAGAAGGCGCCGGAACCGGGGCATTGCCCATGCCGACCACGTAAATCCGGTAGACCGGGATTTCATGGTTCTCAACCAGGTAGCGCACCACGGCGTCGGCCATCTTGCGCGAGGTGGCGATCGCGGCCTGTCCCTTGCCTGAAGAGAAGCCCTGCACTTCGATGA
>Ga0070741_10014674_pt1 | contig 13497 bp, 14 predicted proteins | sample Coa_R1_4_FD_66440 | JGI IMG/M metagenome (GOLD analysis project Ga0070741, IMG submission 66440) | Surface soil microbial communities from Centralia Pennsylvania, which are recovering from an underground coalmine fire - Coalmine... | ecosystem: Environmental > Terrestrial > Soil > Unclassified ... | reverse complement strand
GTATTTGACCCCAGCAGAGTTCAAACACAAGTGGCTGTCGGAGCAGCCCAAGACCGCCGGAGTCTAACTTTCCGACTGGCCTAAAATATGGGAGTCATGTCAGCATCGCGCCCAGCGAAGGTGTTGCGCACGGCGTTGCCCGCGTTGGCATAGGCGAAATAGAAGGTCAGCGTCGTCGTCTTCTGCAACTGATAGTCCACGCTCAGGTCTACCAGCGTTCCCAGGTCGCGGCTGCCGCCGGTCGGACGCCCGGAGTAGCCGAAGGTCGCGTTCTCGAACGCGCCGCCGCCCGCGTACCAGAGGTCATGGCCGTCGGCCAGCGCCAGTTTGTGGAAATCCAGGCGCAGGTTCAGGCGCGCATCAGGCCGCAGTAGCGCCTGCGCAAAGGCGTCCTGAAGGTTGGTCTGCGTGTAGAACGGGAAGCGCGCATAGATGCGCGGTGTGGGAAGCGCCGGGAAGAAGGTTCCGTGCTGGCTGTTGCCGGGGCTGCCGTCGCCGCTGGCGTAGTAGTAGCCGAGCCGAAACCAGGGCCGCAGCGAGACGTTGGCGGGCTGATAGCCCGCTTCGGCGGCGAAGGCGAAACCGCCCTGCCTCTGGCTGCCCCAGTCTCCTATCTGCCCTGCGCCCCAGAGCAGCGCATCGGCTTTGCTCGCGCCCATCGGCACGATCCAGGCATAGTGGCCGCCGACGGTAGCGATGTGCAGCCCCTTCTTGTCGGCGGCGCGCACGGCCAGCGGGCGATTGTCCGTCTTCACGACGCCGCTGCGCACGTCGTCGTAGTAGAGTCCGAACAGGCGGCCCTCCTGCGCGCCCCACTTGCCGCTACGAGTCGTCGTGGCGGACAGATAGGCGATCTTGACATCGGAAAGCGTGTCCATGCCGCGCAGCGAGAAGACGCCGCGCGTCGGCAGCGCCAGCGCCGCCGTGATGTTATGCCCCGGCCTGTCCACCGCGAAGGTCAGACCGTCGAAACTGCGCCCGATGTGCGTGAAGAGGAACGGGCCGAGCAGTCGCTGCCCGATCCGTTCGCGCTTCAGATAGGCCAGCGAGGGATCGGCAGCCGTTCCTTCCATGCCGTCCGAAAACTCGAAGCGGCCCAACCGCAGGCTGTTGGCCCTGTTCCCGACGTTCTTGAAGCGCACATAGCCCTGCTTGATGAACAGACTGGCGACCTGCCCGCCATTGGCGGCGAAGTAGCTTGCCCCCTGTCCAAGCTGGCCCTGCGGCGCAGTCGCAACGGCTTGGGTCGGCAGGTCAATCAGAGTCGGCTGTTCCAGTTCCAGCAGGGTCTCCTCGCGGGAGGTGTGGCGCTGCACGCCGATGCGCAGCATGGAGCCGGTGAACAGGTAGGAGCCGTCGGCCTTGCTGGTGGGGAAAAAGTTCCAGAGTTCCGGGCGCACACGCCAACTGCCGAACAGATGCCAGCCGGGCTGAGGCGCGGGGGGCGGGGCAGCGGGCGTCTGCGCTTCCGATTGCGAGGCCGTGAAGACAGAGAACGCGGTAGAGAGAGCCAGAAGACGTAAGGCAAGAGCGCGGGCAGACAGAGACATCGTTGTTCTCCGGGGCGGCAGTGCGCCGCTTGGTTGGAATAGCAGCCAGACAGCCGGACTGTTATCAGGAATTATGGCGGAAATGGGGCCTGGGATTCATCCTCGAAATGGCGGATACTGTGGTGCAAGAGGAGATCAGCGCGCGAGCCAGCCGCCATCCACCGGCAGGAGAATGCCGTGTACGTAGTCGGAGGCGGCGGAGGCGAGGAAAACGACCGCGCCCTTGAGGTCGGCAGGCTCCCCCCAGCGGCCCGCGGGGAGCCGGTCGAGAATGGACTGATTGCGCGCGGGATCGGCCCGGATCGCCGCCGTCACGTCGGTCGCCATGTAGCCCGGCGCGATGGCGTTGACGTTGATCCCCAGCCCGGCCCACTCGTTCGCCAGGGCGCGGGTCAGCCCGGCGATGCCGCTCTTGGCGGCGGCATAGGAGGGGACGAGCAGCCCGCCTTGAAAGGAGAGCATCGAGGCAATGTTGATGATCTTGCCCGGCTGCCGGGCCGCGACAAAGTGCCGCGCTGCCGCCTGTGCCAGATAGAAGGCGCTGCTCAGGTTGATGTCCAGCACCGCTTCCCAGTCTTCCTGCGAGAAGTCGAGCGCGGCGGCGCGGCGGATGATTCCGGCATTGTTGACGAGGATATCGAGCCTGCCGAAGTGCGCCACGCACTCCCGCACGATCTCCCGCGCGGCCTCCGGCGTGGTTCCGGCCAGGTCGCGCGTCAGGCCGAAACTGCGCCGTCCCAGCGAGGCGATCTCTTCCAGGCAGGCATCCGGCGGCTGCCTGTCCAGCGCAGCGACATCGGCCCCGGCCTCGGCCAGCCCGACCGCCAGCCCCCGGCCCAGCCCCTGCGCAGCCCCGGTGACGAGCGCGACTTTGCCATCGAGTTGGAAGGCGTTCATAGACCTAACCCCCGTCCCCTTCCCTAAAACGCTCCTTCGTCACTGGGAAGGGGTGACTATGGCCCAGGCTTATCCCTGTCTTCCAACGCGCACCGATGAGCCAGAGAAGGGCAAAGCCCGTGATGGAATGCTCCCCCTTCCCAGTGAGGACAGGCTTTATCGTCCGAACGTTTTAGGGAAGGGGGCGGGGGGTTAGGTCAATAACACAGATCGAGCGGTTCCAAACTCTGCTGGCGGCAGTAGTTCCGGTAGCGTTCCAGCTTGGTGAACACGTCGTCCTGATAGATCACGTTGTCGTTGTCATCCAGGTATTGAATCACGCCATCTATCAGGAAGAGGGTCTGCATCTCGTCCGCGTCGTCCACGACGAGCGTATGAATGTCGCCGGGCGGCTCGTAGATGAACGTGCCGGGACGGGCCACCCACTCGCGCTCCAGGTAGTGCCAGCTTCCTTTGATGCAGAAACCCAGCACCTGCCCGCCGCTGTGCCGATGGCGGTTCACCTTGCCGCCGCCGGTCACTTTCAGCAGGTTGACCCATCTCCCGTTTGCCAGGTCGAAGCGCATCGGCTTGAACCAGACCCGCTCGCCCTGCGGGACCCAGGGCAGCGCGTCCGCGTCAATGGCCTTGTCCGGCTTTCCCCACTCCAGAATGGTATGCAGTCCCGGTACGGTTGTCATGGCGAACTCCCTCCTTGCCGCCTAACCTGCGGCCTTCTGCGCCGCGAACCATCGGTCGAAGTCGGCGCGCATCTCATCGTTCCAGTTGCCGTCCACCTGCCCCGACGTATACTTGCCTTCCCGAATCCGTATCTGGCCCCACTCGTCCTGCTTGCGGATCAGTTCCGACCGCTCGACCACTTCCAGCGCCAGGTGCGGCGGTATGAAGACGACGCCGGAGACAGAACCCAGCACCACGTCGCCGGGCAGGACGGTCGCCTCGCCGATGCGGATGGGCGCGTTCAGGCTGTTCAGGGTCACGTCGGCGATGGCGGAGGCGTCCACGCCGCGCGCAAAGATGGCGATGTCGGGTATCTCTTGCAGCCGCACAAGGTCGCGGATGCCGCAGTGCAGCACCATGCCGGTCTTCGTCTTGTTGGCGATGGCTGTCCCCAGGTTGTCTCCGGCGAACGTGCCGTCTTTGACCTTGCCGAACATATCCACCACGACGACATCGTTCTCGACCAGCGTATCAATGACGAAGGAGTTGTGGAACCCGACGCTGCCGCGTTCCTTGCCCCACTCCTGAACGATCTCGTGCAGATCGGGGCGCATCGGCACGAAGGAGGCGGTGACCGCCCGGCCCACCAGCACCCGCTCCGGGTGGATGTTGAGCCAGTTGCCCTCGTACTGGTACTTGTAGCCGTGTCCCTTCATCACGCCCCACGCCTCCTCGACCGTCACCAGCTTCATGCGTTCGAGAATGTCGTCCGGCACGCGCGGGCGTCCATCGGGGAAACGGTCGAAGGGGTTCTTCTGCGTCCAGCGCACGATGTCTTCATATCGGTTCAGCCACATAGCGGCGCCTCCCTGTCGTCAGGATAATGTCCGCCCTCTCTTTCCACAGCGCGCTCTCGCTTTCCTGCGGCTTATTGCACTTGACACCCATTGTCCTCTAACGTATACTGTGGGCAGCACCCGTGGATGTCTTATCCCCGACGCGCGATATCGTCCAGAATTGGAGCGTTGCAAAGGCATGATAGACGAAATGCAGCCATCCTACTCGGAAGAAATCTTGATTGGGGTTGCAAAACTGCTTGATAAGCAAGTAACTTCGGTCTTCTCCTATAAGGCTGTTCAGGACGAACTCTGTATTTCTACGGAAGAGTGGGAGGCGAGTTATAATCCGACTTTTCAAGCAATGCAAAACGACTACTTCGATGTTGTGTCAGCACTTCTCGTTGAAGTTATGCATGAAAACATGCTCCGAGAAGGAGCAAACGACAAATATATGCTCACTGAGCATGGCAAGCAATTGCTGGAAGAACTGCAACAACAGAAGACTGACGAATTACTTCAATTTCAGCCTTTGCTTGAGCAATGCAATGGACGATATATCGTAAAATGGGGTGGCGGGCAAAAATTGGATAATGGGGCTATCCAGTGGTCGTATCCCATTTATGACGAAAGCGTTAGTAACTTTTTTCATTGCGCAGGACATTCCTATTGGAGCGATTGCCGCTATAAGCCTGAAGAAGCCGAGCGAATGCTGAAAGACAAGGAACTTATCTGTACTGCCACGATAGGACAGTTCCGAACAATGCTGACATATTGCGTACGTGGTGAGCGATTTTGTGAGGGACATTGGGCAACTATGCTGGAAAATGGAAAGGTGCAAGCATTGTTGTATCGTTTACAACAAATGAAAACTACATGGAGGGATAACAAGGTCATGCCGTCCCAAAGGGACTTAATGCGCGCACTGGTTCAGAAATACGGTCTGGATGAGGAGCGTGTCATTCGGGAATATGCCAATGCAGAGCAACGTGGGAAAGTTAAGCGTAAAAGCAATAAGCACGGGATTACGTCTGAAACTTATGCCCGCGCCCTATTCAAGGACGCGATTCAAAAACGTTGGCTCAACAAGGGAAACGCATAATGTAGGAGACAGCATGATGACGAAAACGATTGATGTTGCCACAACCCATACGCCTCTGTCGGAACTGGTTTCCCTGGCCTTAGCGGGAACGGAAGTGATCCTTGCCGAGGGCGATATCCCATTGGTGCGCTTAGTACCTGTCGCCCCGGCGAAGCCATCGCGCATCGCCGGTCTGCATCAAGGCGCTATCTGGACAAGTGATGATTTTGATGCACCTCTGCCGGATGAGTTCTGGACGGGTTCCGAATGAATCTGCTGCTCGATACCCATATCTTCATCTGGTGGGATAGTGATCCTGCTCAGCTTTCGGATCAGGCACGTACTCTGTGTAAAGATGCCGACAATACGCTGTTTCTGAGCCTGGCAAGCGTTTGGGAGATGCAAATCAAGCATCAACTGGGCAAGCTGCGGTTCAATCGCCCGTTGGAAGAGTTGGTTGCGAGCCAGCAACAGGCCAACGGTTTACAAATCCTGCCTCTGGAACTGCATCATATCTACGCTTTAGCTGCATTGCCTCCTCATCACAAAGACCCGTTCGACCGGTTGCTTATCGCGCAAGCGCGAGTAGAAAACCTGACGTTGGTGAGCGTGGATGCTATTTTCGCCCAATATCCCGTAACGGTACTCGGTTAGGAGTCAACTCCAGAGGCGATCCGAGGAACGCTCGTTGTCCCACTCCGGCGTCGGCTCGAAATAGCCGCTGCCCTCGCGCAGATGCTCCCGCACGACCTCCTCCTTGAGCGTGATGCCCAGGCCCGGCTTGTCCGGCACGGTGATAAAGCCGTCCTTGACAATCGGCTTCTCGATGCCCTCCACCAGATCGTCCCACCAGGGAATATCCACCGAGTGGTTCTCCAAGACCAGGAAGTTCTCCGTCGCCGCCGCGCAGTGGACGTTCGCCATGCAGGAGACAGGCGTTCCGGCGAAGTGCATCGCCATCGGCACGCCGAAATCCTGCGCCATGTCCCCGATCTTCTTCGTCTCCAGAATGCCGCCCGAAGTCGCCAGGTCGGGATGGATGATGTCTACGGCGTGGTGGCGGCACAGTTCGACAAAGCCCTCTTTCAGGTAGATGTCCTCGCCCGTGCAGGTCGGAAGCTGGATGGCTTCCGTGATGCGCTTCCACAGAGCGGTCTGCTGCCAGGGGATCAGGTCTTCCAGCCAGGCCAGGTGATAGGATTCGAGGGCGCGGCCCAGGCGGATACAGGAGTTGACGCCGATGTGTCCGAAGTGGTCGGCGGCCAGCGGGACATCCGGCCCGATGAGGCGGCGCACCTCCGCGACATACTCCGCCGCCTGCTGAATGGCCGCCTCTCCGATCTCCAGCCCGGTGAACATGTGCTGTGTCTGAGCGAGTGTCTTCAGGGTCATACCGGGCGGCAGTTTCAGGCGGCCATAGAGCGTGGCGATCTCGTCCTGGCTGGCCCGCCCCATGAAGTCCATCTTGAGAAACGTAAAGCCCTGATCGAGTCGCTTTTGCAGCCGTTTTGCGGTCTCGGCGGGTTCGGGCGACAGGTCGGTGTCGGCGTAGATGCGGATTTTATCGCGGAACTTGCCGCCGAGCAGCTGATAGACCGGCACGCCATAGTATTTCCCGACGATGTCCCACAGCGCCATCTCGACGGCGCAGACTCCGCCGCCCTGCCGCGCATGGTGGCCGAACTGCTTGATCTTGCGAAACAGCCGATCTACATCGAGCGGATTTTCGCCGACGAGACGGCTCTTAAGAAACAGCGCGTAGGTCGCGCTGGCCCCATCGCGCACCTCGCCCAGGCCGTACAAGCCCTCCTGGTTCGTATCTATGCGAATGAGCGGACAGGTCATCGGCGCGCGCGTGACGACCGCCGTGCGCAGGTCGGTGATTTGCAGCGATTTCATGGCCCCCCTCCCCGACTCTCCCCCCAAGAACAGGGGGAGGGAACGGTCAATGTACTGGCTTTGCCTCTTCTTCGTTCTCTGACAGGCATTGGAAGGAGAGGAAAAGACCGACGCTCTAGTCTCCCCTCTCCCGCAGCGTGGGAGAGGGGTCGGGGGTGAGGGCCTTTCTCCCGTACACCGCCTCGCGCAGGCCCGTGATGTAGCCTATCGCCAGCAGCCTCCCGACGTTCGAGTAGCAGGGGTTGTCATTGCTGTCCCCTTCCATCGTCGGCACATGGTCGGGCCGCAGCACGCCCTCGAACCCCAGTTCCTTGTAGACCTGCATACAGGCCAGCATATCCGTCTGGCCCTCCTCGTGGAACGTCTCCGTGAAGTTGTCCGCCGTGCCGCGCACATCCCGGAAATGGACAAAATGAATCCGGCCCTGCTTCCCGAAGTGGCGGATGACGGAGGGCAGATCGTCGGTCATCAGCGTGAAGTTGCCCTGGCATAGCGTCAGGCCGTTGACTTCGCTGTCGGCCATATCCAGCAGCCGCTGAAAGTTCTCCACGCTGCGCATGATGCGCCCGATGCCGCGTATCGGCGAGAGCGGCGGATCGTCGGGATGCATCGCCAGCTTCACCTTCGCCTTCTCCGCGACCGGCACGACGCGCTTGAGGAAGTAGGCGAGATTCTCCCAGAGGCGCTCCTCCGGCACGACGCCGTGTTCCGTCAGCGGGCCGTTCTGCATGTCAGCGTGGTTGTAGCCGGTGACGAGCGCGCCGCCGCGCCAGGGAATGGCCGTATGCGTGCGCAGCCAGCCGAAGTGGGCCATGAAGTTGTAGCAGACGACGGGGATATGCAGCGCACCCATGTTACGCAGCATCGTGCAGAACCATTCGATCTCCTCGTCGCGTCCGGGCAGGCCGAGGCGTATCTTCTGCATCGGCGGGCTGCTCTCGATGACGGCCAGTTCGAACCCGGCGTCCTCGTAGCGCGTTTTCAGGCGCATCATCGGCATGTAGTCCCACGGACGTTCCGGGCCGCCGTCGTCGCGCGGCAGTCCCCCGACGGCATGGTTGACCCCGGCCTGCTTGACCAGCTTCCAGAGAAGCGACGGCTGCGGCGCCAGCATCTCCGCGATCTGAATCATGATCCCGTTCCCCTTTGCGCTTCGGATACCGAAAAGCGTGCGATGCCCTATACTCTGTTATGACCGGGCCGTTTTCCTCCTCCGTTCGCCGCCGTTTTCCCGGCCTGTTGACGTTGCAGACAGGGTATGTTACCATTGCGGAGACTTCAGGAACAGGAGCGAAAAAGCAAATGATCGTCTGGATATGCACGGACGTCAACTACCGCTAGGGAGCGGTAGTTGACACGCATGAGGACGTGCTGAAGGCGCTGATGGCGGGAGCCAGCGTCACGCAGATGGCCTCGGAGTTGCTTCAGAACGGGGTGGGGCGTATCGGCGAAGTCCTGCAAGAGATGACACGCTGGATGGAGGAGTATGAGTACGAATCGGTGACGCAGATGCGGGGCAGCATGAGCCAGCGTAAGGGGGCGGACCCGGCGGCCTTCGAGCGCGCCAACTACATGAAAGTGCTGCACTCGTTCCGCCCCGATCCCACCGGGCGATTGACGTGACTGGCCCTTACCCACGCTGCGGGAGAGGGGTCAGGGGTGAAGGCCATCACGACAGCAGCTTTGTCAGCCAGTCGGGATGAATGCGCCAGCCGAGCAGCCCCGCCAGGCCCATCAGCACGCCGAAGAAGGTTGGCATCATCGCCACGCCGAACAGCCATCGCTTCTGCGTCAGCGCGGTCAGGGCCAGCAGCGAGATCGAGATCGCCAGCAGCGCGTCCGACAGATCGAACTGATCGTCGTGGTAGTTCAGGCGGTCGTAGGTCTTGTCCGCTTCGTCCGCATCGTGCTGCTGCTGTCTCTTCTTTTCGGCCTGCTCTTTCGCCAGGTTCCGGTATTCGGCGGCTTTCGCCAGCAGCGGAGCGCGCTGCGCCGGGGGCTGCGCGGCGGCCAGCGCCTCCATCTGCGCGGCGGTCGCGTTCATCACCTCTTCGCGGATGTTGCGCGCCTGGTACCAGGAGTAGTTGTCTATCTTGTCGGCCTGCGCCTGCTGCATGGCCTGGACGATATTATCGTCCTTGACCTTGCAGATGCCCATAAACGTCGCCAGCAGCGCGACCGTGATCGCCACCCAGGTGTTCAGGCGGCTCTTGCGCTTCTCTCTGGTCGCGCTTTCGTCCTCCTCGTCCTCCGTCTCCACAGTTTCCAGCGGGTCTACGTCCATGCCATCCCCTCCGAAGAGGAATCCACAGATGGCACAGATGATTGTCTGAACTATGATTAGAATGATTAACGGATAGACTAGGATTGCGTCTGGCCCCATCCTAGTCCATCCGTTAATCCCATAAATCACCGTTCAGACATCCATCTGTGGATTCACGGTTCTTGCAGGAGGAGCGCGACGGCGGCAAGGTCCTGGGCGCGGTCGCCGAGGGCTGCCGGAACGATCTGGCAGACGGCGCGACTGCGTTCCCAGGCGTACTCGGCGCACGCCTTGCGGATCGGTGCGAGGATCAGGTCGCCGGCGTGGACAGCGATCGTGCCGATAATGACGCGCTCCGGGTTGAGAATCTGCACAAGATTAGCGATTCCGAGGCCCATATAAGTTCCGGCCTCTTCCAAAATCTGGCGGGCATAAGCGTCGCCCTCTTTGGCCGCTGCGACGACGTGCGCCGCCGTGATGTTCTGCGGCTTGCCGCCCGCCAGCGCCAGCACCCGCTTGTGCCGCCCGTACATCATGCTCTCGCGGGCCAGACGCGCGATGGCCGGGCCGGACGCTAATGCTTCCAGACAGCCGCGCTTGCCGCAGCCGCAGAGCGGGCCGTTCATCAGGATGGTCTGATGACCGACCTCGCCCGCCAGGTCGTTCGTGCCGCGATACAGGCGTCCATCCAGGATCAGCCCGCCGCCGATGCCCGTTCCCATCGTCAGGAAGACGACGTTACGCGCGCCCTGTCCCGCGCCGAAGCGCCACTCTGCCAGCGCGGTCGCGTTCGCATCGTTCTCCACGACGACCGGCAGGCCGAGCGCGTCCTGCAAAATCTGTCGGACCGGCACAGCATCCCAACCGGGCAGGTTCGGCGGCGCATAGACCACGCCCGTCTTCGTGTCGAGTGGCCCGCCGCAGGAGACCCCGATGCCGCGCACCTCCTCCGCCATCACGCCGCCTGCCGCCATGACCTCGCGCAGCATCGCGATCAGCCGTTCCAGCACGGCTTCCGGCCCGCGCGCCTCCGGTCGGGTCGGCTCGCTCAGGCGATGCAGTATCTCGCCGTCGGTGCGCGCCAGCACGACCGCCGACTTCGTTCCGCCGATGTCCACGCCGAGAATCACCTGTTCGCGCATCGTCTGTTCCCCTCGCTTTCCCTGGTTGTCGAACACGGCAGATTTAGGGGCGCACGCTAGGATTTCCTGCTTTAGCCCTCACTCCCGTCCCCTCTCCCACGCTGCGGGAGAGGAGGGACGAGAGCGCAGGCTTTTCCGTCCCTTTCCACTCTGGCACGAGCAGGCAAGGGTTGACAGGCCACTATTTTGAACTCCCCCTTCTCCCGCAGCGTGGGAGAAGGGGGCTGGGGGATGAGGGCCAGGGCGCTGTGACCAAAATCACAGGCAGAGCGTGAAACGGCCTATAGTCTGCCTGCGAAAAATGCCTATAATGAGAAGTGCGAGACGGCAGCCTACCGACAGTGTCACAGGACAAGACCATGTTTGCTCTCCCGAACCTTTTTGGCAGAAACCGCAGCCCGCGCCCGCAGACCGGAGGGGCAGAGACGGCGTCCCCGGAGGCATTTCCTGCCGAGGCGCGCGAACTCCTGACGGCAGCCAGGCCCCGGCCCGTTGCGAGCCAGCCTGTCGAGGCAGGCGAAAGCAGCCCGCTGGACGCCGTTATCGCCAAATGGCGGGAAGCCCTCGGTACGCAGCCCAATTCGGGCCGTATCCATCTGCGCCTGGGCGTGGCGCTTTATGAGAAAGGCGAGTACGAAGAGGCGCTTATCGCGTTCCGCAAGGCGGCGCGATTGGGACAGGAAGCCGGGCTTTCCGGCGCGGACTGCGGACTGGCGCACTGCGGGCTGGGCTGCGCGCTCCTGCAACAGTCGCGCGGCTACCTGGAGATCGCGCTGCCAGAGTTCCGCAAGGCCGTCCACGCGCTCAACACGACGCCGGATTTCGCGCCTCCCTCGCTGACACAGGGGCTGGCGCTCTATGCGCAGGGACAGCATGAAGAGGCCATCGCGGCCCTGCGGCAGACGCTCTGCCTGGGGCCGGAAGACGGCCTGCTCGGAACGGACCCGGCCCTGGCCCACTGCGCGCTGGGCTGCGCGCTGATCGCGCAGGATAAGGACGATCTCGAAAGCGCGTTCGTGGAGTTCCAGCGCGCCTTCTGTCTGCTCTGTTTGGCCCGCGCTCCCCTGGTTGACAAGCCGCCGCAATCGAATCTATAATGGCGGACATGGCAACGACCACGCAACCTCCGCCGCCCGCCCCGCCCGGCGATCACGACGATCCGCCCGGAGATAGAGGCGGCACGCACCGCCACATCGCGGGCGCGACCGGAATCATGATGGCGCTGATCCTGACCAGCCGCGTGCTGGGCCTGGTGCGCGACCGTGTCATCGCCGGACGCTTCGGGCAGGGCTACGAGACGGACATCTATAACGCCGCCTTCACCATCCCCGACCTGCTCTTCTTTCTCATCGCGGGCGGCGCGCTCTCCTCCGCCTTTATTCCCGTCTTCACCGAGCATATCGCCACCGGCAAGGAGCGCGACGCCTGGCGCATCTTCAGCGTCGTCGCCTCGGTGATGACCCTGGTGGTGACGGCCTTCATTCTCCTCGGCGAACTGTTCACGCCCACGCTCGTCATCTGGACGAATCCCGGCTATTCGCCCGACAAAGTCGCCGCCACCGTGCCGCTGACCCGCATCCTGCTCCCGGCCCAGCTCTGCTTTTTTCTCGGCGGGCTGATGATGGGGACGCTCAATGCGCGCGGCCAGTTTCTCGCGCCGGGCCTGGGGCCGGTCATCTACAATCTGGGCATCATCCTCGGCGGGCTGTTCCTGACGCGGCGATTCGGTGTGGCGGGGCTGTGCTGGGGCGCGCTTTCCGGCGCGATAATCGGCAACCTGGCGCTGCAATGGTTCATGGTGCGGCGCACCGGCGGCCGATTCATCACGAAGGGGCTGCGGCAGTACTGGCGGCATCCGGGCGTCCTCAAGGTCTGGAAACTGATGCTGCCGGTCATCCTGGGGCTGGCGCTGCCGCAGGTCAGCACGATAGTCAACAAAATGTTCGCCGCCTCGCTTGGGGACGGGCCGCAGTCGGCGCTGATGAACGCGAACCGGCTGATGCAGGTCCCGCTCGGCATCTTCGCGCAGGCCACCGCCATCGCCATCTTTCCCACGCTGGCGGCGCAGGCGGCCCGCAAAGAGATGGCGCAGTTGCGCCGCACGGCCAACTTCGGCATCCGCTCGATTCTCTTCCTGACAGTTCCCTCCTCGCTGCTGATGGTCGTGCTGGCCCTGCCCATCGTGCAGTTGATCCTCCACACCGGCAGGTTCCAGGATGCGGAGGCGCATATGGCGGCGACGGCGCTGATCTACTACTCTCTCGGTATCTTCGCCTGGTCTGCCCACGCCATCATCGCGCGCGGCTTCTACGCCATGCAGGACTCACGCACACCCGTCCTCGTCGGAACGGGCGTCACGCTGATCTTCATTCCTCTGAACTGGCTGCTGATGCGCTGGATGAGCTACGGCGGGCTGGCGCTGGCGACCTCTATCGCCGCCACCATTCACATGCTGACGATGCTGATTCTGCTGCGGAACCGGCTGCACGGCATCGAGGGCGGGAGGCTGCTGACGTCGGTGGGGCGGATCGTCCTCGCCTCCATCGTCACGGCGCTGGTCTGCCGTGTCGTCCGTGACTTCGTGCAGCACGGGCTGACGACGCGCGTGGGGATGTCCGTGACCGCGCAGGCGTTCGTCACGCTGAGCGTCTGCCTGCTGGTCAGCATGGCGGTCTACGGCGCGATGGCCGTCGTCTTGCAGATGGAAGAGTGGCGGCAGCTACGCCGCCGCTTTCGCCGGGGCGACGCCTAACCAGTACTCGACAAAGGCGGAGAGCGCCCGGCCGTCTTCCACGGAAAGCCGCTCGAACTTGACGGCCATCTCGATGTTCCCGGCGCACCGTCGGGAGACCTCGGCGCGCAGGAGACGGCCCCGAACCCGGAAAACGCGGCGGGACTGCGCGCTTTCCCGGCCCGACGGAAGCGTGAACTCCAGTTGGATACGTTCCGGCATCGGGTCTATCCTGTCGGCGCGCAGGCGCATTCCGCTCGCGCTCACATCCACGCACCAGGCGCGCTGCCACTCCGGTTCCCTCTCTCCGGCAGCCGCCAGCGGACGGTAACAGACGGCAAAGCGCGTGCGGCGGCGCGGCCCGCTGCGCCGCTGCGGGCGGGGCCGACACTCCATCAGGCGAATGCGCACCTCATGCGGCTCCGCCTCCGCCGCGTT
>Ga0070741_10014673_pt1 | contig 13499 bp, 10 predicted proteins | sample Coa_R1_4_FD_66440 | JGI IMG/M metagenome (GOLD analysis project Ga0070741, IMG submission 66440) | Surface soil microbial communities from Centralia Pennsylvania, which are recovering from an underground coalmine fire - Coalmine... | ecosystem: Environmental > Terrestrial > Soil > Unclassified ... | reverse complement strand
ATAATGTCGCCGACGGTCATGCGCGGGTTGAGCGACGCGTAGGGGTCTTGAAAAATCATTTGCATGTCGCTCCGCATTTTGCGGAGCGGTTCCCCTTTGAGCTGCGCGAGGTCTTTGCCGCGAAAGAGGACCTGACCTTCGGTGGGACGATACAATTGCAAAATGGTGCGCCCGGTCGTGGACTTGCCGCAGCCGGATTCACCGACCAAGCCCAAGGTCTCGCCCTGTTTAACGTCAAAGCTGATGCCGTCTACCGCTTTGACGTCGGCGACTTTGCGCTGGACGAGAATTCCCTGCGAGATGGGGAAATATTTTTTAAGGTTGCGAACTTCGAGGATCGTTTCATTATCGTTGCGCAACGCGTTGGCAGCGGCAGTGCCTTTGGCAGGTGTTGTCATCGTTGGGGCTTGCATGTCATGCTCCTTAGTTGTTAGTGGTTAGTCATTAGTCATTAGTCATTAGTCGTTAGTGGGTAGACGTTCGTTGCTAATGTCTAATGACTAACGTCTAACGTCTAACATCTCCTACGCCACTGTCGTTTGGGCGATGATCTTGGTACGTCCGAGAATGGCATCGCGCTGTTCACGCACGGCTTCATAATTCCAGCACGCCGACCAATGTTTGACGCCGACGGAGAGGAGCGGTGGATTTTCTTCGAGACATTTTTGGGTGCGGAACTTGCAGCGGTCGTAAAAGGGGCAGCCGGTCGGGAGATTGACGAGGTCGGGCGGGAGTCCTTCGATGGGCGTGAGCTTTTCGCGTTTGCCTTCGTCTAGACGTGGAATGGAACCAAGCAAGCCAACCGTGTACGGATGCAAGGGATTGGCAAAGATTTCTTTGTTGGGCGCGGTTTCGACAATATAGCCGGAATACATGACATTGATGCGGTCGGCGAGTCCGGCGATGACGCCGAGATCGTGGGTAATCCAAATAATCGCCATGCCGAGTTCGCGCTTGAGTCGTTTTACGATGTCGGTAATCTGCGCCTGAATGGTCACATCGAGCGCGGTGGTGGGTTCGTCGGCGATGAGGAGCTGTGGCGAGCAGGAGAGTCCAATCGCAATCATTACGCGCTGGCGCATTCCGCCGGAGAATTGATGCGGGTAATCGTCGAGGCGGGTTTCGGCTTCGGGGATGTTGACCATCTTGAGCAGTTCTGCGGCGCGCTTGCGCGCTTTGTCTTTGGACATGCCGAGATGGAGTTCGAGGGCTTCGGTGATTTGTGTGCCGATGGTGAGAACAGGGTTGAGCGAGGTCATGGGGTCCTGAAAGACCATTGCAATTTTATTGCCGCGAATTTGGCGCATTTCTTCATTGGAGAGCTTGAGCAGGTCTTGTCCTTGAAAGATGACTTCGCCGCTGGGAATTCGTCCGGGCGGCATCGGAATCAGGCGCATGACGGTCAGCATGGAGACTGATTTGCCGGAACCCGACTCGCCGACGAGTCCGAGCGTTTCGCCTTCGTCAATGTGGAAGGACACCCCATTGACCGCGTGCACGACGCCATCTTGTGTCACGAATTCGGTACGCAGATTGCGAACATCGAGTAAGAGATTGCCCATGAGACCCCCTAAGAGGATTGCAGATTGCAGATTGCAGATTGCAGATTGCAGATTGTAGATTGTAGATTGTAAAACTGTATCGCTAAGGGAATCTTCAGTCTGAAATCTGAAATCTGCAATTATTGCAGTTCGGGATTGAGTGCTTCGTTCAAGCCGTCGCCGACGAAATTAAAGGCAAAGACAACGAGAGCGATAACAATGGTTGGAATATAAACGAGCCAGAGTACGGCGGGCCAATCCCGCCAATGAAGCGGCGCGTTGTCGGCGAGGATATTGCCCCAGCTGGGATTCGGCGGCTGCAAGCCGATACCCAAGTAGGCGAGAATGCCTTCGGACAAGGCAATTGCGCCTAGCCCCATCGAAACGGCGACGAGAATCGGCGCGAGCGAATTGGGAATAAGATAACGCGTAATAATTCGCCAACTCGGTACGCCGACTGCTTGCGCGCCCAATACAAAATCTTTTTCGCGCAGAGACAGAACTTGACCGCGCACCAACCGCGCCAAGCCCGCCCATCCGAGTACGCTCAAGGCAATCATCACAACTAAATAATCGGCATAGCCCGAACGCACGAAATCTGCCAGCCATTGTATATTATTTTGTTGCGCGAATCCTTTCAATCCCGTGACAAGTCCGGGCTTGATGGTGGCGGCGATGAAAAAGATAAAGAGAAGGTCGGGAAAGGCAAAGAGGAAATCAATGAGGCGGGAGATGAGCGTATCGGGGACACCGCCAAAATAGCCAGCGATGGTGCCCATCAGCAGACCGAGTGTGAGCGAGGTCGTCGCCACGATAAAAATGACAAAGACCACCGAACGCGCGCCATAAATCATGCGCGTAAACATATCGCGTCCCAAGTCGTCCGTGCCAAACCAATGCTGCGCGCTCGGCGCGGCGCGCACATTGTTTAGATCGGTTCGAGCATAATCGTACGGGGCAAGACTCGGACCAAAGATTGCGGTAAAGAGCAATAGGAAGATGATGACCAAGCCAATCAATGCGGGTTTGTTGCGCGCAAAGCGACGCCAAGTGGCGAACCATGCGGGGCGGGTCTTGAGCTCCGTTGGCGAACTTACTGCAGGTAAAGTTATGGAAGTGGTTGCCACAACTAGGGACGGATGACCCCTCGACTATGCTACGCTTCGCTCGGGGCAGGCGCCGACAGGAGACGGAGGTTGAAGGCATTTTGCGCTTTTACCCACCGTCGTTCGTCGTCCGTCATTTATATCGAATTTGCGGATCTACAAATCCGTACACCACATCAATTAAAAGGTTAATCAACACGTAGATGATCGCCGCCATGAGCGTGAATGCCATGATGATATAGTACTCGCGCGAGGTGAGCGAATCATACGCGAGCTGTCCGACGCCAGGAATTCCATAGAAGGCTTCGACAAGGAACGAGCCAGCGAACAAGCCCGCGATCATAAATCCCAAGAGGGTAATGAGTGGAATGAGCGCGTTGCGGAGTGCGTGACGCACAATGACCATCCACTCTTTCAAGCCCTTGGCGCGCGCTGTGCGGACATAATCTTGATTCATCACGTCAATCATCGCCGCGCGGGTCTGGCGTGTAAAGACGGCGAGGACGCCCAGCCCCAGAATGAAGGCGGGCAAGACAATCGTCGGCGCGAACATGCCCTGCCAGCCGCCGACGGGCAAAAAGGGGCCAATGGTCAATGGCCCCACTACGTGCTGGCGCGAAAAGGCGAACGACAAGGTGGGCATCAAGCCGATGATGGGCAAAGAGATACCCAGCACGACGAGCGCGCGCACGAATACGTCGAGCCACGATTTGCGATAGAGCGCCGCAAAAATGCCGAGCGCGACACCAAGCGGGAGGCTCCACACGGTTGCCATGAGGTTCAACTGGATTGTAATCGGCAGGCGGCGGGCGAGCAGCGCGCTGACGGATTGTCCCGGATACTTGACGATGGACACGCCAAAGTTCCCTTGCAGCGCGTTCGTCATATAGTTCAAGTATTGGACGATAAACGGCTGGTCGAACCCATATTGCTTGCGGACGAGTGCCACAATATCGGGCCGCGCGTGCAAGCCCAAGAGTACTTGGACGGGGTCACCGGGTCCGTAGATACCTAGCGCAAAGGTGACGAGCGAAATTAGGATCAATAGGACAGGCAGCCAGAGCAGGCGGCGGATTACATAGGCAGCCATTCGTTACGGGTTCATTCTAGCGTTAGAGAAGGGATGGCGCGGGGTCTTGTATGACCCCGCGCCATGATTGTACTACTTTTCGAGTGTAATGTACTTGAGGCGTTCTACGACGAGAGGTGGATAAAAGACGCCTTTGACATAGGGCTTGGTGAGCCAATAGTCACGACCATAGGTGAGCGGAAGCACAGGCGCATCTTTCAGAATCAGGTCTTCGGCTTGTTGATAGAGATTGATGCGTTTTTCGAGATCGCTTTCGAGGCTCGCCTGATCAATCAGCTTGTCCACTTCAGGATTATTATAGCCGCTCCAGTTGTTCAAGCTGTCGCTGCGGAAGAGGATGCCGAAAAAGTTTTCGGGGTCCACATAGTCCGCGCTCCAACCAATGTCGAACATTTGAAAGTCCACGTTTGTGCCACTGATTTCGGAAAGATATGTCGCCCAATCGGTCTGCTCAATCGAGATGTTGGCACCGAGATTGTCTTTGAGCATTTCGGCAATGGCTTGCGTGCTTGGGGCAGCCGTGCCGCCGCCGCCGACGGTATTCCATACGATGTCGGGCAAGCCGTTCGCATATTTCGATTCAGCGAGGAGTTTCTTTGCGCCTTCGGGATCGTACGGGATGCCCTGTTGATTTGGGTTATAGCCGGGGAAGGATTCGGGCAAGATGCCTTTGGCTGGCTCTGCCATCTTTTTGTACACCACGTCCACGATCTTGTTCTTGTCAATGGACATGGCAAAGGCAAGGCGCACTTTCGGATCGTCGAACGGCGGCTTGCGCGTGTTAAAGACCAAGAAGCTCGTACTCAACTGTGGAACGACCTGAAGTTCTTTGTTAAGCGGGCTGTTCGTATCGCTCACGCGTTCAATGTCCGCGAGCGAGACGGCAACGGCATCGAGGTCGCCATTTTCATAGCGCGTCATGGGCGAACCGCCGCCTAACAAATACTCGACGCGATCTACGCTGGGTTTGGGGTCGCCGTAATAGTCGGGATTCTTTTCGAGGACGATTTGCTGACCTTGATCCCAGCTGACGAGCTTGTACGGACCCGTACCATTCGGTTTGAGATACCACGGTTGGTCGCCGGACTCGACGTTGAATTTGTCCACAACGTACGAGGTGGGATGCGCGAGCTCGGCGAGGAAATAGGTGACGGGCGCTTTGATGTCAATTTGAACGGTATAGTTGTCAATGACCTTGACGCCACTGATGTCTTGCGCTTTGCCCGTGTACTTGTCCATGAAGCCAACAATATCGCCAAGATAGAGCGGCGAGACGGTGGAACGGGTCTTGGGGTCGGCGGCGCGTTCGAGCGAGTATTTCACATCTTGCGCCGTGACGGGGCGACCATCGTGGAACTTGGCGTCTTTGCGAAGGGTGAAGGTATAGGTCTTGCCCTCGTTGCTGACGTCCCACTTTTCGGCGAGTTCGGGGACAATTTTCAAATCTTTGTTAAAGCTGACCAAGCCGCTAAAGATTTCGACGATATAGGTTGCGGATTCCACGTCGCTGGTCTGCGCGGGATCGAGCGTAGGCGGATCGCCACCTGCCCCGCTGCCACCGGGGAGGCGAAGGGTGTTACCGACGGGCGCGGTATTGCCTTGACTTGGCTGCGGGTTCTGATTTTGCCCTTGGTTCTGGTTCTGGTTTTGGCTCTGGTTCTGATTGCCAACGGCGGTGGGGGAGGTTGAGGGGGTATTCTGGTTAGCGGTCGTCGTTGCGCCAAAGAAACCCGAGCAGATGCTGCCGGGTTGCGGGCAGTAAATCAATGCGCCCAACCCGACGCACACCAGACCCACCAGTGCGACGAGCAGTACGACGACGACGGCGATAAGACCGCGATTTTCAGACATTTCGTACTTCCTCCAACTAGCTACACTTGACGACTCGACACTCTCATTCCGCGCATGTCATTAGGTATGGGATATTTCTCATTAGGTTCGAAATGACATGCAAATGTGAAAAGTTGAGCAATCCTATCATAACGACTAGGGAGTGTCAAGAAGGTGCGCCGATTCTGAAGATTTCGGCGATGAACTCTGTCAGTGACAGAGGTTGCGCCGAAATCTTTGCATTCACAACTAAATTACGTATTAAACTGTGTTAAGTAATTGCCGCGCGCCCTCGTAAAACCTGACACAGTACATCACAGATTTGGGTAGAAAGACCTGACGGGTTTCCGAACACTATCGAGAAAATCGGGCATCGCGGTAGGAAAACCCGTCAGGTCTTGATAGCATCGAACTCGTTTTGCCGTTCGACGAGGAGACCTGTCAGGTTCAAGGCGAGTGCGACAGGGCGCGCTGTACTCTACATTACGGGAAATGCGCTGAATTGGATGTTCGCCGTGGGGAGGAGGAGCACGATGCACAAAGGGCGTGCACAGCGGCGAGGGGGCGTTTACATGGGAACGCCCCTACTTGATTTTCCAGTCTTCGATGTGGTCGTAACCTTCCATCGTGGCGTAGGTGCGCTCGACGCGCTGGCGGGTGAGGGAGGCGCGGAGACTCCAGAGCAGGGGGATGATGGCGGCTTGGTCTTGGACGAGAAGTTTTTCGGCGCGGGCGTAGAGCTGGCGGCGCTTCAAGACATCGTTTTCGCGCGCGGCTTGGTCCACCAGTTGGTCGAATTCGGCGCTTGACCATTTGGTAAAATTGTAGGGAGAATTGGAACGAAACGCTTCGTAGGCGAAATTGTGGGCATCGGGATAGGAGCCGCAATAGCCCATGCGAAAGAGCGGCGGCGGGTCTTGACGCACCTTGTCGAGATATGCGCCCCAATCGGTATCCTCCACCGTAATGGATGCGGCAAGGGTGGCGCGCCAATTTTGAATGGAGGCAACGGCGGCATCAATGAACAATTGATTGGTGTTCGTGCCAAAGGTGAGCGCGGGCAGGCGCACTTTTGATTGGTCGAGCGTCGTCTTGGCGACAGGCGCATCGAAATCTACACCGATGTCCGCGTTGGCGTCGGGCGCGGCATTAACATAGGGTGGCGTGAACCAACGCGCAGGTTCGCCCAGCTTAAAGACTTGGGAGACGACATCATTGCGATTGAGCGCGAGAGCAAACGCTTGGCGCACCTGCACGTTGTCGAATGGCGGCTTGCTGGTGTTAAAGCCGATGTACTGCGTGCAGAGGCCGGGCAATAATTTCAAATCGCGCGAGAGCGCGGGGTCGGCGGTGACGCGTTCAAAGTTCGCGCCTTCGATGCTGTCGTACGGATCGGTGGTATCTAATTCGCCGCGCAGGTACGCATCGAGCGCGGAGGCGACATCGGGAATTAAGCGAAAGCGCAAGCGTTCAATCTCGACATTCTGGGCGTCATAGTACGATGGGTTTTTGCGGAGCAAGAGGAATTGAAAGGGTTCGCGGTCCACGAGAACGTACGGACCGCTTGACCACATCTCGCCAATGTCCGTCCAGCTCACACCACGCTCTTCGATATTTTCGCGCGGGACGACGCGCCCCAGCCATGCGCCGACAATGGTGGGAAAGGCGGAGGTTGGGCCGTTCAGATGGAATTGAACAGTGTGGTCATTCGTCGCGCGGATGCCGAGCGCATCAATCAGGCGCTGCAAATCTTCGCGCGGGGTGCGCGGGTCGGCGTTCACCAGATGGTCGGCATTTTTGATTAGAGGCGCAAAGCGCAGAGCATACCCAGACGCGGTGCGCGGGTCAAAGAGGCGTTGGACGGAATAGACCACATCTTGCGCGTTGATGGGGCGCAAGCGTTCAATGTCGCCTGTTTCTGCGTTGTACCGTACCCAGTACGCGTCGTCGCGGAGACGAAATTCCCAAATGAGTCCATCGGAGGAGACGAGCCATTCGCGCGCGAGGCCGGGCTGCGGCGAACCATCCTTTTCATTGAGTTGCACCAAATTCGCAAAGAGGAGTTGGTCGAGCTGAATGGTCGGCGGGTCGGTGGCGAGCAGGGGGTCCATCGTCGGGGGTTCTGCGCCGAGATTGAGGACGAGTTCGGGACCTTCCGGGACAGTCGTTGGGCGACAGTTGACGAGCGCGATGGAAAAAAAGAGAACAGTGAATAATGTTAATCGTGCGGGAAAACTCACGGGGTGATTATATATCCTTAGTTATTGGAACCGCGAATCTGCGCGAATCTACGCGAATCTTTTGGAATAATTCATGCAGATTTGAGAGTACGTCATAGATTATAAAGATTCAGCTGATTAAGCACGACCATCGAATTAAATTCGACGGCTGAATAAGGGCTGCGCGAAAAAACAAAGCACAGGCTAATTAAAGAGCTACTTGCTTTGATTGTTTGCCTTGTTTTTTCTACGCGTTGTTCAGTCGTTGAATTCTATTCAATGACTATGCGGCGACGTCGGCTGTTCGATTTTTGGGGGGTGGCGTTGGAGGAATTCTTGGCGGGTGATTTCCATTCTGACGCTATCGAATTCGCCGACATCGGGGGTGAAGCGGGGACCGCGTTCGCTGACGCGAAAGCCGACGGCGGCAAAGGAATGTTGGGCGCGGATATTGTCGGCAAAGGTGTAAAGATAGATTGTGCCGAGCGACGAAGACGTGAAAAGATGTTGCAGGAGCGCCTGCACAGCATCGCGTCCATAGCCGCGATTCCAGTAGGCGCGTTCGCCGATGACGATGCCCAGTTCGGCGTCGCGCTTGTTCCAATCAATCGCAAAGACGCCGATTCTGCCGATGAGCGCCATGTCTTCGCGGGCAAAGACGAGGTACATACGGCGATTGGTAGGACCATAGAGCCGTTCGCCGCGCACATGCTCGCGGAATTCGTCTTGGCTCAATTCGGTCGGCGTGCCGCCACTCCAGCGCAAGAGCTCGGGGTCACGGCTCCATTCGTAAAGCCGCGCAATCTCGGCGTCGCTCATGCGGTCTTCAAAGCGGCGGAGCTGGGTTTTCGTTCCGTAGATGTAGCTCATGCGGTGGGAATTGTACGCAGTTTGTCGCGCGTTAACAAAAGTCCGATGATGGATTTGGCGTCGGCGATTTCGCCTGTGGCAATGCGCGCGAGGGCATCGTCAAGCGGGAGCTTGACGAGCTGGATGTCTTCATCACCTTCTAACTCTTGTGCGCCTTCGGTCAAGTCGCGGGCGAGGTAGAGGAACATTTCTTCGGTGAGGATGCCAGGGCTGGCGAAGAAACGAATCAGAAAATCCCAGCGTCCTGCGGTCAAGCCGGTTTCTTCACGGAGCTCGCGCGGTGCGCCTTTTTCGGGCGATTCGTTGACGTCGAGCGTACCGGCAGGAATTTCGAGCATCACGCGGCCTGTCGCGGCGCGCCATTGTTTTACGAGGGTGACATTGCCCGCATCATCGAGCGGGGTCATGGCGACTGCACCGTGATGTTCCACGATTTCGCGCTTGGTTTCTTCGCCGCTTTTTACGCGCACGGTATCGAGCCGTAGATTCACAACGCGCCCGCGATAGAGATATTCGCTTTTGAGGATTTCTTCCATGATGGTTCCTGTTAGGATATAACGTGGTAGAGAACGTGATGACGTAGAGACGTTACGCCGTAACGTCTCTACAATAGAATCACAGGTTTTGGAAAAAGACAAGGCGCATGTTCGCTCCCTCCGAACATGCGCCTTGTTTCATTTCAAGAGAATTGCGCTACGGAATGGTAATCTGCTGACCGGGGAAGATGTAATCGGGCGATGGAATGTTGTTGGACGACATGAGCGCGTTGACGGTGGTGCCGCATTTGCGCGCAATGCTGTTCAGGGTATCGCCGCGTTGGACGACGTACGGATTGGTGCAGCCGCCTGTGCTTGGCGGTGGCGGTGCTTGTTGTCCATTGTCGGAAGGAGGCGGACTGCCGCCACCACCGCCTGCGGAACCACCGCCGGGCATGTTGATTACTTGGCCGGGGTGGAGAATGTTTGGATTGAGCGTCGGATTGGCATTCAGGAGCTCTTGCGGAGAGACGCCGCACTTGCGCGCAATGGCATAGAACCATTCGCCGGGTTGTACGGTGTAGGGATTCGTGCACGCGCCGCTGCTGCTCGTGCCGCCGTTTGTGGCGGTGGGCTGCTCGACGGGTGGCGGTTGATTGTTTTCGCCCGCCGTTGTGGGAGTGGGCAACAAGGTCGGCTCGACGATGATGGGCGTTACTTCGGCACCGGGCGTTTCGGCGGCAGGCGGCGCTTCGGGCGTTTGATTCGGCGGCGGTACGAGAGTCGCGTTATCAATGGGGGTTTCGGTGCCCGCCGATGGAGCCGCTTGTGTTTCATTGCCTGCGGGGACGAGTGTATCGTTGGCGAGTGGAATGAGGGTGGGAGTCGGAACTTGGGGCTTGCTTTGGGTGCAGGCGGCCGCGCCGACGACCAAGAGAGCGAGGGAAAAATAGATAATGCCCTTGGTACAAAGCGATTTCATCGGTCATTCTCCTTGGTTGATTCGCCCGAACCGCTGCGATTCCAACCGGATGATGCCGCCGGGTTACATCGCGCACTATACCACAAGCAAGGGACAGCGTCAAGGTAAAATCGGGAATTGTAATTTATTTTCGCGTAGAGGTTTGGAAAAGAAATTTATTTGACGAATCTATTTCCTGCGTTATACTTGGTAATGGCTCTGGCAGTGCCGCCCTGTCCTCGATGATTGTGGTGAGGCGGGGTTTTTTCTTTTCATAGAGTGTCCGCAATGGTGCGTGAGTGGATGGGTGGACAATGAAGGTCCTGGCGATCAGCGATGTAATTGTCGAGACGTTATACAGCCCGGCTCTGCGCGAGGTGGCGCGGGATGTGGAGCTAGTGATTTCGTGTGGCGATTTGCCGAGCGCGTATCTGGAATATATTGTCTCGCTGCTGGATGTGCCTTTGTACTATGTGATGGGCAATCACGGCGCGCGGGGTGGTTCGCGGGAATTTCCAGAAGGGTGTATCAATCTCGATGGGCGCGTGGTGAATCAGAATGGGTTATTGTTGGCGGGACTGGAAGGTTCGCTGCGGTATAATGACGCGCCGCGCTATCAGTACACTGAAAATGAGATGCGCGCGAAAATCGCGTATCTGTCGCGCTATTTGTGGCTGAATCGGATGCGGTATGGACGGTTTTTGGATGTGCTGGTCACGCACGCGCCGCCGTTCGGAATTCAAGATGCGAGTGACCCGGCGCATCATGGGTTCAAATCGCTGCTTGGATTCATTGACCGTTTTCATCCCGATTATTTGATTCACGGGCACACGCATTTGTACGACAATCGCGCGGTGCGGCAATCGGTGCGGGGACATACACTGATTATTAATGCATACGGATATTTATTGCTTGATATTCCGAAACCAGGGGGAAATGGCAAGCAAGAGGAACGTAACCAAGATTTAGAAAAACAGCACGATACTTTTTAGAGGAACACTACCGCTGTCATTTCGAGCGTTCCGATGATTCCATCGGCGCGAGAAATCTTGTTTTGCCCAGAGAGATTTCGCCTGAACTATGTTCAGGAGCAAGACACAGCTCGAAATGACAAATACATCATTTTCTGTTTATGAATCCTTTTTCTGCACGCGCGGAACGGGACTTTAACGAAGCGCGTTTTCGTGCGTTTTTGAATGATATTGCGGCGTTTGTGGCGCGTCGCCCGAATGAACTGTTGTCGTTCGAGGCGGTTCGCCGCGCGCTGCCGATTTACAGCTCGAGCTATCGAGGTGTCCAAGAAGTCCCGGTTTCTAAAATTGTCGGGACGACCTCGAATCGGTATGCGGACTTTGACCGCGCGTTTTTGCCTTCGCAGGTGCGGACGAAATCGCGCTGGAAACGGATTGACGAGCTGCGGATGCGCGATGTGGCACTGCCGCCGGTGCAATTGTACAAAATCGGGGATGCGTATTTCGTGCGCGACGGGCATCATCGCGTGTCAGTAGCGCGGCAGATCGGGCAGGAATATATAGATGCGGAAGTGGTGGAGATGCAAACGCGCGGCCCACTCGGTGCGAATCTACGGCGGATTGATCCGCGCGGGCTGGAAGCGTTGGGCGAATACGGGGCGTTCCTCGAAAAGACGCAGTTGGACAAGTTGTGCTCCGATGTGAATATTGAATTTTCGCAGCCGGGCGGCTATGCCCGTTTATTGGAGCATATTGTTGTGCATCAATACTTGCTCGGTCTGGATTACAAGCGCGATGTGACGTGGGAAGAAGCGGTCAGAGATTGGTACGACTTGATCTACAAGCCAATCATCGAGATTATCCGGGAGCGCAATATTCTGCATGAATTTCCGGGGCGCACCGAAGGCGATTTGTATTTGTGGATTACGGACTATCATTGGACGTTGAACCAAAAAGAGGTTCAGCACCACGCACATGATTTGGGCTTTGACGAAGCGGCGGAAGATTTTACGCGACAGTACAGTCCACGTCTTTCGCGGAAAATTGCGCGTGCGTTGGAACTGTGGATAACGACATGGCGCGGGGCGAATGCGCCACCGTCGAAGCCCGAGGCGGGTGTTCCCGAACCTGCGCTGGATGTGGTGCCAAGCGATTTGGCAAAAGATGCAACGGTGGATATGATAGAGCCGCGCGTTCTGACGAATGCGCCGTATTCGTGAGAATTTGCACCGCAGAGAACGCAGAGGACGCAGAGAAGAACAACTGTCATTTCGAGCCGTTCCCTCAATTCTTCGGGACAGGTCTTGCGAGAAATCTCATCCGCTATCGCAGAGAAGAGATTTCTCACTCCGTTCGAAATGACAATTACTTAAATCGCTGCGTCCTCTGCGAACTCGGCGGTAAATAACCGCGATTTGGAATGAAGATGAATTGGGCGTCCACACAACTTTCGTACCGTGTTCTGCGAACACACTCGCAGAACCAAGACGGACCGTTGCCGCGCGCCCCCTCGCCGTCTTGACGCTGTGACGGTGGAGGGGGAATTCCGACAATCGAACGTGTTGGAACGTCACCGCTTGGCGAGTGGATGCCCCTCTATCGAAAAGCATATTGTTTTTCGACGCACCCGCTTGTCATAAGCGGGTGCGATTTTTTAACTTGACGGAGATACGAACATGGCTGACCAATTGGCTTCACGGAGTGAAAATTTTTCGGAATGGTATAACCAAATCGTTCAGCGCGCCGACCTCGCGGATTATGGCGCGGCAAAGGGAACGATGATTATCAAGCCCTACGGCTATGCGCTGTGGGAAAATATTCAGGCGTTCTTGGATAAGCGGTTCAAGGCGCACGGCGCGAAAAATGCGTTCTTTCCCACATTCATTCCTTTGTCGTTCATCCAAAAAGAAAAAGAGCATGTGGAAGGATTTACGCCGAACCTGTGGCTCGTGACGGTGGGCGGCGGCGAACCATTAGAAGAACCCTATGCAGTTCGCCCTACGTCGGAAACGGCGCTAAATAGCGCGGTGGGCAATTGGATTCATTCGTACCGCGATTTGCCTCTGCTGTTGAATTTGTGGAACAGCTGCTTTCGGTATGAATTGCGGACGCGGCTCTTTTTGCGAACGTCGGAATTTTTGTGGCAAGAAGGGCATACCTTTCATGCGACGTGGGAGGAAGCAGACCGTTACGCGCTGGATATTTTGAACGACGCGTATCTCGATTTTTATATCAATGCGGCGGCCATTCCTGTGATTGCGGGTCGCAAAACGGAACGCGAAAAATTCGCGGGCGCGGACATTACGTATACTCTCGAAGCGTTGATGGGCGATGGGCGCGCGCTGCAATCGTGTACGTCGCACAATCTCGGGCACAACTTTGCCAAGTCGTTCGACATTCGCTATCTCGACCGCAACAATGAATTGCAGTATGTC
>Ga0070741_10014672_pt1 | contig 13499 bp, 14 predicted proteins | sample Coa_R1_4_FD_66440 | JGI IMG/M metagenome (GOLD analysis project Ga0070741, IMG submission 66440) | Surface soil microbial communities from Centralia Pennsylvania, which are recovering from an underground coalmine fire - Coalmine... | ecosystem: Environmental > Terrestrial > Soil > Unclassified ... | reverse complement strand
CGTCGACCGCTGCCCGACCGGCGTCATCATCCTCGGCAAGACGGTGACCAAGGCCGTGCCGGGCGATCCGCACCAGCGCGACAACCGGCACGGCTACGCCTACGGAGTACGGTTCTGACGCTTTTCTTCTGGGCCCGATAGGGAGGGAACGGGTGGCAGGCGGCAACGGCAACGGGAACGGCCTGAGGGGGCGGCTCCTCGAGGCGTCCGAGAAGATGAAGGGCTCCCAGGCGTGGAGCTCGATCTTCCGGCCCGGCTCGTTCTTCCGGAAGGGCTATACGGACAGCCCCCGTAACCGGTCCTACGTGGTCATGAACAGCGTGCTCTACCACCTCCACCCGGTGAAGGTGAAGCGACACGCCGTGAAGGTCTCCTACACCCTGTGCCTCGGCGGGCTGTCCTTCTTCCTGTTCATCCTGCTGACCGTCACCGGCATCTTCCTGATGTTCTTCTACCGGCCGACGGACGTGAACGCCTGGGGCGACATCAAGACGCTCGAGACCGCCGTCACGTTCGGGTCACTGGTCCGGAACATGCATCGGTGGGGAGCACACCTCATGGTGCTCTCCGTGTTCCTCCATATGAGCCGGGTCTTCTACCACGGCGCCTACAAACCACCCCGGGAGTTCAACTGGGTGGTCGGCGTCATGCTCCTGCAGTTCACGCTGCTGCTGTCCTTCACCGGCTACCTCCTCCCCTGGGACCAGCTGGCCCTGTGGGCGGTGACGGTGGGGACGAACATGATGGGCTACACACCGGTCTTTGGGACCCAGGTGCGCTTCGTCCTCCTGGGAACCAAGGAGATCGGCACCCAGACGCTGCTCCGGTGGTACACGCTCCACGTGCTCATGCTTCCGTTCGTCGTCGTCATCTTCCTCGCCATCCACTTCTGGCGGGTCAGGAAGGACGGCGGCATCTCAGGGCCGCTGTAGGCGGGGGGAGAACGAGACATGCCGGGCGAAGTTCCCGAACATCTACTGGCGAGAAGCCGGGAGCGCCGGAGGGCGCTCGGGCTTCCGGTGCCGGGCGAGGAAGGCGGGGCGGCCCCGCCGGCCGAGGAGGCGCCGCCCGCCGAGGCCGCTGAGGCTCCGGCGGCCGAGGCGCCCGCGGCCGAGGCGCCCGCCGCCGAGGCGCCGGCCGCAGCCGAGGGTGCGGCGCCGGAGACCCGTCCCACCGGTGACGCCGCCTCCAAGATCCCTGCTCACCTTCTGGCCCGCTCCGCGGCCCGCCGGGCGGCGAAGGGCGAAGGGGGCGCCGCCCCGGCGCCCGCCGCCGGAGGAGCGGCGCCGGCTCGCCCGGCCGCCGCCGGCCGGGCGGCGGCCGCCACCGCCGCCGCCGCGCCGGCCTCCACGGCCACCGGGCCCGGGGGCCACACCCAGCGGCTCCTGACCGTCGTCAAGGCCGGATCGATCCAGCAGACCCGGGCCGAGGCGCAGGACAAGGTCCACACCTGGCCCCACCTGCTGGTGAGCGAGTTCGTCTCCCTGCTGACATTGATGGCGCTGGTGACGATCTTCTCCGCCCTCGTCCGGGCGCCGCTCCTGGAGCAGGCGAACTTCAACCAGACGCCGAACCCGTCGAAGGCTCCGTGGTACTTCCTCGGCCTCCAGGAGCTCCTCACGATCTGGCACCCCATGGTGGCCGGCGTGACGATTCCGGGAATGGGGCTCATCATCTTGATGATGGCCCCCTACATCGACAAGAACCCGGCCACGAAGCCTGACGATCGGAAGTTCGCCATCTGCCTGTTCACGATGTTCCTGATGTTCTGGGCCGTCCTCGTGATCATCGGGTCGTTCTTCCGGGGGCCGGGATTCAACTTCGTCTACCCCTGGAAGGTAGGAACGTTCTTCGACCTCTAGCCGACAAAGAGGACCCTCCGATGCAAGCCATGACCCTCCTCCCGATCGGAGCGATGAAGGCGGGCACCGTCCTGCTCATCGCCATACCGATCATCATCGTGTTGGCGGTGGCGCTGGTCGTCGCCACCACCGTGTCGCGCGGCCGCCAGTCGACCGGATCGCTCACGCGTGAGGCCCGCAAGGCCGACCAGTCGGGGTCGGGCGCGGCCGTGGCCACGACCGCGGAACTCGACGACGAGGCCCGGGCCCGGTTCGGCGCCACCAAGCAGGCCCTGGAACCGGCGGGCGGCAAGCCGGTGGTGTCCGCCGCCGGGGGGCTGATCCGCTTCGGCGAGGCGCCGGCCGATCCCGAGACGGTCGGCGTCAACCGCCGGCAGTTCTTCAACCGCAGCATCGTCGCCGCCCAGAGTCTCGTACTCGGCAGCTTCGGGCTGGCGATCATCGGCTTCCTGTGGCCCAGCCTGAGCGGCGGATTCGGCGGGAAGGTCAACGCCGGCAGCCTCAAGGACATCCTGTCCCAGATCGCCGACAAGAAGCAGCCGTTCTACGTCCCCGAAGCCCGGGCCTACATCAACCCCTACCCGGCCTTCGCACTCCCGGCGGCCAAGAAGGTGTACGCGGCGTCGGTCCTGCCCGAGATGGAGGCCGGGATCGTCGTGCTCTACCAGAAGTGCGTCCACCTCGGGTGCCGGGTGCCGTGGTGCCAGACATCGCAGTGGTTCGAGTGCCCCTGCCACGGTTCGAAGTACAGCCGGGTCGGCGAGAAGAAGGGCGGCCCCGCTCCCCGGGGGCTCGACCGGTTCCCCGCCGAGGTCAGCGGAGACCAGGTGACGATCAACACCGGCATCGTCGTCACGGGCCCGCCGATCGGGACCAACACCACCGGGCAAGAGGCCGAGGGCCCGCACTGCGTCTGACACTCGGGGCTCCGCCCCCGACGACCCCCCAACCCTTGAAAGGCTGCTGAGAGGATCGAGTGAGGCTCCGCAACATCCTGTTCCTGGTCAACGGCATCGCGCTGGTCGCCTTCCTCGTCATGGCGATCGTGGGGGCGCGCCGGCGCAAGCCGTCCACGCCGATGAACCTGACGCCGTACTACGACGACCCGACCATGGAGGGGCCGAAGCTCGAGCGCTTCCTCGGCGCCGCCGTCATCTTCTCCGCCATCCTGGCCGCCACGCTGCCCGTCTACTGGCTGCTGGAGCCGTCGCGGCAGACCAAGATGACCAAGGACTTCCTGGCCGCCTCGATCGAGCGGGGACGGGACCGGTTCGCCGTGGCCGGCACCGTGCCCCCGAGCGCCGTCCTCAACCTGGAGTGCGCCCGCTGCCACGGCGCCAAGGCCGAAGGCGGGGCGGCCACGTTCCTGCTGCCGCCGACGAAGCCCGGTGAACTGGCCAAGACCGTGTCCTGGACGGCGCCGTCGCTCAACGACGTGCTGCTCCGCTTCAGCCCTGACAAGGTGACCCAGATCATCACCTACGGCCGGCCCGGTACCCCGATGCCGCCGTGGGGCCTGGCCGGCGGCGGGCCGCTGCCCGACCAGCCGATCTCGGACCTCGTCAACTACCTGCAGTCGATCCAGATCACCCCGCAGGAAGCCATGAAGCGCAACACCGAGCGGGCCAACCAGATCATGAAGGACAACCCCGGGATCTCCGAGGGCCAGGCGCTGTTCATGGCCAACTGCGCCCGCTGCCACACCAAGGGCTACTCCTACGGCGAACCCGAGATCGAGGGTGGGGGCGGCGCCTTCGGGCCGAACCTGACCAACGGGGTGGAGCTACGCCAGTTCCCGGCGCTGGGCGGGGGCGTGGCGAAGCAGATCGAGTTCGTCACCACCGGGTCGGACTTCATGAAGGCGTACGGGACGCAGGGCATCGGTTCGGGCCGGATGCCGGGCTTCGGCCAGGAGCTCTCGCCCCAGCAGATCGAGCAGATCGTCCTCTACGAGCGCAGCCTCTAACGGAAAGGACGGACATGGGGCTCGGGATTCTGGCGGCGGAGGGGGCGAAGACCCTCGATCTGGTCGGGAAGCTGCGCGGCTACTTCATCGTCGTCTTCGCCATCGGCCTCTTCTGCGGGTCGATCTATTTGCTACTGGCCACGAACCTCGGTGCCCGCATGGGCTTCCTCGTGGCCTTCGCCTCCTTCAGCGGCTTCCTCGCCATGCTGGGTCTGATCTGGTTCACGAACCTGACACCGCTCAACGCCCTCCACGGGGCGGCGCCGAGCTGGGTCATCAAGGAGGTCGTCGACAACCCAGCCCAGGCCAAGACCCCGGCGGTCCGGAACATCGAGACGAAGGGGGTCGCGGTGCCCTCCTCCGCCCAGGGCGACCTCAAGGCCACCGTCGACGGCGCCGTGGTGACCGCCGACAACCCCTTCAAGCTGTACAACAGCACCGCCGATTACGTCGTGGTCGATGCCTTCGAGGTCGGCGGCGGCGCCCTGCCCTTCTTCCGCCACCGCCCCCTCTACGGCGTGATGTCGATCCAACAGGCGAAGTCGGTCGACACACTGCCTGGCGCCGCGCCTCCGGTACCGAGCGCCGACCCGACCAAGCCCGTCCACTACGTCGTGATGGAGCGGAACCTCGGCGCCATGCGCCAGCCGCCGCTCGTCATGTCGGGCGCCTTCTGGATCCTGTTCTTCCTCAGCCTCTATCTGATGCACAACATGGAGCGGGCCCAACAGCGGGCCAAGGCGGCGGAACTCGAACCGGCGCCCGTCCCTGTCTGAGCCGAAGCCGGACAGCCGCAAAGGAGCATTGTGCCCGTACTGGCCCAGCAGCTGATCGACGCCTCGCACGACGGCGACCTGGCTTTCATGGCCTTCGCCTTCATGTGCTTCGTGTTCGTGGGGCTGCTCTTCGCGTTCGACAAAGTGCGCCGCCGGGGCGAGTGACCGGCGTTCGTCGGTTGGTCGTCGGGTCCTCTTGCGGCTTGGCTGAGGTGCGTCGGAGCGTCGTCGTGGATGCCCCCTCCACCGCGACCGGTCGCGCCATCCGGTCGGGATCGGCGGACCCCGGGTCAGGCGCCGGCGGCGGCCAACGCGACGCCGGCCTCGGACGCCGCGGACACGATCGCCGCAATCTCGGCGGGGCCGTGGGACAGGCTCGGGAAGAGCGCTTCGAAGGGGCTGGGGGCGAGGTAGACGCCGCGGGCGAGCATCTCGTGGAAGAAGCGGGCGTAGCGCTTGCCGTCGGCTTGCTGGGCTGAGGCGTAGTCGGTCACCGGGTTCTCGGAGAAGAACAGGCCGACAAGGGGGCCGACCTGGGGGACCTGGACGGGGATCCCGGCATCGGCGAGGGCGCCCCGGAGGCCGGTGCCGAGGGTGGCGGCGGTGGACTCGAGGCGGGCGTAAGCAGCGGCGTCGAGCCGGTCGAGGACGGCGAGGCCGGCGGCGGTGGCCAGCGGGTTCCCGGACAGCGTGCCCGCCTGGTACACCGGCCCGAGGGGAGCGAGGTGGTCCATGACCTCGGCCGGGCCGCCGAACGCGGCCAGCGGCAGGCCGCCACCCAGCACCTTGCCGAAGCAGGACAGGTCGGGGGTGACGCCGTAGCGGCCCTGGGCGCCGTCGTCACCGAGGCGGAACCCGGTGATGACCTCGTCCATGATCAGCAGCGTCCCGGCCGCCGAGCAGCGACGCCGGAGGCCTTCGAGGAAGCCGGCGGCCGGAGGCACGAGGCCCATGTTGGCCGCCACCCCCTCGACGATCACGGCCGCCATTTCGGGGCCGTGGAGGGCGAACGCCTCGTCGAGGGCCGCCTCGTCGTTGTAGGGGACGACGACGGTGCCGGCCACCGCCCCCGCCGGGACGCCGGCCGAGCCGGGCAGCCCGAGCGTGGCCAGCCCGCTCCCGGCCGCGGCGAGCAGGGCGTCGGCGTGGCCGTGGTAGCAGCCGGCGAACTTGAGGACGACGTCACGGCCCGTGAAGCCCCGGGCCAGGCGGACGGCCGTCATGGTGGCCTCGGTCCCCGACGACACGAGGCGGAGCTTCTCCACCGCCGGGACCCGGGCGCAGACCTCCTCGGCCAGCCGGACCTCGGCCTCGGTCGGGATGCCGTAGGACGTACCGGCCCGGGCCGCCCGTGTCACCGCCTCCACGACGCCCGGATCGGCGTGGCCGAGGATCGACGCTCCCCACGACTGCACCAGGTCGATGTAGCGGCGCCCGCCGGTGTCCCATACGTGGGCGCCCTCGGCCCGGGCGACGAAGAAGGGCTCGCCGCCGACGGAGCCGAACGCCCGCACGGGCGAGTTCACCCCGCCCGGGATCCGGGCCAGGGCGCGCTCGAACAGCGTCACGCCTGCTCGGCCAGCCGGCGGGCGTAGTAGGTGAGGACGAAGTCGGCCCCGGCCCGGCGGATGGCGGTGACGTGCTCCCGGGCCACGGCGTCGCCGTCGATCCAGCCCCGCTCGGCCGCCGCCTCCACCATGGCGTACTCGCCGCTCACGTGGTACGCCGCCACCGGCACGTCGACCGCGGCCCGCACGGCGGCGATGACATCGAGGTAGGCCAGCGCCGGCTTGACCATGATGATGTCGGCGCCCTCGGCCACGTCGAGGGCCACCTCGAGACGGGCCTCCCGGCCGTTGGCGGCGTCCATCTGGTAGGCCCGCCGGTCGCCGAACTTCGGGGCGCACTCGGCGGCGTCGCGGAACGGACCGTAGAGCGCCGAGGCGTACTTGGCGGCGTAGGCCAGGATGGCGACGCCGGTGTGGCCCGCGCCGTCGAGGGCGGCCCGGATGGCGCCGACCTGCCCGTCCATCATCCCGCTGGGGGCGATGACGTCGGCCCCGGCCTCGGCCTGGGCCAGCGCGATGGATGCGTAGCGCTCCAGGGTGGCGTCGTTGTCGACGGTCAGGGCTCCATCGGGCCCCTCGGCGGTGAGGATCCCGCAGTGGCCGTGGTCGGTGTACTCGTCGAGGCAGTTGTCGGCCATCAGCACGAGCCGGTCACCGACCTCGTCCCGCAAGTTCCGCAGGGCCACCTGGACGACGCCGTCGGGGTCGTCACCCCCCGAGCCCCGGGCGTCCTTCCGGGCCGGCACGCCGAAGAGGATGACGCCGGGGATGCCGAGGCCGGCCAGGGCCCGCACCTCCTTCCGGAGGCTCTCCTGAGTGTGCTGGACGACGCCCGGCATCGACGGGATCGGCTGGGGCTCGTCGATACCCTCTTTGACGAAGAGGGGCGCGACGAGGTCGTCGACGGACAGCCGGGTCTCGGCCACCAGCCGGCGGACGGCCGCCGTGCGCCGCAGCCGGCGGGGACGCTGCTCGGGGAATCCCACGCCCCCAGACTATCCGGGTCCCTACTGGACGATCAGCTTGCCGGTCATGAACGGATGGACGAGGCAGGTGAAGTCGTAGGTACCGGGCTTGAGCTTCTCGACGCCGGTGATCGGCGCCACGTGTCCGAAGTCGACGCTCACGTTGAAGCGGGGCGGGCCCGGCCCGTCGAAGTGGACGTTGCGCACCTCGGTGATCGTGTGCCGCTTGCCCCCGAAGGGGCCGCCGTAGAGGTCGGGGTTGAAGAAGCGGGGGGTCGTGCCGCGGGCGACGACGATCTTGTCGGGGATGTAGTGGGTGAACCAGGCCGTCACGTTCCCCCCGTCGGCCACCTGGTTGTTGGGCATCGGGTTGTCAGCCATCGGGCCGGCGGCGGTCATCGACGGCGCCGCGCCCGAGTCGTGGAAGAACCCCGACGACTTGTCGCTCGGGGCGACGGTGGCTCCGTCGGCCCGCCCCGGGATGCCCGTGTAGGTGTCGTGCCCCCCGTTGTCGAGGAAGATGCCGAAGCCGGCTCCGTCCCCGAAGCCCATCGAGCCCGTGTCGCGGATGAGCCCCGAGGCACCGGGTTCGTGCTTCGTCGGGGGCGCCGCCTCGTAGGTGTCGTGGCCGGTCTCGTCGACCAGGATCCCCACCCCGCCGAGGAACCCGCTCCCCAGGTTCCAGCGGGAGACCCCGTCGCAGATGCCGCCGGTGTCGAGCGCCCCGCCGGAGCCGAGCGAGTGGTCGGCGGCCCCGGGGTACTTGGGCCGCGGCAGGTAGTACGTGTAGGTGTCGTCCCCGCTCCGGTCGACCAGGATCCCCGTCCCGGCCAGCGTGCCGAAGCCCTCGGCGAGGCGGATGGCCGTGTAGTGGTCATGGCCGCCCTCGTCGAGCAGGACGCCGGTCCCGCCGAAGTGGCCGGCGCCGAGCGACACCGATTTGCCCATGTAGGTGTCGTCCCCACCACCGTCGACGAGGACGCCGACGCCCCAGGCTCCGGCCCCCCCGGTCACGACCCGCCGCACCAGCAGGTCGTTGGTGCACAGCGCATCGACGCCCGTCTCGGGCGCCTCCATCTGCCCGTAGGTGTCGTTGCCGGCCACGTCGACGAGGAGCGACTCGGCGATCACACACCGGGCCGCCGCCAGGTCGTAGGCGGGGTTGGAGCAACCCTTGGCCAACCCTCTCGGCTCGGCGCGGACGTCGATGAGGTTGCCGCCGGCGTTGTCGAGGTAGGTGTCGTTGCCGCCGGCGTCGACGTTCAGGACGAAGTCCGGACCCACCACGTCGTCGCTGCCGATCGGGTCGACGCGCAGGACGGGCCATTCCTCGAGGTGTGATCCGTAGGCCGGGGCGGCCTTCAGGAAGTGCTCCAGCTCCAGGCCGCCCGCCTCGACCTTGGCCGCGCATGCCCGCAGGGCCGGGGCCTCGGGGATCGGCCCCGGGTCGCGGTTCCGGGCCCACATCTCGGCGGGCGGTGCCGGAAGGTGGGCGGTCAGCCGGTCGGTGATCGTCTGGCAGGCCCGGAGCTGGCCGAGCAGCAGGGCCAACCGGCCGGTCAGTCCGGGGGGAAGGTGGGCGGCCCGGATCGCTTCCGCCGGATGGAGATCGAATCCGAGGCGGGCGCCGTAGGCGGTCACCTCCTTCACCAGGGCGGCCGTCGGATCGGCCGGGAGCGGCCCGGGAAGGGCCGCCTGCGGCTGGGCCAGTGCGGCGATGCCGGCGTCGGCCGGCGCCGCGGGTGGGGTCGTGGCCGGGCTGGCGGCGGCACCGGTCACGGTGACCAGGCCCGATAGCAGCCCCACGACGGACAGGACGGCGGTGCGACGACGGAAAGCCATGATTCGCCCCCTCGATGGCCGAGACGCCTTCCCCGGCGCGTCCCGCGTACCCAACGGTAATACGGCCTGGTGACGCCCGTCAGGTCATCGTCGCATCAACCGTCGAGGAGCCGCCGACCGCCCTGTTCGTCGAGGAGGATCCGGGCCGCCTCGGCGCCGGCCGCCTCGGGATCGGCGGCCTCATGTCGGGCCCGCAGGACGGTCTTCCCGTCGAGCGTGGCCAGCAGGACGTCGATGGCGACGTCGCCGCTGCCGGTTCCGGCCGCCCGGGCCAGGGCGCCGCAGGGCAGGTCGCAGCCCCCGCCGAGGCGACGGAGGAAGGCCCGCTCGGCCTCGACCGCCCGCCGGGCGGCGGGCTCGTCGATCGCCTGCAGGCGACCCGCAGTCTCGTCGTCGTCGGCCCGGCACTCCACGGCCAGGGCGCCCTGCGCCACTTGGGGCAGCATGACCGACGGGTCGAGGACCTCCGCCGCCTGCTCGGCCAGGCCCAGCCGCTCCAGCGCCGCGGCGGCCACGACCACGGCGTCGAAGTCGGCCGCCTTGGACACCCGGGTCTCGATGTTCCCCCGTAACGACGCGAAGCGCAGGTCGGGCCGGAGGGCGGCCAGCTGCGCCTGGCGGCGGACGGACCCCGTGGCGATCCGGCCACCGGCGGGGATGTCGTCGAGCCGGGCCCCGACGAGGGCGTCGCGGGGATCGGCCCGCTCGGGGATCGCCGCCAGCCGCAGGCCGGCGGCGGTCTCGGAGGGAAGGTCCTTGGCCGAGTGGACGGCCAGATCGGCCCGTCCGTCGAGCACCGCCTGCTGGACCTCCTTCACGAACACACCCGTCCCCCCGATGGTCCAGATCGGCACGTCGGCCCGCTGGTCGCCGGTGGTCGACACGATGACGAGCTCGGCCTCGCCGCCGAGGAGCCCGGCGACGCGCTCGGCCTGCCAGAGAGCCAGCCGGCTGCCGCGGGTGGCGATGCGCAGGCCGGCCATCGGCCCGGTTCGGGTCCCTACTCCGGGTCGAGGCCGAAGAGGGCGCTGAGGGCGTCGGCGTAGAGCTCGCCCCGACCGCTGCCCGCCGCTTCCTTCACCCGCACGGTGGGCTCGTGGAGGAGCTTCGCCACGATGCCCCGGGTCAGCGCCTCGATGGTCTCGGCCGTCTTCGGGTCGACGGCGTCGAGCTTGGACCGGAAGCGTTCGAGCTCGGCGAGACGGATGTCCTCCCCCCGGGACCGCAGCGCCGACACCAGCGGGGCGACCTCCCGGGCGGTGCGGCCGGCCCGAAGCCGCTCGAGCTCGGCCGAGATGATCCGCCGCACCCGGGCCACCTCGCGGCGGCGCCGGTCCATCGAGCTCTCGGCGAAGGCCTTGAGGTCGTCCATGTCGAGGAGGGTGACGCCGGGGACGTCGGCCACGCCGGGGTCGACGTCGCGGGGGACGGCGATGTCCACGATCAGCAGCGGACGCCCGAAGCGCCGCTGCATGGCCACCTCCATCTCCTCCTCGGAGATCACGACATCGGTCGACCCGGTCGAGGTGAGCACGAGGTCGGCGGTCACCAGCGCCCGGGGCAACTGCTCGATCGGAACCGCCCGCCCTCCGACCCGGGTGGCCAGCTCGGTGGACCGCTCCGTGCCGCGACCGGCCACGACGACCTCGGTGACACCCGACCCGGCCAGCGAGCGGGCCATGCCCTCGCCCATCTCCCCCGCCCCGAGGACCAGGACACGCCGATCCACCAGGGAGCCGAGCCGCTCGGCGGCCAGCGCCACCGCGGCCGACGACAGCGACACCGCCCCCCGGCCGATGCCGGTCTCGGCCCGGGATCGCTTCCCCACCTCGATGGCGTGGCGGAAGATCCGGGCCAGACCCTGCTGGGCGGTGCCCTCCTCCTCGGCGGCCCGCAGGGCGTCGCGGACCTGGCCGAGGATCTGGCCCTCGCCGAGGATGACGGAGTCGACGCCGGCGGCGACGCCGAACAGGTGGGCGATGGCCGCCTCGTCGTAATAGCTGTAGATGTGCTCGGCGAGGTCGGCGGCTCCCATCCCGGCCTGCTCGGCCAGGAACTCGCTGGCGTCGGCCACCCCGGGGTGGAACTTGGTGCACAGGGCGTAGACCTCGGTGCGGTTGCACGTCGACAGCAGGGCGACCTCGGCCAGGTACTCCCGGCCGGCCAGGTCGCGCAGGGCCTTGGGTACGAGCGCCGGCGGCACGGTCACCCGCTCCAGCACCGGCAGCGGCACCGTGCGGTGGTTCAACCCGACGACGACGAAAGACACGTCCTTAGGCCCTCTCTGGCTTCGTCCAAACGCCCGGCGAGGATGCTCCCGAGGATGCCGGAATCGAGCGCCGACTGCCAATCGGCCCCCGGCCCGGCCGCCGCTCTGGCTTCCTCGGCCAGGTCGACCAGTACGCCATACTCCTGGCCGATAACCGTAGCCAATCGGCGACGGACCCACGCCGCCACCGCCGGGGCCCGGCCCGACGTCCCCACCGCCACCTCGAGGTCGCCACGGCGGAGCACCGACATCGGCCGGGCCGTCGAGGCGGCGGCGTCACCGGCGGCGCTCACGAAACAGCACTCCCGCTCGGCCGCCACCACCACCGCCCGGTTGACCGCGGCGTCGTCGGTGGCGGCGACACACAGCCACGCACCGTGGACGTCGCCGCCCTCGAACGGGCGGAGGGCCACCGTGAGCCGCCCGGCCTCGGCCCAGGCGGCGATCTCCGCCGAGACCGTCGGGGCGACGACGTCGATGCCGGCGCCGGTCTCGAGCAGCTCCTCGACGCGGCGGGTGGCGACCCGCCCGGCCCCGACCACCAGCACCCGCCGGCCGGTCAGCGTGAGGCTCACGGGGTAGCCGCTCACCCCGTCAGGCCCCCGAAGCGCACGGTCTGTCCGCCCTCCGCCTCGTCCCGCCGCTGCTGGTAGAAGGACAGGATCTGGAGCTCGATCGACAGGTCGACCTTCCGCAGCGAGACCCCCGGCGGCACGGCGATCACGATCGGGGCGAAGTTCAGCACCGAGGTGACGCCGGCGCTGACGAGCAGCTCCGCCACCTCCTGGGCGGCCGAGGCCGGCGTGGCGATGATGCCGATGGCGACGGCCCGCTCGGCCACGATCCGGGGCAGGTCGCGCAGCGGTTCGACGACGAGGCCACCGACGTCCTTGCCGCACTTCGCCGGATCGGCGTCGACGAGGGCCACGATGCGGAAGCCGCGGGCGGAGAACCCCCGGTAGTTGGCCAGGGCGGCGCCGAGGTTTCCGATGCCGACGATGACCACCGGCCAGTCCTGGGTGAGGCCGAGCTCCCGGGAGATCTGGAACAGGAGGTACTCGACGTCGTAGCCCACGCCCCGGGTGCCGTAGGACCCGAGGTAGGAGAAGTCCTTCCGGACCTTGGCGGCGTTGACGCCGGCCAGCTCGGCCAGCCGCTCGGAGGACACGGTCGGGATCCGCTGCTCGGCCATCTCCACCAGTGCCCGGTAGTAGAGCGGGAGCCGGGCGACCGTCGCCTCCGGGATCCGCCGCGGTCGGTCAGGCAAATATCACGCCCCTCGAGCCTCCGGGAAGACTGCTTCGCGCCCAGCGTACCGACCTTGTGATGAAATTCTCAAACTCCCCGGAGGGGGGATCAGGCGCTCACGACGACGGTCCCGTGCATCTGGCGGTGGATCTCGCAGTGGTAGGCGAATGTCCCCGGTTTGTCGAAGGTGTGGGGCCACGAGCCCGAGGACTTCCGGCCGGACGTGAACGAGTTGTCGTCGGCGGTGACCGTGTGCTCGAGGCCGTTGTCGTCCCAGTTCCAGATGAGCTGCTCGCCGACCTTGACGTGCACTTCCTTGGGGTTGAAGGCGATGCCCTTGATCGTCACCGGCCCGTTGCCCACGGCCGGGAGGGTCGTCTGGCTGACGGCCGGCTGGCCGCCGGACTCGTGGTTGCATCCGGAGGCGCCGAGCAGGGTGGCGGCGAGGACGAGCGCGGCGGGCAGAGCGAGGAGGCGCACGACCGCGAAGTCTAGGTGGCCGATCGTTACGCTGAAGAGCGCCATGGTCGCAGGCCTCGCATTTCTCGCCACCGCCGTCGCCACACTGTTCGCCGAGGCGACGTTCAAACGGTGGCGTCACGGGCGTCGGCCCCACGAGGCCGCCTGGACGGTGTCGCTGGCCCTCTTCGCCCTGGCCTCGGCGGCGCTGGCCACCGGTGCCTCGACGGGCTGGGACCGCGGCGTCTTTCGCGTCTTCTACCTCCTCGGGGCGGTCCTCAACGTCCCCTGGCTGGCCCTCGGCACGGTCTACCTGCTCCTCGGGGAGCGGGCGGGACGCCGGGTGCGGGCGATGCTCGTCTTCCTCTCCGGCCTGGCGGTCGGCGTCCTGTTGACCGCACCGATGCAGGGCACCGTGGCCGGCTCGACGACCATCCCGGTCGGCAAGGAGGTCTTCGGCGTCTTCCCCCGGGTGCTGGCCGGTGTCGGCAGCGGCCTCGGCGCCCTCGTCGTCTTCGGCGGGGCGGCGTGGTCGGCGGTGCGG
>Ga0070741_10014671_pt1 | contig 13499 bp, 10 predicted proteins | sample Coa_R1_4_FD_66440 | JGI IMG/M metagenome (GOLD analysis project Ga0070741, IMG submission 66440) | Surface soil microbial communities from Centralia Pennsylvania, which are recovering from an underground coalmine fire - Coalmine... | ecosystem: Environmental > Terrestrial > Soil > Unclassified ... | reverse complement strand
GCAGGTGCATTTAAAGGCGTTTACGATGGTCGAGGCCGGCTATCTGGCGCGGCGGTCGCGTCTTTCGATCGAGGAAACCTTGCGGCGGCTCAAGCAAGCCGGCGTAGATTCGATGCCCGGCGGGGGCGCCGAAATTTTTGTAGAGCGCGTGCGGCGGATTATCTGCGATCACAAAATCAGCGGCGAGGAGTGGCTGGAGACGGCGCGAACGGCGCATCGCATCGGCTTGCATTCGAACGCCACAATGCTTTACGGGCATATCGAAACAGACGAGGACCGGGTCGATCACCTGCTCAAGTTGCGGGCTTTGCAGGATGAGACCCGGGGATTTGTAACGTTTATTCCGCTGGCGTTCCATCCGGCCAACACGCCGCTGCAACACATCTCGCCAACCACTGGTTTCGCCGACATCAAGAATGTCGCTATCGCCCGGCTGCTGCTCGACAATTTCCCGCACATCAAAGCCTACTGGATCATGATGACTCCGAAGATCGCGCAGGTCGCGCAGCGCTTCGGCGCGGATGACATCGACGGCACGGTTGTCGAAGAGAAGATTTACCACGATGCCGGAGCGACCACGGCGCAGTCCCTGCGGCGCAGCGAACTGTTGCACCTGATTCGCCGCGCGGGCCGGGATCCCGTTGAGCGCGACACTTTGTACCGGCCGGTGAGCAGGAACGAAGCTACTTTCACTGTGCTGGTCTGACGTGGAGAGATTGCAGTCGCCTTCCTGCGTTTCTGCTCTTGCCGCCCTTGTCCAGCGAAAAAACAGGCAGCGGAAAAATTTAGCCGCCCTTGCGAGCAGAAATTACGCACAGGACGCCGCCTAACCTGTTCAAAAACTGCCTCCAGGACCGATGGAAACGGGATTGCACCGGTCTGGTGCGATACAGCACACGGATCTAGCCAGCAGTTCTGAGGAGGCGCCATGCAACCATCCCGCAACCCTGGTTTGCCGCCGCTGATTTTTGCCGAGAACCCGAGCCGCAGAAAAAAATTTATTCGCGGAGCTGCTTGGGCGTCGATTGCCGCTTTGCTGGGCGTCGGCGCCTACAGATATAGCTTCCCGGAGATTCGAAAACAGGCTGACCTTCTCGCGCGTCTTCCCGGATTGCAGCAATCTGCCGCCGCGGCGCAGCAAAGAATCCGCGCAGCCGAGGATCGGCTGGCAGCCTTGTCGGCCGATCAAGACGGCGTCGCCGCCCGCGTGACCAGGCTCGAGAGCAGAGTTACTGCAAACCTGCAAACGGCGCGCAAACAAACCCAGGAGATCGTCGCCCAGGCCCAGCAGCACATAGAGGCTGAGCATGCAGGACGCATGGACGCGTTGCAGGCGCGCCTGGGCGTTGTAGAAGCGAGCCAGGGGGAGGAGCAGACGCGTCTTGTGCAATTGCAAAACGAAGTCTCCGCGGCCCGAGAGCAGATCGCGCGGCAGTCGCAGCAGATCGCTTTCCTGCAACAGGAAACCGGCCGGCAACTAGACGGAGTGAGCCGGCAGGTCGCGCGTCTGGACCGCGATGCGGACCGAGAGCGAAGAAACTTGGGCTCCCTGTCAGCCAAGGTGGAGAGAAAACGCATTGATTTTGAGATCGCCAAAAATCACAGCCGGGAGGTTGCGCCCGGGGTGACGATCGAGGTTACCCGGATTGATGTGGGCTATCGAAAGTTCGATGGCTGGATCTGGCTGCTGCCCGACCGCCGCACCGTCTGGGTCCGGCAACAGAGCGCCCAGCGGCCAGTGATCTTCTACACAAAGGACGACAACAGGCCTCGCGAGCTCGTGATCACGCATGTCACCAAGAATTCCGTGGCCGGCTATCTCCTGGCGCCGGCGCCCGGCTACGACGGAAGCAGCCCAGACGCCATCGCCGCACTCCAATAGGAATGTACCGCGCCAGGCAGTCCGCTGTGCAGGGCAAGCCGATTCGCCCATTCTCCCCTATTGCACTTTGCATCGCGGCTGCCGCCGCAAAAAGATCCAAACGGATGGTTCCCCTGTTCTTCGCCAGGTGGCCTTGCCGGCGGGATTCTTCCCTCCGGGATATTTTCCTGCACAGCCGGCCAGAGCCAACAAACCAATCGATTTCGACCTCTCTAAAGCTTTTCTCCTGTTCTGACGATTGGGCGGGTGAAGGAGAAAGAATATGCGCAATCTCGGTTTCGTGCTTGCCGTATTCGTGTGCCTTTGGCCGCCCGCAGGCCACGCTGACCAACAGACGGGAAGCTTTGCCGGACCGCACGGAGTTTTCTCAGTCACCGGGGGAACATTCAAGCCCTCCGAAAGTTTCGAGCCCGCATCCGGCAGCTTCAGCGTTCCGGCCGGGACGTTCCAACCCTCAAAGGAATTCCACCCAGCGCCGGGGAGCTTCTCTGTGCCGCCGGGAGACTTCAAGCCGGCTGCGGGCGAATTCAAGCCCACGGCCAGCTTCCGGGTTGAACCCGGGACGTTCTCGAGCAGCGGCTTCTTAAGCAAGAAATGATATACTCGCCGTCTGCATCAACCGACGGCGTTGAAACTGGATTCCCCCAATCTCTCCGCGGGCAGCGGCGCCGATTCCCAGCGTTCCTTTCCCGAAACGTGCCTCTTCTGCCGCATTATTCTCGGGAAGGCGGAAGCGTACCGGGTGTTTGAAGATTCGGTTTGCCTGGCGTTTCTCGACCACAGGCCGTTATTCCCGGGACATTCTCTTTTGCTGCCCAAGCAACACTACGAGACTCTGGCGGATTTGCCCGGCAATCTGCTCGGGCCTCTATTTTCCGGCGCCCAGTTGCTCAGCCGGGCAATGGAGCTGGGTTTGGAGGCCGAAGGCTCCTTTGTCGCCATCAATAACCGCGTAAGCCAGAGTGTGCCCCATCTGCATATCCATATTGTTCCCAGGCGGAGGAAGGACGGATTGAAAGGATTCTTCTGGCCCAGACAGGCTTACAAAGACCGTGAGGAGCGCCTGCACGTCCAGCAGGCGATTCAGGCGGCCGTAGCGCGATTGCGCGCGTAGACTTGAAGCCCGGAGCGGCGAAACTTCAACCGATGTTTGCGGCCGGATCTTGGCGGGCTTTCCCGCCCAGCAAAGGGCGATAAAAAAGGCAGCCCGCCGAGCAGGCTGCCTGAAACTTGCAGTTGAGATGGCCGTAAAATCCAGTTACTTCTTCTTTGGCTTCTTGGCGGCTTTCTTTGCCGGTTTCTTCGCCATGTATCACCTCGTGGTTGAAATTGAACTGCTGAGGCCCAGTAACTTCCCTGGACGGATTGTAAGGAGCGGTTGGAGAAATCCCGCTAGCGCCGCCCACTACAATCCGTCCAGTGAATGTTTTAGCACGAAAGCGGCCAAAGTCAAAACAAATTTTTAGGAATCTGTTTCTGAGGAAAGGCTTGGCCGGCCGCAGCCCGGCCGGCGCGCTCGCGCTGTAAACGCGCGGAGATTTCCGCGCCGGCGAGCAAGATCAGCGAAGCGGCCACGCCCCACACGATCACGGTGACAGAAATGAAGAACGGCCCATAGACGCGCCGGAAGTCGAGGAGCGGCCAGACCAGAATGTAGAGATACTTGGCCGCTTCCATGACCACGCCGATCACAATCGCCGCCGTCAGGGCGCTGCGCCACGGAATCAAGCCGTTGGGAAGCAGCCAATATACGAGGAAGAGAATCGCAACCGAGACGGGCAGCGCGGCCGCTTTAAACGCCGCGAGGCTCGCCCAGCGGGCCAAGGCGGGCAGCGGCCCGGCCAGAGCATCCAGCAACTCCCGGTTCATCGTCGTAAAGAGAATGGAGATGAACGCCAGGGCGCCGCAAACGAGAATCAATCCAAAGCTTACCCACTGATTGCGCCAAAAGCTGCGGTTCGAGCCGATTCCCCATACCCGATTCAGCGCCACCTCGAGGGGCTCAAAGACGCCGTTGCTTGTGGCCAGAAGCAGGATCGCGGAAAACACAGCGATGCGCCCATGCGCGGATACCGCCGCTCGCAGATTGCGGCGGACAAAGTCCAAAACGCCCGGATCGGACGGCAGAAAATCCTGAAGCGCGAGATAGATAACATCGGCCGCTCGGGGCCAGTGCAGCAGATTCTGGCAAATGGAGAGCATCAGGACGAGAAACGGGAAGAACGACAGCAGAAGGTTGGCCGAGATGGCAAAGGCGTAAGCGTGAATTTCCGTTTGCAGGAGAAACTTTCCAGTGGGGGCCAGAAAGGCGGCGAGGCGTCGCAACACGTACAGTGTAGCGCATCCGCGCGCAGTTCCTAACCGCCGTTTCCGCCGCGCTCCACGGCCGCCGCAGCGGATCTTCTCAAAGAAGGAAGCGGGGACAAGCAAGCGTGGCCAGCGGGACGTTCCCGTTTCGCCAACGAATGCGCCTTTGGCGGAGTACGGGGACGGCACCCGGCGGCTCCCGAGCCCCCGGCCGCCCTGTGATAACTTAGAAATATGTTTGCCAGCCGAGCTTCGGGACTGCGCTACTTGTTTTTGGCGGGGCTGCTGGTCCTGCCGGCGCGCCCGCAAAATCTGAAGGAGTTCGAGAAGTCCGTTACAGAATTCACTCTGCCCAACGGTTTGCACTTTATCGCCGTCGAACGCCACGAGGCTCCTGTCGTCTCTTTTTACACCTATGCCAATGTGGGATCAGTGGATGATCCGAGAGGCGCAACGGGCCTTGCCCATATGTTCGAGCATATGGCTTTCAAGGGCACGGAGCGGATCGGGTCCAAAAACTGGCCCGCCGAAAAAAAGGCTCTCAATGCTGTGGATCAGGCATTTTCCGATTTGATGGCCGAGAAAAACAAAGGGAGGCTGGCGGACAGGGCCAAAGTAGAACAGCTGGAGAAGGCTTTTCAAGCGGCGGTGGAAAAAGCGGGCGAACTGGCGGAATCCAATGATTACAGCCGCATCATCGAGGAGAACGGCGGCGTGGGCATGAACGCCGCCACGGGGCCGGATTCCACCGTCTACTTTTACAGCCTGCCCTCGAACCGCGCGGAGCTTTGGTTCTACATGGAATCGGAGCGCTTCCTGCATCCGGTGTTTCGAGAGTTTTACAAAGAGCGCGACGTGGTACGGGAGGAGCGGCGCATGCGCACCGACTCGAATCCCGTCGGCAAACTGGTCGAGACCTTCCTGGGCCAAGCCTTCATTGCCCACCCCTACCGCCAGCCGCCGGTCGGCTGGCCCAGCGACCTGGAGTATCTTAATGTCTCCGAGGCGAAACAATTTTTCGACACCTATTACGTGCCAAACAATTTGACAATCGCCATCGTCGGCGACATCGATCCCCAACAGATTCGCAGGCTGGCTGTTTCCTATTTCGGCCGCCTGGAACGGCGGCCTCTGCCTCCGGCGATACACACTGTCGAGCCGCCGCAAGAAGGCACGCGCCGGGTAGAGGTCGAATCGCCCGCGCAGCCGGTGGTGATTCTCGGCTATAAGAAACCTTCCGAGTACGATCCGGACCGCGCCGTTTTCGACGTGATTTCGAGTGTGCTCAGCGGTGGACGCACCGGCTGGCTCTACAAGGAACTGGTCCGCGATCAGCAGATTTCGCTCGACGCCGGCGGCTTTCCCCACTTTCCCGGAGACAAATATCCCGGGCTGTTTGTGTTCTACTCTTTTCCGACCAGCGGACACACGGTCGAGGAAAATGAGAAAGCTATGTACGGCCTGATTGAAAAGATAAAAACCGAGAGGGTCGATACGGACACGCTGAACATGGTCAAGACCAAAAATCGGGCCGAGCTGATCCGAAAGCTCGAAAGCAACGCCGATCTGGCCGGAGAACTGGCGTCGTATTACGCCAATTTCGGCGACTGGCGGCAGCTCTTTTATTCCCTCGACGAAATCAACAGAGTCACGGCCGAGGACGTACAGCGCGTGGCTAAAAAGTACTTTCGGCCGGAAAGTCTGACCGTAGCCTACCTGGTCGCCCCGCCGCAAAACCCTGCTCGGCACGATGGTGAACAAAGCGGGCCCCAACACCAGCAAGGAGCGCCCCAGCAATGATGCGAATCCCGATTGCCTTCCTCGTCTGGGCGGCCTTGGGAACCCTATGCGCCTCCCCGCAATCCGCCGTCAGAAGGGCGCCCGCGCCGAAAGCTTCCGCAAAAACCGCTCGCTCCGCGCCGCCGCCCGCCTCCAGCGTGAAGGAGATTGAGAGCAGATTCCCCCCGTTGAAGGAAATCGAAATCCCCAATCCGGAAGTCTTCACCCTTCCCAACGGCATGCGGATCTATTTGCTCGAAGACCACATGCTGCCCATCATCACCGGTTACGCCTTGATCCGCACGGGCAACCTGTTCGACCCGCCGGAGAAAATCGGCCTGGCGGAAGCAACTGGCGCGGTAATGCGCACGGGCGGGACGGTTTCCAAATCCGGCGACGAACTGGATCAGGAACTGGAAAGTATGGCGGCGTCGGTCGAAACCGGCATCGGCGAAACCAGCGGCGAGGCTCATTTTTTCTCGCTGAAAGAAAATTTCGACAAAGTGCTGGCCATCTACGCCGACGTTCTCATGCATCCTGCCTTCCGGCAGGAAAGGCTCGACCTGTTCAAGAATCAGACGCGCAGCGCGATCGCCCGGCGTAATGACGATCCGGCCCAGGTCGCCCGCCGGGAGTTCGCCGATTTGGTTTACGGAAAGGACAATCCCTACGGATGGGAACAGGAATATGAGCACGTGGATCGGATCCAGCGCGCCGATCTGGAGCACTTCTACCGCCGGTACTTTTTCCCCGCCAACGTGATGCTCGCCGTCTATGGCGACTTTTCCACACCCGAGATGAAGCGTAAGCTGGAGGCGGCGTTCAAGGACTGGAACAATATGCAGCCGCCGGCCCCCCCGTTCCCGCCGGTGAAAGCGAGCCATAAAGGGGGCACATACCTGGCGGTAAAAGAGGACGTCAACCAGACGAATCTCCGCATGGGGCACCTCGCGGGCGAACTGCGAGACCCGGATTACCCAGCGCTGGAAGTCATGGCGGACATTCTGGGCGGCGGGGGATTCCACAGCCGCCTGATGGAAGAGGTCCGGACAAAGCTGGGCTACGCCTATGAAGTGGGCGCCCGGTGGGGCGCCGCTTACGACCATCCCGGCCTGTTCGTGGTGGCGGCCGGCACAAAATCGGATTCCACGGTCAAGGCGGCGAAGGCGATGATCGCGCAGATCGAACGGATGCGCGAGAGCGAAGTCACGGAAGCGGAGCTTAAGACCGCGAAGGACAGCGTACTCAACAGCTTCGTTTTCAACTTCGATACCCGCGCCAAAACGTTGAACCGCCTGCTGACCTACGAATACTTCGGCTATCCCAAAGACTTCATTTTCCAATACAAGAAAAAGCTGGAAGCCGTCACCAGGCAGGATGTCTTGAATGTCGCGAAGAAGCATCTGCACCCTGAGGAGTTGACCATCGTAGCCGTCGGAAAGCCGTCAGACTTCGACCAGCCGCTCTCCGCCCTGGGACGGCCCGTGACCACATTGGACCTCACGATTCCCCAGCCGAAGCAGGAGCAGGTCAAAGCCGACGCACAATCTCTGGCGCGGGGCAAGGCGCTGCTCGAAAAGGCGCAAAAAGCCATGGGCGGAGCTGATAAGCTTGCCGCGCTGCGGGACGTCGTGCTCTCGGTGAGCGCTCAATTGAGCGGCCCTATGGGCAGCATGGCCGTCCAGCAAAACAAGGAGATCGTTTTCCCTGCCCAGCTTCGCCAGGAAAACACGCTGCCGTTCGGGCAGCTTGTGGTCTACTCGGATGGAAAGACCGGTTGGATGAAAACTCCGCAAGGACAAATGCCTCTCGCCGGCCCCCAACTGGAGCAAGTGCGAGGGGAGTTGTTTCGCCAAACCGAAACATTGCTTCTCAGCGACCGCGAGCCCGACCGGACCGTGGTTTTTGTTAAAAAAGACGTGGTAAACGGACGCGAGGCCGATGTGATTGAGATCCGATCCAAGCAAGGGCAGCAAGTCGAGCTTTACCTGGACGCCTCCGGCCAACTGTTGAAGAAGCAATATCCAGGTCAGGCGATCGCCGGCTCAGCGCCGCAGGTGGAAGAGCTGCTCGAAGACTTCCGCGAGGTGAGCGGCATTCGTGTTCCGTTTAAGGTCACGGTGTTTCAAGGCGGCAAGAAGTTCTCGGAAATGCAAGTGACCGGCTGCCGATATAATACCGGTTTGAAGCCGGAAGATTTGGCAAAGCCGTGAGCAAGCCGCTGATCGGCCTTCCCGCCCGTTGGGAAGAGAGGGAAAAAGGGGATTGGCAAAAGAGCCGCTGGTATCTCCAGCCCACGTATTTTGAGGCTGTGGCCGATGCTGGAGGACTGCCAGTGATGATCCCCCTGATTCCCGATCTGGCGCGTGAAATCTTCGCGCGGCTGGATGGCGTGATTCTTACCGGCTCCGATAGCGACGTAGACCCAGCCCGGTACGGCCGAGATCGGCGGCCGGAGGTGAGATTCGTGCTTCCGGCGCGGGATCAAACGGATTTCGCATTGCTCGAAGAGGCCGACCGCTCGAGTCGACCTGTGCTCGGGATCTGTTACGGCATGCAGGCGATGAATGTGTATTACGGCGGCACCTTGGTCCAGCATATCCCCTCCGCCATTCATACGGAAATCGATCACAGCGAGCACAGCACACGGCACCCGATCGTCGTGGAACCGGATTCCGTGCTGGCCGGTTTGGCAGGCGCGGGATCGCATACAGTCAACAGCACGCACCATCAGGCCGTTGAACAGGTAGCTGCCAAGTTTCACGTCGCCGCGCGTGCGCCAGATGATGTGATTGAGGCGATCGAATGCAGGAACGGCCAGCGGTTCTTGATGGGGGTGCAATGGCACCCGGAGCGTATTTTCTCTGAGAGCGCCGTGAGCCGGAATTTGCTCCGGCGTTTTATCGAGGCATGCCGATGAGGAAATGGGCGTGTTTAGCAAGCCTGATATTGGCGGCGGCCTCTGTTTCAGGCGAGACCTCGCAGGAAAAAGGCCGGCAACTGGTCCGGCAATGTTTGGACGCGGTGGGAGGCCAGAAGTTTCTCGATATGCGCGACAAGGTCGCGCATGGGCGCGCCTATCAGTTCTATGAATCCCGGCTAAGCGGGCTGGCTGTCGTCACAATCTATACCAAGTACGACCGCAAGCCGTCTTCGCCCGAGCCAGGATGGATCGGCGTGCGCGAGCGGCGCGATTACGGCAAGAACGCGGACTATAGCTTCCTATTCGCGGACGGCAAAATATGGGACATCACCTATCGCGGCGCCCGCCCCTTTCCGGAAACGCAGGTTCGCGAATACCAGGAGCGGCTGCGGCGGGATATTTTCTACATCCTCAAATACCGGGTGGACGAGCCGGGCATGATCTTTGAATGGGGCGGCGCAGACCTGGTAGAGAATCAGGAAACAGAGAAGCTTCTTGTCACCGATGCCGGCAATGTTTCGTTAACCGTCTATCTGAACAAATTTACTCATCTTCCCATGCGGGAAGAGTATCTCCGCCGCGATCCCAGGACGCGCGAGGTGTCGCGGGAAGTCAGCAACTATTCCCGGTACCGGAATATTTCCGGCGTCCAGATCGCTTGCAACACGCAGGTCTGGCGGGATGACGAAAAACTGGCGGAGTCCTTTATCGAGGACCTGGAGATCAATAAGAACCTCGACGAGTCGCTTTTCACCTTGAAGAAGGGCTTAAAAATTCTGCCTCCGGATAAATAAGCCTCCGCCCTCGAAACCAATCGAGCGCACCGGGGAATCTGCTGCTTGCCTTTCGCCTGCGGCGATACGAGGCGGCAGATCCTCTGTCTCCGATGCGGCTGGAGACGGACGCTGCCGGGCGCGGCGTCAGTGGAAACGTTCCAACGCTTTCCCCTTCCAGATGGCGTTGGACTCCGGACGGAGCAGATATTTCATAAACGCCAGACCGTCGTCGCGGTGCATCGCCCGGGCCGAAATCGCTACGGCCATATCGATCCAGGCTCCAAGCTCGCGCGGGAGCGGCCCCACGAGCTCGATTTGCTTGTAAGGAAGGATCTCACAGATCGCCTGAATCGCCATGTCGCCTTCTCCGCGCGCCAGCGCCTGCCCGCCTTCCCCCCGGGTGCTAACCGGGCTGTTGACGCCGGCGAATTCCGGCCGCTTTATCACCTTTTCCTCGATTACTCTCGCCACCATGCTGCCGCCGGCCGGATTCGAACGCATTACGGCCTTCGCGCTGCGCAGCGCGGCAGCCAATTTTTCGACGGTCGAGATGTCGGGATGAGGGGCGCCCGCGCGCACAGCGAGGCCCATTTCTGAGCGGCCCAGCGGAGTGAATGTGCCCGGCACGACGCCGCCGTCCAACGACAGCGTGCTCATCAGTTCGAACGGCAGCATGATCACGTCCCCCGGCGGATTCGCGGTCTTGACGGCATTGACGATGCTGCCCATGCCGACGAGGCTCACGGCGACCTTCTTACCTGTCTCTTGGGTGTAAGCCGCGGCGAGATCCAGCAAGCCGGCGTTATAAACCACGCCCGGAGCCACTACCCGAACGTCGGCGGCGGCGTACCGGGCGGCCGCCTCCCGCGCTTCCGGCGACTGGACAGCTTGTCCCTGGCCGCGCGCGGGCGCTTGAGCGGCAAGTTTCTGTACGGGGATGATCGCCGGTATCAGCAGCGTAATAGTGAGAGCGGACACCTTGATGCGGCTCATGTTCGTTCCTTTCAGCTTACATGTCGTCATCTGTTCATCGTCATTTATACATCATTCGGGGGCCGCCGGCGGGAAAACCGGCAGGCGTTGTTGTACTGCCCCGTAGGACTTGAGCCGAGCCGCCAAGACTTTGCGCCGTCAACCGGGCGATTGTAGTGGAAATTTAGCGGCCGTACAGATGGATTGCAGCCGGATCAGGCGCCCTTCTCGGAGCGGCTCCAAGCAATGCGCGGACCAGCCAGCGACGCGTCCGGCGGCGAAGGTCGGCGCGAATAGTTCGGCAGACAGTCCCAGACCACGCAACACAACCGCCGTGTAGACCTCGACATGCCGGGCTGCCGCGCGGCGCAGGATACCCGCATCCCTGGGAACCTACCTTAGGAAGCCGGCGCTCTGCCCTTCAAACTTCCGGAAAGCAGGCAGAGAGCGGCGGAGATCCTATACTCAACACCAGTCACAATTCCCGCAACCGCGTGGAGAGTGCTATGGAGTCTTGATGAATATCAGGCCGTGCTGTAAGGGCAAAAAATCGAGCACCCGATCGAGTTGAAACCCCATGGACTCGATTTCCGAGCGCAGCTCTTCAAAGCTCATTTTGTGCAAACTCGGCACAGGAGCATACGTATTTTCCTTTTGGTATTCCAAAACGACCAGCCGGCCGTTCGGTTTTAACGAGCGGCGGACGGCGGCCATAACGAGCTCCGGCTGGGAAAACTCGTGGTAAGCGTTGGCGATGAGCACCAGATCCAAGGCGCCGGGCGCGAGGTGCGGGTCTTGCTCCGTGCCCAGCACCAGATCCACATTGGTGATATTTCGCTTTTTCAGCTCCGCGGCGGTGAGATCGAGCATCTGTTGCTGAATATCCACGGCAATCACTTTCCCGCGGGGGCCGACGCGCCGGGCAAGGCGCCAAGTGAAGTAGCCGGCGCCGGCGCCCAAATCCGCCACCGTTGCGCCGCTCGGAATTTGTAAAGCATCCAGGAGCGACTCAGGTCGCTCGTCAGCGTCGCGCTCCGGTCTGGTCAAGAACGCAATGTTTTCCGAAACGGGCGCTATCTGGCGGGTTCTTCTGACGGGAGCGCCGGCCGGCGCCGAAGCGCCCCGCAGCGTCCGGAGATACGCGACCAGATCGTTGATTTCGGAGGGGGAGAGTTTTCCAGCGTAGGAGGGCATCAGAGAGCGCTCCTCGCGCCGCACCTCCTGAAGATTGTCTTTTAGAAATGACCGGGGGGTTCCATCGGTATCCCGGATTTGAATCGAGATATCATCCTCGTTCAGCGCGATGCCTTCGACCTTCTGCCCCTGCCCGGTTGTAACTACGACCGTCAGGTATTCCTGATATATTTCTGCGTCGGGATCGATGATGGCGAGACGGAGAGACTCCGGCGTGCGCATGATGCCGATCTCGCTGAGATCGGGGCCAAGGCTTCCTCCGTGATTTTCGATGGAGTGGCAGTTGAGGCAGCCGCCTTTGCCCTCAAAGATGGCCTTGCCGGCGGCCGCATCGCCGGTGATGCGGCCCGGTCTGCTTTGGCCGGCCAGGACTAGAATACCCGCGAGCGCCGCCGCAACGCCTCTGAGAATCAATCGCACAGATGGGATAAGGCGTGCGGAGCCGGAACCACGACTCACGCCCGCCGCCCCTCGGGATCCATTATCAATCCAGGCCAAAGGTGATCAGTACATCGCCGACAGGCAGCGAAACGTACTGCCTTCCGTTCGCCAGAAAGCTGATGGGAGAAGCATAAACCCGATCATTGCCGGAGAAATACCACAGGCGCTCGCCCGTGCGGGCATCGAGGGCAAAGACGACTCCTTCCAGAGTTCCGCCGAACACCAGGTTGCCGGCAGTGGCCATGACACCGCCCCAGGGAGGCGAGACTACTTTGTGCTCCCATTTAATGACGCCGCTCATGGGCTCGATCGCCGCCACCTTCCCCCAACTCTCTTCCGGAGCGAACCGCGGCGGCCGCCGCATGAAGAAAGCCATAGCCGGGCCGTTGCCCTCGCCGCCTTCCGGCGCCGTAGTTGGATGCCGGACAGCGTTTTTCGTGAACACACGGCGCTCCTCGCGGGCGAAGACATAGAGCAGCTTCGTCAGCGGGCTGTAACTATGCGACATCCAGTTCGCACCGCCGTCCACCCCGGGCCATACCTTGTCATTTCCTTCCGGCGTAGGTTCATTGCCGGGGATCACCTCTGGACGGCCATTGTCATCAAAACCCTTGGCCCAGGTCTGCTTTACGAAATTTTTGGCCAGCAGGAACTTGCCGTCGGTGCGGTCCAGCAGATAAAAAAAGCCGTTCCGGTTAGCCCACGCCAGCAGCTTTCTCTGCTGGCCTCGAAACTCGCCGTCGAGCAGGATCGGGATTTGAGTGGAATCCCAGTCATGCAGATCATGAGGCGTAAACTGGAAATACCATTTTAGTTTTCCCGTATCCGGATCCAGCGCCAGCACGGAGCACGAGTAGAGGTTGTCGCCGGCGCGAAAATCTCCGTTGTAGTCGGGCCACGGATTGCTGGTGCCCCAATACAGCGTGTTGGTTTCCGGATCGTACGAGCCATTGTTCCAGGTGGAAGCGCCGCCGGTTTTCCAGGAATCGCCGGCCCAGGTTCCGAAATTCGGTTCGCCCGGCTGAGGGATGGTGTTGAATCTCCAGAGGCGTTTGCCGGTAGCGGCATCATAGGCGTCCAGGAATCCCGAGACCCCGTGCTCGCCGCCGGCCATGCCGACAATCACCTTGTCCTTGAGGGCAAGGGGCGCTCCCGGCGCTGCGTAGCCGCCCGCCGCCGTGTAGTCATACATCTCGGTTTTCCACAACTCGCGCCCTGACTTTGC
>Ga0070741_10014670_pt1 | contig 13501 bp, 10 predicted proteins | sample Coa_R1_4_FD_66440 | JGI IMG/M metagenome (GOLD analysis project Ga0070741, IMG submission 66440) | Surface soil microbial communities from Centralia Pennsylvania, which are recovering from an underground coalmine fire - Coalmine... | ecosystem: Environmental > Terrestrial > Soil > Unclassified ... | reverse complement strand
GCCACACTCGCTTACCATCCGCTGAAGCTCGGAGCGCAGGGCTTCCAGCTTTGCAATCCGCTGCTCGATTTCATCGAGGTGGTGGCGGGCGATGCTGTCGGCCTCGTGGCACGAAGCCTGCGGCTCCTGCGACAGGGTCAGCAACTGCCGGATCTCCTCGATCTCGAAGCCCAACTCCCGCGCGTGCCGGATGAAGTTCAATCGCCTCACTTCTGGCGATCCATACCGGCGCTGCTTGCCTTCAGACCGGGCCGGGGGCGCAAGCAGCCCGATCTGCTCGTAGTAGCGGATCGTCGGCACTTTCACGTGCGTCCGCTGCGACAAATCGCCAATCGCAAGATTCATGCGCTCACCCTCTTGAAGCTCTAGTCGCTAGAGATCGTATCTTGGTGGGGAGATAGGCGCCAGCGAGAGAAATGCAATGACGGAGCGGCTGCGGTTCAAGGTTGAGGGCATGGACTGCGCCAGCTGCGCCCGCACGGTTGAAACCGGCGTCGGGCGGATTGCCGGCGTCTCGGCAATCACGATCAGCACCGCGACGGAGACCCTTTCTCTTTCGGCGGCGAGCTCAGGCACCGCCGAGGTCGTTGAAAAAGTTGTTCGTGACCTGGGCTACAAGCCAACGCTACTCAAACCGGACGCACCGTTTCCTGCGCCTTCGCCGCAAAACGAAGCGAAGCTCGCGATCTCAACCGCGACTTCGCCAGAGCCGTCGAGACACGACCATGACGACGGGGATGACGACGGCGCCCCGATTGAAGGACCGTGGTGGCAGAGTGATCGGGGCCGCTTGGTCATCACATCGGGCGCGCTGGTCGGGGCAGCGTTTGTCGCCGCCTATATCTTTCCGTCGGTAAGCTACTTCGTCTATCTCGCCGCGTGTCTCGTCGCGGGCGTGCCGGTGGGCCTCCACGCCTTTCGGGCTCTGCGCCATGGCTCGGTCTTCACCATCGAAATGCTGATGACCATCGCGGTCATCGGTGCCGTCCTGATTGGCGCAGCCGAGGAAGCCGCCATCGTCGTCTTTCTCTTCGCTGTCGGCGAGCTTCTCGAAGGCGTAGCGGCGGGACGGGCTCGCGCCGGGATCAAGGCGCTTGCGACCATTGCGCCGAAGACGGCGCAGCTGGAAACCGAACACGGCGTGGTCGAAACGCCGATAGAGCGGATCGCGGTCGGCGCGGTCGTGGTCGTTCGACCTGGAGATCGTGTCCCGGCCGATGGAACCATTCTCTCCGGCTCGTCTTCGCTCGACGAGTCGGCGCTGACGGGCGAGTCGATGCCAAGCAGCAAGAGCGAGGGCGATATCGTCCTCGCCGGATCGATCAATCAGGAAGCCGTGCTGCGGGTGAAGGTCGAGAAACCCGCGACCGACACCGTCATCGCCCGCGTCGTCCGTCTGGTCGAGGAGGCAACCGAAGCAAAGGCGCCGAGCGAGCGGTTCATCGACGAGTTCTCTCGCTACTACATGCCTGCCATCTGCGGTCTCGCGCTGGCGGTGGTACTGATCCCGCCACTCTTCTTCGGTGGCACGTGGGACACGTGGATTTACCGCGGCCTCACGCTACTCTTGATCGGCTGCCCTTGCGCGCTGGTCATTTCGACGCCGGCCGCAATCGCATCGTCACTGGCAGCGGGCGCGCGTCGCGGACTTCTGGTCAAGGGCGGCGCCGTTATCGAGCAGATCGGCAAGGTCAAACATATCGTCTTCGACAAGACGGGAACGCTGACCGAAGGCAAACCAAAGGTCACGGACGTGCAGACGTTCGGCTCCGCCACTGAGCATGAGGTTCTGACTGCGGCCGGGGCCGTGGAAGCAGGCTCATCGCATCCGCTCGCGGTATCAATCATGGCGCACGCCAAAGAGAACGGCGTTCAGATGACGGCGGCTGATGAGAGTGAAGCCATGCCGGGCAAGGGCGTTCGCGGCAAGGTCAACGGCCAGGAAATCGTGGTCGGCGCCGCCGGCCGCCTGGACCTCGACAGGACCATCATCATCGCGTCGGAGGCGCTGGAGGGCCACGGCAAGAGCGTTTCGGTGGTTCTTGCCGACGGTAAGCCGATCGGGCTGATTGCGCTGCGTGACGAGCCGAGGGCCGACGCCAAAGAGCAGTTGGCGGTGATCAAGGCACTCGGCTTGGTGCCCATCATGCTGACCGGCGACAACAAGGCCAATGGCGAGGCCATCGCGGCCGCGCTTGGCATCGAAGCACGCACGGAGCTTCTGCCAGAAGACAAACTCGAGGTGGTGAAGACGCTGGCCGCTCAGGGAGGTGTCGCCGTGGTGGGTGACGGCATCAACGACGCGCCGGCCCTTGCCGCCGCGACCGTTGGCATCGCGATGGGATCGGGCACCGACGTAGCTTTGGAAGCTGGCGATGCGGCGATCCTCAATAACCGCATCGGCGACGTGGCTGCGCTCATCGTTTTGTCCCGCCGCACGATGGCGGTCATCCGGCAAAACGTGAGCCTCGCGCTCGGCCTGAAGGCGGTTTTCCTGGTCACGACCCTGTTCGGCCTCACCGGCCTTTGGATCGCCGTCCTCGCCGACACCGGCGCGACGGTCCTGGTCACCGCCAATGCACTGCGGCTTCTCCGATGGTCACACGGCCGGTCGTAGGCCCCAGAGGATGCGCCTGCAATGGAAGAAAGACGGCGGTCGGTACGGCGCCGGGCATTGAAAGGCGCGAGGATTGTTTTCAATCACGGAGCATCCTCGCTGAGCTGCCTGGTCCGCAATCTCTCCGAAGACGGGGCGCGGCTTGAACTTGAGAGCAGTCTCGGAGTGCCGGAGACCTTCGTTCTCTATTTCAGTGAGGGTGAAACACCGCGGGAATGCGTTGTCGCCTGGCGGCGGGAAAAGGCAATCGGAGTCCGTTTCCGCGGCTCGGCATAGCTGATCGGCAGAGCGCCTTTCGCCATTTGCCGTGAGCGCTCAAACATCCTATCCTAGGGGGTAGGATGGATGGAGGCCCTCTTGAAGCATGCGACGCACCCCGAGATTGTCACCCGGCTAAAGCGGGCGCACGGCCATTTGGCGAGCACCATCGCGATGATCGCCGAAGGGCGCTCCTGCGTCGAACTCGCCCAGCAACTACACGCCGTTGAAAAAGCTGTCACTAACGCCAAGCGCGAGCTTGTGAATGATCACCTCGAGCACTGCCTCGACGAGATGGACCCCAAGTTGGCAGTCCGCGAGTTCAAGGCGCTCTCCAAATATCTGTGAGCCCGAATGCTGAGAAAAATTGCCGACTGGTTTGGGTTTGGTGGCGAGAGTCAAAGCCACGCCCAGGGCGACCATCACCACGGTCAAGGCTCCAAGGGCCACACGCACGGCATCGTCGATCCGACAGTGGCGACGACCACGACCGGCATCTGGGCGATCAAGTGGTCCTTCGTGATTCTGGCGGTGACGGCCGCTCTGCAGCTTGTCGTCGTCTTCGCGTCCGGTTCCGTTGCTCTGCTAGCCGATACGATCCACAACATTGGCGATGCGACCACCGCCATCCCGCTTTGGATCGCCTTCGTCCTGGTACGCCGCAAGCCGTCGCGAACATTCACCTACGGCCTTGGGCGAGTGGAGGACTTGGCGGGCCTTGCCATCGTCTTGATCATCCTCGCGAGTGCGATCGTCGCCGGCTATGAGGCGATAGATCGGCTTTTTCACCCCCAGGCCATCTCCCAGATCGGATGGGTCGCGATTGCTGGAGTGATCGGTTTTGCGGGCAATGAGGCGGTGGCGGTGTTCCGCATCCGGGTCGGCCGGGAAATCAACAGCGCTGCCCTGATCGCGGACGGCTACCACGCGCGAACTGACGGGCTCACGAGCCTTGCGGTGGTGCTCGGGGCGGCCGGTGTTTGGTTCGGTTTTCCGCTTGCCGATCCGATCATTGGTCTGCTCATCACTGTCGCAATTCTCGGTATCGTCTGGCAGTCGGCGCGCGCGGTGATCACGCGCATGCTCGATGGTGTCGAACCCGCGGTTCTGGCGGAAATCGAACACGCAGCGGCGCATGTCTCCGGGATTGAGCGGGTCGTCGATGTGAAGGCGCGATGGCTGGGTCACCGCCTTCATGCCGATGTGACGATCGCGATCGACGAAGACGTTCTATCCGCCGTGGCCAACCAGATATCGACGGCGCTCCAAGAGGAGTTGTTTGACCACCTTCCGGCGTTGGGGTCAGCGAACATCCTCGTCGTCTCGGGAACAGACGAGTCTAGGATCGGTCACCACCATGCCCCCGCCCCCTTCCGGGTGGTGAGCAACCTCGCCGACGGCTTGCTTGAGATTGCCGACACCCCTGCCGGCGAAAGGATGGTCCTCAGAGTGGCGCGGCATGCCGAGGGGCTTCGTGCGAAAGTCGCGATCCAGCGGGACTCGCGGATCGAAGAACTCGTGCTGATGCCGGCGCATGGCAACCACCATAGGCTTGAAAGCCAAGAGGCTCCCGCCGAGCCACACGAGTTCACCGCTAAGCTCCTTCTTTCCGCTGGGGAGGCCAATGAAGAGCTGCGGTTCGGCATGAGCGAGACCGCGGGGCACCGCCGCTAGACCCACGGGCCATTGCCTCGTGCAATTTTCGCTTTACGGAAATGGCTTGGATTCACGAATCGTCCTTTATTTGCGCTTAGCGAGCCGTGGCAAGCCAGTTTTGAGCGGTCCGCGATCGCCCTCCGAAGGAGGGAGCATGGGGGCAGCCGGCGGGCAAGTCGTCACAGAGTGGCGTCGCTGGCACAAGGGAACTTCACGATGGGAACGAGTTCCTCTCTATCCCTAGACAAACCGGCTTCCTCCAAGCCGTCAGGCTCCAAACCTCCTGACATAGCCGCCGCGTCGGTTCCCGACACGCTGGCCGCGCTCCGCGTGAACCCCGACGCCGGGCTCACGCACGCGGAGGTGGACGCTCGCCGGAAGGAGCACGGCTACAACGAAGTAGCTGAAGAGAAAGGCCACCCGGTCCTGGGATTCCTCAGAAAGTTCTGGGGGATCTCAGCGTGGATGCTCGAACTGATCATGGTTCTGTCAGCCGTGCTCCGAAACTACTCGGACTTGATCGTCGTCGGCGCTCTTCTGGTCATCAATGCCGTCCTGAGCTTCATGCAGGAGCGCCGCGCCGCCGGCGTCGTCGAGACCTTGCGGCGGCGTTTGCAGGTCAGTGCGCGCGTGCGCCGCGATTCGAACTGGCAAGTCATCCCTGCCCGGGAGCTGGTCCCCGGTGACATCGTGCGCGTGCGTCCAGGCGACATCATCCCGGCCGACGTGAAGGTCCTTGCCGGCACGATGAGTGTTGATCAGTCGGCGCTCACCGGCGAATCGATTGACGCAGACAAGACGCCGGGGGAAGTGCTCTCGTCGGGGTCGGTTGTCCGGCGGGGCGAGGGCAACGGTGTGGTCATGCTGACTGGCGCGAAGACCTACTTCGGCCGCACGACCGAACTCGTACAGGAGGCGCGTCCGAAACTTCACATAGAGGCAGTTGTGGCCAGGATCGTCCGCTGGCTGTTCGTCATTGTCGGCACTCTGCTCGGAGTCGTGGTCGTATTGTCGCTGGTCCGGGGCACGCCGTTGATCGAGATGATCCCGCTCATGCTCGTCCTGCTCATGAGCGCGGTTCCGGTCGCCCTCCCGGTTATGTTTACGGTCAGCATGGCCGTCGGGTCGAAGGAGCTGGCCAAGCGGGGCGTGCTCGTGACCCGCCTGAGTGCGGCAGAAGATGCCGCGACGATGGACGTGCTCTGTGTCGACAAGACCGGCACGATCACGATGAACCAGTTAACCGTCACCGGCGTGATCGCACTGGAGCATGCGACTGAGGTCGAGGTGCTGTTCGCCGGCGCACTCGCGTCCCAAGAGTCTAACCAGGACCCGATTGACGTCGCTTTCCTCGCCGCAGCGAAGGCGCATCACGTATTCGACGGCATTGCCGCAGTCACGCCGGTTTCCTTCACCCCGTTCGATGCCAAGACGCGGCGCACCGAGGCTGTCGTCGAGCAGAGCGGTCAGCGCCTGCGCGTGATGAAAGGCGCGGTACACACCATCGCCGAAGCCTGTGGACTCAAGCCGCCGGCCATTGAGGCGCTGGACGCGCAGGTCAGCGCGGCGGCGGCCAAGGGTTATCGAACATTGGCGGTTGCACGCGGTCCCGAGGCGGGCGCCCCGACACTGGTCGGACTGGTGTCGCTGTATGATCCGCCGCGACCGGACGCCAAGCAGCTCATCGCCACACTCCTCGACCTCGGCGTGCCGGTGAAGATGCTCACCGGAGATGCTCTGCCTGTGGCGCTTGAGATCGGCAAGGGAGTTGGGCTGCCCAACATTCGGCGTGTGGCCGACCTGAAGAATGCGAGCGCGCAGGCCGATAACAAGACGGATGATCTCTTCGCGGGCGCCGATGGCTTCGCCGAAGTGTATCCGGAAGACAAATACATCGTCGTGGAGCATCTGCAGGCGGCAGGGCACGTTACCGGCATGACCGGCGACGGGGTCAACGACGCGCCCGCTCTTCGCCAGGCCGAAGTGGGCATCGCCGTTAGTACCGCGACCGACGTGGCCAAGGGTGCCGCCAGCGTCGTTTTGACGGAGGCAGGACTGACCAACATTGTCACGTTGGTCGAGCAGGGGCGGACAATCTACCAGCGCATTCTGACGTGGATCATCAACAAGATCAGCCGCACGATCCTGAAGGCGGCTTTCGTAGCAATCGCCTTCATCGTGACCAGCAAGTTCGTCGTCTCCGCCCTTGCCATGCTGCTGTTGGTCTTCTTGACGGACTTTGCGAAAATATCCCTTTCAACCGACAACGTTCGGCCCTCCAAGAAACCGGAAACATGGAACATCGGGGGCTTTATCGTCGTATCGGCCGTGCTGGGGATCGCGATGGTCGCTGAAACGCTTTTGTTATTGTCGATAGGCTGGTCGCGGTTCGGCTTGGCGACCAATGACAACGCCCTCTACACCTTCAGCTTTCTCACGCTTCTCTACTTCGCAGTATTCTCCGTCGTGTCTGCGCGGGAGCGAGGCTGGTTCTGGGCTTCCGTGCCAAGCAAGACCTTCATGTCGGCGATCGCTGCCGATGCCATCGCGGGCACAGTTCTTACGTTCGTCGGCCTCCCGGGACTCATGCCCCTGCCTTGGTGGCACGCGTTGGCGGTCTTCGCCTACGCCATGGTCGCGTGCCTGGTTCTGAACGACGCGGTCAAGGTCGTGATGATCAGGTGGCTTGTTCCTGACGCCGTGGCCGGGAAGCTGGTCGCGGTGCCGGCAGCGTCAAAAGGATGACGATGAAAATCGATTCAACGGATTTTCGTGTGGAGGAAGGAGACGAGGTCAACCTCAAGAAGTGGCCGACGAGGATTGAGCCTGCGTACAGGTCAAAGGAGCAATATCAGAAACTGCTGAGAGAGCACGTTGAGGAACTGAGCCAGCAGCAGCAGCTTCTCTACGCATCCAACCGCCATGCCATCCTCCTGATCTTTCAGGCGATGGACGCGGCAGGAAAGGACGGCGCCATCAAGCACGTGATGTCGGGAGTCAATCCGCAGGGCTGCCAGGTTTTCAGCTTCAAACATCCCAGCGCCACGGAATTACAACACGACTTTCTCTGGCGCACCACGCGCGATCTGCCGGAACGCGGGCGGATCGGCATCTTCAACCGATCCTATTATGAGGAAGTACTGATCGCCCGCGTCCACCCCGAGATCCTGCGGAGCGAAGGACTGCCCGACGCCTTGCTCGACGAGAAAACAGTCTGGCACGACCGATATCGTTCGATCAGAAACCTGGAAAAGCACCTCTTCGACAACGGAACCCGCATCATCAAATTCTTTCTCCATCTTTCGAAGGAAGAGCAGCGGAAGCGCTTCCTTGAACGGATCGACGAGCCGGAAAAGAACTGGAAATTCAGCATTGCGGACATCACGGAGCGGCAATTTTGGCAGGACTACATGAAGGCTTACGAGGAATGCATGAGTGCGACGAGCGCAAAGACCGCCCCGTGGTACGTCGTTCCTGCCGATGACAAGGAGAACGCTCGGTTGATTGTATCCCGGATTATCCTCGATACGTTCGAAGCACTCAAAATGACATTTCCAAAAACAGGCCCGGCGCGCCGGCAAGAGTTGAAGTCGATTCGGAAGCAGCTCGCGAAGTCAGTGCCTTGAGAGGCCCATATCCAAGACGAATGGCAAAGGGCCAATCTCGAAATGGCGAAATCGGCCATTTCTCCAGAGAATGTTGGTTGGGAACGTATGGCGGAGTTTGGCCTCGTCAAAAACGGCTAGCGGGGTGTGGAGGCATTCCGACTGAAAGGGCAGTTGGGACGTTCAGGCGGTGGCGCGGGCGGCAGCACCCTCAGCAAGGAGGCGCATCGCCTCTTCCTGGGGCACTGCTTCGCTGAAGCGGAACCCCTGTCCCTCCGAGCAGCCGCCATCACGAAGACGCCCAACGAGCGCGTCGTCTTCGATGCCTTCCGCGGTCACCGGCAGCCCCAGCGCCTTTGAAAGCCCAAGGATCGCATTGACGAGGGAAGTGCTCTCGGCGGAGCCGGGCATGTTCATGACGAATGAACGGTCGATCTTTAGCCGGTCAAAATGACAGGCGCGTAAGTGCTGGAGACTCGAATTGCCCGTTCCGAAATCGTCGAGCGCGATGCGCACACCCACTTGGTGGAAAGCGTTGAGGGCTTCCCGCGCCGCGACGATGTCGCTGACCAGAGCCTGCTCACTGATCTCGACCTCGAGCCGGGTCGGGCTGAGGCCCGTTTCGCCGAGAATCTGGAGAGTCCGCAACACCATCATCGGGTCGGAAAGCTGCAACCGTGAAACATTGAAGCAGAGCTTGATGTCTGACGGCCACTGCGCGGCGTCGCGTGCTGCAATGCGCAGGAGATGGGTCGACAGCGGAATGATCAGCCCGGCGTCCTCGGCGACGCCGATGAACTGCTCCGGCTCAAGCTCTCCGAATTCCGGATGGTGCCAGCGAGCGAGCGCCTCGAAGCCGGTGATGCGGCCGGTCTTGAGATCGACGATCGGCTGATAGCGAGGCCGTACCGTCCCATCGCTGATCGCCTGGCGGAGGTCCCGCTCGATCTTGGCTCTTCTTTGGACTTGTGCGTCCATCTCCGCCTCGAAGAAGTGGAAATTGCCGCGGCCATTCGCCTTGGCCCTGTACAGGGCGATGTCCGCCCGCCGCATCAGTTCTTCCGGCACGGTTCCGTCCTGAGGTGCCATTGCAATGCCGATCGAGGCGCCGAGGGTCACCTGTAGCTCGCCGATATCGAATGGCCGCTCGAACAGGGCGAGCAACCGGCGGGCAAGTCTGGCGGGCTCGTCTGTGTCCACCACAGGGAGGAGCAGTGCAAACTCGTCCCCGCCGAAACGCGCCAACATTGCCCCCGAGCCCGCGACCGCAGAAGCGCGCTTGGCGAAGGCTATCAGGACCTGGTCGCCGACGGCGTGGCCGAAGACATCGTTGACCGGTTTGAAGCGGTCGAGATCGATCATCATCAGGGCGACGCGCCGATCGTTTCCGCCAAGCTGGCTCAAGATCCCCGAAAGCCGGGTGCCGAACTGCCGCCGGTTGGGCAAGCCGGTCAAGGCATCCGCGAGAGCAAGCTGCTGGGCGCGATCCTCGGCTTGCTGGCGCCTCCTGATCTCGCGCCGCTGGTCCCCGAGTCGCCGCACACCATACAGAAAGCCAGCAAACGAACCCAGGAGCACGACGACGATGATTTCATCGAACTGCGTCTCGTGGGTCGGGCCTATTAATTCTTCGAACTTGTAGAAGAGGTCGAATCCCTGAATCCCCCAGAACGCGAGCAACAGGCCGACCAGAATAACCACGGCGTCGACCACGGCGCGACCTTGATCGTGCATAGTCGAGGCAAGGTGCCGCCGATCGCGTAGCCGAAACCGCATGATTTGTTAGCCCTTTCGGGTCGAGAATAGGCACGGCCGGTTAAGAAATTCGGCAGGCAACAATCATTCATCTTCGATTGAGGTTTGCGCTACTTCCGCACCGACGTTTTCCGCGGCGGAGCGTAGGGTCGAGTGCGGTATGTGTTTACCGTGTCGCGGTGCGACCGCGGCGGGAGAGGCCGCGCTTCAGAGTGACAGAAATCTGCCATTTCTCCAGAGAATGTTGGATTTCAGTTTCTCTCCCTCCGCCAGTTAGCGCCCGGTCTCCGCATCAGTCGGATCGCCGGCCGTCGCGGCTCGAATGAGAACCGGCCCCCAACTTGACGTCGCGGATGAATCCCTAGCTAACATCACCCGCCGGCAGCGGCGCCGTGCGCCGAAGCGCGGCGGCAATTACCGGCGGCGCGCCGAGTTCTTCCCGCGGCAGCACGTGAGGTCTCGCCCAATCGCGGCGAGCAACTTCGGAGAGCACGAGTCCGTGGCCGGGGCGGTCGGGGGCGTAGGCCCAGCCGTCTCGTATCTCCACTGGCTGCTCGACCAGGTGATCGAAATTCTGGAACGAGTATTCGAGCCACTCGACCTCCGGCAGCGCGCAGGCCATGTGCACGCCGAACTCGAGGAAGGTGTTGCCCAGACTGACCGGAATGCCGAGTTCGGCGGCGAGCCATCCAATGCGCATGACGTCGGTGATCTGGCCATGGACGTTGAGGACGTCGGTGGCGCCGGCCAGCAGCAGCGCGCGCTTTCCCGCGGCATCGAGATACTCCCCCGAGTTGATGAGCGTCCAGGGAGCACCCTGCCGCAGCATCCGCAGGCCCTCGAAGTCGTTACGCAGGATCGGATCTTCGACCCACATCAGCCTGAAGCCGGCCTCGCGGATGGCAGTCAGCTTTATCAGTGCTTCCTTGGCGCTCCACGCCTCGTTTGCATCGATCATCACAAGCGCGTCGGAGCCGACCGTCTTGGTGAGGAGATCGAGCCGGTGCAGGTCGCGCTGGAAATCCGGGTGCCCGACCTTGATCTTGAAGGCGTTGTACCCGAGCGCGGCGGCGTGCCCAAAAAACTCGACATACTCGGAATCGCTGAGATGAAAGTCGAGACCGGAGGCATATGCCCGCACGCGCCCCCGCCGGCTGCCGAGCAGGCGATGGAGCGGCAAGTCAACCTGCTTTGCGGCAAGGTCCCAGAGCGCGACCTGAACCGCCTCCTCCAGCGGAAGGCTGAAGGCGCGTTGGTTCCCGCCACGGGGTCGCCTCACACGGTGCACCAACCCAAGAGGGTGCTGCCCTTCCAGTGTGGGCCAGACCTCGTCGCGAACAACCCGAGTGATCACGTTCAGTTCGGGCAGCGGGCTGAAGAGAGACTGGGCAAAACCGAGCCCGACGCGCCCGCGCTCATCGACAAGCTCAAGGGCGGCGACGTTCACCGCGTCAATGCGAACCTGGCTGTCGCCGATGACGCGACCGCGCGCGAACTGGAAGCGGGTGATCCGGAATTCAACGATCCGCATGGTGTCACGCCAGTCCGATCAGAGCGGGGGCTGAAACATCGCTGGCGGGCAAGAGAACCGATTTGGAGTGGGACAGCGGGCATTCTGAACGGTCATGAAAGCACTGGCATCCATTGATTTTGCCTTTGTGATATTTCGGACGGCCGTCTTTAGCACGTCAACCGCACCCTCCTCGACACCTATCAGGCGCTCATTGCGGTCGACATCGCGTCCGGTCTCCCTTTGCCAACAGGATGGTCCGAGGCTTCCCTATCGATCTGCCCGCCAACCCTCGCGCTGCGGTCCTTGCGGGAACACCTGACGATCGTTGATGCATGCCGGAAGCGAAACGCTCCCGCCGCGCAGGCCGCGCTCCAGACGCACTTTGCCAACGCGATGCAGCGGACCAGGGACTGTACTAGGAGGAAGGAGAGCGACCGCCGGCCTTTGGCGCTCGCCAATCAACTTCCTGCTATTGCCTGATAGAAGATCCGCCCGGCATTGGGGCGAACCCATCGAGCGGAGCGAAGACTCGTAAACGCCTGGCAGCGAGGGCGGAAGGGGATCGAGTGCCCGGACGCGGCACCGCCGTCGCGGAGATCGGCAAATCGCGTAATTGCTCGGCCTCAGGATCGCGACTGCGCGCGACACAGCGGCATCAAATGCAAGGGGTGACCCCACCGTCACCCCTTGCGCGTCTGCGGGTCAGGCCTTCGCAACGGCAGTAACGTTCAGCTGACCGTTATTGTCGTCGAACGTCAGCTTGACCTTGTCGCCGACCTTCCAGTCGGCCGCCTTGATCGAAGCCGGCAGCTTGTACGACTTGCCGTTGTCCAGCGTGATCATGCCGGCGGTGACGTCGATCGACTTGATCGTGCCGGTGACTTCGGCCGCGCTGGCGAGCGAAATCCCGGCGAACAGGGCGGCCGCAGTCGCAGCCGCAAGCACGGACTTGCGCATCGTTACACTCCTCGGATTTTTCCAGTGTTCAACGCCGCACCCGGCTTTGAACCGGAGCAAATCTCCGGCCGCGGGGTGCGCCGCGTGCCATCGAATTCGTTCGTGGATTTCGGCGATTCAAGTCCTGCGGCGGATTGTCGCGAGTATGCAAATAAGACGTTGATTCGACAGCATTTTCAGGCTCCAGCCGCACCCCAGAGCGGGTGCCGAAAACGGGCCTCGGCGCGCGGCTCCGGAGCCCCTCTTGAATCCGAAAACCGGCTCAACCAAATCGCCTGTCGCCGGGTGCCGCTCGGGCCCGGTGCGGGCGTCGGCGGATGTCCGACGCATCGCTCGTATCCATGTTGCTCACACGGAGGATGTGGCTATGAGGACGTTCGACTTTACGCCCCTGTGGCGGTCGAGCATCGGCTTTGACCGCATGTTCGATCTTCTCAACGAGAACTCGCGCCTGCTCGAAGGCCAGAGCGACTGGCCGCCCTACGATATCGCGCGGACGGGCGACGACACCTACCGCATCACGCTCGCCCTCGCGGGCTTCTCGCCCGATCAGATTTCGATCACGGCGCAGCAGAACCTCCTGACCATTGCCGGCCAGAGGGCCGAGGCACCGGACCAGGAATTCCTGCATCAGGGCATCGCGGCGCGGCCGTTCGAGCACAGGTTCAGCCTGGAAGACCACGTCGAGGTCGAGGGAGCTTCCTTCGAGAACGGCCTGCTGCAGGTGGATCTGGTCCGGCGTCTGCCGGAAGCGATGAAGCCGCGGCGGATCGCGATCGGGCAGAGCGGCGGCGCCGGCAAGGCCGCCAAGGCCAGGACGGTCGAACAGGCTCGCGCAGCCTAGGCGCGCTCGCGGCGACGTGAATGGGAGGAGATGGCTCGCTGTGCGGCCCGCCCGGGCCATCTCCTCGATGGAATTTGGAGGAGAACAGAATGAGGATTCGTCTGGACCGGGCCCGCGAACAGGGGCGGGAGCCCGACACCGGTTTCGATCTGCAGGCACTGCTCCACCCGGCAGGAGCTTTCCCGCACCCGACCGATGTGGTCCGGGATCCCGACCTGACGTTGAACGAGAAGCGGGCGATCCTTGCCTCCTGGGCCTCGGACGCCTGCGCCGTCGAGTCGGCTCCGGCACTCCGC
>Ga0070741_10014669_pt1 | contig 13502 bp, 14 predicted proteins | sample Coa_R1_4_FD_66440 | JGI IMG/M metagenome (GOLD analysis project Ga0070741, IMG submission 66440) | Surface soil microbial communities from Centralia Pennsylvania, which are recovering from an underground coalmine fire - Coalmine... | ecosystem: Environmental > Terrestrial > Soil > Unclassified ... | reverse complement strand
ATCGAACACCTGGATGGTGTTGTAGTGCTGCGCCGCCGGCTGCGCGTCGGGCACCGGGTCGTAGCCGCCGTTCGAGACATAGAGCCGCGTGCCGGCGGCGTTGAGCGCCAGGCCGTAGAACAGGCCCTTCACGTGCGGCGAGTTGTCGGTGAGCGGGTAGGCGATCTCCGAGACCACGGGATGCAGCGGATCGGCCGCCTGCAAATCGACGATGCGCAGCGCCTCGTCGTCCTCGGCGTCGTCGCTGAGCACGGCGTAGCGATCGTTCGGCGGCGGCAGCACGCGCACCGCGATGGGAAAGCCGCCGACGTCGAGCAGCGTGCCGGCGGGCGTGACCTGGCGGCCGCCGGGCAGGATCGCGCTCTTCGCCCCGTCGCGCGACGGCAGCTTCTGCGCCTCGGCGCTCGGCGCGTCGACGGTGCAGTTGGAGACGAACGGCGCCGGCTTCTTCGGCGCGCCGTCGCAGGCGGCGAGCGACAGCGCTAAGGCCCAATACGCACGCGACATGCGCGCATCTTAGAACGCGTTTCACCGCCGCTCAATCAAGAGAGTTTGAGCCGCGCTCCGGCGGTTCGACCTGTTTGCAGATTCAGCTTCTGCGCGCGGGCGCGTCCATCTATATTCCAGCTTCGTGTACCCGAACCGGTATCTGACGCTCGACGCGTGGCGAGGCGCCGCCGCCCTCGGCGTGTTCTTCTACCACCGCTTCCTGAATCGGCTGCCGGTCGGCGGGTGCTGGCTGGGCGTGCAGCTGTTCTTCGTCATCTCCGGCTACTGCATCGCCGCCGCCGCCGACGGGGCGATGCGCCGCGAGATGGGCTTCGGCGCGTTCATGAAGCGCCGCCTGCACCGCATCGCGCCGCCGTACCTGGCGAGCTGCGTGCTGGCGATCGGCCTGCGCCAGCTCTGGAAGGGCATCGCGCCGTTCGTCAGCGAGTGCGGCATGTACCTGCAGAACCTGGTCATGATGCAGTGGGTGTCGATCGCGCGCGCGCAGTTCGGCGGCGGCGTGGTGCCGCGCTCGGCGTCCGATAACCCGCGCCTGCTGGTCGCCGCCTATTGGTCGCTCAACTACGAAGAGCAGTTCTATTTGATCGCCGGCCTCTTGGTCTTGCTCGCGCTCGTCTGGCGCGCGCGCGCGGCGATGGTGGCGGCGGCGGCGATCACCGTCGGGGTCGCGGCGGTCAACTTCGCGCGCCCCGGCCTGGTCACCGGCCTGTTCTGCGACTACTGGCTCCAGTTCGCCTGCGGCGTGGCGCTGTTCATTCGGCTGTGCAAGATGCCGACGCCGCGCGCGGCGCTGATCTTCGACGTGGTGCTCGGCGCGGCGCTGGCGCTGAGCGCGGCGGTGTCGCTGCGCCACGGCGAGCTGTCGTTCGATCCGCACGCGTACCACTCTTATGGTCAATTGACGTTCTGTCTGGCGTTTGCCGGTTTATTGGTGGTTTTGCGGCCATTCGACGCGCGATTGGCAAAGACATTGATTGGCCGGTCATTCGGTGGATTGGGCAAATTCAGCTATTCGCTCTATCTCATCCACATCCCCGTCGTCGGTGGGCTCGGGTTTCTGGAGAAGCGCATCGAGCGCCGCGTGGGAATGATCGGCGCCGATATCTTCATGGTCGGTTCGGTTTTATTGAGCAGCTATGTCTTTTATCGATTGTTCGAACGGCCGTTCTTGAACAAGCCGCTCGGCGATCAAACCGCGCCCGCGGCCGAAGCGCCGGTGGCCGTGATTCGAGGAGGCGAGCATGTCGCTCTATGATCTGACGGTGAATACGCTCGGCGGAGCGCCGCAGCCGCTCGCCGGCTACAAAGGCAAGGTCGCGCTGGTGGTCAACACCGCGTCGGAGTGCGGCTTCACGCCGCAATACTCCGGCCTCCAATCGCTCTATGAAAAGCTGCAATCGAAGGGGTTCGTGATCCTCGGTTTCCCGTCGAACGACTTCGGCGCGCAGGAGCCGGGCAGCGCCGAGCAGATTCAAAACTTCTGTCAAAAGAACTACGGCGTGACGTTTCCGTTGTTCGAGAAGATCGCCACCAAGGGCGCGGCGCAGTCGCCGGTGTTCAAGCTGCTGGCCGAGAAGCACGGCGCGCCGAAGTGGAACTTCCACAAGTATCTCGTCGGCAAGAACGGCGAGGTGCGCGCCGCGTTTCCGTCGAACGTCGCGCCCGACGACAAAACCCTCGCCGCCGCGATCGACGCCGCGCTCAAGGAGTAGCGGGCGCGAGGCCGAGCGCCGCGGCGTGGAGCTCGAGCGCGCGCGGCACGTGCGCGTCCCAATAGTCCCAGGTGTGCGCGCCGGGATGCTCGGCGTAGTCGTGCGCGACGTTCCGCTGCGTCAAGAGCGCGTGGAAGCGGCGGCTGTCGGCGAGCAGGTGATCCTCGGTGCCGCAGTCGAACGCGAGGCGCGGCAGCGGGCGCGCGGCGGCGCGCGAGGCCAGCGCGTCCACGTCGAGATCGTCGAGCGGCAGGCCGCGCGTCCAATTCAGCGACGGCAACTCGTCGCGCGCCGGCAGCCGGCTCGAGTGCGCGACGATGGACGCGAAGCGATCGGGATATTTCAGGCCGAGGCGGATCGCGCCGTAGCCGCCCATCGACAGCCCGCCGATCGCCGCCTTGCCGTCGCGGACGTTGAACGTGCGCCGCACGTGCGCCGGCAGGTCGCGCATCACGAACGTCTCGATCGCGCCGGTGTAGTAGCTGTTCTCGCCCGACGGCAGGATCGCCACGAGCGGCCAGCGCGCGAGGTGGCGCAACAGATTCGCGCGGTGCAGCCACGCGCGGTGATCGTCGGTGTAGCCGTGCAGTTGATACAGGACGGCGAACGGCGGCTCGCCGGCGTCGGGGACGACCGCGGTGTAGCTGACGTGGCGATCGAGCGCCGCGCTCTGCATCTCGACGGTGACGACGGTGCTCATTACTTCCAGGCGATCTGTTTCATCAGCTCGCGGATCTCGATCACGCGTTTGTTCGCCGCCAGCTCGTTGTACCACTCCCAGATCACCGACTGGCGATCGCGCCACGCGATGGTCAGCCGCGCGCGGCTCTCGTCGGGCACCGGCGCGCGGTCGGGCGTGCGCTGCTCCCACGCGCGCTGCTTGCGCACCAGCGCCAGCAGCTTGAGCACGTCGGCGCGCGAGACTTTTTTCGGCTCGCCGATCTTCTCGCGCTTCGAGTCCTGCTCGACCTTGCCGTCGCCGTGGATGGCGATCCAGAAGCCGCCGTGAAACGGGTGCAGATCGTCGTAGAGCACCACCAGCGGCTCGAGCGGCAATTTGCCGCCGGCCACCTGCTCCAGCACGTCGGGCAGCGCCTTGGGCACGTTGTCCTTGGCGCCCTCGACGCTGGCGTCGCCGCGCGCGTGGGCCGCGCAAAAGATCCACAGCGCGGAAGTCACGATCAAGCTGCGCATGGCGTGGCATAGTAGCGCAACTCAGGCGCGGAACGGAGGCAGCCCATGCGCGATCGAGTCGTGGTCATCACCGGCGCCAGCTCGGGAATCGGCGCCGCGCTCGCGGTCCTCGTCGGCGAAAAGGGCGCGCGCCCGGTGCTGGTGGCGCGGCGCGAGCGCGAGCTCAACGAAGTCGCCGCGCGCTCGGGGCCGCACGCGCTGGCGCTGGTCGCCGACGTGACGCGCCGGGCGGACGTCGAGCGCGTGGTCGCCGTCACCATCGCGCGCGCCGGCCACATCGACGTGTGGATCAACAACGCCGGGCGCGGCATCACCCGCTCGGTCGCCGAGCTCACCGACGACGACTTCGACGAGATGATGCGCGTCAACGTCAAGTCGGCGCTCTACGGCATGCAGGCGGTGCTGCCGCACTTCAAGACGCGGCGGCGCGGGCACCTCATCAACGTCTCGTCGGTGCTCGGGCGCGTGCCGATCGCGCCGGTGCGCTCGGCGTACAGCGCGGCCAAGCACGCGCTCAACTCGCTCACCGCCAACCTGCGCATGGATCTGCGCGCGGCGTTTCCCGACATTCACGTGACCACGGTCTTGCCGGGCGTGGTGGCGACCGACTTCGGCGTGAAGGCGCTCGGCGGCGGGCCCGACTCGCGCGCGCTGCCGGGGGCGCAGCCGGTCGAGGAGGTGGCCGAGGTGATCGCGCGCGTGATCGAGGAGCCGCGCGCCGACGTGTACACGCGGCCGGTGTATCGCGAGCTGGTGGCGCGCTACTTCGGCGCGGAGGATCTCGGCGCCGTCGAGGGCCAGCCGCCGTTCGTGCAGGCGCCGGTTTCGCCGAAGCCGCCGGCGACGTAGTGCGGCGCGTGCGAGTTTTGCGGATGAACGCGACGGCGATGGCGATCGGGATCGCGGTCGCGGCGCTCGGCGCGTGGTGGCCGCTCGGCGCGGCGGGCGACGACTCGGTGCCGCCGGCGCGCGCGGGCGCGATCGCCGAGCTGCGCTACGACACCACGCCGGGCAAGCCGATGGAGCTCGCGCGCGAGGGCGAGCCGGCCGAGCGCATCGTCGCGCGGCGCGACGGCGGGCGCTTCGTGCTCGAGGTCGCGCGCAACGTCGGCAAGCAGTACGAGACCGGCCGCGCGGCGCTGACCGAGGCCGAGTGGCGCGCGCTCGAGAAGGTCGTCGCCGATCACGCGCTGGCGAAATGGCGGGCGCGCCCGACGGGAAACCAGGCGTTCGACTACTCGTCGTCGGGTTTCTCGATCCGCGCGGCGGGCGGCAAGACGATCAACGAGCAGCACTGGAGCCAACCGGCGGCCGATGAGCAGCAGCCGGGCGCGCTCGCCGCCGCGCTCGGCGCGCTGGCGAAGGCCAAGGTCGCGGCGCCGCGCCTGTTCTATTTCGGTTACTGAATCGGCTCGGCCAAACGCAGCCGGATCGGGATTTGGCTGGGCCGAAGCGTGAGCTGCGGGATGGCGTCGACGCGCACGCCGGGCACCAGCTCGGGGCGATACGCCTGCGCGATCATCGCCACCGCCAGCGTGCCCTCGATGGTGGCGAACACGTGGCCGATGCACTTGCGCTGCCCGGCGCCGAACGGCAGGTACGCGAACGGCGCGATCGGCGGGCCCGGGCGATCGGGCGCGAAGCGATCGGGATCGAAGCCTTCCGGATTCGGCCACAGCCGCGGGTTGTGGTGCGTGAGATACGCGCTCGACACCACCGTCGCGCCCGCGCGCACGCGGTAGCCGCCGATGCGATCCTCGCGGATCGCGTCGCGCGGCACGCCGATCACCGGCGGGTACAGGCGCATCGCCTCCTCGAAGATCTGGCGCGCGTAGGCGAGCTGCGGCACGTCGTCCATCGTCGGGCGGCGCGCGCCGAGCACGCGCGCGACGTCGGAGCGCAGCCGCCGATCGACCGCCGGCGCGCGCGACAGGAGGTACCAGGTCCACGCCAGCCCGTTGGCGGTGGTCTCGTGGCCGGCGAGGAACAGCGTCATGACCTCGTCGCGCAGCTGCTGATCGTTCATCGGCTCGCCCGAGTCGGGATCGCGCGCGTCGAGCAGCATCTGCAACAGATCGGCGCGGCGCTCGGACGTGCGGCGGCGCGCGGCGATGATGCCGAAGACGATGCGGTCGAGCGTGGCGAGCGCGCGGCGGTAGCGGCGCGCCGACGGCAGCGGCAGCACGTCGGTGAGATCGACCAGCGACAAGAGGCGGCGGTTGGTGTGCTCGAGGACGGTGGTGAGCGCGGCGCCGACGGTGGTGGCGTCGGCGTCGACGTCGGCGCCGAACAGCGCGCGCGTCACCACGTCGAGCGTCAGGCGCATCATCTCGGGCGCGAAGTCGAACGCCTCGCCCGAGCGCGCGCGCGGGCGCCAGCGCTCGATCGACGCCGCGATGGTCTCGACCATCAGCCCGACCAGCGCGGCCACGCTCTCTTTATGGAAGTGCGGCTGCATCAAGCGCCGCTGCCGCCGCCACAGGTCGCCCTCGGCGGTGAACAGCCCCTTGCCGAGGAACGGCTCCAGCTTCTTGAAGATGTCGCCCTTGACGTAGTTGGCCGCGTTGTCGACGAGCACGTGCTTGATGAACTCGGGGTTCGACAGCAGGTTCAGCTCGCGCCCGCCGACGCGCACGCGGAAGATCTCGCCGTACTCGCGCTGCAGCCCGCTGACGAAGCCGAGCCGATCGCGGACCATGCCGGGCAGGTTGCCGACGATCGGCCAGCCGCGCGGACCGGGCGCGAGCGGAGCGGATGCGGACGCGGCGATGGGCGCGGTCACTTTGCGGTGACGCTCTTGTACGCGAAGTCGACGACCAGCTCCGGCTTGATGAACCCCTTGGCCCATTCTCCGTCGAGATCGGCGGTCGGCTTTGCGGCCTTGATCTCGTCGAGCTTCTTGCCGGCGTCGGCGAGCTTCTTCACGCGCGCGCGCACGGTCACCAGCATCTCGCGCCACGCGGCGAGGCGCGCGCGATCGGCGGGCGGGCCGTGGCCGGGGATGATGCGCGTCTGGGCGTCGGTGATCGCCAGCAGGCGATCGGCGGCGGCGATGAAGCCGTCGAACGTGCCGCCGCTGTCGACGTCGACCAGCGGGTAGCCGGCGGAGAGGAACACGTCGCCGGTGTGCACCACGTTGGCCTTGCGGAAGTGCACGATCGCGTCGCCGTCGGTGTGCGCGCGCGCGACGTGGAAGACGTGGATCTCGTCGCCGTTCAGGTGGAACGTGACCTCGTCGTTGAAGGTCACGATCGGCAGCGCGCGCGCCGGCGCCGGCGGGAAGTGTCTGTTCATCAGGCTCATGAACTGCTCGCTCGAGAGCCGCTTGCGCACGTTGTCGTGCGCCACCACGATCGCGCCGGCGTTCGCCAGGTTCTCGTTGCCGCCGGTGTGGTCGCCGTGCCAGTGGGTGTTGAAGACGAAGCGCAGCGGCTTCTTCGACAGCGTCTCGACGGCGGCGCGGATCTTGGGCGTGAGCGGCGCGAACTGATCGTCGATCAGGAACACGCCGTCGTCGCCGACCGACACGCCGATGTTGCCGCCCGAGCCTTCGAGCATCGACACCGAGCCGGCGAGCTTGACGATCTTGATCTCGACCTTGGACGGATCGGCCGGCTGCGCCGCGGCGGTGCCCGCGAGCAGCGCGAGCCACAAGAGGGTCTTCATCGCGCCTCCTTATTAATGATGCGGTTCAATGCGCGGATTAATGAAGCAGCCAGAGCGCGGCCGCGCCCGCTGCGCCGACGACGATGGCGACGATCACGCCGACCAGGATCCCGCGGCCTTTTCCCGTCGACGGCTGCGCGTGCGGCGGCTGCGCGTGCGGCGGCTGCGCGTGCGGCTGCGATGGGCGCGCCGCTTTGGGCGGCGGCATCACCGGCAGGCTCGCGCCCACCAGCGTCTCGGCCACCGCCGACGCGCGCTGCGGCGCCGTCGGCCGCACCTGGTTGAGCGAGTCGAGCTCGCCGATCAGCTCCGCCATCGTCGCCTGCCGCTGCTCCTTGGTCTTCGACAGCGCGCGCAAGATCACGCGCTCCAGGCTCGGCGCGACGTTGGCCAGCGTGCTCGGCTGAGGCGGCGGCGTCGACAGGTGCGCCATCAAGTAGTCGCCGAACCCGCGCCCGGAGAACGGCGTCCGCTGCGTCGCCATCTCGAACATGATCACGCCGAGCGAGTAGATGTCGCTCTGCGAATCGGCGAACGCCGCGCCCTTGCACTGCTCGGGCGACATATACGCCGGCGTGCCGATGATCGCGTTGGGGTTGGTCATCACGTTCTGGTTGCCGCCCTGCGTGAGCTTGGCGACGCCGAAGTCGAGCACCTTCACGCGCAGCCCCGACGCGTCGGCGTGATCGGGCGTCAGGAACACGTTGTCGGGTTTGAGATCGCGGTGGACGATCCCCTTGGCGTGCGCCGCGCTCAGCACGTCGGCGATCTGGCGCGCGATGGCGATCTGCACGCCCGGCTTGATCGGCTCGCGCGCGATGCGATCCTTCAGGCTCTCGCCCTCGAGCAGCGACATGATCAGGTAGCCGCGCCCGTCGGCGAGCCGCCCGGTGTCGATGATGTCGACGCAGCCGGGATGGTTGAGCAGCGCGCACGCGCGCGCCTCGCGGAAGAAGCGCTCGACCACGTCGGCGTTCTGCGAGTGCTCGGTGCGCAGGATCTTGATCGCCACGCGCTTGCCCATCAGCTCGTGCGAGGCGACGAACACCTCGCCCATGCCGCCTTCGCCGAGCTTGCCCTCGACCCGGTAGCCGCTGATGGTCTCGCCGATCACGCGCTAGAAAATAGCTCACCTGGAGCGCGATGGCTCCGCTTTTCGCTCAGCGCTCGACGAGCACCGTGCGCCGCTTGCCGTTCGCGCCCGGCGGGATGTCGGCCACCAGCTCGGTGCGCACCGGCACGCCCTTCATGTAGCGGCTGAAGTTGCGCCGCAGATCGTCGAGCGCCTCGTCGGTGATTCCGTCGCGCGCCTCGAGCTTGAGCGTGATCGAGCCGTCGGCGTGCTGCACCGCCTGCCACTGCCGCACGGTGCGCGCCAGCGATTCGCTCCAGCTGAAGATGCGCGAGAACAAGATGCCGCACACCGGGCTGCCGCCGGCGTCGGTGAGCGTGTCGGCGACGCGGCCGTCGACGGATTCGAGACGCTGAAGCCCGCGGCCGCAGCTACAGCGACCCTCCGGGCCGGCCACCGCGCGGTCGCCGTTCAGGTAGCGGATGAACGGCATGCCGTAGTTGTGCAGATCGGTGAGCGCGACCTCGCCCAGCTCGCCGGGCGCGGCGGGGCGCAGCGCGTCGCCTTCGCGCACCAGCACCTCGACGATCAAGTTCTCCATCGACAGGTGCAGCCCTTCGCGCGCGGGGCAGTCGGCGCCGATCAGCATCACCTCGCGGCAACCGTAGGTCTCGTACACCTCGGGGCCGAACGCCGCTTCGAGCGTCGCGCGATCGCGCGCGTCGAGCTTCTCGGCGCAGCACACCACCGGCATCGGCGGCACGCGCTCGCCGTTCTCGACGAGAAAGCGCGCCAGATCGACGCCCGCCTGCGTGTAGCAGATCAGCCGCTCGGGCTTTCGCTCGCGCAGGGTGCGCGCCACGCGGGCGAGATCGTCGCGCCCGCGGTTGGTGCAGTCGACGTAGATCTCGCGTTTGAGCGCGCGGTCGGCGGCGACTTTGGCGCGGCGCACGAGCGGCGGCGTCTTCACCGTCGCCGGGCCCCAGTAGTAGAGCGTGCGCTGCCCGACTTGGTAGCCGGTCCAGCCCCAGCCGCGCAGCTTGACCGCGTGGCGCCAGACCTCGGAGCCGAGATCGTAGCCGAAGCGCAACGGGCGCCCGGTGGTACCGCCGGTCAGCTTGCTCACGTCGCAGTAGGGCGGCGCGGCCGACTGGCGCGCGTCGCCGGCGAGCGCCGCGCGATCGCGCGTGAGCAGCGGCAGCTTCGCCAGGTGCTCGACGCTCGACACGTCGCCGGGCGCGAGCCCGAGCGCGCGCAGCTCGGCGCGGTAGTGCGGCACGTTGGCGTAGGCGTGCGCCACCAGCTCGCGCAGCGCGCGCCCTTGCAGCCAGAGCAGCTCGTCGGTCGAGCACCACTGCGTGCGCTCGAGCGACGCCAGGTGCTCGAGCGTCGGCCGGCGGCGCAGCCGCGACTCCCACAGCGGAAACATCACGCGGCGAAACACGCTGCCGTACAGATCCATCCGGTCCGCATCTTACCCGTTTGCGCGGAAAACTTCCGGCTGGTGATACGCTCCGCGCCATGGCCGACGACACCCAGAAAGAAAAAGACGTGGCGAAGGGCCTCGCCGACGAGGACCCGATGCTCTTGGCGCGCGCCGCCAGCGCCGACGAGCTGGAGCGCCTGATCGCCGCCGAGGACCTGCTCGACAAGCGCCACCAGCGCAAGAAGCGCAGCGCGCGCTGGACGCTGCTGGCGCAGGCGATGGTCGGTTACGTCGCGCTCGCCGGCTTCTTCGCCAACGCGTACCAGAACTGGAACAACAAGCGCCAGGCGGAGGAGCGCGCGCGCTCCGACGAGGAGCGCTGGGCCAAGGAGTTCAAGCGCGCGCAGGACGCCGACAAGTACCGCGCGTTCTTCGAGACGTCGGCGCTGGCGACCGATCCGACCAACCCCGACAAGCGGCTGGTCGGCTACGCGCTGCTCAAGGAGTTCGTCGACGACTCGAGCTACAACAGCAAGGCGACGTTCATGCTCGCCGAGTCGCTGGCGCTGGAGCTGCGCGACGACCGCGGGCCGGGGCTCGACGAGCCGCACCGCGCGGCGGTGGTGGCGATCATCTCGGCGCTCTCGCACACGTCCGATTGCCGCGCGCTGCAGCGGGCCACGCGCAGCATCGACAAGCTGGCCACGCGCCACGCGCACGCGCAGGATCTCGAGGAGGCGCGCGACGTGGTCGGCATCTACGTGGTGCGGCTGGTCGGGCGCGCGGCCGAGGTGTGCAGCGCCAAGGACCTGCTCGACGTGCGCAAGCCGATCCGCGACCTGCTGACGAAGCTGCCGGAGCTGGCGTCGCTCACCGGCAAGCCGACGCCGGCCGACGTCGATCGGCGCATCGCCGAGATCCTGCACGCGCAGTGCAAGGTGGAGATCGACAGCGGCATGTCCGAGTGCGCCGACGTGCCGCGCGCGTGGAAGAAGGTGTGCGACGAGCTGACCAAGGCCAAGCTCGTCGACGGCGCCGGGTTGTGCGCCGTCGCGCCTTGATCGGGGGCGCTGCGTTACGCGCGCGGGCTGCGGCAAATTGCCGCCGTGCTCAAACAGTCCTCGGTCGGCAGACCTCCCTGCGGAACTGCGCGCGGCGGCAATTTGCCGCAGCCCGCGCGCTGCACTCCGCTACGTGCCGGCTGGCGTGGCGTCGGCGCGGTCGAGGCGCCAGCGCCAGATGGGCTGATCGTGCTCGGCGGGATCGAGCAGCTCGGCGATGCGGCGCAGACCGATCTTTTCCAGCACGCGGGTCGAGGCGTTGGGCTGGGCGAGCGTGTGGGCGGTGACGGCGGCGACGCGCGGATCGGCGAACGCCAGGCGCACCAACTCGCGCGCGGCCGCGGTCGCCAGGCCGCGCCCGCGCAGCGGCGGCGCGATGCTGTAGCCGATCTCGACGGTGCCGTCGGCGGCGGGCGGCCCCTTGAAGCCGCCCATGCCGCACACCACGCGCGGCGCCTCGAGCAGGAACAGCGCCGTCCACCAGCCGAAGAGCTCCGGCCGCCGCTCCAGCTCGGCGCGCGCGAAGCGAAACGCGTCGCGCCACTCGTCCTCGATCACGCCCTCGGCGATGCGCGCGTCGAGCCGCGCCGCCAGCGCCGCCGGATCGTCGACGGCGGCGGCGAGATGGGCGGCGTCACACGCCACGACGCGAACGATCATGCGCGCATCATAGCCGAGACGCGAAGCGGACTCGGCTATCCGACGCTTTTCTACTTCCAGCAGGCGAACGCGGGCGACGTGAAGCCCTGGCGGCAGTCGCTGCCGCACGCGCGGTCGGCCCACACCACGTACGGCGACGGTGCTGCGCCGCAAAAAAATCCGCAGCCCGCCGGCACGCGCACGCGCGCCGTGAACGCGCCGCGCGCGTCGGCCTTCACGGTGGCGCTGCGCTCGCCGCGGCACGCGATCGACGCGTGCGGCGCGGCGTCGTCGATCACCAGCTCGATCGGCTCGCCCGGTTCGAAGCCGGCGCCGCGCACCGCCACGCGACGGCCGCTCTCGAGCCGCCCTTCGACGCGCGGCCCCGTCGCTGCGGCGGCCGGCGGCGCGTGCGGCGGCGCGGCCGCGAGATCGCACAGCACGACGAGGATCAGCCACACGCTTCCTTGATACGCGCGCGCGCTCCAAACCTTTTTGGGCCTCGCGCTCAAACAAGTTTGCTACTGCCGCGCTCTGCGATCCCCAAGACTGCGATCAGCCATGCAGGATTTTTCGCAGGAAGACACGCCGATCATTCCGCTGATCGTGATGCGCATCGAAGCGCCGACGCGCGATCTCGACGAGTTCATCGGCCACTACTGCCGCTACTTCGCGCAGGACGTGATGTTCCTGCCGACGGAGGGATTTCAGCCGCCGGGGCGGCGCGTGCGCTTCACGTTCGCGCTCTCCGACGGGCGCGAGGTGGTGTGGGGCGAGGGCATCGTGCTGCGCATGCGGCGCGACTCGGGCGATCCGCAGCGGCCGCCGGGGATGGAGCTGCACTACAGCGTGCTCGACGAGGCGAGCCAGCGCATCGTCGACCAGATGCTGGCGCTGCGGCTGTCGGGGACGGCGATGCGGCGGCCCGATCCGCCGCCGTACGTGTCGATGTGGCTGGGGCCGTCGCGCGAGTCGCCGCGCGAGTCGCAGGTGGCGCCCGAGGCGCCGGCCGCGCTCGCGCCGGTGCCGCTGCGCGCGAGCGTGCCGGCCAATCCGTTCTGGGACGTGCCGACGAAGGTGCTGCACGACTTCGTCGATTGGGCGTTCGAGCGCATGAACGATCGCACCGAGCGGATGCGGCTGCCGCCGATCTTCGACGAGAAGGCGCCGGCGGAGCGGGCGCCGCGCGATCAGCGCGCGTGGTTCGCCGCGGGCATGGCGGTGGTGGTGGCGGCGCTGCTGGCGGTCGGGCTGGTGGCGTTTCGCTCGCCGCCCGACTCGCCCGCGCCGCCGGCTGAGACCGTCGCCGCGCCGCAGAAGCGCGCCGCCGCGCAGCGTGACGTTGCGGCGTCGCGGAAAGATGTTGCGGCGTCGCGGAAAGATGTTGAGCCGCGGAACGATGTTGCTCCGCCGAAGAATAATGTTGCAGCGCAGCACAATAGTGTTGCGACGCAGCACAATAGTGTTGCGACGCAGCACAATAGTGTTGCGACGCAGCACAATGACGATGTTGCGATGAAGCGGAATAATATTGCGTTGCAGCAAGTAAATGTTGCGACGCAGCAAAATTCACCGGTCGCGGGGGGGATCCAGGCCGCGCCGTCGTCGAGAACGGAGCCGCTGGGCGTGCAGGCCGCGGCGGTCCCACGGCCGGCGGCGGCGCGGCTGGTGCCGCTGGCGATCGCGGTGACGCCGGCGGGCGCCTGGGTCACGGTCGACGATCGCCGGCGGCGGCGCGCGCCGTTCACGCTCGACGTCGAGCCGGGGCCGCACGCGATCACGGTCGAGCGGCCGCGCTACGCCACCGCGTGCCTCCAGGTGCAGGCGCCGGGCGAGCTCGAGGTGCCGCTGGTTCGCCCGACGGCGCAACTGCTGATCCGATCGACGGCGCCGGGCGCCGAAGTGCGCCTCGACGGCCACGCGGTCGGCCGCACGCCGCTCGAGATCGCCACGACGGGGTACGAGCACCATCGCATCGAAGTCGATCACGAACGCCGCCGCCTCTACGTGAAGCCGCCGGTCTCGGTCGTCGATGTGAAGATGCGCGGGGGCAAGTAGCGTTTACGGGACAGCCGCTGCATTACGCGGGCGGGCGCGAAAAACGTTTTTCGCCGGACGCTCGCATACGCCGTGCTCGCCGCTGCTGCTGCGCAGCAGCGACTGCGCGCGGCACGTGCTTCGCTCGATTCGTCGCTGGCATCCTCGCGCAGACGCGAGGAGCG
>Ga0070741_10014668_pt1 | contig 13503 bp, 10 predicted proteins | sample Coa_R1_4_FD_66440 | JGI IMG/M metagenome (GOLD analysis project Ga0070741, IMG submission 66440) | Surface soil microbial communities from Centralia Pennsylvania, which are recovering from an underground coalmine fire - Coalmine... | ecosystem: Environmental > Terrestrial > Soil > Unclassified ... | reverse complement strand
GGGGCCCGGATGACGATCAGCGCCCCGGCCAGCGCGTTGAGTATCGTCACGAACACCATGCCGCGGCGCATGCTCGTCACGTGGAAGCACTGCGCGTTCAGCGCGAAGGCCAGGAACCACACGCTCGGATTCTGGCTCTGCGCCACCGCGAACAGGACGACGATCCCGGTCAGGTACAGCGGGCCGCGCCAGCTTGCCTGGACCCGGTACCAGCCCTCCTCTTCCAGCGACTCCAGCATCAGCGGGCGGCCGACCAACAAGTACCACGGGACCATGGCGGCCAGCGCGACGGCGATCAGGATCCGTGCGGTGGGTCCGAGTGAGGCTCCCTCCGCGATCGCCACGCAGACCACGAAGATCACCGCATAGTACGGCTCCCACGGCGGCTCGCTCAGTTCCTTGACTTCGGTTGCCAGCGGAACGTCGTCACGCATAGCACCAATCCTCCGACGATCCACGCGGCCAGCACCAGAGCCGTGCGTCCATGCTCCCACGACCCCGCGGGCTCGAGCCCGACGGCCTGACCGGGCAGGAACACCGACCGCAGCCCCTGGGACATCCACTTCAGCGGGAAGAACGAGGCCACGTCCCGCATCCACCCGGGCACGCTGGTGAACGGCACGTAGACGCCGGACATGAACTGGAGCACGGTGAACGGCAGCGTGATCACCGGGGCCGCGCTGGCGGCGGACCGCGGCAGGCTGCTCATCGCGATGCCCAGCAGCCCGCAGGCCGCGCTGCCGAGCAGGAAGATCCAGCTGAACGTCCACCACCGTCCCGGCGACGTGGGCAGGTGCAGGTGGTAGAAGGCGATGCCGACGACGATCAGCAGGACAGTCTCGGCGACCGTGCACACCAGGGTCTGGATCAGCTTGCCGAGGAAATAGGACGAGCGCGGCAGCGGCGTGCCGGACAGCCGCTTGAGCATGCCGCCCTCGCGTTCGGTGGCGATGCTGATGCCCAGGTACTGGAAGCTGGTCGCCATGATGCCGCCGGCGATCATGCCGGCCGTGAACAACTGCCCGACGGTGACGCTATGCCCGGCCACCTGACCGCCGAAGATGGACCCCAGCAGGACGAGCAGCAGGGCCGGCAGCCCGAAGATGAACGCCACGGCCATCTTCTCCCGCATGAACGCCGTCACCTCGACGCCGCCCCGCTCGAAGCCGAGCCGCACCGCGCTCGGCAGCGTATCTGTCATATCCCGGCTCCGATCAGCTCCAGGTAGATGTCCTCTAGCGTGGGCCTGGTCACGGTCAGGCCCGGCACCTCGCCACCGAACCGTCCGGCCAGCTCCGCCACGAGCGTGGTGGGCGCGCAGGTCTCCTCGGTCGCCGGCCCGTCCGGCCCGTGCCAGCTGACACGGGCGGCGGCGGACAGCCGGCCGCCGAGCGAGGCCGGATCCCCGGCGGCGACGATCCGCCCGGCCGCGATCACCGCGATCCGGTCGGCCAGGGCCTCCGCCTCGTCCAGGTAGTGGGTGGTGAGCAGGATCGTGGTGCCGTGCTCCCGCAGCCGCCGGATCAGCTGCCAGAACTGGCGGCGCGCCTCCGGGTCGAAACCGGTCGTCGGCTCGTCGAGAAACAGCAGCTCCGGCTGGCCCACGATGCCGAGCGCCACGTCGAGCCGGCGCAGCTGGCCGCCGGACAGCGTGCCGATCCGCGACCTGGCCTTGCTGGTGAGCCCGGTGACCTCCAGCACCTCGCCGGGTGATCGCGGTCGCGGGTAAAACGTGGCGAAGTGCCGGACCATCTCCTGCACGGTCAGCTCGGGCCCGGCGCTGGCCAGCTGGAGCACGATGCCGATCCTGGCCCGCCACGCCCGCCCGGCGCGGGCCGGGTCGGCGCCCAGCACCGCGACCGTGCCCGCGTCCCGGTGCCGGAAGCCCTCCAGGATCTCCACCGTCGTGGTCTTGCCCGCCCCATTCGGCCCGAGCAGTGCGAACACCTCGCCGGTGCCGATCTCCAGGTCGATCCCGTCCACCGCGGTCAATTCGCCGTAGCTCTTCCGCAACCCCGCCACCCGCACCGCAACGCCCTCGCCCATGCCCCCATCGTCGCCCGCCCTCGCCCCGCCCCGCGTCCCCCAACCCGCCACCCCCCTGTCCCCCATCCGGTGGACACCCTCCGCGCCGCGCGCCGATAGGGCTACAGCTGTCTTGGTACCCGTTCGTCGGCCTTGACCGGCCGTTATGCCGCAATTTGTCCCCGCCATCCGGGTACCAAGACACGTGTAGCGTTAACGAACTCGTGCAAATCGGGCGCGCGGATGCGCGGCTGCGGGCTGCGGGGGTCGGGGCTAGCGGGGGACGCAGGACGCGATGACGGCTGCGGCGGGCGGCGCTTGGCTTTCGGGGAGCAGAGCGTAGCCGCAGACCAGCGCCGCACGGGAATGCGGACCGATGGCGGACTGGGCCAGGGTGTCGACGGCGAGGCCGCGTTCGGCCAGGCGGGCACGCAGCAGGGACTCGTCCGTGCCGGGAGGCAGGGCGACGACCAGGTGCATGCCGGCCGCCGCGCCGCTGATCGGCAGCCGGGGCGCGGCCGCGTGCAATGCGGCGATGAGCGCCTGCCGCCGGGCCGCGTAGGTACGCGCCGCGCGCGCCAGGTGCCTGGTCAGGTAGCCGGACGTGATGAAGTGGGCGAGCGCGTCCCCGGTCACCGCGCCGATCCGCTCGTCGGACTCCTCCAGCGCGGCGCGCACCGGGGCGAGCAGCGCACGAGGCGGGATGATCCAGGCGACCCGCAGGCCCGGCGACAGGATCTTCGACGCGGTGCCCACGTACGCGACGACGTCCGGGCCGCCCGGCATGCTGTGCAGCGCCGGCAGGCCGCGCACGTCGTAGCGGAACTCGCCGTCGTAGTCGTCCTCGATGACCAGCGCCCCCGAACGGCGGGCCCAGCCGATCAGCGAAGCGCGCCGGGCCGCCGACAACCGGGCGCCGAGCGGGTACTGATGCGCCGGCGTGGTGTACACGGCGGCGTCACCGGACGCCAGCGCGGCCGGATCCAGTCCTTCGTCGTCCACCGGCACCGGGCGGATCACCGCGCCGGCCGCCGCCAGCACGCGGCGCCCCTCCGCGTATCCCGGTTCCTCGAACGCGACCGGCCGGCCGCGCAGGCCAGCAGCCGCGCACAGCGCGCGCAGCCCGGCGGAGACGCCGGGAACGAGCACGATCTGCGCCGGATCCACGGCCACTCCCCTGGTCCGGCGAAGCTGGGTGGCCAGCGCCGCCCGCAGCCCCGCATGCGGCTGGCCGAACGGCAGGCCGTTGCTCGCCGGCGCCGCGGCCCCGGCACGCCAGGCCGCTCGCCAGTCGGCCGCGGCGATCAGGTCCGTGTCGGGGTACCCGGGCAGCAGGATCCAGCGCGGCGGGGCCTCCGCCGCGAGCAGACCGGAGCCGACGGGCCGCGCCGCGCCGATGTGCGACGGCACGCCCGCCCGAGCGGCGAAATCGGCGCCTTCGGCCACCACCGTGGCCGAACCGCCGGTCGCGTGCACGAAGCCGGCCGCCGCGAGCTCGTCGTAGGCGGCGAGCACGGCGTTGCGCGAGATGCCCAGCTCGGCGGCCAGCGAGCGGGTCGCGGGCAGCGCGTCGCCCGGGCGGAGCGTCCCGGTGCGCAGCACCTCGATGAGCGCGTCCGCCACCCGGTGCCGGAGCGGCGCGCCCGACGGCGGCAGCTCCAGGTGAAGTTCGACCACACGCGCGTTCCTGGCCATGCCAAGCAGAATACTGGTCTGCCAGAACAGAGCATTCTGGCCCTATCAGCCAGCCACATACACCCGGTAACGTCCCGAGTATGGCGACCACCGAACTGACCCGCCTCCGCGAGAAGGCGACCCCCGACCGCGCCGAGCTGGACCGCCTGCTCGACGAGGCGTTCCTCGCGCACGTCGGGCTGGCCGACGACAGCGGGGGCGTCGTCGTCATCCCGACCGGGCTGGCCCGCGACGGCGACAGCATCTTGATCCACGGATCGACCGGATCGGGCTGGATGCGCCGCCTGGCGGCCGGCGCGCCGGCCTGTGTCACGGTGACGGACCTGACCGGCATCGTGGTCGCCAGGTCCAGTTTCGAGTCCTCGTTCCGGTATCGCAGCGCGGTGCTGTTCGGCGCGTTCGGCACGGTGGCGAAGCCCGGCCTGCCCCGCGCGCTCGACCTGCTCACCGAGCATTTCCTGCCCGGCCGGACCGCGGAGATCAGGCGGCCGACCAGCCGCGAGCTGGCCGCGACGATGGTGCTGCGCATGCCGATCGATCAGTGGTCGCTGAAGATATCCGAAGGCTGGCCGGAGGACGACGAGCGCGACCTGGACGGCGACGCGTGGGCCGGCGTGATCCCGCTCCGCTCGTGGACGCCCGGCGACCCGCTGCCCGCGCCAGACCTGCGGGCCGGCATCCCGGTGCCCGCTTCAGTCCGCGCCAGAACACAACCGGTGGTGCCAGGCGATCGCCGAGGTGTCGGTCAGCGAGGCGACCTGGTCGATCACGACGCGGCGGCGCTCCGCGTCTGACCCAGCGGCTACCCAGGCCGGCCGCAGCAACGGGTCCAGCGTGCCCGGCGCGCCGGCTTCCACCGCGCACACCAGTTCGGCCAGCAGTTCCCGCTCCAGCTCCTGCGCCCGCGCGGCGCCCGCGCGGCCCATCACGTACCGCGCCGTGATGGCCTTGAGCAGCGCGCACTCGAGCCGATTATCACGCGGCACGATCAGGTCGGCCCCGTAACGGCTCCGGGGCCCGGGCCCCGCCGCGAGCGTCGCCTCCTGAGCGCCCACGCAGAACCGGCCGATCAGCTCGCCGGTCAGCCGCTTCAGCGCCGCGAGCGACCGCTCGGTCCCGTCGAATTCCCGCGGCCAGATATCCAGCGCGAGCAAGCCGTCGAGAATATCCGCGAGTTCCGCCAGCGAAACCGTTTCCTCGCAATAGAGTTCGGCGGCGGTCCGAGAAACCTCGGCTCGTTCGGATATAAGGGTGTTGAAGTTAATCAGTCCGGCGTGAAATCCGTCTTCGAGGTCGTGCACCGAATAGGCCACGTCGTCGGCCCAGTCCATGATCTGCGCTTCCAGGCACAGCCGACCGTCGGGTGCGCCCTTCCTGATCCAGGCGAAAACCTCGGCGTCTTCCGGATAAACCCCGTATTTGCCGCCACCATCCAGCCACGGGTACTTGAGCGTGGCGTCCAGCGTGGCGCGGGTCAGGTTCAGGCCGGCCCCGGGGATCTTCGGCTCGAGCCGGGTCAGCAAACGCAGCGTCTGCGCGTTTCCCTCGAAACCGCCAAGTTCATTAAGAGCAAATTCGCCATTATGACCGAACGGGCTGTGGCCAATGTCATGGGCCAGGCACGCCGCATCCGCGAGGTCGGCGTCGGCGCCAATTTCACGGGCGAGTTCCCGGCCTATCTGGGCGCATTCCAGCGAATGGGTGAGCCGCGTCCGCGGGCTCTGCGGACTGAGGCTGGCTGCCCAGCCGACCGCCACCACCTGGGTCTTGGCGGACAGCCGCCGGAACGCGGCGCTGTGCAGCACCCGGGCGCGGTCGCGCTCGAAATCGCTGCGCCCGGCCCGCTTGGGCGGCTCCGCCACCCAGCGGGCCGTAGCGCCAGCGTCATACATCAGCGGCTCTGCGAGCCCTCGGCCTCCAGCGCGGCGCGGCCGGCTTCCAGGCGGGCGATCGGGACGCGGAACGGCGAGCAGGACACGTAGTCCAGGCCGACCTCATGGAAGAAGTGCACCGAGTCCGGGTCGCCGCCGTGCTCACCGCAGACGCCGAGGTGCAGATCAGGGCGGACCGCCCGGCCTTCCTTGACCGCGATGTCGACGAGGCGGCCGACGCCGTCCCGGTCGATCGTCTCGAACGGCGAGACGCCGAAGACGCCCAGCTCGATGTACTTGCTGAAGAACGCGCCCTCCACGTCGTCCCTGGAGAATCCCCAGGTCATCTGCGTCAGGTCGTTCGTGCCGAAGGAGAAGAATTCGGCGCTTTGCGCGATCGGGCCGGCGTTGAGCGCGGCGCGCGGCACCTCGATCATCGTGCCGACGAGCGTGTGCACGTGCGCGCCGGTCTCCGCCTCGACCTCCTTGAGGACCTCCTCGACCTGCTCGCGGCTGATCTCCATCTCCTGCACGGTGGCGGTGAGCGGGATCATCACCTCCGGGTGCGGGTCCTTGCCTGCCTGCTTGAGCTGGGCGGCGGCGTGCGCGATGGCGCGGACCTGCATCTGGGCCAGGCCGGGGATGACCAGCGCGAGCCGGACGCCGCGCAGGCCGAGCATCGGGTTCTGCTCGTGCAGCCTGCGGACCGCGGCGAGGAGCTGCTTGTCCTTGTCGGTCGCGTTGTCGCCGGCCAGCGCGATCTTCACGGTCAGCTCGGTGAGGTCCGGCAGGAACTCGTGCAGCGGCGGGTCGATCAGCCGGATCGTCACCGGCAGGCCGTCCATCGCCTCGAGGATCTCCACGAAGTCGCCGCGCTGAAGCGGCTCGAGCGCGTCGAGCGCCTCCTGGCGGCCGGCCTCGTTCTCGGCCAGGATCAGGTTCTCCACGAGCTGGCGGCGCTCGCCGAGGAACATGTGCTCGGTGCGGACCAGGCCGACACCGCCGGCGCCGAACCGGCGGGCGCGCGCGCAGTCCGGGCCGGTGTCCGCGTTCGCGAACACGCCGAGGCGCCGCTTCTGGTCGGCGTGGTGCATGATCGCGTGCACCGCGCGGATCAGGTCGTCGGCCTCGTCCGCGTGCGGGTGCAGCTCGCCCTCGAAGTAGCGGACCACGGCCGAGGAGACCACCGGGACCTCACCCGCGTACACGATGCCGCTGGTGCCGTCGATCGAGATGACGTCGCCCTCGTTGACGGTGAGCCCGGCGGCGGTGGTGAAATGCTTGGCCTTGGTGTCGACGTTGAGCTCGTCGGCGCCGCACACGCACGTCTTGCCCATGCCGCGGGCGACCACGGCCGCGTGGCTGGTCTTGCCGCCGCGGCTGGTCAGGATGCCCTGCGCCGCGATCATGCCGTGCAGGTCGTCGGGGTTGGTCTCGCGGCGCACCAGGATGACCTTCTCTCCCTGCGCGGCAAGCTCGACCGCGCGGGCCGAGTCGAACACGGCCTTGCCGACCGCCGCGCCCGGGGACGCCGAAACGCCGGTGGCGATCTTGGTGACGCTCGCGCTGGTGTCGAACCGCGGGAACATCAGCCGGGCGAGCTCGTCGCCGGACACCCGGCGGGTCGCCTCGTCCATGTCGATCAGGCCCTGGTCGACGAGCTGCATGGCGATGCGGAACGCCGCCGCGGCGGTGCGCTTGCCGACCCGGGTCTGCAGCATCCAGAGCTTGCCGCGCTCGACGGTGAACTCGATGTCGCACAGATCCTTGTAGTGGTTCTCCAGCGTCTGCATGATGCCCATGAGCTCGTCGTAGACACCCTTGTTGATCTGCTCGAGATCCTGGAGCGGCACGGTGTTGCGGATGCCGGCCACGACGTCCTCGCCCTGCGCGTTCTGCAGGTAGTCGCCGTACACGCCCTGCGCGCCGGAGCCGGGGTCACGGGTGAACGCGACGCCGGTGCCGGAGTCCTCGCCCAGGTTGCCGAACACCATCGCGACCACGTTCACCGCGGTGCCGAGGTCGCCCGGGATCCGCTCCTGGCGGCGGTACAGGATCGCCCGGTCCGCGTTCCAGGAGTTGAACACGGCCGAGATGGCGAGTTCCAGCTGTTCCCGCGGGTCCTGCGGGAAGGTACGGTCCGAGTGCTCGGAGACGATGAGCTTGAACGCCTCCACGAGTTTTTGCAGGTCCTGCTCGTCCAGGTCGACATCGTTCTTGACGCCCTTGGCCTTCTTCGCGGCCTCGATGGCATGCTCGAAATGCTCGCCGTCGATGTCCAGCACGGTCTTGCCGAACATCTGGATCAGCCGGCGGTAGGAGTCCCAGGCGAACCGCTCGTTCCCGGCCTGCTTGGCCAGGCCCTGCACGGACTCGTCGGACAGGCCGATGTTGAGCACCGTCTCCATCATGCCCGGCATGGAGAACTTGGCGCCGGACCGCACGCTGACCAGCAGCGGGTCCGCCGGGTCGCCGAGCTTGCGGCCCATCTTCTGTTCTAGTTGCGCGAGATGCGTCGCGATCTCGTCGTCGAGGCCGGCCGGCGTGCTGCCCTGGGCCAGGTAGTGGCGGCACGCCTCCGTGCTGATGATGAAGCCGGGCGGCACCGGCAGGCCGAGGTTGGTCATCTCGGCGAGATTGGCACCCTTGCCACCCAGAAGATCCTTGAGATCCTTGTTGCCCTCAGTGAAGTCATAAACGAGCTTAGTCACCGACCTGCTCCTCGCGCAGCGTGTCATCGTGGGTTCACTGGAACCCTACCGCCCCTGGGCGGTCGCTGATGGTCTGGACCACCAGCTTCGCAACCTCGGAGCAACCACTTGCCTTCGGCTGCGTCTCTGGTACGTGGAGCTCAAACTCGCGCGTGACCGACCGCGGCCGCCGGCCGAGGCGCTGGATGGCGTCACGGCGCTGTACCGGGAGCACGCCCTGGGGCTGATCAGGCTCGCCGTGGTCATGCTGGGCGATCGGCAGGCCGCCGAAGACGTGGTGCAGGACGCGTTCACCGGGCTCTACCGGCGGTGGCACGCGCTGAGCGATACCAGCAAGGCGCTGGGCTACGTCCGGAACAGCGTGCTCAACGGTTCGCGGACCGTGCTGAGGAAACGCGCCAGGCAGCAGGCGCCACCGGGGGACCCGGCGGCCGCTTCCTCCGTCTCGCCGGAGGCGGAGGCGCTGCTGTCGGAGGAGTATCGCGAGGTGCTCGAGGCCATGCGCCGGCTGCCGGACCGGCAGCGCGAGGCGCTCGTGCTCCGCTTCTACCTCGACCTCACCGAGCGCGACATCGCGAAGTCGATGGGCGTCACCCGGGGCACGGTCAAGTCCACGACATCCCGGGCGCTCGCCGCGCTCCGCCGGACTCTGGAGGACCAGTCATGAACTCCCTAGAAGACCGGATCAGGGCGGCTGCCACTGCCGCCGGGGACACCGTGCGGCCGGACAGCGTCCCGCCGCTCACGCTAAGGACGGAACAGATGACGATAGCTTCTCTCGATGCCGGGGGGCGGCGCTGGCCGAGGACGCTGGCCCCGGTGGCCGCCGCCGTGGCGGTGGTCGGCGTGATCGTCGCGGCGGTGCTGGCCGGCGGGACGGTGCACCACGTTCCCGCCGCCGGCAACGGGGCTCCCCCGCCAACGCCGAGCACGGTCAGCACGGGTGCCGCCGCGAACGTCGGCCGCGACGGGGTGCCGCCGTACTACGTCGCGCTGAACTCGGCCGCGAACCCGGTCACGCACCCGGTCTACGCGGTGGTCCGGGCGACAACGACGGGCGCCGCGCTCGGCACGATCCAGCCGTCCGTCCCTGGCGGGACGATCCGTGCGGTGACCGCGGCCGCCGACGACCGGACGTTCGTGCTCGACGAGTCGAAGCCCGGCAACGACAACCTGGTGGGCACGCGCTGGTTTTACCTGCTGCGGCTGAGCGCCGCGGGCAAGCCGGTCTCGCTGACGAAGCTGCCGTTCACCGCGGGGCAACTCGTCACCGGGGTCGCGCTGTCGCCGGACGGGAAGAGGCTCGCCGTCGCTATCCAGCCGCAGGACAACCCTAAGTACCCGGACCTCACTCAACTCCGGGTGTACACGCTCGCCACTGGCGCGGTGCGCAGCTGGATTCAGAACAACGGCGTGATCGGGTCCGGCGAGGACGACGCTATGTCGGTGTCGTGGACCGCCGACGGGCGTGAGCTGGCGTTCGACTGGGGGCCGGAGAGCGGCCCCGGTCTCGGCACCTGGCTGCTCGACACCACCCGCGGCGGCAGCGGCCTGCTCGCCAACAGTCACCAGGTGCTGTCGCTGGGACGCCTCGACACGCTCTCCTGTCAGACCGACCAGATCGTCAGCGGCGACGGGTCCGTTATCATCTGCGGCGCGCTGAAGGTCTCTGGCCGGCCGGGCAGCGGCGAGTCAGTCGAGGTCGGCTTCCAGGAGTACTCGACGACCACCGGGAAACTCGTCCGCACGCTGTACCGCCACACGATCAGCCACGCCCAGGGCGGCTCGGCCGGGCTGATGTGGTCGAACGCGTCGGGCAGCGTGCTGATCGTAGCCGTGCCGAACTCGGGCAGCGGAGTGGTCGGCATCTTGGACGGAAACACGTTCACCCGGCTGACGGTGCCGAACGTGCTGAACGCGGAGTTCGCCGGTACCTGGTGAGCCTGCCCCTCCCGCCGGCGTCGGCGGGCCACCGCAGTCTGTGCCTGGAGCGCACTGTGCGGCTGCCGGGAGACGAGCGCCCGGCAGGCCCGCCAGCAACGTGGACGATTTGCCCTTCGTGGAAGGTCAGCCCCCGTACGCGAGGGCCGCGTTACCACGAAGGGCAAAAACACCACGCTACCGGGCCCGTTGCGCCCATCGAAGCCGGCCGCTGACCCCGCCGGGCGGCCGGTTAGCTCAGGGCGAATTGCTGGGCCGGGGTGCCGTTGCAGGTGTAGATCTGCAACTGAGTGCCGTTCGCGGTGTTGCCGCTTGGATCGTCCAGGCACAGCCCGGACTGGGGGTTGAGCAGCGATCCGTTGGGCTGCTGCACCCAGACCTGGCCGCCGACGCCGTTGCAGTCCCACAGCTCGACCTTCGTGCCCACGGCGGTCCCGTCTCCGTCGATGTCCAGGCAGCGACCGAGCGTGCTGAGCGAGCCGTTGGCATGGTGGTACCAGTGCTGGTCGACGGCGTAGGACTGACAGCCCCAGAGCTGGACGAACGTTCCGTTGCCGCCCGTGTCGTCACCGGCGACGTCCACGCACTGCCCGCCCGGCCCGGCGATCATGCCGCCGCCATTGACCGACCACTGCTGGGCGGGGGTGCCGTTGCAGGTGTAGATCTGCAACTGAGTGCCGTTCGCGGTGTTGCCGCTCGGGTCGTCCAGGCACAGCCCGGACTGGGGATTGAGCAGCGATCCGTTCGGCTGCTGCACCCATCTCTGGCCGCCGACCCCGTTGCAGTCCCACAGCTCGACCTTCGTGCCCACCGCGGTGCCGTCACCGTCGATGTCCAGGCACCGGCCCAGCGTGCTAAGCGAGCCGTCGGAGTTGTGCGTCCAGTGCTGGTCGATGGCATTGGACTGGCAATCCCACAGGTCGACGTGCGCGAGATCGGTTCCGGTGTCGTCGCCGATGACATCCAGGCACTTACCGGTGGCGCCGGTCACCGTGCCCGCGGTGGCCGGGGGGCCGTCGGACTGGCCGTTGTACCCGGCCGCGACGACGTTCGCCTGGACCGCGTTGTCCGTCGCGTCGCTCGGGTAGCCGGAGGTCATCACGCCCTCGAAGAACGAGCCGACCGACCAGTTGCTGTTGTCGCCGCCGGTGCCGAGCACGATCGCGCCTTCCTGATGCATCGGCGTGTAGCCGCCGATGTCGGGCAGGGCGCCTGCCCACCACGTGCTGAGGCCGCTGCCCTGGGAGTTGCCGCCCTTCAGCGCGTACGTCGTCTGCCCGTTGTTCTTCAGCATCGCGGTGACGAATTCGCTGTTGTTCCCGGCGTTAGCGGTGTTCGCGCCGTTGCCGCCTTGGAACAGGCCGTTCTCCATGTCGGCCTCGACCCAGGGGCCGCTGCCGGTGCACGGCGAGAAGAAACACGTCGTGCTCAGGTTGACGGCGTCCATGTGCCCGTTGCCGTTGTCGTCGGTGTTCGTCTCGGCGTTGCCAAAGTCGAAGCAGCAGCCGTTGTTGACGTGCGTGCCGCTGGCCACCATGTACATACTTTCTGGCTGGCCGTTGACCGCGATCCCGCGCGTGCTGTTGTCCCGGTAGCCGGTCTGGCCCGCGATGTAGAGGCCGTAAACCTTGTGGCCGCCGGCCATGACCGGCAGCGCTGCCGCGTTCGCGCCCACGTCCGCCCCCGCGGCACCCCCGGCGCCCTCGATCGTCAGGTTGTTCCCTTCGGGCGACTGGTCGTAAAGCTCGGTGACGACGCAGGCGGTGCGCGCGCAGAACACGTCCTGTTGAGTGGCGTTGGCGTAGCCGCCGGCCTGGAGCAGGCCGACGTTGGCCGTGGCACCGTCCGAGACGCGCCTGACCTGGTAGAGCGGCCCGTTGTAGCCGGAATAGAGGGCGCGAACCGTGCTGTACGCGGCCACGCACGGCGTGCCGGCCGCGCTGTAGATGTCGCACGGCAGCTCGCTTTGGGCGTGGGCGGACTGGGCAGGCATCGCCAGCATGGAAAGGGCCACGAGCACGGCCGCCGCGAGCCACATGGGCGCGCTACGGAATCGCACGAGAACGCACATATCCGACCACCTCAGCTTTGATCGTGCGCCGATCTTCACGCGCGGTCAATACGCGTAGCCTGGCGAGGTGAGCGTCGTAGGCCTGCTGCACCCAGGCGAGATGGGCGCGGCGGTCGGGCAGTGCCTTACCGCCGCCGGGCACGAGGTGCTGTGGGCGTCGGAAGGCCGCGGACCGGCGACTCTTGGACGGGCCGCCGGTTTCGAGGACGTGAGGACAGTCGCCGCTGTCGCGTCACGTGCCGAGGTCATCCTCTCGATCTGCCCGCCGCACGCGGCGCTGTCTGTCGCGCGTTCGGTCGCCGGGTTCGACGGCGTGTACGTGGACGCCAACGCGATCTCCCCCGTCACTGCGCGGGAGATCGGCGCGATCGTCACGGCCGGCGGCGCGTCGGCGTTCGTGGACGGCGGGATCGTCGGCGGGCCGCCTGTTGCGTTCGGCGATACGAGGCTGTACCTGGCCGGGGAGCGGGCGGGTCCGGTTTCCGGGCTGTTCGCCGGGACGGCTTTGGACGCTCGGGTACTGGCGGGTGAAATTGGCGCCGCGTCCGCGCTGAAAATGTCGTACGCGGCGTGGACCAAGGGCACCGCCGCGCTGCTGCTCGCCATCCGCGGGCTGGCCCGGGCCGAGGGCGTCGAGGACGCCCTGCTCGCGGAGTGGGCGCTGTCCCAGCCCGGACTGGAAGCGCGCTCGTCGCGGGCGGCCGCGTCCGCCGCCGCCAAAGGCTGGCGCTGGATCGCCGAAATGGAGGAAATCGCCGCGTCGATGACCGCACACGACCTCCCCGCCGGCTTCCATCAAGCCGCCGCCGACATCTACCGCCAAACCGCCACCTAAACCCGCCCGCCCGACGCGGTCACCGGCCCGCGCACCCCGTTCCCCGCGCCGCGCACCCCGTTCCCCGCGCCCGCGCACCCGCGAGGCCGCGCACGAGCGCCCCCGCCCCGCGCCTGCCCGCGCCCGCGCATCCCTTCACCCCGCGCCCGCGCGCACCTCCGCGCCCGCGCGCCCGCTAAGCAAGTTGCCCGAAATGCCCGCTTCTGGCCATCATGTTCGACGATTGCTCTGGTCCCGGTGCGAGGTCCGAAATTATTGCGGACACTTACCCTCCCAGATCGGGGGGGTAAGTGTCCGCAATAATGTGGCGCACCTGTCGGCGCGCCTGGAATCGGCCGATATATCCCGGTTCGT
>Ga0070741_10014667_pt1 | contig 13503 bp, 13 predicted proteins | sample Coa_R1_4_FD_66440 | JGI IMG/M metagenome (GOLD analysis project Ga0070741, IMG submission 66440) | Surface soil microbial communities from Centralia Pennsylvania, which are recovering from an underground coalmine fire - Coalmine... | ecosystem: Environmental > Terrestrial > Soil > Unclassified ... | reverse complement strand
TACATCACCGGCGTCGGCTATCCCGACACCGAGAGCGAGACCTTCAGGCGCTATTGGCCGGCGGCGCTGCACGTCATCGGCAAGGACATCGTGCGCTTCCACGCCGTGTACTGGCCGGCCTTCCTGATGTCGGCCGGTATCGAGGTGCCGCAGCGCATTTTCTCGCACGGCTTCCTGTTTAATCGCGGCGAGAAGATGTCGAAGTCGGTCGGCAACGTCATCGATCCTTTCGCGCTGGCCGAGGCCTACGGCGTCGATCCGCTGCGCTATTTCTTCCTGCGCGAGGTGCCGTTCGGCCAGGACGGCAATTACAGCCACGAGGCGATCGTCAACCGCATCAACGCCGACCTCGCCAACGATCTCGGCAATCTGGCGCAGCGCTCGCTGTCGATGATCGGCAAGGCCTTCGGCGGCACGCTGCCGGCGCCGGGCGCGTTCACGGCCGCGGACCAGACGATTCTGGCCGCCGCCGACGCCATGATCGGCACGGCGCGCGAGCACATGACGACGCAACAATTGCACCAGGTGCTCAATTGCGTGTGGGCGGTGGTCGCCGACGCCAACCGCTATTTTGCTTCCGAAGAGCCGTGGGCCAAGGCCAAGACCGATCCGAAGCGGCAGGGCACCATCCTCTACGTCACCGCCGAGGTGATCCGCCAGGTCGCCATTCTCGCCCAGCCTTTCATGCCGGCATCGGCCGCGGCCATGCTCGATCAATTGGCGATCCCGGCAGGCGAACGCGCCTTCGATGCGCTCGGCACCCGCATCAAGCCGGGCGCCACATTGCCGCCACCAAAACCGGTTTTTCCGCGTTACGTGGACGCGGAAGAAAAGACGGACAATGCTGGTCGATAGCCACTGCCATCTCGATTTCCCCGACTTCGCCAGCGATCTCGATGGCGTCGTTGCCCGCGCGCGCGCGGCCGGGGTCGGCCGCATGGTGACGATTTCGACACGGGTGAAGAATCACGCGCAGGTGCTCGCCATCGCCGAAAAATATCCCGAGGTGTTCTGCTCGGTCGGCACCCATCCGAATAGCGTGCGCGATGAACCCGACATCACCGCGAAGGACCTGATTGCACGCGCCAGGCATCCGAAAATCGTCGCCATCGGCGAAGCCGGGCTCGACTATCACTACGACAAGAGCCCGCGCGACCTTCAGGCCAGAAGCTTCCGCGAGCACATCGCTGCGGCGCGCGAAACCGGACTGCCGCTGGTGATCCATTCGCGCGATTGCGACGACGACATGGCCGCGATTTTGACCGAGGAAACGGGGAAGGGCGCCTTCCCGGCGGTGCTGCACTGCTTTACCGGCGGCCGCGCGCTGGCGTTCAAGGCGATCGAGCTCGGCCTCTATGTCTCGTTCACCGGAATCCTGACCTTCAAGAACTCCGCGGCATTGCGCGACATCGCCAAGGACCTGCCGGCCGAGCGCATCATGGTCGAAACCGACGCCCCCTATCTCGCGCCCGGGCCTTATCGCGGCAAGCGCAATGAGCCGGCCTATGTCGCAGAGACCGCGCGGGTTTTGGCCGAGACGCGCGGCGTCGCGGCGGACGAGATCGCGCGGCAGACGAGCGAAAACTTCTTCCGCCTGTTCGATAAAGTGCCGCGCAGCCTGGCCAACGCCGCATGAGCCTGACCTTCACGATCCTCGGCTGCGGCTCGTCGATGGGCGTGCCGCGCGTGGCGCTGGGCTGGGGCAGCTGCGATCCCAACAACCCGAAGAACCGCCGGCGGCGCTGCTCTTTGCTGGTGGAGCGCGCACAGGGGCCGGGAAAGGTCACGCGCGCGCTGATCGACTGTTCGCCCGACCTGCGCCTGCAATTGCTCGATGCCGAGGTCGACTGGATCGACGGCGTACTGATCACCCACGAGCATGCCGACCACACCCACGGCATCGACGACTTAAGGCCGCTGTTCGTGAAGAAGCGCCATCGCGTGCCGGTCTATATGGACGAGCCGACCTCGCGCGCCATGCATGCGCGTTTCGGCTATTGCTTCATGACGCCGCCGGGCAGCGAATATCCGCCGATCGCCCAGGAGCACCGGCTGACGCCGGGCCGCGCCGTCGCCATTGAGGGGCAGGGCGGCCCGATCGAGGCCCTGCCCGTGCTGCAGGAGCACGGCGATATCCCCTCGCTCGGCTTCCGCATCGGCAATGTCGCCTATTCGGCCGACATCAAGGGGCTGCCGCCGGACAGCATCGCGGCGCTGGCCGGGCTCGACGTCTGGATCGTGGATGCGCTGCGCCACGCGCCGCATCCGAGCCACCTGAACCTCGAGGAGGCGCTGGCCTGGATCGCCCGCCTCAAGCCCAGGCGCGCCATCCTGACCAATCTGCACAGCGACCTCGATTACGAGGCGCTGCGCAAGAGCCTGCCACCGAATGTCGAACCGGCCTATGACAGGATGCAGTTCCAGGCGAGTTAAAGTCGGATGCTCAGATCGTCACAGAAGATTTTGATTAGACGAGCAAAAACGAGCCCAAGACCGATCTATCATCATTTGGAATAGGCATGACTTTTCAGGTGGATATCCGCGATCCTTCAAGTGGCGCGCCTGGGGTGCGTCAAGTGAAACATCGCCTAAAGATAGGCGATGTTTCACTTGACTGACCCAATGGAACGTGCTAATACATAAGCCATTGGAGCTAACCCATGGCAAAATCAGTACTTTCAGACATCCGGTTCCACAATGAAGAGGCGGCTTTCGAGTATGTCGAAAAGCAGCTTTGGCCGAACGGGCCGGTATGCCCCCACTGTGGGGAAACTGAGCGCCTAGGCCGCCTTCAGGGCGTCCGTTCCAAGGCGAGCAAGAAACACCCGGAAGGCGTTGTCCAGCCCGGCTTGTTCAAGTGCTACGCGCCACAATGCCGTTCGCAATTCACCGTTCGGGTTGGTTCCATTTTCGAAGGCAGTCACCTTCCCTTGCGGCTGTGGCTTCAGGCCATTCACTTGATGTGCGCCAGCAAGAAAGGCATTTCGACGCGCCAGCTTCAGCGGATGCTTGGCTGCGGCATGAAAACCGCATGGCATCTCGGCATGCGTATTAGGGCCGCAATGGCACCCGATGCCAACGCCGGGCCGCTTGGCGGCGCTGGAAAGACCATCGAAGCAGACGAGACTGAGTTGGCGCGATCGCGTAAGACGAAACGTCCGGCAGATTTCCGCCGCAGCACTCATAATCCAGTTGTGCTTAGCCTTGTTGAGCGTGGTGGCAACATCCGTTCTGTGACTCTGGACCATCGTGGCATTGGCGTGCGCTTGCGAGAGATGGCGCACAAGGACAGCCGCCTCGTTTCCGACAAAGCTCCGCATTATAAGCTGCAAGGCTTCGCAGCGCACGAAAGCGTTGACCATCATAAGTTTGAGTGGACACGCGGCGACGTTCACACAAACACCCTTGAGGGCTTCTTTAGTGTCATAAAGAGAGGTTTGGTCGGCGTTTATCAGCACGTCGATACAAAGCATCTCGACAAGTATTTAGCCGAGTTCGATTTTCGGCAGAACACTCGTGCCCGGTTAGGCGTTAATGATGTGCAGCGTGCGGCCATAGCGTTGCAGGGTGCCAAAGGAAAGCGCCTGTACTATCGGCAGCCCTCGTGAGGGAGTGTTTTCACGCGAGGGACTCGGGTAGGATGGCTAATGCCCCGATGGAGGCAGCCTGTGGACTTTGACAAAGCGAAGTTCAAGCGGCTTGTCCATTACGTTGCGTGGAAGGCCGGTAAGCGTGATTGGTTCGGTGCTGTAAAACTCAACAAGGTTTTATGGTATGCGGACGCGCGCACGTATGTTTTGCGCGGAACGTCGATCACCGGCGAAACTTACGTCCGCGAAAAATTTGGTCCCGTCCCTCGGCACATCAAACAGATTTGCACCGAGATGGAGCGTGAGGGAACACTCAAAGTATTCAAGGAAGGCAAGCTAACTCGCGTTGTTGCGACTGAGCCTCCTGACGCGAATTGGTTTTCCCGAGAAGAGCTTCAGTCCATCAATTATTGGATTGAGCATATCGACAAGGAGCATACGGCGACCTCAATCAGCGATGCCACGCACGATTACGTTTGGCAGCAAGCAAAGATGTATGAAGAATTGCCGCTGTATGCCTATCGCGTTCTTCGTATCCCCGAAGAATTGCGCGACGAAGATCTGTCGCGCCTGAAGGCTCGCGCGAAGGAATTGGGATTGATCTAAGTGAATCTCTTCGGTCGCACCATCCGTTATGAGGATCGTGCGCACCAGGCGATTCAAGCGGCAGAAGATAAATGGGATGATGTCGATGAGATAATAAATGCGTTCGAATGGATACTCATGCGTGATCCAGAACTCGGGCGCATATTGACTGAGAGCGGTAAAGTGCGGGGCTTTCTATATCCGGGCGCTAAGTCAAAAAACGAACCAGACGTTGACGTGATTTACGAAGTTGATCCACAAACCATCATCATTCATGACCTGACATTTACAGATGCAAAAGCGCAATACGCCGGACAAGCATAAGAGAGACGATGAGGCGCAATCAAAGCGCTTTATTAATGCCGCGCGCGAAGCTGAGGCCGATGAATCGAAAGAGGGCGCTGACGCCGCATTCAAAAAAGTAACGCGCAAAGGAGACAAGAAAGATGAATGATGAAATTCGATTAGAGTTGCTGCGGATGGCAGACAAGAGAGAGCCGACGCGTCCTGTGCGTGACGTAATGACACTTGCGGAGTCATTGGCGAATTGGGTCGAGACGCGCCGGTTCCCTGAAGAGCCGACTAGCCGTTACACGGCGGATTGTACGCCGCGATGAGATCGGCTTCGATCTCAAGGCGTTTCTTCTCGTTAGCCTCGGAGTGAATAAGCAGATGGTCTGCGCCGTGCTCGTCGAAGCAATCCGTCTTATGATGGTTGAGCGGACGCTCTGACAGATCGCTGGTCTGGCCGACGTAGATAATCCGGTAGCGCAGCTCCGTCGTCAGCTTTGACATGACGTAGACTGCGCCGACTGCAAGAAATTCCTGCTCACGCTTGTAGATCGTAAACTCGTAGGTCTTTTTCGATGCACCCGTGAGGGTGATAGTTCCGATACGGTTAGACATGTTTGTTCCTCTGTTTGTTGCCTTGTACGCGTTGCTGCATTGGCTTGAGCGCCGCAGGCAGTTCACGGCTGCCGAACGGTTGCATTCCCAGACCAGTGCTTTGGCTTAGGCGGCGCGATGCCGGGGTCTGAAAAACGGGCCTCGAAATCGAACCAAACTCAAAAATCCCAGAACCAATGGGGAACATGGTACATGATTTGTTCAGGGTTAGTCAAGTGAATCATCGCCTAAAGATATTCCATAATATGTCTTATGCGAATCCGAGACTGGGGCTGCCGGGGGCCGCGGCGTGAAGCCCTCCCGCGACATCGCCCGCCTGATCGAGATCATGGCGGCGCTGCGCACGCCCGGCTCCGGCTGTCCCTGGGATCTGGAGCAGAGCTTTGCCAGCATCGCGCCCTATACGCTTGAGGAGGCCTATGAGGTGGCCGACGCCATTGCCCGCGGCGACCTCGGCCATCTCAAGGACGAGCTCGGCGACCTGCTGCTCCAGGTCGTCTACCACGCCCGCATGGCGCAGGAGCAAGGCGCCTTCGATTTCGGCGACGTGGTCGAGGGCATCACGGCCAAGCTGGTCCGCCGCCATCCCCACGTCTTTGCCGACGAACAGGGCCGCACGGCGGAAGCGGTCAAGGGCCTGTGGGAGCGCATCAAGGCCGAGGAAAAGGCCGAGCGCGGCGAGGCGCCGCCGCAGGGCGCATTGGCCGGGGTTCCGGTCGCCCTGCCCGCGCTGACCCGCGCGCTCAAGCTCCAGGACAAGGCCGGGCGCGTCGGCTTCGACTGGAACGATCCGCGCGCGGTGCTTGCCAAGATCCGCGAGGAAGCCGACGAGATCGAGGCCGCGCTCGATGCCGGCGACAAGGCCGAAGCGGCCAAGGAGGTTGGCGACCTGCTGTTCGCCGTGGTCAATCTGGCGCGGCATCTGGCAGCCGATCCGGAAGGCGTGCTGCGCGACACCAACCTCAAATTCGAGCGCCGCTTCGCTTCAATCGAGCGCGCGCTGGCCGCGCGCGGCAAGCGTCCGCAGGACGCAAGCCTCGAGGAGATGGACGCCTTGTGGGATGCGGCGAAGGCTGCGGAGAAATAGCCTTTTGTCGTCCCCGGCGAGCAAAGCAAGACGCAGGCTCGCCGTTCTCGGCGCGACGTGCATTGCGCTGCGCGGCTAACCGGCGAACCTGGCGCGCACCCGCGCCGCCTTGTCGGGATCGGCGCGCACGGTGACGGCGAGCTGCCCGTCATCGCGCATGTGCTTCTCCAGCACTTCGGAATGGCGGTAGAGCCAGCTTAAGCCCGCGCCGTCCGCCGGGCTCAGCGCAATCTCGAGCGTCTGGCGGCGTTCGGCGAGGCGGTCTTCGATCGCCGCGGCGAGGCGATCGACGCCCTCCCCGCTCAAGGCCGACACCGGCACGGCCCGGCCGCGCCCGGCGCGATTGGCAAGCCGCGTGCGCGCCTCGGCATCGAGGCGGTCGATCTTGTTCCAGACCTCGATCAGCCGCGGATCGTTCGCCGCGATGCCGAGCTCGCCGAGCACCTTCTCGACGTCGCGCGACTGCGCCGCGGTGTCCTCATGGGCGACGTCGCGGACGTGCAGGATGACGTCGGCCTCGATCACTTCTTCCAAAGTGGCGCGGAAGGCCGCCACCAGCATCGTCGGCAGATCGGAAATGAAGCCGACGGTGTCCGACAGGATGACGCGGTTGCCGTGCGGCAGCGCGATGGCGCGCAACGTCGGATCGAGCGTGGCAAACAGCATGTCGGCCGACAGCACGCTCGCCTGCGTCATGCGGTTGAACAGCGTCGACTTGCCGGCATTGGTGTAGCCGACCAGCGCCACGATCGGATAAGGCACGCGCTTCCTGCTCTCGCGGTGCAGCGCGCGGGTGCGCTTGACCTTGTCGAGATCGGCTTCGATGCGGCCGATGCGCTCCTCGATGACGCGGCGGTCGGCTTCGAGCTGGGTCTCGCCGGGGCCGCCGAGGAAGCCGAAGCCGCCGCGCTGGCGTTCGAGGTGCGTCCAGGAGCGCACCAGCCGGCCCTTTTGGTAATTGAGATGGGCGAGTTCGACCTGGAGCGCGCCTTCCCGCGTGCGGGCGCGGCGGCCGAAGATTTCCAGGATCAGGCCGGTGCGGTCGATGACTTTGGTGCTCCAGGCCTTTTCCAGGTTGCGCTGCTGCACCGGCGAGATCGGACAGTCCATCACCACCACCGAGGCCGAGAGGCTCTTCACCAGGCCGGCGATTTCGTCGACCTTGCCCTTGCCGATATAGGTGGCGGGCCGGATCTCGGACAGCGTCACCAGCCCCTCCTGCACGACGGTGAGATCGATGGCGCGGGCGAGGCCCGCGGCCTCGGCCAGGCGCGCTTCCGGCATGCGCAATGGCGCCTCGCGCCCTGCCCGCGCGGCGTTTTGCTTGAGCCATGGCTCGATGACGATCGCGCGGCCGGTCTCGGCGCCCGCGGTCGGCGGGCTCAAGCGATCGGCGCGCGTGTCGCGGCGACGTTGTTCCAACGAGTCTTAAGCCTTCTCTGGCGGTGCGTCCTCGCCGCCCTCGAACAGCTGGATCGGATGACCCGGCATGATGGTCGAGATCGCGTGCTTGTAGACGAGCTGGGAATGTCCGTCGCGCCGCAGCAGCACGCAGAAATTATCGAACCAGGTCACCACGCCCTGCAATTTGACGCCGTTCACCAGAAAGATGGTGAGCGGGATTTTGCTTTTGCGGACGTGATTGAGAAACGTGTCTTGCAGATTTTGTGCGCGATCGGCTGCCATGGCCGTGCCCCGTTTTTTTGCTCGCGTCTGTGCGCGAGACCTTTCTTTGCCCTCGGCTCTGCGCATGCCTAATCGCATGCGCCCGCGTTGCCCCACGCCAGATTGCGGATGCCGGCCTCGGGAGTGATGTATTAGATGGCAGCGCGGCAGCGGGCGCAAGCCAAGGGCCTAAGGCGTTGATATCGCAGGTGATATGGGCCTCAGGACAACTCGGCATAGCGATGGTAATCGCGCCGCAAAGCGGTCGCGATCAGGCCGGGGGCGCCGTTGCCGACCGGCCGGCCGTCGATCGACACAACCGGGATGACGATCTGGCTCGCCGAGGTGATGAAGGCTTCGCGCGCGGCATAGGCCTCCTCGCGCGTGAAGGCGCGCTCTTCGACGGCAAGGCCCTGCGCCCTGATGACGTCGAGCAGCACGGCGCGGGTGATGCCGGGCAGCACGTCGTGGCCGAGCGGATGGGTGAGGATTGTGCCGTCGCGCGTCACGATCCAGGCGCTCGAGGAGGCGCCCTCGGTGATGCGGCCTTGCGCGTCGATGAGCCAGGCTTCGCGCGCGCCCTGCTCGCGCGCCGCCTGCTTGGCCAGCACATTGGGCAAGAGCGCCACCGATTTGATGTCGACGCGGCCCCAGCGGATGTCCGGCACGGTGACCACGGCGACGCCCTCGGCGGCGAGCTGATCGATGCGGGCGCGATCGTTGCCGCGCGCGGTGACGACGAGCGATGGCCTGACCTGCGGCGGAAACGGGAAATCGCGGCGCGCGGCGCCGCGCGTCACCTGGACGTAGACGATGCCGTCGCGCACGCGGTTGCGGGCGATGGTCTCGCGCATGACGACGGCGAGCGCCGCCGGCGCCATCGGCGGCGCGATGCGCAGTTCCTTGAGCGAGCGGTCGAGCCGCGCCATGTGGCGGCGCTCGTCGACGATGCGCCCTGCCCGCACCTCGCAGACCTCATAGACGCCGTCGGCGAACTGGAAGCCGCGGTCCTCGATGGACACGCGCGCCTCGCCCTGCGGCAGGTAGCGGCCATTGACGTAGGCGATGCGGGACATGGGATTACGTCAGTTGTCATTCCGGGGCGGCCCGACGGGCCGAACCCGGAATCCAGATGGAGGCACAGTGCGCGTTTCTGGATTCCGGGTTCGCGCTTCGCGCGCCCCGGAATGACGAATGGTGGTCTGCACTACCCGATCCCCAGCGCCTTGAGCTTGCGGTGCAGCGCCGAGCGCTCCATGCCGACGAACTCGGCGGTGCGCGAGATGTTGCCGCCGAAGCGGCTGATCTGGGCGACCAGGTATTCGCGCTCGAACACCTCGCGCGCGTCGCGCAAGGCCAGCCCCATCAGATGCTCGCCGCCATTGCCGTTCGGCATCGACGGCACCATGGAGCCGACGTCGGGCGGCAGCATCGAGGCGTCGAGCACGGCGTCGGGGTCGCCGCCGGCGAGAATCATCAGCCGCTCGATATTGTTGCGCAGCTGGCGCACGTTGCCCGGCCAGTCGTGGCTTTGCAGCACCGCCATGGCGTCGTCGCCGATGCGGCGCTTGGGCAGGCCGGTGGCTAACGAGATCTGGTCCATGAAGTAGTCGACGAGGCCGGGGATATCCTCGCGCCGCTCGGCGAGCGGCGGCACGCGGATCGGCACCACCGACAGCCGGTGATAGAGGTCCTCGCGGAATTTGCCTTCCGCGATCAGCGCCTCGAGATTGCGCGCGGTCGAGGAGACGATGCGCACGTCGACCGAGATCTTGTTGGTGCCGCCGACCCGCTGGAAGGTCTGGTCGACCAGCACGCGCAGGATCTTGTTCTGCGTCTCGCGCGGCAGATCGGCGACGTCGTCGATGAACAGCGTGCCGCCGTGCGCCTCCTCGAGCGCGCCGGCCTTGCGGCCGTCGCTGCCGTTGGCGGCATCGACGCCGAACAGTTCCGTCTCCATGCGCTCGGGCGTGATGGCGGCGGCGTTGATGACGATGAACGGCCCGTTCTGCCGCGCCGACAGCTGATGGATGGTGCGCGCGGCCAGTTCCTTGCCGGAGCCGGAGGGGCCGACGATGAGGATGCGGCTGTTGGTCGGCGCCACGCGCTCGACCGCCTGGCGCAGCTGCGCCATGGCCACCGACTTGCCGACCAGCGTCGCCGGCAGCGGCGCCAGCTGCTTGAGCTGCTTGACCTCGCGCTTGAGCCGCGAGGTCTCGAGCGCGCGTTCGGTCACCAGCACCAGCCGGTCGGCCTTGAACGGCTTCTCGATGAAATCATAGGCGCCGCGCTTGATGGCGGCGACCGCGGTCTCGATGTTGCCGTGGCCGGAAATCATCACCACCGGCAGCTCGGGGTGCTCCTGCTTGACGGCGTCGAGCAGCTGCAGGCCGTCGAGCTTGGAACCCTGCAGCCAGATGTCGAGAAACACCAGCGCCGGCCGGCGCGACACGATGGCGGCGAGCGCCTCGTCGCTGTTGCGCGCGGTGCGCGGGTCGTAGCCCTCGTCCTGCAGGATGCCGGCGACCAGATCGCGGATATCGGCTTCGTCGTCGACGATCAGAATATCAGCTGACATGCTCGCTCACGCTCTTCTTGTTGTTGGCATTTTGCGCTTCGCCGGAGGCGGCAAAGCGCAGGCGGACCCAGGCGCCGCGCTGGCCGGGGATTTTCTCGGCGGCGTCGCGCAGCTCGATATGGCCGCCGTGTTCCTCGACGATGCGGCCGACGATGGCGAGGCCGAGCCCGGTGCCCTTCTCCCGCGTCGTCACGTAGGGTTCGAGCAGGCGGCTGCGGTTCTCCTTCGGCAGGCCGATGCCGTTGTCGACGACGTCGATGACGATGTCGTCGCCCTCGCGCGCGGCAAAGACCCGGATCGAGCCCTTGCCGAGCTCGGCCGGCGGCACCGCGGCGATCGCCTCGGTGGCGTTCTTGATCAGGTTGGTGAGCGCCTGCGACACCAGCCGGCGGTCGAACCGCGCCGGCATCGGGTCCTCGGCGACCTCGGCCTCGATGTCGATGTCGGCGTTGCCGACGCGCATCAGGAAGGCGGCCTGCCGCACGGTGTCGGCGACGTCCTCGGCGGCGATGACCGGCTTGGGCATGCGCGCGAACTTGGAGAATTCGTCGACCATGCGGCGGATGTCGTCGACCTGGCGCACGATGGTGTCGGTGCACTGGTCGAACACGCCGCCTTTGTCCTCGCCGACCACCTTGCCGTATTTGCGGCGCAGCCGTTCGGCCGACAGCTGGATCGGCGTCAGCGGGTTCTTGATCTCGTGGGCGATACGGCGGGCGACGTCGGCCCAGGCCGAGGTGCGCTGCGCGGCGACGAGTTCGGTGATGTCGTCGAGCGTCACCACGTAGCCGTGCTCGGCGGCGCCCGACTGTTCGCTGGTGATGCGCACCGACAGATTGCGCTCGCGGCCCTTGCGGCTGATGGTGACCTGATCCTGGGTGCGCTCGCCTGACTGCGCCGCGGCCATGAACTCGGCGAGTTCCGGAAACACCTCGGACAACGGCCGGCCCAGCGCCTCGGCCTCGGTGCAGCCGATCAGCCGCTCAGCCGAGCGGTTGAGGATGGAGACGCATCCCTTGCCGTCGACGCCGATGACGCCGGCGCTGGCGCCCGCCAGCACCGCTTCGGTGAAGCGGCGGCGGCTGTCGATGACGTCGCGGGCGCGCATGATGTCGTCGCGCTGCGTGCGCAGTTCGGCCGTCATGCGGTTGAAGGTCTCGCCGAGCTGAGCCAGGTCGCCCTCGGATTCGCGCACCGGCACCCGCACGTAGAGATTGCCGGTGGAGACGACGTTAGCGGCGCTGATCAGGCGCCGGATCGGCGCCACCATGACGTTGGCGAAGTTGAGCCCGATCCACACCGCCGACAACAGCACGGTGAGCGCGATCACCGTGTACATCAGCGCGAAGGCGACCTGCACGCCGGTGCGGCGCTGCTCGATGGCGGCGTATTCGGTGACGCTCTCGCGGGTCGCCTGCAATTGCGGCACCACGCGCGGATCGAGCAGCCGCGTCACGTAGAGATAGTAGTCGTCGTATTTCTGCAATTTGACGACGGCCGCGACATAATTGGTGTCGGGCAGCAGCACGATCTGCGGCTCCTTGTCGCCGATGCGCGGCAGCGCGTCGCGCGGCGGCATGGCGAAGCTCTCCGCCATCTTGAGATCGGCGCGGGCAATGACGTTGAGCTCCTTGTCGATGACGATGGCGGCGGCGAGCCCGCGCACCGAGGCCTGGAAGGTCAGGAACTGTTGCAGCTTGTCGCGGTCGTCCTTGAACACCGGCTCGTTGCGGGCGATGTCGAAGGCCATCACCATGATGTTGGCGCGCACCAGCTGGGCGTGGTCACGCAAATAGGCCTCCGCCACGATCAGCGAGTTCTGGATGGCGGCGCGCGTGCGCGTCGAGAACAGCCGGTCGAGGCCGCGGTCGAGCGTCACGCTGGCGACGATGGCGACCAGGATCGCCGGCAGCGCGGCGATGATCGAGAACAGGCCGACGACGCGCACGTGCAGCTTGGCGCCGGCGCGGCCGCTGCGGCGCGCCTGCACCACCAGCCAGACCTCGCGCACGATGACCGCGAGCAGCAGCAGCACGGTGGCGGCGTTCGCCAGCAGCAGGCTCACCACGACATTGTGGGTCGGCAGGATCGGCGTCAGGTCGGCAAGGACGACGAAGGTGACGAAGGCCGACAGCATCGCCAGCACGACGGCGAGCGGACCCATGACCCGGGCCCCGCCGCGCCTGGATGCGGACGACGAGGCGAGCACAGTCTCGGCAGTGGCGGCCTGCTCGACGCTCAAGTGACCCCCGGGCGTGTTTTTTGGGGGGCGTTAGGCCCCCTTGGCTGGCGCACGGAAGGGTGTGGCCTTCCGGCACTGATGCTTTTCTACAACAATGTTGCCGAATTGCGACAAATCCGCGGCGCAATAATCACAGGTTCGGTAAACGCCGCCGGCAGGGCCGCCTTGGGGCTCAGCCGCCGCCGCGGAACAGCTGGATGTCCAGGTCGCGGATCTTCTTGCGCAAAGTGTTGCGATTGACCCCCAAAAGGTCGGCCGCCCTGATCTGATTGCCGCGGGTGGCGGCGAGCGCCGCCGTCAGCAGCGGGTATTCGACCTCGCGCAGCACGCGGTGATAGAGCCCCGCCGGCGGCAGGCCCTCGAAGCCGGCGAAATAGGCGGCCAAATGCCGCTCCACCGCCGCGCTCAGGCTCTCCTCGGCGCGCGGCTCCTCGCCGACCGGCGGCAGCGTCGGCTGCGCCAGTTCGCTATCAATCACCGCCGCGGTGATGACCTCCTGCGGATAGAGCGCGGCGAGACGGCGCGCCAGGTTCTCCAGTTCGCGCACATTGCCCGGCCAGCGATGGCGCTTGAGCCGGTCGAGGCCGGCCTGGTCGATCTGCTTGGGCGGCAGGCCCTCGCGCTGGGCCTGCGCGAAGAAGTGGCGCACCAGATCGGGAATGTCCTCGATGCGCTCGCGCAACGGCGGCAGGCGCAGCGGCACGACGTTGAGGCGGAAGAACAGGTCCTCGCGGAACAGGCCCTGCTGGATCAGCAGGCGCAGGTCCTTGTTGGTGGCGGCGATGATGCGCACGTCGCTCTTGATCGGGGTGCGGCCGCCGACGGTGGTGTATTCGCCCTGCTGCAAGAC
>Ga0070741_10014666_pt1 | contig 13504 bp, 12 predicted proteins | sample Coa_R1_4_FD_66440 | JGI IMG/M metagenome (GOLD analysis project Ga0070741, IMG submission 66440) | Surface soil microbial communities from Centralia Pennsylvania, which are recovering from an underground coalmine fire - Coalmine... | ecosystem: Environmental > Terrestrial > Soil > Unclassified ... | reverse complement strand
CGGCATGAGCCAGCACAACAGACAAAACCCGAGCCTGCCATGACCATGGGCCATCATGTCGGCGAGCACCGCAGGGCGTACGACCTTGGACCAGTGGCGAGCGAGCGCGCCGCGCCACTCAATTGTTCACATTGAACACCGCGGCGAAATGGTACGAGGCGTTGCAGCCGCCACCGAAGCTCGTCGTCAGGTGTCCTTCGATGCCCTGCCCGGTCGTGTGGAAGGCGTTCAGGGCCGCGGGCCGTTGCTTGTTGTCCTGCCCCGGCCCCGTGCAGCTGATGCTGCCGCTCGCCATCTGGTAGAGCCTGCCCATATGATTGAGCGGCCCTGCCAGCGTGCAGACGATGCCGTCGTGCGCCGCGTCCACAAACGTGAACACCAGCGTTGCCGAGGTGTCGTTCGGCTTCGTGACATCCAGAACGAAGCGCGCGCGGAATGCGGGGTCGTTGAGCGTGGGATCAGGACACGCCGTGATCGCCCCTGCGGCAGATCCGGAGAAGCGTCCAGTCATTTCGTACGCCGTCAGGCTCTGCCGCTGCAGGGACTTGCTCACCGTGACGCCGTTCACCGTGTACGTCAACGTGGCGTGGTACGCATCGGTCGGCTGGAAGGTCGCCATGCCGACTTGCGCACCGCTCAGTTGCGCGGGGTTCCAGGGCGCGCCGAAGAACGTGCCGGTGGTGGCATTGAGGCCGCCGGTGTACTTGCCAGTGCCGTCGTCGATCAGCAGGGCCGTGTACCAGGTCGGCTTTCCGTCGGAACCGTATACGAAGAAAGCGACGAACATGTAGGTGTCGCTTTGCACCAGGAAAACGCCCCACCCGCTTTCCGCGGGGACGTAATACACATCGGTGTACTCGGCCGCGCGGGCGTTCGTGAAGATCGCGAGCAGCGAAACGAGCATCAGTCGCTTCCACATGGTGATCCTCCTCGAGAGTGCAAGCAGACAGAGGGCGCGCCGCTTGCTCGCGCGTGTCGACGACCTAAGGTGCTTCCTTGATGCCGCCGAGATTGCCGGACCACTGGCAAAACTGGTTCTGCCCTGTCATGGAAGCCACGAAGCCGTTGTTGGTGCTGGTGAGCTCGGTGAGCGTGAATGAACCTTGCGTGCCGTCCGTGCACGAATACGATCCGCTGACGTTGCCGAGCTTCCCGGCTTGCGTGTACGTGCCAGTGTACGAGCAGACGCCGCTGATGCCTGATGCATCGCTCAGGCGTGCGGTGAACGTGTTCCCGCTCTGGCTGATCGCGATCGGAGCGATCACGTCCTTCTGCGCGTTGAGCGATGCCGGAGTGCACGAGGTGCTTCGGATGGAATAGCCGCCGACGTAGCTCCCGCTCAAGTCCTCGAGCTTCCAGGTTTGCCTGTGCACGGCCTTGGTTACCTGCAAGCCGTCGATCAGGTACGTGAGCGTGGCCTGATCCGTCGCCTGCAGGTCGAAGGTGGCGGTGCCCGCCTGACGGATGGATCCCGCCGTATAAGGTCCGCCGTACCACGGCCCCTTCGTCTGATAGAGCGGACCCGACCAGGTCTGATGCCCGCCGCTCGAGCCCTGGTACACGAGGACGGCGGTGTACCAGACGGGGTCTCCCGTCGGGCCGTACAGGAAGAAGGTGGCGTACGCCGTGTCGTTCTGCAGGATCAGGTTCACGCCCCAGCCGGATTCGCCGGGCGTCCACCACATGTCGGTGATCTCGATCGAGCGCGTCGATGCCAGGGAGGGTGCAGCGAGGAGGACACTGGAGAGAAGCAGGACTCGAACGAGCTTCATGGTGGGCTCCATGCAAGCCGGTGTCGCCGGGGGACGGGTACGAGCGCGTGCAAGCGCATTGTGCGCCGGGAAAGTTTCAATTTGCAGTAGCTGCGATTCCACCAGCGCGCACCGGGATGTCACGCCTGTCTCGAGGAGTAACCGCCGGACAAGCACAACATTTCGGTAAAATGCTGATTTCACATAACCCGCGATGAACCCGCCCCTGTCCACCGACGCCTGCATGCCGCACGATCGTGCGCGAGCCACCCTTATCGGGCGCGCCTGGCTGCCCGATGCCGGAGGGCCGCTACCCATCGCCATTCGCGGCGATCAGGCCCTCGACATCTCGCATGTCGCACCGACGCTTCGCGATCTGCTCGAGCTCGACGATCCCATCAGTGCGATGCGCGCCGGGCTGCCGAGCGCACGTGTGATCGCACCCCTCGCCGAAATCCTCGCCAATTCGGCGGAGCAAACGCGCGACCCGCGCAAGCCATGGCTCCTCGCCCCCTGTGACTTGCAGGCAATCAAGGCCTCTGGCGTCACCTTCGTCTCCAGCATGCTCGAGCGCGTCATCGAGGAGCAGGCGCGCGGCGACCCCGCGAAGGCGGAAACGGTGCGGCGCTCGATCGTCGCCATTCTCGGCGACAATCTGTCCGTGCGGCCCGGCTCGGCCGACGCGGCGCGCGTGAAGCAGGCCTTGATCGACCTCGGCGCATGGTCACAATACCTCGAAGTCGGCATCGGGCCCGACGCCGAGATCTTCACCAAGTCGCAGCCGATGTCGGCCGTCGGCCAGGGCGCCGATATCGGCATTCATCCGAAATCGGAGTGGAACAATCCCGAGCCCGAGATCGTGCTGGTCGTCGACAGCCGCGGCCGCACCCACGGCGCGACACTCGGCAACGACGTCAACCTGCGCGACTTCGAGGGCCGCAGCGCGCTGCTGCTGGGCAAGGCCAAGGACAACACGGGCTCCTGCGCGATCGGCCCCTTCCTGCGCCTGTTCGATGAGCATTTCAGCATCGACGACGTGCGCGGCTGCGAGCTGGCGATGCGCGTCGACGGTCCGGAGGGCTTCGTGCTCGAGGGCAGGAGCTCGATGCGCGAGATCAGCCGCGATCCGCTCGATCTCGTATCGCAGGCCATCGGACCGAATCACCAGTATCCGGACGGCCTGGTGCTCTTCCTTGGCACCATGTTCGCGCCGACGCAGGATCGGCTCGCGCCGGGGCAAGGCTTCACCCACGTGGTAGGCGACGTCGTCACGGTGTCCACGCCACTGCTCGGCGCGTTGGTCAATCGCGTGGAGCGTTCCGATCGGGTCGCGCCATGGACGTTCGGCGCGAGCGCGCTGATGCATTTCCTGGCACGGCGGGGGTTGCTCGCACACCATTAGCAGTACCGCCCAGCGTCGGGCACCGTACGACGCGCTCACCGGTCGCGCGGTGTGTCCCTGTTCTGACCGGGATCAATGAACGCTGCTGCTGCGGCCGGTATCGTGCGCGCCGGGCATGCCGGTCATCCAATAACTACGACAGACGTTAGTTGCCTGCCATGAAACCGCTCACGAGCCTTCGCGAAAGGCTTCTCGATCCGCAGACACGCGCCGGCGCGCGCGATGTTCTCCGCACCCTTTCCTATTTCCGCGAAAACCGGCGCTGGATCGCAGCCCTGCTGGTGCTCAACGCCGCCATCACCGGCCTCGGCTTCCTGCAGTACTGGCCGCTCGCAGTGCTGATCGACTCGATCACCAACGCGACCACCGCGGCAAGCGGAATGCATCGGCTGTTCCTCGCACCCTTGCCCAATGACCCTGTCATGCGCATCGTCGGCCTCGCCGGCATCGCGCTCCTGCTCGCGTTGCTGCACGAAGGCCTCTCGGTGCTGCGCAACCTCCTGACCCCGCGCATCAACTACGACGGCTTGCTGCGGGCGCGGCGCGATCTCTATCGCAAGCTGCAGGCGCTGCACCTCGATTACCACCGCTCGCAGCCGATGGGCGATTCGCTTTATCGCCTCACCACCGACACCTTCGGCTTCCAGAACGTGCTCTCGGTCGTGGTCAGCGTCGTGTTCGCGGTGGCGTCGCTGATCGTGATCATCGCCTTCCTGGCCGCGCGCAACGGGCCGCTGACGCTCATCGCGCTTTCGGTCGCGCCGGCGCTCATCTGGTCCAACATCCGGTTCGGCCGGCGCTTGAGCGAGCGGACGCTCGCCGCGAAACGCTACGACAGCGCGTTCACGACCACGGTCGAGCGCTCGATGCCGGCCATGGTGCTGACCCAGGCGTTCGCCCGCGAGGACGAGGAGCTCCACCATTTCGGCCGCACGCTGCGCCAGTGCGTGCGGGCGTGGCTGGCCATTCATCGCTACGAGGTGGGATACGGCCTCACGGTCGGGACCATTCTCGCGCTCGGCGGCTCGCTCATCCTCACCTACGGCGGGATCCTGCTCCAGCGCGGCCAGCTGACTGCCGGCGAGCTCATGATCTTCATGACCTATCTGGGTCTGATGTACAGCCCGCTGTCGCAGATCACCGGGCTCGGCGTCAATCTACAGAGCGGCCTCGCCGGCGCGCGCCGCGTGTTCGAGGTGCTCGATCGCGACGTGGACGTCGGTGATGCGCGGCAGGCGATCGCGCTTGCACCTCAGCCGCGGCGGCTGACCCTCAACGCGATCGGCTTCGAGTACGAGCCGGATCGCCCGGTGTTGCACGGCATCAATGTCGTGATCGAGCCGGGGCAAAGCGTCGCGTTCGTGGGATCGAGTGGCGTTGGCAAGAGCACCCTGCTATCCCTGCTGCCGCGCTTTTACGACCCCACGCGCGGCGCGGTGCAACTCGACGGCCACGATCTGCGCGACATCAAGCTCAGGGACGTGCGTCGCCATGTCGCGCTCGTGCTGCAGGACAGCATCATTCTCCCGACCACCATCGCGGAGAACATCGCCTACGGCCGGCCCGATGCCACGATGGCCGAGATTCGCCAGGTCGCACACCAGGCGGGACTGCATCATTTCGTGGATGCGCTGCCCCATGGCTACGACACGGAGCTCCGGGACTGGGGGGCGAACCTGTCCGGCGGGCAGCGCCAGCGAATCTCCCTTGCGCGCGCGCTCCTCACCGAGGCGCCGATCCTCGTGCTCGACGAGCCGACCTGCGCCCTCGACGCGCAACACGAGCAGATCGTGCATGACACGCTGCGAAGCCTGTCCGGCAATCGCACTGTCGTGCTGGTGAGCCATCGCATCCGCACGATCATGGAATGCGATCACATCTGCGTTCTCGATCACGGCACGATCACGGAGCAGGGAACGCACGAGCAGCTCATGGCCCGACGCGGCGAGTACGCGGCGATGGCGCAGCAGCATCTCGCCTTGGAGCCCGCGGTGGCCAAGGCTGCGTAGGCGCGGGGCTCGGGTCGGCGCGGGCTACTTCCGCAGGATCCAGAGCACGAGGCTGATCACGAGCGAGATGACGATGCAGGTGGTGATCGGGAAGAAGAAGCCATAACCGTCGCGCTCGAAGCGGATGTCGCCGGGCAGCCGGCCCAGCCCGAGCTTCACGAGCCACGGCCAGGCCAGCCCGACGACCACCAGGACCACACCGATGACGACGAGCAGGCGCGACACGTCAACGCATCAAGCGGCGCGCTCGAGCTCGGGACGCCACTTGCCGTCGCGCGCGAGCGCATTCATCCGCAGCCGCTGCTCGAAGGCGCGTTGTGCGGCAGCCACGTTCTCGTTGCGTCCGCCCCACAGCTTCATCGGCGGATCCTGCAACGCGCGCGCATAGGAGAACGACAGCACCCACGGCTTATTGGGTGCCATCGCGTTCATGGCATTGAGATTGGCGGTCGCCTGCTCCGGACTCTGGCCACCCGAGAGGAAATTGATGGTAGGCACGGCGGCCGGCACCGTACGCGTCAGCACTTCGAGCGTCGCCCGCGCGACTTCTTCCGGGGCCGCCTTGTGCGCGTTGGCCTTGCCGGGAATCACCATGCTGGGCTTGAGGACCATGCCTTCGAGCAGCACGCGATGCCGGTGCAATGCCTGAAAGACCGCGTGCAGCACCGCTTCGCTGACCTCGTGCGAGCGCTCCAGGGTGTGATCGCCGTCGATCAGCACTTCCGGCTCGACGATGGGAACGATGCCTTCCTCCTGGCAGATCGCGGCATAGCGCGCGAGCACCTCGGCATTGGCCTCGATGCCGAGCGCGGTCGGATTGCAATCGCTGATCTGGTACACCTCACGCCACTTCGCGAAGCGCGCACCCTGTGTCTTGTAGCCCTTCAGACGATCGGCGAGGCCGTCGAGGCCCTGCGTGATCACGTCTCCCGGCGCATTCGGCAGCGGCACGGTGCCCTTGTCCACCTTGATGCCAGGCACGATGCCGCGACTCACCAGAAGCTGCGGCAGCGGCATGCCGTCATCGCTGGATTGGGTGAGGGTTTCCTCGAACAGGATGACGCCGGCGAGATACTCCTGCGCGTTGGGCGTCGTGAACAGCAGGGTGCGGTACTTGCGGCGATTCTCCTCGGTGGACTCGATCCCGAGCGCGGCGAAGCGCTTGGTGATCGTGGGCTGGCTTTCATCGGCGGCTAGAATGCCCTTGCCGGGGCGAATCAGCTCGGCGATGGTGGCCCTGAGCGTCTCGTGGTTGGACATGTCCGCGCCTCCGGTGGATGCAAATGGGGACATGAAGCTTAACGCCGTTTCCGGTGTGGCGAAACGTGAGGTTTGAACATGGCCAAGCTCGAGCGGCGCAATCCACTCTCCGCACCGGGCGACTGGTACATCGACCGGGACTGCATCGATTGCGCGGCCTCGCGGCACGTCGCACCGGGACTCATCGTCCACCGCGGCGGCAAGTCGGTGTTCGCGCGGCAGCCGGTCACCGCCGACGAGGAACGCGCCGCCTGGCGCGCCGTGCTGATCTGTCCGACGGCCTCGGTGGGAAGCGTGTCGCATCGCCCGCAACCCGATGGCCTTTTTCCCCAGGAGCTCGCGCCGGGCGTTTTTCGCTGCGGCTACAACGCGCGCGAGTCGTTCGGCACGCACTCCTATTTCGTGCAGCGGGCGGACGGCAACCTGATGGTCGACTCGCCGCGCTACGTGAACAAGCTCGTCAGATCATTCGAAGCGCGCGGCGGCATAAGCCATGTCCTGCTCAGTCATCGCGACGATGTCGCCGACGCTCGCAAGTTCGCCGCGCACTTCGGCGCACGCGTGTGGATTCACGAGCACGATCGCGACGCGGCGCCGTACGCGACCGATGTCATCACGGGCGACAAGCCGATCGACATCGGCGACGTGCTGCTCGCGATCCCGACGCCGGGACACACGCGCGGCAGCGCCGTGTTCCTGCTCGAGGACACCTATCTTTTCACCGGTGATTCCCTGGCGTGGGATCCGGAAGCACGCGAGCTCGAAGCGTTTCGCGATGCATGCTGGTATTCCTGGCCCGTCCTCAAGGATTCGCTGGCGCGACTCGTCGACTATCGTTTCGAATGGGTGCTCGCGGGCCACGGCGACAGCGTCCATCTCGCGCGCGACGAGATGCAGCGGCAATTGCGCGAGCTCGTCGCAAGGATGTGACTCACACCGCGGCAAGAGCGCGATCGAGATCGGCGATGAGATCGTCGGCGTCTTCGATGCCCACCGAAAGCCGCACGAGATTGTCGGCAATGCCGAGTCGCTCGCGCACATCGGCTGGCACCGAGGCGTGGGTCATGATGGCCGGATGCTCGATGAGGCTCTCCACCCCGCCGAGGCTTTCCGCGAGGGCAAACAATTGGCAGCCCTCGAGAAAGCGTCGCGTCTCGCCGGCGCCGCCTTTGACCAGCATGCTCACCATGCCGCCGAAGCCGTTCATCTGGCGTTTCGCGAGTGCATGCTGCGGATGGGAAGCAAGGCCAGGATAGATCACGCGCTCCACCCCGGGATGGCGATCCAGGAAGTGCGCGATCGCCATCGCATTCGCGCAATGCCGCTCCATGCGCAATCCGAGGGTCTTGAGGCCGCGATTGACGAGGAAGGCATCGAACGCGCTCGGCACCGCTCCGACGGCATTCTGCAAAAACGCCAGCTTCTCCGCGACCGCATCGGAACGCGTCACCGCGACGCCGCCAATGACATCGGAGTGGCCGTTCAGGTACTTGGTCGCCGAATGCACGACGATGTCGAAGCCGAGCTCGAGCGGCCGCTGCACGTACGGCGAAGCGAACGTGTTGTCGGCGACGGTCAGGATTCCGCGGGCGCGCCCGAACGCCGCGACCGCTTGCAGATCCACGAGCTTCAGGAGCGGATTGGAAGGCGATTCGACCCAGATCATGCGCGTATCGGCTTGCACGCCGCGCTCGAGCTCGGCCGCGTCCTCGAGCGCACAGTAGGTGAAGCGCAGGCCAGCGCTGCGCCGGCGCACGCGCTCGAACAGCCGGCGCGTCCCGCCATAGAGATCGTCGAGCGCCACGACATGCGACCCGCTGTCCAGGAGCTCGAGCACGGTCGCAGTGGCTGCCATTCCGGATGCGAACGCAAACGCGTGCGCTCCCGATTCCAGCGCCGCGACGCAACCCTCGTACGCCCAGCGTGTCGGATTGTGCGTGCGGGCATAGTCGAGCCCCTTGTGCACGCCCGGGCTTTGTTGCACGTAGGTGGAAGTGGCATAAATCGGCGGGATCACCGCGCCGGTCGACGGGTCCGGTGCCTGGCCGGCGTGAACGGCAAGAGTCGAGAACTTGTGCGTCATCGCAATTTCCGGCGCAGGTAGTTGAGGACGTCGATACGGGTGATCAATCCGACGAACGCGCCGTCGGGATTCACGAGCAGCGGCACGTGCCCGCGTTCGAAGATCTCGAGCAGGCGCGCGATGGGCGCACCCGGTGTCACGGTGTCCAGGCGCGTGCTCATCACCTCCGACACCGGAGCGTTGAAGCGCTGCGCGTCGCGAACGACGGCGAGCAGCACGTCGGATTCGTCGAGTATGCCGACCACGCCACCGTCGTCGATCACGGGGAGCTGCGACACGTTGTAGAGCTTGAACCGACCGTACGCGGTCATGAGCGTATCACCCGGTGCCACGGTGACGACCGCGCCTTCGGCAAAGCGCCGCGAGATGAGGTCGCTGAGGTCCCCGGCCGTGGGACGGGTCAGCAGCCCCTGATCGATCATCCAGAAATCGTCGTACATCTTGGAGAGGTATTTCGCGCCGGTGTCGCACACGAAGGTCACCACCCGTGCCGGCGCGGCGCGGCTCCGGCAATAGCGCAGCGCGGCCGCGAGCAGCGTGCCCGACGACGATCCGCCGAAGATGCCCTCGACGCGCAGCAGCTCGCGCGCCGCCGCGAAGCTTTCGGCATCGTCGATCGTGTAGGCCTCGCGCACGGCGGAGAGATCGGCAATCGGCGGCACGAAATCCTCGCCGATGCCTTCCACCAGCCACGATCCCGCGCTTCCGATCGTTCCGGAGCGCGTGTATTCGGCGAGCACCGACCCGCGTGGATCGGCGAGGATCATCTCGACCGCATGTCCTTGCTGGCGAAAGAAGTGCGTAAGACCCGTGATCGTGCCACCGCTGCCGACGCCGCACACGATTGCATCGACGCGACCTTCCATCTGCCGCCAGATCTCGGGCCCCGTGGTGCGCTCGTGCGCAGCGGGATTCGCGGGATTGCCGAACTGATTCGCATACCACGCGCCTCGCCGTTCGCTCGCAAGCCGTGCCGCCAGATCCTGGTAGTACTCGGGATGGCCTTTCTCGACGTCGGAGCGCGTCATCACCACTTCCGCACCGAGCGCTTTCAGATGCTGGATCTTCTCGCGGCTCATCTTGTCGGGCACGACCAGCAGCGTGCGATAACCCTTGAGTGTCCCGACCAGCGCGAGCGCAAGACCCGTGTTGCCGGCGGTGGCTTCGACGATCGTGCCGCCGGGCGCGAGCTGGCCGTCGCGTTCGGCCGCATCGATCATGGACGCCGCGATGCGATCCTTGATCGAGCCGCCAGGGTTCTGGCTCTCCAGCTTGAGGAACAGGGCACACGGGCCGGTGTCGATGCGCTGCACGCGCACGAGCGGGGTGTTGCCGATGAGATCCAGCACGCTCGCCGCCATCTCATTCGCCGGCGTTGAACTGGATGCCCTGCGCGAGGGGCAGGTCCGTGCCCCAGTTGATGGTATTGGTCTGCCGGCGCATGTAGGCCCGCCAGGCGTCGGACCCTGCTTCGCGCCCGCCGCCGGTGTCCTTTTCCCCGCCGAAGGCGCCGCCGATCTCCGCACCCGACGTGCCTACATTCACGTTGGCGATGCCGCAATCGCTGCCGATCGCCGACAGGAAGCCTTCGGCGTGCTGCAGATTCCGGGTGAAGATCGAGGACGACAGGCCCTGCGGCACGGCGTTGTTGAGGGCCAGCGCTTCATCCAGCGCGCGGTAGCGCATGGCATAGAGGATCGGAGCGAAGGTCTCGCGCTGCACGAGCGGCCAGTGCGGCTCGGCGTGGACGAGCGTCGGTTCGACGAAGTATCCGGGCCGATCGAGCACGCGGCCGCCGTACGCGATGCGTGCGCCGTGGCCGTGGAGCTCGTCCATCGCGCCGCGAAAACGCTCCACCGCGGCAGCATCGATCAACGGGCCCATGAGCGTGGTCTCGTCGAGCGGATCACCGATGCGCACGCCGGCATACGCGCGGGCGAGGCGCTCGATCAGCGCATCATAGGCATCGACATGCGCGATCAGACGGCGCGTCGTGGTGCAGCGCTGGCCCGCGGTGCCGACCGCGCCGAACAGGATCGCCCGCACCGCGAGATCGATATCGGCTGTCTCGTCGACGATGACCGCGTTGTTGCCGGAGCATTCGAGCAGGCACCGGCCCATGCGCTGCGCCACCGTGGCGGCGACCTCGCGTCCGACGGCGCTCGAGCCGGTGAAGGAGACGAGAGCAATGCGGCGATCGGCGGCCAGGCGGCCCGACAGCGCATTGTCGTTGCTCGCGAGCAGCGTGAACACACCCGTGTAATTCATGTCCTGCAAGACACGATCGACGATGTTCTGCACCGCGATCGCGGTGAGCGGCGCCTTGGGCGATGGCTTCCATACCACGACGTCGCCGGCGATCGCCGCAATGAACGCATTCCACGACCACACCGCCGCCGGGAAATTGAACGCGGTGATCACCGCCACCACGCCCAGCGGATGCCATTGCTCGTACAGGCGATGGCGGGGTCGCTCCGAGTGCATCGTCTTGCCGTAGAGCATGCGCGACTGGCCGACCGCAAAATCGGCGATGTCGATCATCTCCTGCACCTCGCCGTCGCCTTCGGCCTTGATCTTGCCCGTCTCGAGCGCGATGAGACTGCCCAGTGCGGATTTGCTCGCGCGCAGCTCATGCCCGATGCGACGCACCACCTCGCCGCGCGCGGGCCCAGGAACCGTGCGCCACGTGTCCCAGGCCGACAGCGCGGCCGACATCACCCGCTCGTAGTGCTCGATGTCCGGCGCGAGCACATTCGCGATCGGCTCGCCGGTGGCCGGATTGACGGAGGCGTAGCTGCTGCCACCGGACAGCCATTCGCGCCCGGTGCACGCACCGGCATGGGTGTCACCGATACGCAGCGTCGAAAGCAAGTCCCGCACGGGAGTCATGCGATGCGCGTCATGCCGCGGGTTTCCTGTGCGACCTGCGCGAACGCCGCGTGAATGGCGGCGAGCGCGCTGTCGAGCTCCTCGCGCGTGATGACCAGCGGCGGCGCAAAGCGCACGACCGTCTCGTGCGTCTCTTTCGACAGCACGCCGAAGTCCAGCAGACGCTCGCACACGCGACGCGCCGTCGCGACCTCAGGATCGATATCGACGCCGATCAGGAGACCCTGCCCGCGCACGTCGCGCACCAGAGGCCGTGGCAGATCGCTCAATCCACGGTAGAGATGCTCGCCCAGCTCGGCGGCGCGCTCCGGAAAATGCTCCTCGACCACGACGGCGAGCGCTTCGAGCGCCACCGCGGCAGCGAGCGGATTGCCGCCGAACGTGCTGCCATGATCGCCGGGTCGAAATACCCCGAGCACGTCGCGTCGACCGACGAAGGCGGAAACGGGCAGCAGGCCGCCGCCGAGTGCCTTGCCGAGAATGACGCCGTCCGGCTTGACATGCTCGTGCTCGCTCGCGAGGAAACGTCCCGTCCTGCCGAGTCCGGTCTGCACTTCGTCGCAGATCAACAGCACGTCGTGACGCCGGCAGATGCGGGCGCATTCGGCGAGATAGCCTCTGGGCGGCACGATCACGCCCGCCTCGCCCTGCACCGGCTCCACCAGGAACGCGGCGGTGGTCGGCGTGATGGCGCGCTCGAGCGCCTGTGCATCGCCATAGGGCACCGTGCGCAATCCGGGCGGGAACGGCCCGAAGCCGTTGCGATATTGCGGCTCGGTGGAAAGTCCGATGATCGCGATCGAGCGGCCGTGGAAATTGCCGGCACACGCGATGATCTCCGTCCGGTCGCGCGCGATGCCTTTGACTTCCTCGCCCCATTTGCGCGCCGCCTTGAGCGCGGTCTCGACCGCTTCCAGACCCGTGTTCGCGGGCAGGGCAAGATCCTGCCCGGTAAGCTCGCACAAGCGCGCGAGCAGCCGCGGCAGCTGGTCGTTGTAATACGCGCGCGAAGTGACCGCGAGCGAGCTCGCCTGCCGTTGCAACGCAGCGAGCAGACGCGGATGAGCGTGTCCGTGGCTCACGGCCGAATACGCGCTCATCATGTCGACATAGCGCCGGCCATGCTCGTCCCACAGGTGCACGCCCTGGCCGCGCACGAGCACCACCGGCAGCGGGGCGTAGTTGTGCGCGCCGTAACGCTGCTCGAGTGCGATGGAGTGCGACGCGTTGCCCGATGGCTCGCGCGCGAGGCGGCCCGAGTTCATTCAGGTTAGATGGCTGCGTGCGCGTTTTCGTTGCGCAACGCGGCGCGCGGGCCGCCGAACGGCCGCGCTGCGGCCACGAATGGGGCGGCCCGGCTACTTCGCGGGTGGGGTCGCCGTGCCCGCCGGCGTATTCGAGGTCCTGGTGCTCCCCGACTGCGGACCCTTGGTGCGTTTGCTCGGCTTTTTCTTGGCCTTCTTCTGCAGCTTGCGCTGGGTCTTCGCCGCTTTCGCCTTCTCGCGATTCTGCACCGCGGCTTGCGGCAGGGAGGGCGACGGCAGGGCGGGCGAGGTTGCCGGTCCGGGCGTGGGCGCTATTTCCGTGGTGCCCCCCGGCCGATTGACGCGATCCGCCGGCGCAGTCGACGGCTGCGACCAGGCCATCGTCGCGAACAGGCAGGCGATGGCGGTCAATGAGAGTTTCAACATCGCGGAGATCTCCTTGTTTGTCCCGCAGGTATGCGGCAGCGGCCGCATGGTGCGATGTTGGAGCGACCCGGCCGCCTCAGGTTTCCTCGACGAACACCTCTTGCCGCTTCTTGCGGATGTTGGGCAGCACCACGATGATCAGCAGAAACACGGCGAGCGCGAGCAGGAACGCCGAAATCGGCCGCGTCGCAAACACGGTGAAGTCGCCGCGCGAGAGGAGCAAGGCGCGGCGCAGGTTCTCTTCCATCATGGGACCGAGCACGAAGCCGAGCAGGAGCGGCGCCGGCTCGCAGCCGAGCTTGACGAAAAGCACGCCGAGCAGCCCGAAGGCAGCGGTCTGGCTCACGTCGAAGCTCGTGTTGCTGATGGTGTACACCCCGATCGAGCAGAACACCAGGATCGCGGGATACAGCAGGCGA
>Ga0070741_10014665_pt1 | contig 13504 bp, 10 predicted proteins | sample Coa_R1_4_FD_66440 | JGI IMG/M metagenome (GOLD analysis project Ga0070741, IMG submission 66440) | Surface soil microbial communities from Centralia Pennsylvania, which are recovering from an underground coalmine fire - Coalmine... | ecosystem: Environmental > Terrestrial > Soil > Unclassified ... | reverse complement strand
AGCAGCGTTGAAATGGGTGAGTCCCGCATAGATGATCCAGCCTATCGTGCCCATTACGCCGAACCAGAGCACTTTGGAGAGGCGGCCGATCACGGTAATGCGCCGGTATAAAAGCAGAACGGTAAAGAAGCAGATCAGCACGGCAACGGCTGTTCCGGGCGTGACGATCCAGCTTACCTGCAGATTTCCGGCCCAGGGAATGTGCAGGGCGGCGTCATGATGCGCATAGACGGTTTCCAGTTCGGGCCAGTAATAGGCGGCGTATCCCGCCAGGCCGATGCAACCGGTGGCAATGGACAGCGGAGCGCTGAAGGATACTTGCCAGATGAAGAGGAAGGAAATCAGGCGTCCCCATTTTTGCGGTCCGTAGATTTCGCGCAAGTAGCGATACGAGCCGCCGGATGCGGGAAGCGCAGCGCCCAGTTCCGCGGACACAAGGCCATCGCAGACAGCCAGCAGAGCTCCCGCGATCCATCCCAGCAGCGCCTGCGGGCCGCCCATCGCGCTCAGCACCAGCGGCATGGTGATGAACGGGCCCACGCCAATCATGTCGATCATGTTGAGGGCCGTGGCGCTGCCCAGGCCCATGCCGCGGATCAGGCTGTGCGGTTCTGAGTTGGCGTGATCAGGATTTGGCATGGGTTAGGGATCGATGTTCGGTCGAAGAGCCTTCACCTGGCAATGGCGTCCTTGCGTGATGCTGAACTGCTGTACTGCCGGGCGGCGCAAAAGTGACGCGCAGAACGCAGAGCCGCCGCGATCCGATGCGTGTTCACTGCTGTTCGTGCCCGGCGCTCAATAGATTCACATAGAGCCGCACCGCGCCGGGGACGCCTGCAGGCAACTGGCGGAAGAACGCGTAGGCCGCGTAGATGTAAGTGCCCTTGCCATACTGGGCGCGCAGCAGGCCGCCCTTTTGTTCATCCTCTCCGGGATCATGGCAGGCGAGCAGCGGAACGTAGTTGGAGTCCCACTTGTCCATGAAATAAAGGCCTCGCTCCTGAACCCAACCGTCGAAATCGTGCTGGCTGATCGTATTGGGATAATGAAAGATGGAGTCGTTGGCGGCGAGAATGGTTACCGGCGCTTCTTCGACGGAAACGCGGGCGCGGCTTAGCTGGGCTGAATAGGGAGTGAACTTGCCGCTATTGAAGTCGCCCACTCCGGTGTCGTATTGCACGACCAGCGTGCCGCCCTGGTGTACGAAGTCGAGCAATCTCTTGTTATTGGCCACGACCTCTTTCTGGGTGTCATAGGCGCGGATTCCCAGAACGATCGTGCCGTACTTGCCCAAATCTTCGGCGCGCAATTTCTCGGCGGGAATCAGAGTCACGTCCATCCCGATCTGCTTCAGGACGGTGGGGATGTCGTCGCCGGCGCCCATGATGTAGCCGATTTTCAGGCCGTGGGGAACCTGCACGTCCACGATGCTTACCTTTTGCCGTGCGGGCTGGTAGTAGTAGAAGCTGCCCAGATCCTCGCGGGTGACCACGGTGTAGCCTTCGCTATACTTTTCTCCCTCCAATTCCAGGACGGCTCGCAGGGTGGCGCGGCCCTGCTGCAGATTGGCCGGAACTACATGGAAGTGAAAATCCTGCTTCTCCGCTCGCGTTTTGAATTCCACGGGAAGCTGGGCAGGCTGCGATTTCCAGCCCGCGGGCATTTCGAGATGCAGAACTCCGCGTGCATTGCGCGGGAGATTGCTGGCTACTCCCACTGTGACCGTCGTGGTAGTCCCATTGTGAGTAGAAATCACTTGCGAGCCCGGTTCCAGCATCACGGAAAACGCCGGAACCACCGCAAGCGGGCGGGTCCGCGTTTTCCCATTCTCGGCGGTGAATGGAGCGGCAACAACTGCGCTGATCTCCCCTTTCATGTGCGGCGGGACCTTGCCTGCGGAATAGTTGACCCGCGCCCGCAGCGCCGGAGGTGGAAAGGGGAGAGTGGCGTACTTTTCGTTATCGATATGGTTGATACTCTCGGTTTCAGGATCGTCGCGATGCCAATACGGACGCGTGTAGGGCGTCTTTTGGGGTACCCGCAAATGGAAATCGGCATGCAGATCTTTTCCCGGCGCTACCGTTTCCGCCTTGGTGCTGGTGTGGATCGTGCTCCACCCCGCCGGGACCTCGAGGGCGACGTGGTCGATTCTCAACGGCTGTTTCGAGCCGTTGTGAAAAATCACCGACACGGTGAAGCTTTGCCCCGGAGAAACCGTTGCCGGCGCGCCCGATTGCTCGGGGCCGCCCTGGTTGCCGGTGAGGGAAGCTTCGGCCGTCATTGAAACCCCGAGAGCCAGGTTGAGCGCAGTCTCGGCCTGCTGTTGCTTGGACGCGATGCGGGTTAAAAGATCCAGCTTCGCTTCCGGAGTCAGATTAGCCGATTCAATTTCTGTGCGGACTTGTTTGAGCGTTTGCACAACCCGGAACAGCAGCGGGGAAGCACTGGCGGGATCATTGCCCGGAACCGCGGCCGAGGCGATCTGCCGGGCGGCCTCCATCAGTTGGGACTTCAGTTGTGGAACTTTGGCGGCGGCAACGGGAAGCCTGGCTAGACCGACAACGCTGGTATCGATTCCGTCGAAGAAATCCTTTTCGTGCCCGTCCTTCCCAGCCGCGGAAGGAATTACAGAGTCCACCAACCGGTAAAAGGTGAAGCGGTCGCCCGGATCGACGGTCCAGTTGGCTGCGCCTTGCGACATCTGGTGACGAAGCCCTTGCATGGCGAACTGGATGTAAGACGTGCCCAGCAAGGGATCGCTCTGCCCGGTATTGAATTTCACGGTCCAGTCGGCATCGGGACAGGTCATCGAGCCCCAGGGACATACATTGCCGATGTAGAACTTCTTCGGCTGCCAGGGCTGAAGGCCTTGCGCAATCTGCTCGGGGAAGCGCCTGGGATCGGCGGCGGCCCGAAATGCCTCTTTGGCCAGGATGCTGGACGCCTGATGATTGCCGTGGCCATCACGCTCGGTCCCGGAAAAGCGAGCGACCAGCACGTCTGGGCGGAAAGTGCGAATGACGCGCACTATGTCGGCCAGCGCCACATCGTGACCTCCCCATTTTGCGAAGGTCTCCTCGGCCTTTTTCGAAAAGCCAAAATCGGCGACTCGCGAGAAGCGCTCCTGCACCCCGTAGTATTGGTCGGAAGCGAGCAGTTCCTCTGCCCGGAGCACGCCCAGTACATCCGAAAGATTGCTGCCAATCTTGTTTTGTCCGCCTTCACCGCGATTCAGCGTCATCAGCAACGTGCTTACGCCGCGACCCCGCGCCTCAAGGGTCAGCATGCCTCCATCCTCGTCGTCGGGATGAGCCACCACTTGCATCAGGCGCCCGGTGGTTCCCAGGCGCAGCAGTTCAAGGCGCAACCCGGGCACGCCCTCGTCCTGAGGGATTGGCGGCGGCACGCCTTGATAGAGCAGGCCGGGAGGATCGGCCTGAACGTGTTCGACGGGTGCTTCCGCTCGCGAAGAGGCGGGAGAGGTGTTCTTTGTGGCCGGTTTTGTATTCTGGGCTGGTACGGCCAGCGCAAATGCAAGCCAGAATGCCAGTACGAGTGCGGATGATCTTTCAGAAACAGGCTGAAGCCGGCGGCCGGTGCGCCGCCCGGTGCAAGGTTCGGAATGTCTCACGCTACAAGGATGGGGCCTGAAGGCAGTTTGACGCAAATTCTTTCCACCGAAAGCAGCCGGAACCACGTAGCGCCGGACGCATTCGTCCGGCGGGTCTTTTTCCGTGCTCGCTTCGCTTCGCAGGGCGGACGAATGCGTCCGCCCCTACGGGTTTCGATCTTGCGATGCGGAGCCCCAACTTCGATCATTCTTAAACGTCACACAAATCGACGGCCTTGCGCAGCGAGTCCAGCGGATCTCCAGTCGGTACGAATTCGTGCGCCACGTAGCCTTTGAACCCTGTATCGGCAATGGCGCGCATAATCCCGTCCCATTGCACTTCCTGAGTGCCATCCAATTCATGACGGCCCGGAACTCCCCCTGTGTGGAAGTGAGCCAGCCATTGGATGTTCCTGCGGATGGTGTTGATCAGATCGCCTTCCATGATTTGCATGTGGTAGATGTCATAGAGCAGTTTCACGTTGGGCGAGTTCACTTCCTGCACGACTCTGACGCCCCATGCTGTGTGGTCGCACATGTAGTCGGGGTGGTCGTGCTTGGAATTGAGCAGTTCCAGGCAGATGTTGACCCCGTGATCTTCGGCGATTTTCTTGACCCGGTTCAGTCCTGCGATGGTGTTGCGGGCTCCTTCGTCGTCGGACATCCCCGCGCGGTTGCCGGAAAACGTGATTACATTTGGAACCTGGGCCGCTGCGGCTTTTGGAATGTTCGTGCGGAACGCCTGCTCGATGGCTGCGTGATTCTCCGTCCGATTCAGTGCGTTTTTGATCTCGCCGCCTCCGGCGTAGGCCATCGTGCACACCAGGCCGTAACGGCGGGGCACCTCGTATTCGTCCGCCTCCAGCAGATCGATCCCGCGCAGGCCGATCTGAGCCGCATACTTCGATAATTGATCAAGCGGAATCTTCTGGTAGCACCAGCGGGATACCGATTGCCGTATGCGCCCCTTGCGAGGTTCGGCGGAGGGATTGAGGGATGCGGCCAGAGATGGAATGTGGGTGGCTGCGAACGTGACAGCCGACGTTTTCAGCAGCGTCCGACGAGTAATCTTTGGCATGAGTTCAGCAAGCCCGACATTCCCGAGGAGCCACGACCCGGACCTTACTGCCGGCCTTCCTTCAGTACGTTCTGACAATTACTGGCTGCGGTCAAGACTTCATTGAACGCTGTTTCCTTGCGCAAGTTCTTCAGAAGCGGATCATCCAGCAGCGCGGAGTAGGCGCAATAGTTCTGCTGCACCGCGGCCTTCAGCAGGCGCAACGCGGCTTCATTCTGGCCGCACGCCGCCATGACTTCTCCCACGTGATACCAAAGTTCGGCGTCTGGCTCCACCATCACGGAGCTCTCGTTTTCGCGGACAATCTTCGCCAGATCCGGAGGCCGCGGGCTGGCGGTGCAGGCCTCCATCAGGTCACGGTGGTACGTCGACGCTTTGCCCATATTCCGGGCGGCGGCGTGGGCCTCGGCGATATTCCCCTCAGCCAGGTACACGTAGGGAGTCACCCAGGCCGCCCACTCCGAACCAGCATCGAGTTGAATGAAGTCCATCGCCCGTTCATTTTTTCCCATCTCCAGGAACGTCCAGGCGCAGGCGCGGAATGAGAAATTGCCGGGGTCGAGCTGGCGGGCCGCATTGCACTGTTCCGCGGACTTGTCCAGCATTCCGGCATAGCGATACACGAAGGCCAGGGCAAAATGAGCGTCGGCGCTTTGGGGACGGCGCCGCACCAGATCGGTGGCGGCATCATAGGCGCGGCCCAGTTCCCCACGCTCCACCCGGGCGGTGATCAGGTTACTTGCAGCCATCATGCGGTTGGGATCCAGCGCCAGGGCACGCTCGTAAGCCTTATTGGAAAGCTGGAACATCTCCTCGCCACCTCCGCCGTACAGTGAGTCGAGATAGTAGCGTTGTCCCAGGGCTTCCCAGGCCGGAGCGTAGTTGCGATCGATGCCCACAGCCCATTGCAGCATCGTGATGGCCTGTTTGTTGGGAGCGGGATCGTGCGGCACCGCGGCGCTGCGCAGGTAAAAGTCATAGGCCTGCTGGTTGGTGGGCCGCGAAGCGGTGGCCTCTACCGCTCCCCCGCTTCCGAGAATAGGCAAAAGTCCATTCTGCACCTGCGTCGTCAACTGTTGGTGGAGCCCTATCAGATTCTCGGCCTTGTCGGTCACAGTGACCTGCCAGAGCAGCCGATCGTTGGGAACGTCCATTGCCTCGAGGGTGACAGTTAAGCTGTCACCAGCTTTGCGAAACGATCCCGTGAGCAGACGTCCAACGTGCAGTTCCACTCCCACCTTCCGGGGATCCAGATCAAGGGCGACATACCGGCGGGTAACGGAAGAAGGGCGAACCTCGAGGGTGCGCGAGTAAGTCAGGACGCTGGTAAGTTCGTCAGCCAGTGCAAAGCGCAAGTAGTCGATGCTGACGTCGCCGTTCATGTTCTGCAGGGGGAGGACGGCAATGGCGTTGCGCTGCTCAGCGCTGGCCGCGGCGCGGTGCTTGAACCACCAGGCGCCCACGGCCGCGAGCACAGTCACCAGCAAAGCGGCGGTGGCAATCAGGGAATAGGTGAGAAGGCGCGAATGCCTGCCGAATGTTCGCGACGCCACGCGCAGCCGCGCGGTGGCGCTGGGAGTCTTGATGGTCCCGGACTCGGCTTCTTTCTTCAGCAGCGCCAGATCAGACCGGATTTCGGCCGCGCTCTGGTAGCGCTTGGAGCGCTCCTTCTCCATGGCCTTGCCGATGATTCCTTCCAGTTCGATCGGAATCTTCGGATTCAGGTCTCGGGGCGGGACCGGCTTGGCGTGTAGAACGGCATCCAGGGTCACCAGCGAGTTCGCGCCGGTGAACGGCTTCTTGCCGGTGGACATTTCGTAAAGCACTACTCCGAACGAGAACAGATCACTGCGCGCGTCCACGGTCTCGCTGCGCGCCTGCTCCGGGGACATGTACACAGCGGTGCCCGGAATTACTCCCACGGCGGTGAGCGACTGGTCGGCGCCTTCTTCGTCGGTTCCGGGATTGTGCACCAGCTTAGCCAAGCCAAAGTCCAGTACTTTGACTTGCCCGGTCGGGGTAATGAAGATGTTGGCGGGCTTGACGTCGCGGTGGACGATGCCCTTGATATGCGAGGCCACCAGCGCGTCCGCCACTTGCACCCCGATGTCGAGCACCTTCTCCACAGGCATGGGATGCCCACCAATTTGCTGCTTCAGGCTCTCGCCCTCCAGCTTCTCCATCACAATGAAGGGATGCCCGTTGTTGTCCTCAATGCCGTGAATGGTGCAGATGTTAGGGTGATTGAGGAGGGAGGCGGCGCGGGCTTCGCGCGTGAAACGCTCCAGGGATTTGGAATCCCCGGCCAGATTTTCTGGAATAAACTTGAGGGCGACGTGCCGCCCGAGCTTCAGGTCTTCTGCCTCGTAGACCACACCCATACCACCGCCCCCGAGTTTGCCAAGGATGCGGTAATGGGAAATCTGCTGACCGATCATGAGAGGTGACGAGCCCGCTCGGCGGTAATGTTAGGCCCCCTCTGAAATTCGGTCAACTGCCTTTGTTCAGCGGAGCTTGGCAGATGTCGAGGAGCGGCAGGGAAGTGACCGGGTTCGTCGAGCGCGTTGGGAATTGTTCCCTTTTTGGGCCGCCTTGTCCTTCGGTAAGATGCGGCATGTCGCGCCGGCGGTTTGGATCGAATAGGATTGAGGGTGCCGAGTAAGATTTTTTTACTAGGAGATTCTCCCATGGAAAGCCATGATTCTCCTCATCCGAAGCTTTCTCCGCCGCCCAGCCGCGCAGCCTTGCGCGAGATGATTCGGAGGCGGGCGGAAGAGATTTACGTTCGCGGTGGCAGGCTGCCCGGACGGGATCTGGACAACTGGGCTCAAGCCGAAGCGGAGATTTTGCAGGAATATGGGGAATCGATGCGGCGCACTGCCATCGTCGTCGATGTGAACGGCGTGCAATATGTCGGCGAATACGATCTGGAGTCGGGCGGAGGGTACCAACCGGGGGAATTCTTCGGGGGAGAAGACATTCCCGTCCGCTTTGAGGGTGAAAAGATGTTTGTCAGGCGGCCGAACGGCGCGGAGCTCGAAACCACCATCGTTCACAAGATTGGATGACCTTTTCCGCGCTCCTGCGGCGCTGCCTGGAGAAGCCCCGCACAACGCAATTGGTATATTGCCCAGGTGCTTTCTCTTTTGCTGCAGAGGCCAAGACCGCGCGGCCAGCAGACTCTTTTCGCCACGCTCCGCCACCTGGGAGCTGCGGGGCTCTTCTTTCTGGCGATTCTGGACAGTTCGCCCGTCCCGACCTTCGCGGGCCCGGACATCCTGACCGCGATTCTCGCCGCTAGCCACCGTCCTCTCTGGTACGAATTCGCCGCTTCGGCGACCGCAGGTTCGGTCATCGGGGCATACATCACCTTCCGCCTCGCGCGCACCGCCGGTTCGGCGTATCTGGAGAGCAGATTCAAGCGAGGCCGGTTGTCGAAGTTCTTGAAACTGTTTAAGCGCTGGGGCACAGGAACCCTGGTTGCATCCACGGCCATCCCTCTGCCCATGCCCACCAGTTTGTTCTTTGCCGCTGCCGGGGCTTCCGGTTATCCAATGGGAAGATTCCTGAGCCTGGTCGCATTGGCCCGGGCAGCAAGATATTTTGGCATCGCGTTCGTTGCGGGCCACTATGGGCGCCATTTTCTGCGGGTCTTGCGGCATCCCATGCAGCATTGGGGGTGGCTGCTGTTGCTGCTGGGCACTACCTGCGCCTTGATCCTGGGTGGAATCTTTATGAGCCGTCGCCTCGAAGAGATTCCGGCCGAGGGTCTCCGACAGGTCTAGGCACTCTCCTCGACGTATAAGCCGGCTGACGCGCCGACCCACTCCATGTTCTTATTGTGATCGACTCCCATCATCAGTCCTCGTCCCATGCGAATGATGGTGAGCACGGGCTTCAGTTCTTCCAGCCAGATGTACATAACTCGAACTTCCGCCTTTGTGCCGCCGAAAGGCGTCTCGATGACCGGTGCGAAGTCCAGGCGCTCCTGCAGGATGTAATGTGGGCGTTTGTCCGCGGCGATGGCGGCGATTTCTTCCTTGCTCGGCGCGATTACCACGCCCAGCCCCGCGAATGAATACAGCGGCTTCAGGGCATAATTCTCCAGGTCAGGCGGGATTTCACGCAGTTCGTTCAAGAACCAGGTCCTGGGAACGGAGTCGTGTTTCAGGTAGGGAATGGAAAATTTGCTGATCCGGAAGTACCAGTTGGGATGTCCGGCCCACTCGACATCCAGATCGTCCCGCCAGTCGAAGCCGGGCTTCACGTTCTTGCGCTCAAGTTCGTCGACGATGGCGCGATTGTAAATTCGCCGAATGGGGATTCGCTTTCCGCCGTGATCGTAATAGAGCCGAGATCCATCCTTCCTGATGTCCACAATATCTACCGTGCGCACCCCCAGCAGTTTTTCTGTCAGCAGGAAGTCCGGCAGAGTTTTTTGTTGGGAGGGGTGGATCTCCATCAGGACGACGTTTTCAGGATCGTGTGTGCCGAGGATGGCGCGTGCCAACAGTTCACGATACGAAACATTTCCCAATCCGCCGAAGAAATATTTCAGGGACTGATCCTGCAGTCCATAGCTATCGATGTATTCCTGCGCCAACAAGCCCTGGTAGGCGTAGAGGGAAGGGAAGGCCTGTAGTTCAACCAGCTTCGGCTGCAAGCCGCCATCCGCCCCTCGCACCAGTCCGAAATCCACCTGCACGAACAGGGGGTGAGCCGGCTCGTTGGGAACCTTGAACTCGGCGGGAACCGCCTCGTCGGATTTGGCGCGGTATGCGGGATTCTCGACCAGCTGGCGGATCAGCTCTTCGCCTGCTTGAGCCATGCGATCCAGCAGGGATTTCGGGAAAAAGCAGGGCGTCTCACATAGGCGGAACTGCACGTGAGTTCCGCAGGCTTCATCCATGCGCCGCAGGAAAGCCTGATACTTTGCCGGGCTGAAGCTGTGGTTGAATCGCTGGCGTAAGTACGGGATCATGCCGGACGGCAGTATAGGAGATTACCGGTGAATGGTCATGCTCGGAATGAGGCCGTATCTGGGCGTCACGCTTCCAGCAGAAATTTGCCGTCGCGCATGACCGGTTGCTCGTCTACCCAGATGTTGAATTTACGGCCTACGACGTCGATGTGGGTGGTGGAATCCCAGTCGGCGCCGGTGTGCGCGCCGTAAGGATTGCCGAACGCGATATGAATGCCAGGATACTTTTCGTCCTGCAAAATCTGGCCGATGACCTGCTTCAGGTCAATATTGGTGCCGATAGCGAATTCGCCGACGCGATCGCTGTTCTGGTCAGTGTGCGTGTACTTCCAAAAATCGCTTTCCAATTCACGGTTCTCGGAATGGGCCTCAGTGAGGCGGTTTTGCTTCATGCGAATCGTCAGCGGGGTGGCTTCGAGATCGCCGAACTTCGCGCAGAGATAGTCTCCGACCACGCCATCAATCACGAAGGTGCCGTTCACTTCGCCCGGAGTGGTGAAAATCTCGCCGCCCGGAAGATTTCCCCACTTTTCGGGAGAAATAATGCCGCTCGTCTTCAGCCACCTGTAGTTCGGATTCAAGTCAGCCGTCAGATCGGTTCCGGCGTCAGTAGTGGCGCGGATCTTTGAGGCTTTACGCACCATTTCGACGATCTTCTGGCTCAGCCGGTCGACCCGCTCAAAGTCCGCGCGCATACCTTCCAGCATGATTTGCCGGTTGATATTCACCATGTGCGCGTGCCGGATCTTGCGGCGATTGACCACGTCGGTCATCTGAATGCGCGAGCGCAGTTCGTTGGTCTGCGCCTGCACCGCGAAGATAGAAACCTGGCTCTGCTCCAGCCCTTCGAGGATGTCACGCGGCATATCCACGAGCGGCCTGGGAGCGAGATCTTCGAGCACCCAGGCACGGTAGGGAGCGCCTATCTTCTCCAGTTCCGCAACTATTGCTGCGGCAATCTCGATCGTCGCATCATCTGTTATGACGCAGACCCGCTCTTCAGGCTGGATACGGAGGCAGACATTCACGGCGTTGTGAGCGCCGGGGGTGAATTCTGGATCGAAGGGAATGTTGCTGAGTTTTTGGATGGAACGGACAAAAGTGCTCATTCAACGCTTTGTCTAACGGCGGCGGGCTCTTCAGTCTCGGCCAGCCCCGCTTCGGTCTCCTCGATAATGTAATCGACAACTTTCTTCAGGTCGCCGGTTTCATGAAACACGCGCAACTGGCGGTCGGCGCCGCTGCCGTTCTCCACGATGTTGTGGATATATTCCAGTTCCTGGCGCGAGTCCAGTTCATCCACCACGTCATCGACGAACTCGAGATACTCGCGCACCAGATCGCGGGCCGGGACTTCTGTCTGCTTGCCGAAATCGATCAGCTTGCCGTCCAGCCCGTAACGCGCGGCGCGCCACTTATTCTCCATGATCAAGGCTCGGCGGTAGAGCCGGAATCCCTGATTCGCTGTATAGAGCTTGTACAGTTTTGCCACCGTGGCCTGAATCAGGGCGGCCAGCGCCAGGGTCTCATCTGCGCGCATAGGAATGTCGCACACGCGGAACTCCAGCGTATTGAAGAACGGATGCGGCCGGATGTCCCACCAGATCTTCTTGGCGTTATCGATGCATCTGGTCTTGATCAGCAGCTTGATGAAATTCTCGTACTCGCCCCAGCTCGGAAAATAGTCGGGGATATTGGTCCGGGGGAACTTGTCAAATACCTTGCAGCGGTACGATTTGAGTCCCGTGTTCATGCCGAGCCAGAAGGGGGAATTCGTCGAGAGCGCAAGGATGTGGGGCAGGAAGTAGCGGGCGTGATTCATGAGGTGAATCGCGGTCTCGCGATCTTCAATGCCAATGTGCACGTGCAGGCCGAAGATCAGGTTGGCGCGAGCCACCAGTTGCATGTCCTCCACGATGTTCTTGTAACGCTCGTCGGGATGGATTTCCTGAGCGCGCCAGTCTCCGAAGGGGTGGGTCGCGGCCGAAGCCAGGCGCAAACCGTTCTCCTTGGAAAGCCGCACCATGTCACGACGCAACTTCTTGACTTCAACCTTCGCTTCTTTAATGTTGCGGCAAACGTTTGTGCCGACTTCCACCACCGACTGGTGCAGTTCGGCCTTCACCCGCTCCTGGAGAAGCATCTTGCCCTTCTCCAGAATTTCGGCATGAATGTGCGACCGCAAGTCGCGGGTGACCGGATCTACGGTCTGATATTCCTCTTCAATCCCGATGGTAAAGGTCGGCAACATCAAAGCACCACGGCTGGTGGTCCCAGCAGCCCTGCATGTCCTTGCGACGAGCCCGGTTGACGGAGAGAACCACGATCTGCCAGCCGCCCCACGGCCGGCGCGCTACCCAGTATAGCAACGGTTTAAAACGGAGGCCGCACGGTTCAATCCCACTCCCGGTTTTGCTTGACCCTTTCTCTGACTATCTTTTTGAGAAGAGCGTCCGGAAAGCCTTCATCAGAGGGGAATTGAATCGTGCCGCGGGAGGTCCGATAGCCGGCGAGTTCTTTCTTAAACTTCTCGATCACGCCCGAGCCGGTTGGAAACAGGCTGCAGTGGCGGGCAAAGGCGGCGTACCCGATGAGCATGCCGTTGTACTTGAACATGGGAATCCGGTAGCTGATGACCTCGGTGGCCTCCTTGGGAACTGCGGAGCGGATCACCTTGCGTACGTGGGTCAGCGTGCTGCGGGCCGGCTCGGGAACGCCAGCCAGATATTCGTCAACGGTTTTTGGAACTTTCCCCTTACGCATGCAGTCCTCCTCGCTTGGCAAACCGGGATGGTCAATCCGAGATGCGAAGATTCATGGCCGCTGGAATGGACGCTTTCTTTTTCTTGCGGCTGGCGGGCTTCGCGCCCTCCGGGTTGCCGGCCAGAAATGCGGCCCACCGTAACTCCTTGACCGGATTCTCCCCGCTTAGGGCCATCTTCACGGCCATTTCGGCCACCGCGTTCACGATCCAGTCAAAATTCTCCTGGCCCACCGAGGTAATCTCCGCGTCGGGCGCGGGGTTGAGGAAATCGATGGCATAAGGGATCCCCCGCTCCACCGCGAATTCCACGGTATTAAGGTCATAGCCCAGCACGCGGCACAGGGTCAGTGCGTCTTTCTCGATTCGATCGCGCAGGTCCGGAGAAGATGGGGCTGGATTGCCTCTCACATAGCGCTCATGGTGCGGCGCCTTCGGATCGTACTTCATAATATGCACCTTCTCCTGGCCGACGACGTAACACCGGTAATATTCCTCGAACTCGACGCCGCGCTGCAGCGTCATGCATAGGTCGCCGGTCTGGTTGTAGTGCTGGAAGAACTCCTCGGGAGAATGCACTTTGTAGACGTGCTTCCAGCCCCCGCCGGAGTAGGGCTTCAGAAAGGACGGGAAGCCGACATAGGCAAAGATCTCCTCCCAGTTCAGCGGGTACATGAGATTCCGCATGGAGCGGTCAGTCGTGCCTTCCGGATGCTTGTTATGTGGCAGGATCACCGTGGGTGGGATGGCGACTCCCAATTTATTCGCCAGGGCGTAATTGAAGAACTTGTCATCCGCAGTCCACCAGAAGGGATTATTGACCACGATCGTGCCCTGCAGGGCAGCGTTCTTTAAATAGGCGCGGTAGAACTGGATGTCCTGCGAGATGCGGTCGATGATGACATCGTATTTCCTGGGTTCGTCCATGCGGATGCCGCCGATCTGCACGAACTCCGCCGTCAGATCGGGGATTTTCAGCGAGTTGATCTTCTCCACAACCGCGGGAGGAAAGGTATTCTCCATCCCGAACAACAGACCAATCTTTTTCATCGCTCACTCCGTAGAGACGTTGCT
>Ga0070741_10014664_pt1 | contig 13505 bp, 15 predicted proteins | sample Coa_R1_4_FD_66440 | JGI IMG/M metagenome (GOLD analysis project Ga0070741, IMG submission 66440) | Surface soil microbial communities from Centralia Pennsylvania, which are recovering from an underground coalmine fire - Coalmine... | ecosystem: Environmental > Terrestrial > Soil > Unclassified ... | reverse complement strand
CCGCCGCCGGTCCCGATCGGCCCGTTCCTCGTCGCCGCGGGCGCGCTCAACTACTCGCTGCGCCGGTTCGTCGCGGCGCTCACGCTCGCGAAGGCGATCCGGCTCTTCGTGCTCGCGTATCTCGCGTCCATCTACGGCCGCCGCGTGCTCGCGACCGTGGTCGCGCACTACTGGATCGTGCTCGTCGTCGTCGCGGTCGTCGGCGCGGCCGCCGCCGTCTTCGCGCGGCGCGCGCGGCTCGCGACGTCCTGACCGTCACCGCCAGCGGACGCGGACGCGCCGGTCGCGCGCGCACGCCGTTCCGACGCCGACGGTCCAGCTGACGCGTCCGGACTCCCCGGTGAGGTCGGGCGCGACCGCGCGGACGTGGATCGACGTCCGTCTACCGTGCCGCCCGACGACGACGGTCCGGAGGCCGTCCGAGAAACGGCGTCGGCCGCCACGGCCGTGGAAGGCCGTCGCCGGAATCGCGAGCCGGTAGAGCACCGTCCCGTCCCCCGCCTGCACCGCGACGCGGACGCTCGTCGCGCGCCGGCGGGAGCCGCGCGCGGAGAGCGAGGCGCCGGCGACGATGACCGGGACGCCGCCGTTCGTCCGCACCCCGAAGCGCGCCACGTGGAGCGTGTCGCGATCCTCGCGCGCGACCGGCATGCTGCACGTGCCGCCGCCCACCACGACGCGGGCGTTCGAGGCGGGGCTCTCGAGCCCGTCGCCGGCAACGGCCGTGACCACGAAGCGATGGTCGACGTGCTCGTCGAGCGCGGTGACGACGGCGGCGACCGTGCCGTCGGCGGCGGTGGCCGCCGGCGTCTCCGCGATCACGCTGGAAAGCTCGTCGCCGGCGGCGTGGTACACCCGGTACCCGACGACGCCGGTCCCCCGGCTGGGGAGCCATGCCACGCGTGCGTCGTAGAACGCCGCGCGACCGGGCACGGCGACCGCGAGCATGGTGACGATCGCCAGCCGCCGCGCCCGAGCGGCGCCGCAAGCTTTCTCGCACGCCCCTCCTCCACTCCTCGCCGCCACCGCGGCCGTCTTACCGGACCGCGCCGGCGGGGAGAACCCTGCACGCGAAAAAAATGACACACTGCGGCGCTTCCGGCGCCGCCCTCCACGCGCTACAGTCGCGGCGTGCGCGTCGTGAGCCTGCTGCCCGCGGCGACCGAGATCGTCGCGGCGCTCGGCATGCTCGACGCGCTGGTCGCGGTGAGCCACGAATGCGACTTCCCGCCGGAGGTCGCGACCCGGCCGCGCGCGACGCGGTGCCCGATCCACGAGTCGGGACTCCCGAGCGCCGCGGTCGACCGCTGGGTCACCGACGCCCTCGCGACGAACGGTACGCTCTACACCATGGACGAGCCCCTCCTCCGCGAGCTCGCGCCCGACGTGATCGTGACGCAGCGCCTGTGCGACGTGTGCGCCGTCGGCTGGGATCGCGTCACCGCGTTCGCCGGGACGCTGCCGCGCCCGCCGCGCGTCGTGAACTTGGACCCCGCGACGCTCGCCGACGTCCTCGACGACGTCCGCCGCGTGGGCGACGCGCTCGGCGTGCCGGACCGTGCGGCCGCGGTCGTGGCGGCGCTCACCGCGCGCATCGACGCGGTCCGCGCCGCCACGGCCGGCGCGCCGCGCCGGCGGTGCGTCCTCCTCGAATGGATCGATCCGCTCTTCCGCACGGGCCACTGGGGCCCGGAGCTGGTCGAGGTCGCGGGCGGCGTCGAGCCGCTCGGCGCGCGCGGCGCGGATGCGACGCGCGTCGCCTGGGACGACGTCCGCGCCGCGGCGCCCGACGCGATCGTGATCGCGTGCTGCGGCTACTCCGTCGCGCGCGCGCTCGCCGACGTCCCGCTGCTCCAGGCGCAGCCCGGCTGGCGCGACCTTCCCGCCGTCCGCGCCGGCGACGTGTGGGTGGTCGACGGCTCGGCGTACTTCAGCCGCCCCGGGCCGCGGCTCGTCGACAGCGCGGAGCTCCTCGCCGCGCTCCTCCATCCCGGGCGCGTCGCCGCGGCGACGCCGCCGACGGCGTGCGCGCGCGTGCCGCCGTCCTGACGCGCACCCCGAACGCGTCGCCGTCGATCGCTACACCGCGCGCTCCCGCACCACGCGTACGAGCGGGGTTCCGGGGCATGTGCCTTGCACCCTCCGCAACGCAATCACGAGGAGGGACGCCATGGCGAGCATCGAGAAGTCGATCGACGTCGAGGTGCCGGTGCGCACCGCCTACAACCAGTGGACGCAGTTCGAGGAGTTCCCGCGCTTCATGGAAGGCATCGAGCGGATCGAGCAGCTCGATGACCGCCGGCTCCATTGGGTCGCGAACGTCGCCGGTCAGCGGAAGGAGTGGGACGCCCGCATCACCGAGCAGGTCCCCGACATGCGGATCGCGTGGACGGCCGACGGCGGCACCACGAACGCCGGCGTCGTCACGTTCCACAAGCTCACCCCCGAGAAGACGCGTGTCATGCTCCAGCTCGAGTACGAGCCGGACACGATCGTCGAGACGGTCGGCGACAAGCTCGGCTTCGTCAGCAACCGGGTGAACGGCGACCTGAAGCGCTTCAAGGAGTTCATCGAGTCGCGCGGGCGCGAGACCGGCGGCTGGCGCGGCACGGTGAAGCAGCAGAACTAGCCGCCGCTCACCGGCGGGAAGACGGCGACCTCGTCGCCGTCGGCGAGCACGTGGTCGTCGCCGACGTACGCCTCGCGCACCGCGAAGCGTACCGGCACGCTGCGGAGCTCGGGGTGCTCCCGGACGACGGCCCGCCACAGCGCGGCCACCGTCGTTCCGGGCGCGACCTCACGACGCGCGCTCTCGCCGAGCGCTTCGCGGAGCAGCGCGAAATGGCGCAGGCGGACGCGCATCACCCGCGGACGAGCGCTACCATGTGGCCGAGCTGCGGCACCAGGAGCTTCGTGATCCCGAGCTCGACGGCCGCCGTCGAGCCGGGCAGCGACGCGACGACCGTCCCGGCCGCGACGCCCGCGATCGCGCGCGAGAGCATCGCGGCCGCGCCGATCTCGGCGTACGAGAGGACGCGGAACAGCTCGCCGAAGCCGTCGAGCCGCTTCTCGAGGAGCCCCGCGATCGCCTCGTAGGTCGTGTCGCGGGGGGCGAGCCCGGTTCCTCCGTTGACGATCACCGCCTCGACGTCCGGCGCCGCGATCCATTCCGCGACCCGGGCGCGGACCCGATCCGGATCGTCCGGAAGGATCGCGTAGGCGGCGACGCGGTGTCCGGCCGCCGTCAGGAGCGCGCGGATGCGGGCGCCGCTCCCGTCCGTCTCCTCGGTCCGCGTGTCGCTGACCGTCAGCACGGCGCACGCGACCGTCCCGGCACGCCGGGCATGATGACCGTGGTCGCCCACGGCCGATCTATAGATGCGTCAGCGGGTCGAGTCGACGCGGCCGCCGGTCGTCCGGCCGGTGGGCCGGGTGCCGGGCCGCCGCGCGCTCACCGAGCACGTGTGGCCGTCGGGGCAATCGCCGTCGTCGACGCACGGCGTGTCGGCGAGCGAGCCGTCCGGCGACGTGCAGCGCCCGACGAGCGCGGGCGCCGGCGTCCCACGACCGATCGAAGCCGCCAGCAGCCCCCCGAGCACCATCCACCTGATCGATCGTCGCATGGCGCCGCTCGTACGGAATCCTGGCGCCACGTGTCAAATGTTTTCGGGAAGAAGGACGCCTGCTATGCCACGCGCCGGGATGGGATCGTCGGCGAGACCGTTCGGCGTCGGGCTTCCGGGCGTGCAGCAGATCCCCTCGCGCGTGCAGCCGTGGGAGCGCGAGCTCGACGGCGACGCGCTCATCGCCGTCGCGCGCGCGGCCGAGGACGCCGGCTTTGCATGGGTCTCGGCGAGCGACCACGTCGCGGTGCCCGCGTCGCGCGCCGCCGCGATGGGCGCCACCTGGTACGACGCGGGCAGCACGCTCGCGTTCGTCGCGGGCGGAACGCGGAAGATCCGGCTCCTCGCGCACGTCGTCGTCCTGCCGTACCGCCACCCGCTCGTGGTCGCGAAGCAGTGGGGCACGCTCGACCGGTTGTCGGGCGGCCGGGTGATCCTCGGCGTCGGCAGCGGGCATCTGAAGCCGGAGTTCGCGTCCGTCGGCGCCGACTTCACGCGGCGCGGACGCATCACCGACGAGTCCGTCGCCGCCGTCGTCGCGGCGTGGGAGTCCGAGGTCGCGACGTTCGCCGGGAAGACGATCGCATTCCGGGACGTGCTCGTGTCCCCGCGGCCCGCGCAGTCCCCGCGGCCGCCGGTCTGGGTGGGCGGAAACTCGGCCGCCGCCATCCGCCGCGCCGCCCGCCTCGGCGACGGCTGGATCCCGTGGCAGCTCTCGCTCGACGACTTCCGCGCCGCGACGCGGACCGTCGCGGGGGAGCGCGCGGCCGGGGGCCGCGCCGGAGATTTCGCGTTCGTCGCGCCGCTCGGCGTCCCCGCGGAGGCGACGGCCGACGCCGTCGCGGCGGAGGCGGCCGGCTGGGCCGCGGCGGGCGCGACCGCCTTCCACGTCGGCGTCGGCGCGCGCAGCCTGCGGGAGTTCCACGACCGGCTCGGGTGGTTCGCCGCCCACGTCGCCCCCCGGCTCGGCTGAACGTCCCCGTTTCTCGGGATTGTGAGCGTCCCCGCCGGCGCCTGATATGGCGCCATGCAGAAGCGCGAGCTTGCACTCCTCGCGGTCGCGGTGGCTGCCGTGACGGCCGCGATCGCGTTCGGCGCGACCGGTCAGAAGGCCACCAAGGCCGACCTCCGCCTCCTCCAGCGCCTCGAACGCGTCGACGGCACCGGCTCCGGCCTCGACGCCGACACGGTGCGCGGGCTCACGCCGGATCAGATGGTCGCCGAGGCGACGAACCCGTTCGCGACGCTCCGCACGAAGCTCTACGCGCACGCGCGACGCGCCGTTCTCACCCCGGGCGCGGAGACGCATCTCTACGCCGCGTGCGACAGCGCGGCCGACGTCGCGCTCTCCTGCTCCGGCGGCACGATCGAGGGCGCGACCGAGTCGCCGATCACGTGGATGGGCGTCGTCCTCGGCGACGGCCAGACGACCGTCGATCAGTGCCTGGTCGTCGTCCACGCCGGCGCGTCGGCGCCGCAGACGACGATCGAGGCGACCGTGCGCTGCGTGCAGATTCCCTGACCGCCGGTCGGCCGGCTCCCCGGCGTCCGGGCCGTCCGCCGGCGCCGGCATGATTTGACCGTTCCGGCGCCGGCGCGTTACCGAGGCGGATGGCCGCCCGGCGACGTCGTCGTCGCATGCGCCGCGTCGCCCGTCCGCCCGCGGACGTCGCGCTCGCGGCGACGCTCCACGACGCGCGCGGCGCGCTCCGCGCCGACGTCGAGCGGTTTCTTCCGCGCCTGCAGGCGATGTACCGCGGGATCGCCGTCACGACGACGCCGGGCACGGCGCCGCGGATCGTCGCACGGCTCGCGGCGGCGGGCGTGCACGCCGGCACGGCGCCGTCGAACCTGCGCGGGCCGCTCTACCGGCTCGCCCTCCGCCGGGCGCAAGCGCTCGGCGCCCCGGCGGTCCACTACGTCGACTTCGACCGCGCGCTCCACTGGATGCGGCGGGCGCCGCGCGAGCTGCGCGCGGTCCTGCGGCTCGCGCGCCGGCACCCGCTCGTCGTCGTCGGACGGACGGACAAGGCGCACCGGTCGCACCACGTTCCGCTCTACGCGACCGAGGCGCTCGCGAACCGCCTGGTGGCGGCGCGGCTCGGGATCGCGGGGCGGATGGACTTCCTCGCGCCGTCGTTCCTGCTGACGCGCGAGCTCGTCGCGACGCTGCTCGCGCGCTCGCGGGCACGCGACGAGGGCCTCTACGGCGAGTGGCCGGCGCTCCTCTGCGGGCTCGGCGTGCCGGTCGCGTACGTCGAGTGCCGCGGGCTCGACTGGGAGACGCCGGACCGCCACCGCCGGACGATCCGGCGGGTGGGACTGCCGGCATGGCGGAAGCGCTGGTCGAACCCGGCGGAGTGGGATCTCCGGGTCGGCCTCGCCGCGGCGGTCGTCCGAACCGCGACGGAGGCGGTACGCCGGCGACCCGCGTCGCCGCCGGTCGTCGTGCGCGTCGCGCCGCGCGTCGGGTGATCCGGCGCGCTCAGCGCCCGGTCCAGCGCGGCGGCCGTCGCTCGACGAACGCGCGCGGCCCCTCGGCGTGGTCCTCGCTCTGCTCGACGACCTCGAGGTAGCCGGCGGCGATCTCCTCGGCCTGCGCGATCGGCAGGCCGAGGCCCTGGAGGATCGCCATCTTCGTCCCCCATACGGCGAGCGGCGCGTTCTGGAGGAGGAGCCCGGCGAGCTCGCGCGCACGGTCCATGAGCTTGTCGTGCGGCACGACCTCGGTCACGAGCCCGACCTCGTACGCCCGCTGCGCGCTCATGCGCTCGCGGCTCCCGAGGAGCGCCATCCGCAGACACACGGCGACCGGCACCCGCCGCGCCATGTTCACCATCTCGTGCGACGACACGTACCCGATCGAGACGTGCGGATCGACGAACTGCGCCTTGTCCGACGCGATCGGGATGTCCGCCTCGGTCACGAGGTCGAGCGTCACCCCCGCGACGATGCCGTTCACCGCCGCGATGACCGGCTTGTGGACGCGCATCCGCCGCGGCGTCGGCAGGAGCGCGATGCCCTCGTGCATGGCGAGCTCGCGCCACCGGTCCGGCTTCGTGAACCCGCCCGTATGCAGCGACTCGACGTCGGCCCCGCTCGAGAACGCGCGCCCTTCCCCGGTGACGATCGCCACCCAGATGTCCGGATCGTCCTTCACGCGCTGCCAGCACTCGCGCAGGTCGTCCTTCATCGCCTGATTCATGGCGTTCAGGCGATCGGGGCGGTCGAGCGTGATCGTCGCGACCCGGTCGGCGACGTCGAAGCGAACGGTGTCCATGGCGCGGCGGTAACACGCGGGTCGCGCGAGGAGCAAGGTGAGGGAGCCGGGGTGCGGCCTGCGCCCGCGCTAGCGCGCCGTCGCGCGACGGCCGCCCGGCTTCGCCGACAGGTCGAGGTGCGCGAGCGACCGGCGCAGCAGCCGCACCAGCTCGTCGAGGTCGCGCGTGGCGTCCGGATCCGCGACGATCAGCCGTCCGAGCTCGATGCCGAGGCCGGCCACGAGCAGGGCCAGCGCACGGTACGGCGCGACCTTCCGCTCCGGGACCGCCAGCGTCGCCGCGATCTCGTCGACGAAGCGGATGTGGTTCTCGCTCCCGAACGACGGACCGCCCTCGAGGAGCAGGCGGGCGCGCGCGGGGTCCGCGCGCCAGTAGTCGGCGGCCAGGCGGAGGGCCAGGTCGACGCGCGCGGCGAGCGACATCTCCGCGCGCATCGCGGCGCGCCAGCGGTCGAGGAGGTCGTGGGTCGCGCGACGGGCGAGCTTCTCGTACGTCGCACGCTTGTCCTTGAAGTAGAGATAGAACGTGCCGGCGCCGACGTCCGCGGCGTGGGCGATCTCGGCCGTCGTCGCGGCGTCGTAGCCGCGCGCGCAGAAGACCGACTGCGCCGCGTCCAGGAGACGCGCCTCGGTCTCCTGCTTCCGGCGCGCCGCGCGCGACGCGAGGCCGCGCCCGGGACGCGACGCCCTCTTCACGACGCGAGCTTCCGGACGACCTTCCGCTTTCCGGCGTTGATCTCCTTCAGGTAGCGGATGCCCTCCTCGGCGAGGTCGTCGCCCACCATCCGGTCGCTCTCGCGCGCGAGTTCGTCCATGTCGACCCACGCCGCGTAGTGCGCCCGCGTGCGCTCCGTGATGATCCCCGCCTTCAGCAGCGTCTTGATGAGCGTCCGGAAGACGTTCGTCGACTCCTTCAGCTGCGTCCGGCGGTGGGCGTCGGTGAACGCCTCCATGATCGCGCCGCGCACCCACTCCCAGTCGAGCCCGAAGCGCGGGTAGATCAGCCGCTTCTGCTCCGAGTTCACCAGGTTGAAGAGCAGGTGGTTGAAGCACTCGACGGCCCAATCCTCGACGGCCGCGTGCTCCGCCTCGCCGAGCCCGGGGACGGTGGCATGCGCCCAGATCTTCCCGAAGCGGTGGTGGAACGCCTCGTCCGTCATGATCAGCTGGCAGAGGCGGGAGAGCAGCGGGTCGCGCGCGACCTTGTGGAGCGTCGTGAACGCCCCCATCGCGACGCCCTCGACCAGCATCTGCATCCCGACGATCTTCTTGTAGACGACCGGCGTCGCCACGAGCTCCGCCAGCAGGTTCCCGACGGTGTCGCCGACCGGATACGGATTTCCGCCGAAGCGCGCGTGCATGTAGCGCGCGAAGGCGTGCACGTGCCGCGCCTCCTCACGCGCCTGGTTCGTCGCGTACTCCTGCGCGCCCGGGTCGAGGAAGATGTCGGCGAGGCTCGTCGACAGGTTCAGCGCGCCCTGCTCGCCGTGCAGCAGGTTCGACGTGATCCAGCGCGCGTACTCGTTGATGAACGCGACGCGCTGCCCGCCGTCCAGACGGTCCCACACCGCCGTGTGGTACTCGATCACGAACGACGGCGGCAGGATCGGCTCGTCGGCGGACCACGGCTGCTCGAAGTCGATGTAGTCGCGGTCTTCCGGGTTCCAGAAATGCTCCTCCGTCCGCGCGATGATCTCCTCGAAGTGCGGCGACCGGCGCGCGTAGCGCATCGGGTCGATCATCGCGCGGAAATCGTCGCGGGCGACGGTCTGGTAGGTGGGATCGTGCGCCATGGACCCTCCTCGACTGAGCGATCGTCATAACTGACGATTCCTCAGTGAGTCAACCCGGCCGGCCGACGTTGACACGCCGGCGAGCCCGGTGCGACGGTGCGCGCTCCGCATGGAGCCCCGCACCACCGACGCCGACGTCGTCGTCATCGGCGCCGCGCTCGGCGGCCTGGTCGCGGCGGCGCTACTCGCGAAGCACGGGAAGCGCGTCGTCGTGCTCGAGCACGCCGACCGCGTCGGCGGGCGCGGCGGCGCCGTCCCGGGCCCGGCCGGCTGGTGGATCGACTTCGGCCACCGCGACGCGCACGACGTCGGCGACTGCCAGGTGCCGTGGCGGCTCGGCGCCGAGGCCGCGCGCGACGCCGACGTGACGCTGACGCTCCGCCCGGTCACCGCGCCGCTCCGCATCCATCGCTTCCCGGACGGCGGCGTCACCGAAGCCGGCGACTGGAGCCCCGACGGCCTCCTCCGCATGGCGACCGCGCTCTTCGACGCGCCCGCGGACGAGAGCGACGCGGTTCGTGCGCTCGTCGAGCGCTTCGCGACGGCGCCGCCGGCCGAGGTGGACGCCGCGATCCCCGCGACGCTCGGCGACTGGCTCGCCGCGCACGTCGACGACCCGCGCGTCCGGCGCGCCATGATCCTGATGGCGTCGGTCATCTTCCACAGCCATCCGGAGGAGGCGTCGGTCGGCCGCTTCATGCAGTTCTTCCAGCGGAGGAAGGGCGCCGCGCCGTCCATTCCCGACGACGACGAGGTCGGCGGCATGCAGGGGCTCATGGAGCCCTGGGCACGCGCGATCCGCGCGCGCGGCGGCCAGATCGCGCTCGACTGGAAGCCGGTCGAGATCGTCGTCGAGGACGGGCGCGTCCGGGGCGCGGTCGCGGTCGACCGCGCGAACCTCGTGCGCGAGGTGCGCGCGCCGGTCGCGATCAGCACGTACCCGATCTGGGAGAACTTCGCGCTCGTCGACGAGGCGCTCTTCCCCGCCGACGTCGTCGCGTCGGCGCGCGCGCTCGAGCGGCATCAGGCGGACCTCGTCGGCTGGCAGGCGGGGCTCCGCCGGCTGCCCGTCGTGCGCGCGACGGGGAAGCCCGATACCCATGCCGGCTGGAACCGGCTCCTTCACGGGCCCGAGCGCGCGTACCGCGGCGGCTACCAGCTCACGTCCCTCTGGAGCCGGCGAGCCGCGCCGCCGGGGAAGCACCTCCTCTGCCTCGTGATGGCGCGCTGGCACCGCGGCGGGCCGACCGCGGGCGTGCCGTGGTCGGCGACGCGGCGCGAGCTGGACGAGACGGTCGCGTACCTCCGCACCTTCTACGCCGACCTCGACGACTGCCTCGAGTGGAGCGCGTACCAGTACGTCGCCGCGCCGCAGTCGATGAGCTGGACGTGGGCGCCGGTCCGTCGCCACGCGCTCGACGTGCCCGGCATCGCCGGCCTCTATCTCGCGTGCTCCACCGTCGAAGCGCCCGCCGCCGTCCTCGACATCAGCGCCTGGGCCGGCCACGAGGTGGCGCGCCGGGTCCTCGGATTGCGCTGAGCGGTCGGGCGGCGGAAGATCGCCCGCGCATGGACGTCGCGGCGTTCCGGACCGACGCCTGGACGGCCCTCCTCGCCGCCATCGTCACGCCGGACGGCAAGGTCGACTACGACGCGCTCGGCGAGCGTCGCGCGCTCCTCGACCGGTTCGTCGACGAGCTCGCGCGCGTGAGCCCGGACGCGACGCCCGAGGCCTTTCCGCGCGACGGCGACCGGCTCGCCTACTGGCTGAACGCGTACAACGCGTTCACGCTCCACGCGATCCTCGACGAGTACCCGATCACGTCCGTATGGAAGACCCGCGACGGCCGCTTCTTCCAGCGCCGGCGCCACGTCGCCGGCGGGAAGCCGGTCAGCCTCGACGACATCGAGCACGAGATCCTCCGCGGGAAGTTCGCCGAGCCGCGCATCCACTTCGCGATCAACTGCGGCTCGAACGGCTGTCCGCCGATGCGCCCGTCGGCCTGGGAGGGCGATGCCATCGAGGCGACGCTCGACGGCGCGACGCGCCAGTTCCTCGCGAGCGAGTGGAACTGCCGCATCGACGACGCGGCGAAGCGCGTCTTCGTGTCGCGCATCTTCAAGATGTACGCGTCCGACTTCGCCGGCCCGGCGAACTCGACGGACGAGTACCGGCGCGGCGTGCTCCGCTTCGTCGCCGCACACACGGGCGTCCCGTTCGACGCGATCGCGGACTACGACGTCGTCTACAACGTCTACGACTGGGGGCTGAACGACGCCCGGCGGAGGCCGAACCTCGGCCCGATCCTGTTCCACGAGCCGGTCGAGCACTTCGCCGAGGGCGATCCGCAGCTGCGCGAGCTCCACCTGTACGAGGGGAACTTCTGCAACCGGACGTGCGAGTGGTGCACGATCGACGGCTCACCCGCGGGCTGGTACCGCCCGTACACGGCGGAGGTCCTCGACCGCGCCGTCGCGGCGGTCGCGGCGGAAGGGAACCTGAAGTTCTACGGCGGCGAGCCGACCCTCCACTGGCGCGGGATCGTCGATGCGATGGCGCACTGCCGCGCGCGCGGCTTCCGCGGCCTCTTCACGATCTTCTCGAACGGCGTGCAGGCCGACCGGCTGATCGGGATCCTCGAAAGCGACGCGCGGAGCGAGGCCGTCCTCAACTACTCGATCTACCACGGCCGCGACGCGGAGCCGCTCCCGCCGCATGCACGCGAGCGGCTCGAGGCGTGGGCGGCCGCGAATCCGGGTCGCCTCTTCCAGGGCTACAAGGTCCTGTTCCACGCCGGCGCCGGCGCGACGCGGCGCTTCGACCGCGATCGCGAAGCGGAGTTCCACGGGATCGGCGCGGAGTGCGTCCGCTGCTTCCCCGTGCTCACCACGCGCGGCAAGTTCCACGCCTGCCCGTTCGCGGCGGAGCTCGACGCGCCGCACTACGCGCTCGGCGACGTCGGCACGGACCCTGCCGTCGTATTCCGCAACTACCGCGCGTTCCGCCGCTGGACGCACGACGTGCTCGACCCCGCCGCCCGCGCGCGCGGCGTCTCGAGCTGCGAGGCGTGCCACCGGCACCTCGCCGAGGTGCCGGTCCCGGCGTTCGAGCGCTGACCGCTACGGCGCGACGCCGTGCCGCGCCTTCCACGCGGCGACGGCCGCATCCCACACGCCGCGGTCCGTCGTGACGGTGAAGCACGACGGGAGCGGCGCCGGATACGGGCCGGGCCCGAGCCAGACCATCACGTCGTTCGCGCAGGAGCGGAGCGCGGCCGGCGGATCCATCGTGTCCGGCCCGTCCTGGCTCACCTGCTCGGCCATGAAGACGTCGTTCTCGAGCACGAGGTCGGGCGCCAGCTCGCTCCACTTGAAGAAGCCGCCGTTGCCGAGATCGGTCGCGAGGCCGCCGCGCGGGCCGGGCATCGGCTGGAGCCGCACGAGCGAGTCGCGGACGGTCACGACCTGCCCGCGGCCGTCGTAGCCGGAGTCGATGATCGCCTGCGACGGGCGCGCGCTGACTCCGACGTAGCAGCCGTCGAACAGCGAGTCCTCGATCGCGCCTGGCTGCACGTGGTCGTTCTCGACGCAGTCGTCGCGGACGTACGAGAGCCATGCGCCGCGGATCGTGAACGGGCCGGCGATCGGCCGGATGCCGTCGGTCACGTCGTCGATGCGGACGTACTCGACCGTCGTGCCCGGGTTCTCGAAGCGGACGCCCGCGTTGTTGAGCGCATGCATCGTGTCCCAGCTCGCCGTCCGGTCGTACTGCCCGAGGAGGAGCCCGCCCGAGAAGCACAACGGTCCCGCACCCGAGAGGTTCACCGGATAGAGGTTGGTCGGCGACGGGAGGAACGTCGCGAGCCGCGCGTCGACGCGGGTGTCCGCCGCGAGCGAGGCCGGCCGGTACGCCGTCGCCCAGGTGCCGGTCAGGGTCGTCAGTGGGCCCGGGGCGTCGAGGCACGTGAGGACGAGCGTCGTCGACGTGGTCGTGGTGCTGGTGGTCGTCGACGTCGTCGTGCTCGTGCTCGTCGTGCTCGTGCTGGTCGTGGTGGTGCTGGTCGTGGTGGTGGTTGTGGTGCTCGTCGTGGTTGTGGTGCTCGTCGTGCTCGTGCTGGTCGTCGTGGTGCTGGTGCTCGTGGTGGTGCTCGTGGTGGTGGTGGTGGTGGTGGTGGTGGTGGTCGTCGTCGTGCTGCTCGTGCTCGTCGTCGACGTGGTCGGCGGCGGGAGCGTCGACGTCGTGGTGCTCGACGTGGAGGTCGTGGGCGGCCGCGTCGTCGTCGTGGTCGTGGGGTTGTGCCCGTGCCACCAGCGCCAGAGGTCGGCGGCCGCGAAGGCGTGCGAAGGCGTCGCGGCGCAGGCGAGCGCGACCAGCAGCCAACGTGCGAAGTGCGAGCGCATTCCCGCCGGAGGCCATCAAGAAATGTGCCGCGGCGAACGCCATGCGGGGAGGCCGTCGTTGCGTCGGTCGCCGTCGCGTCCGCCGCAGGGTTCGCCGTGTCGCCTGCGCGGGCGACCGCGCGCGCATGCGCGACGTGGCAGAAATCCGCGACGCGCTACGAGAAGAGCGAGAGCTGCCGGCGCGCGCCGATGACGTCGTCGAAATCGCGCGACCCGAGGAAGCGGAGGATCGCGTCGGCGAGCGGACGGAGCTGCTGGGCGACGTAGTGCTCGTAGTCCGGCGGCGCGGTCGTCTCGCCGACGGCCTCCGGCCCGGCCCGCGTGACGACGTAGGTCACCATCCGCCCCGCGCCACCGGCTTGCTTCCGCGCCGCCTTCACGTGCGGCGGCGTCGTCTTCGTGTACTCG
>Ga0070741_10014663_pt1 | contig 13505 bp, 12 predicted proteins | sample Coa_R1_4_FD_66440 | JGI IMG/M metagenome (GOLD analysis project Ga0070741, IMG submission 66440) | Surface soil microbial communities from Centralia Pennsylvania, which are recovering from an underground coalmine fire - Coalmine... | ecosystem: Environmental > Terrestrial > Soil > Unclassified ... | reverse complement strand
ACCATCGGCGGCGTCGGCAGCTCCGGCTCGACGCAGGAAACCGACGATGCCTGCGCGAAGGCGGGGATCGCCGCGGTGGCCGGCCGGCTCGAGTGACGGCGTCTGCGCCCGCGCCCGTGGCGGGGCCGTCCCCTCACGCGCGGCGCAATCAGGCGAGCGCCCGGCGAGGCGCGAGGGAGCGCTCGCCTCGAGGCGAGCGCTCCCGCTGCGGCGTCAGCGGCGTCAGGCGAGCGCCTTCTGGTAGAGCGCGAGCAGCCGACTCCAGGCCTTCTCGGCCGCCGCCTCGTTGTAGACCTGCGAATCGGGTGGGCACCAGCCGTGGGCCGCGCCCGCATAGACCTCGATTTCAGCGGGAAGGTTCGCCTTGGCGAACGTCTCCTTCAGCACGTTCTTCTCGTTTGGCGACCGCTTGTCGTCGTTTTCCGCGATCTCGATGAGGAACTGCGCCTTGCTCCTGGAGGCCTGCAGGTGCGGGCTGTTGGGCATGTCGGTCACGAGCCCGCCGCCGTGGAACGAGGCGACGGCGCCGATGCGATCGGGCACGGCTGCTGCCGTGCGGAAGGCCATCGGACCGCCCATGCAGTAGCCCTGCGTCCCCATCTTGCGAGTCCTGGCGACAGACGGCTGGCGATCGAGCCAGGCGATGAATGCTTTCGCATCCGTCATGTGCGTGGTCTCGTTGAGGCTCTGGGCGAGCGGCAGCAGCTGCGGGATGGGCGTCGCTGCGCCCTTTTCGGCCGTCGGCGCCCTCTTGGTCCGATAGAAGGGATTGACGACGAGCACCGAGTAGCCCGATTCGGCGAGCCGCTTGCCCATCTGCCGGAACGCCGGCCGCAGCCCGAAGATGTCGGGCCACACCAGGACGCCCGGCGCCGTGCCGCTCGCCGGATGCACGAAGTAGCAGTCGGCGGTGCCGTCCGGAGTCATGATGTCGACGTCGGACTCGGTGACGGCGACGGCGTTGGCCACCTGCGGCAGCATCATCGCGATGCCCGCGCCGAGGAGCACGCCGAACTGCCGGCGTGTGACGAGCCCGCGCGCCTCGTACTCCAGCCGATCTTCTTCGAAATGATCCTGATCGCACATAGAGGGCTCCTTCTGAACAGCGTCCCGCGCAAGGCGGATGCCCCACACTCTATACCGGTTTGCCGCCCGGCGGATCCTGTCCCGGCCGGCCGTGCGCCCCTCGACCCTAGGCCTTCAGCCGGCGCTCAGGGCTTGGACGCCGCGACGAGGGAGTAGTAGCCGTAGGCGGCGGCCGCGGTGATGTCGACGAAGCCAGCGCCCGCAAGAATCGCCCGGAGGTCGCTGAACGTGAACTGCCGCCCGCGGGTGGCAATCAGCATCAGCATGCCGAAGGCGGCCGCCGTGCGCGGCCCGGCGCCGCCCTCATCGAGCAGCATCTCGTGGAGGAAGATGCGGCCGCCGGAGGGCAGCGCGGCGTGCGCGCGGGCGGCGAGCTCGGCGCAGGTGCCGTCGCTCCAGTCGTGGAAGATGTTCGAGAAGAAGACGGCGTCGTGGCCGGCGGGCCACTCGTCCCGGAACATGTCCGCCGGCTGCGTCTCGACGCGATCGCCGAGGCCGGCGGCCTCGATGTACTCGCGGGCGAGCGCGCACATGGGGGCGAGGTCCATGACCGTGCACCGCAGCTGCGGATCCTGCTGCGCGAGCGCGATGGCGAAGCACCCCGATCCCCCGCCGACGTCCAGCAGCCGACGGGCGCCGGCGAGGAGGCGGCTGCGGGCGAGGCCGGCCGCCGCCGGAGCCGAGTGGCTGTGCATGAAGCGGGCGATCTGCCGCGCCTGGTCGGGCTCGAGCTGCCCACGCTCCCAGGCCTCGACGGGCGGCGACTCGCTCGACTGGCCGACCGGGCGCGCGCCGCGGCCCGCCAGCGCGCGCACGACGAGCGCATGCAGCGGGTTGGTGCGCCCCTGGCGGGCAAAGACGCCGCCCCAGTAGAACGGACCGTCCTTTCGCAGGAACTCGCGCGCCGGCGCCGCCGCGCTGTAGCGGCCGCCGTGGCAGGCCAGAAGCCCGAGCGAGGCCAGCAGCGGCAGCAGGATGCGCGCGCCGCGATCGTCGAGGCCGAGCGACGCGGCCAGCTCGGCCGCCGTGGCAGGCCGCGCCGCGAGCGCGTCGAACACGCCGAGCTCGTCCGCGGCAGTGACCGCCGGCAGCCACCACATCGACAGCCACACGTCCCAGATCGGACGATCGTCGGTCACTGGCGCTTCGAGGGCCATGCTGTTCCTCACCCCTTGTGTTAACGTTACCCGGCAGCGAGCGGCGCTCGCGGGGGCACCATGCGTCTCTCTCGAGTCACCAGGTCCGGGTGGACGGCGCTGCCGCTGGCGTGTGCCGTCCTGGCGGCCTTCGCCGTCCGACCCGCGGGACAGTCGGCGTCGGACGACGACATCGCCGATGGCTTGCGGATCTATCGCCAGAAGGCCGATTGTCAGGCCTGCCACGGCTGGGCGGGCGACGGCCGCAAGATGGACAGCCAGATGCCCGACGGCGCGAACCTGCGGGCCACCCGCCTCAGCCGCGAGAACATCGTCGTCGCCATTAGGTGCGGACGCCCCGGAAAGGGCATGCCGGCCTTCGATCGGCTCGCCTACAGCGACGGCCGCTGCTACAACATGAGGCAGGCCGATCTGGCGCGCCAGGGCCTCCAGCTGCCCGATCCGGCCGCCACGCTCCAGCCGCGCGAGATCGAGATGGTCGTCGACTTCCTGTTCGCCAAGGTCATCGGGAAGGGGCCGATGGATCGGGCCAAGTGCATCGAGTTCTGGGGATCGGACGTCGAGGCGTGCAGAGAATTTCCCAAATGAGGGACGTATGAAGTGCTCCCGTCGAGAGCTGGGGCGGCTGCTGCCGCTCGCCGCGGCCGCCGGGATTCCCGGCGCCGGTCTCCTGGCCGGCCGGGCGGCGGCCGCGCAGGCGCCGGGGGTGGGCGTTGCGGGCACGCGACAGGCCGACACCGCTGTGGAGCAGCTGCCCGTCATCCGGACCGCCGCGTTTCGCTACGCCGAGCTGCCGGTCGCGGCCAACGGACCGAACCGCCAGCGCCGGATGTTCACCGCGAAGACGCACACCGGGTTCAAGGTCGAATCGCACCAGAGCGACATCGCGCCGGGCGAGGTCAACCACCCGCCGCACCGACACCTGCGCGAAGAGCTGATGCTCGTGCGGACGGGCCTCATGGAGCTGACCGTCAACGGCACGCTGTACCGGCTGGGCCCCGGCGACGTCGGCGTCATCGGCTCGAACGAGCTTCACAACGCGAAGAACGTCGGCACTACGCGCGCGGAATACTTCATCGTCAACCTCGGGCGCGACGACGTGTGAGGCGCGGGCCGCCGGGCGGACGGCCCGGCGGCGCGAGCCCCGGCGTCTTGCTCTGCGTCAATCGAGCGCGAACACGAACAGATAGCTCGAGGTCTGCAGCTTGTCCCAGTTGACAGGGTGCAGATGCCGCCCGCCGGCCTGGACCGCGAGGTACTGCTTGGGGCCGACGGCGTAGGTTACCGGCGCGCCCTTCAGCGGCGTGCCGACGTTGAAGCGCCACAGCTCCTCGAGCGTCTCGTCGTTGTAGGCGACGACCCAGCCGTCCTGCAGCGCGGTGAACACGACGCCGCCCGCCGTGTCCGTGGCCCCCGACCGGATCTCGATGTCCGTGACGGCCTTGGCGATCACCCTGCGGCCGACCGTATCGAATGCGGTCAGCGCGCCGTAGTAGAGATCGCTCGTGTACTTCCGCGGCTGGCTCGCCTTCGGATCGACGCCGCCCTCCTTCGACGCCACGCCGACCGCGGCGCCGTTCTGCGTGAAGCAGCCCTCGGTGCCGACGCCGTAGGCGATGTTCTTCACCGGGTTGAAGGCGACCGGCTGGTGCGAGACGCCGCCGTGCCAGGTCGGGCAGGTGCGCTTGGGGCCGTCGCCCCGCAGGGCGCGCGCCTCGGGGTTGTAGATCTGCACGTCGAGCTTGGGACTGTATTCGACGGGCTTGCCCGTCCTGGGATCGATGCCCTTGGTCCAGTTCAGATCGTTGACGTACTTGTCGGCCTTGATGAAGCGGCCGTTGGTCCGATCCAGCGTGTAGAAGAACCCGTTCCGGCCGAAGTGGCTCGTGACCTGGCGCTTGACGCCGTCGATCGTGAGCTCGTGCAGGAGCTGGATGCCCACCTCGTCGAAGTCCCACGAATCGTTGGGGGTGTACTGGAAGTACCACGCCAGCTTGCCGGTCTCGATGTTGAGCGCGACGACCGAGTTCGTGTAGAGGTTGTCGCCCGGCCTGAACTGCGGGTCGTAGATCGGGTACGGATTACCGGTGCCGACGATGTAGAGGCGGGTCGCCGGATCATAGGAGCCGGTCTGCCAGATGCCGCCGCCGCCGGTCTTCCAGGCGTTGTGATCGTCCTTCCACGTCTCGCTGCCGGGCTCGCCCGGCTTGGGCACGACGTACCACCGCCACAGCTCGTTGCCGGTCTTCACGTCGAGCGCGGCGACCCAGCCGCGCGTGCCGGCGTCGCCGGCGCCGTTCTGGACGATCACCTTCCCCTCGGCGGCGAGCGGGGCGGTGAGGAAGCGCTCCTGCCCGCCGAACTCGTTCTTCGCGGCGATCTTCTTGTCCCAGACGATCTCGCCGTTGTCGCGGTTGATCGCGATGACGCGGCCGTCGGGCAGGTTCGCGAGCACGAGGTCCTCCCACAGCGCGATGCCGCGTGTGCGCGGCGTATTGCCTTCGTGCCGCACGCCGGGATCGCACGTCCAGACGAACTGCGCGCGGGTCGGATTGCGCACGTCGATCTTGTAGACCGTGCCCCACCCGTCGGTCGTGTACATGAACCCGTTGTCGATCAGCGGGTTGACCTCGTTTTCGGGGCCGTTCTGCCCGACGTCCTGCATCCCGCCGAGCGCGAGCGCCCACACCATCCGGAGATGCTTGACGGTCTCGCGGTTGATCTGCGTGAGCCGGGAATAGCGCATCGACCCGTAGTCGCCGTTCATGAGCAGCCAGTTCTGCGGCTCGTTCGCGGCGTTGACGAGGCGGTCGCGGGTGACGGTGAGGCTGTAATCGGCCGCGAGCACGACCAGGGGTGCGGCGCACAGCGGCAGCAGGAGCAGCCAGCAGCGCCTCGCCCACGAGGGGCGCCGCGCGGAAGCGGCGTCCGAGAGCGGCGTGTCGTCGTGCGGCGAGCCGGAACGCGCCGCGCGGCTGGCGAGTGGCGGCCGGCGCCCGTGTGCAGGAAGGCAGGGAGCCTGGGACATCGTGATCCTCCGGGCCCGGACATCTTACCTCCGCCGCCGGCGACCGGCGGCGCCGTTGCCGCGGCGGCCGGCCGGCGCCGGGCCCTGGGGCGATTTCGCCGCCGCGTGGAACGCCGCGGGTGTAGACTGTCGGCCCCGGGAGGGGCTCATGATGCTTCGTCAGCTCACTGCCGCGGTCGCCGCATGCCTGCTCGTTGCCGCCTCGGCGCCGTACGCCTCGGCCCAGCTCGTCGCCGCCCGGGACGCGCCCGTCGCCTACGGCCATCATCACCTGAACACGACGAACATGGCGGCCCAGAAGAAGTTCTTTGTCGACACGCTGGGCGGGACGCTGGCGACCATTGGCGCCAACAACGTCGAGATCGTGAAGTTCCCGAACGTCCTGATCTTCTTCCGGCCCATGCAGGCGCCCACGGGCGGCACTCGGGGCACGACGGTCAATCACATCGGGTTCTCGGTGCCGGATCTCCGGCGGATGGTCGATCGCATCAAGGCGAACGGCTTTCAGATGATCACGAGGACGGAGGTCGCCGCCGGGCGCGAGGTCAAGGACGACATTGCCGCGCCGCAGCAGCCCGGGGGCGCGTCGATTGCGTTTGCGCTCGGCCCCGACGACGTGAAGGTGGAGCTGGTCGAGAACCGGCAGCAGGCGGCGCCCATTGCGCTCCATCACGTCCACTTCTTCAATCCCCGCAACGCGGAGATGCAGGTGTGGTACGTGAAGACGTTCGGCGCGAAGCCGCGGGCCGGCGGGCCGTTTCCCGCCGCCGACCTGCCGGGCGTCGTGTTGAACTTCTCGCCCTCCGACGCGCCCGTCGTGGGGACCCAGGGCCGCGCCCTCGATCACATCGGGTTCGAGGTGAAGGACCTGGAGGCGTTCACGAAGAAGCTGGAGGCCGAGGGGATCACGCTGACGGTGCCGTACCGAAAGGTGCCGGCTCTGGGGATCGCGATCGCGTTCATCACCGATCCGTGGGGCACGTCGATCGAGCTGACCGAGGGGCTCGACAAGATCAGCTGATCACCGTCGGCCCGAGCGCTCCGGGTCACGCGCGCCAGTGCTTGTCGGCAGCGAGGCTGGAGGGCTGATAGCCGCCGACGGCCGCCGTGGGCGACGGGGCGCGGCGCCGCCAGGGGCGCACGACGCGGTTCCACCACATGACGGCGCCGGTCGCAAACAGCACGGCCGGCGCGAGCCCGAGCCCCGTGTAGAGCCACTTGACGGACGTGCCGTACGCCCGCCCGAAATGCACGCGCGCCAGCCAGGCGAGGAACTCGTCGCCGGCGCGCGGCTGGCGGCTGCTCGGATCGAACGGTTGCAAGTAGTCCAGCAGGTCGGTGAACGGCTGCGGGAACGAAAGATATATCCCGCTCACGCCCCACATCAGCACGAACAGGAACAGCCAGAAGCCGAGCGCGCTGTGGAGATCCCAGGTGAACCGCGCCCAGCCCACATGGCGGCGCACGATCAGACTGCGCTTCCAGCGGCTCAGGCCGGGCCACCAGATGAAGAGGCCGGTGAGGCTGAGGACGGTGAGGACGATGGCGCCGGCCCCGTTGACCAGCCGGCCGGTCTGGCCGCCGAGCAGGTCGTCGTGCAGCTGCACGAGCCAGGACATCAGCTTCGGCTCGTCGGTGCCGATCTCGCCGAGGTCCTGGCCTGTGTACGGGTTGAACGCGCGTTCGCGGCGGCGCTGGCCGCGCGCCAACAGCACCTCGGCCGCCCGATCCGGCTTCCGCGGCAGCACCACCTGCGCGACCTCGAACCGCGGGTACGCCTGTTTGGCCGCGGCGGCGATCTCGTCGCGGCTCAGCATCCGGCCGGTGATCGCCACGCGCGGCGACGTCCAGGCGAGCCGCGCGATCTCGCGGCGGAAGACGATGGCGCTGCCGCTGAGGCTGATGACGAAGATGTAGAGGCCGGCGCCGAGGCCGGTCCACAGGTGGACCTGAAAGAGTGCCTTTCGCAGCCAGAGGCTCTGCGGCTGCCGGAGGAAGTGGTCGCGGGTGCTCATGGTCGCCGGGCGGGCAGCCCGCAGGCGCGCGCCTGCTCGAGGGCGAGCGCCGCCACGTCCTTGGCCGCGTCGCCGTGCGCGATCGCGCCGAGCAGGCGATCCCGGAACGTGTTGCCGCTCGGAAGCGGCACGTGCGCGATGCCGCCGGCGTCGAGAATCAGGTTGGCATCCTTGAGATTGAGCTGGATCGTCGAGCCGGCGCGATCGTACGCCTCGTCCACGATGATCCGGCCGTACACCCTGTAGGCCGGTGCGGAGAACAGGCCTTCGGTCAGGACGTCATAGAGCACCTGCGGATCCACGTCGTACTTGCGGACCAGCGAGAACGCCTCGCTCATGGCCTGGATGGCGCAGCCGAGCACGAGGTTGTTCGCGAGCTTGATCGCGCTTGCCGCTTCCGGCTCGGATCCGGCGTGAAACGTCAGCCGCCCGAGCACCTGGAAGAGCGGCTCGCACTGCGCGACCGCCTCTTCGGGGCCGGCCGCGACGATGCCCAGCTGGCCCGAGGCCGCCAGGTCGGGGCGGCCGAGGACGGGGGCCGCCACGAGGCGCTGGCCCGCCGCCGCGTGTGCGGCGCCCAGCGCGCGGATCGTCCCGATCCCGTACGTGCCCATCGCGAGGTGAATCGAGCCGGCGGGCAGCGCGTCCCGAATCCCGCCCGGATCGAGCGCCACCGCCTGCACCGCCGCGTCCTCGGCGAGCATGGTGACGACGACCTCGCGGCCGGCGCAGACCTCGGCGACCGACCGGGCTCCGCGCGCGCCCATCGCCGCGACCCGCGCCACGCTGTCGGCGACGACGTCGTAGACCACCAGGTCGTGGCCTGCCTGCGCGATCCGGCCGGCCATGCCCGATCCCATCCGCCCCAACCCGATGAATCCGACTCGCATCCGCTCCGTCCCCTGCGCGCGGTTCGTGGATCCTCTCCGGCCTGCGAGGCGCGCCTCGCGGCGGCCGGCTACTCGATCCCGCTCGCCCGGTTCTGCTCCCGCGCCATCACGGCCCAGTCCTTCTCGCCGTCGCCGTGCGCGATGGCGCCGAGCAGGCGGTCGCGCACGTTGTTGGCGGTCGGCATCGGCACGCGCGCCTGGTCGGCGGCGGCGAGCGCGAGGTTGATGTCCTTGAGCCCCTGCAGCGTCATGAAGCCGACCTTGTCGTAGCTCTCCTCCACGATGATCTTGCCGTAGATCTTGTAGGCCGGGGCGGCAAACAGCGCGTCGGTCATCACGTCGAACAGCACCTGCGCCGCCACCCCGTACTTGCGCACGAGCGAGAAGGCTTCGGCCATCGCCTCGATGGCCGCGCCGAGCACGAAGTTGTTGGTGAGCTTGATCGCGGCGGCGCCTTCGTGCCGCGGGCCCGCCCCGAACGTCCGCCGGCCCATCGCCTGGAACAGCGGCTCGCAGGCCTTGACCGCGTCGGGGGGCCCGGCGGCGACGATGCCGAGCTGTCCGGAGGCGGCGGCATCGGGCCGTCCGAGCACCGGCGCGCAGACGAGCCGCTGGCCGGCCTCCCGGTGTGCCTGCGCGAGCGCCTGGATGGCGGCGACGCTGTGCGTGCCCATGCAGAGATGGATGGCCTCGCGCGCGAGCGCGTCGCGGATGCCGCCCCTGGCGAGCGTCACCTCCTCGACGGCCTTGTCGTCGGAGACCATGGTGATGACCACTTCCCGGCCCTGGCACGCCTGCGCGATCGTCTCCGCCACGGCCGCGCCGGCGCCGGCGAGGCCGGCGGTTTTTTCCTTCGTGCGGTTGTAGACCGTCAGCTCGTGGCCGGCGCCGAGGATCCGGCGCGTCATGGCCTGACCCATCTTGCCGAGCCCGATGAATCCCACGTTCATGTCGCGTCGCCTCACAGAGATGGTAAGACCCGCCGGGACGCGGCCGCGCCGCGCCCGGCGTTGCGCCGCCGCGAACGGCCATCCGAGGCCGCGGCCGCTCCTCGGGGTTAATCGGGCAATCATACCCGGGCGGACGGGGATCGTGCCCGGCCGATTGGCCGATCGCGTCGTGATCCGCGCGCCCGGTCCGGCGTGTGCCCGCGTGTGCCGGCTCTCCTCGCGCCGGCAGGCATCGAGGTCGGGAGGCGGCTCAGTGCTTGGCGCGTCCGGTGCGCGCATCGCCGCGCGGGCGCGAGCGCTCGATCGAGGACGTCGCGCGGCTGGAGCGGCGCGTGCGGGCGCGCCCGCGGCGGGCGATCGGGCCCGATTCATCCTGGAACGGCTGGCCAGGGCCTCGCGGCTGTTCGGCACCAGTCTCGTCCCCAGGGGCGAAGCGGCGGAGTCTGCCTTGAAGCCCTGAGCGGTGAGTCGAGTGCGCGAGGCGTCACCGCGCGAGGGCGCGCTGGGGCTTCGGCGGGGCGTCGAGCGCGCGCGGCCGAAGCCGGGCGCTCACTGGAGCTGTCCTCGCACCCACTCGATCTCGCGGCACACGTATTCCACGATGTCGCCGGTCTTGAGGTGGGCGGGAAGCACATCCCACGTGTAGGTCTCGATTTCGAGCTGCCGCGACAGCGGCTTCGTCTTGTGCAGCTGCAGCGCCTGCTCGAGCGCGAACCGCGTGGTCCGGAACGCCCCCAGATCCTCGAGGAAGACCGGCACGTGGAAGTGCGTCCGCCATTCGCGCGGCCCCGGGTCGGCCTGCCAGGCCGCGAACGCGTCCTCGAGGTTGAGGAACTTCCGGATCCGACCGTTCTTCTTCTCGACGGTCTGCGAGAGGTAGACCGTCTTGGCAAACGGCGCAAGCGCGTCGACGGCCGCCTGCGTCACCTCGGGAATGTGCATCGCCGCCACCTCCTGCAGCTTGAAGATCGGGATGCCCGCATCGACCAGCTGCTGCAGCGAGGCCGGGATGTCTTCGAACCCGACCGCCTGGTGCCCGATGTCGAACACCACGCCGACGTGCCGGCGGAGCGCGCCGTGGGCCTCGGCGACCGGGATGCGCGCGAGCGCGGCCAGCCGTTCGGCGGCCGCTCCTGTATAGAGGTGGGTGCGGAAGTAGTCGATGGTCTCCGCGGTCGTTTCCAGGAAGCAGGCCGGCTCCGGCTCGATCGCCAGGGTCACCGTGCGGCCCGTCCGCGCCTCGAGCGCGACCAGGTGCGCTGCCACCTGCAGGACATGCTCGGTGTACCGCGCCACGACGTGGGGTCCCGTCACGTTCGGCTTGAAGCCGAGCGGCGCCGTCTGAATGGACGGCGCGACGGCGGGCGTCCCGATCTCGGCCAGGATGTCGGCCACCGCCATCGTGTAGCGCGTGCGCGCCTCGGTCTGCCAGTCCGGCTCGTAGACCTGCTCCTTGACGACGCGCCCCTTGAAGGCGCCGTAGGGAAACGCGTTGGCCGTGTAGACGTAGAGGTCGTGGTCCGCCAGGAACTGCCGCAGCGCGGCCCGCGCCGCGGGGTCTGCCGTCAGCCGCTCGACGGTCGGCGCGGCCAGGCGGATGCAGACGCCGAAGGGCGCGTTCGGCGACACGCGCGCCTTCACCTGCGGCAGATAGGTCTGAAGGCTGTGCCACAGCTCGTCCCAGCTGTCGGCGGGGTGGACGAGCGTCGAGTACGTCAGGTGGCCGAGGCCGCGGCCGAGATCCATGAATGGACTCCTTTGATCTCCTACAGCACCGGTTCGACGCGGCCGGAGGCGGCCGATCGCACAATCGCCTCGGTGACGGCAACGCCGTGCACCATCTCGTCGACCGGAATCGGGTACGCGGGGCCGCCGCTCGCGGCCCGGGCGAAGGCCTCCAGCGCGGCGCGGGTCACGTCGAGCCGCGCGGCCTCCCAGACCTCGGCCGGCCCCTTCGTCGGCTGGAACTTGCAGGTGCCGAAGAGCCGCGTTCGCCGCTCCTCGGACGAGGCGCCGGCGACGTGGGTCATGCCCTCGAGGCGGACCCAGCCCTTCGACCCGAACACCTGGAAGCTGAAGCCCGGCCCGGTCGCCGTCATCGTGCCCAGGTAGCCCGACATGCCCTGTTTCATGCGGAAGAGCACCGAGGTCGTGTCGTCGGCGTCGATCTCGACGACGCGGCGAAAGCTCTGGCAGTAGACGTGGTCGATCGGGCCGCAGAGATCGATCATGCCGTCGACGGCGTGCACGCCCATTGGCGTCAGGCCGCCGCAGGGCGTCTCCTCCCGATTGGCGCGCCACTGCGTCGGCTTGAGCAGCAGCGCGTTGGGAAACGTCATCGTCGCCTCGACGTGCAGCACAGTGCCGAGCTCGCCCGAGCGGATGCGCTCGCGCAGCCGGCTCATCTCGGGATGGAAGCGGCGGTTGTAGCCGAGCCCGAGCGCCACGCCCGCCTGGCGGGCGGCCGCGACGGCGCGCTCGGCCGACTCCTTGGTCAGCGCGAACGGCTTCTCGCAGAAGACGTGTTTGCCGGCGGCGGCGGCGGCGATGACCTGCGGAGCGTGCATCGAGTGGGGCGTGGCCAGCACGACGGCGTCGACCTGCGGGTCGGCGAGGAGCGCCTCGTAATTTTCGGCGAGGCGGAAGCGCTGGGCCTGGGCGAACGCCTCGATTTCGGGCGTCACGGTCCGGGTCGTGCCCGCGACGAAGCGAATCAGGTCGCTCGTCTCCTGCACGGATTCGACGAGCGTCTTGCCCCACCATCCCAGACCGACAATGGCTGCGCGAATCATGGCTCGGGGTCCCTCGTTGTTCGAGCGTGTGGGCGTCCCTGCACGGTCCCTCCGGGCGGCCTCAGGCCATCCGCAGGAGCGAGAATTTCGGGTCGGCGGCGAGCGACTCGGTGACGGGGAGTCCGAGCTCCTGCTTGACGAGGTTGACCCCCTGGACGAGTGCCACCATCTTGTAGAACGCGTGCCGCCGGCTCATGCCCTCGCGGCCCATTCCGCAGTCCGACGACAGCACGAGCCGCTCGGCGGGAATCACCTTCAGCGCGCGCCGCACGAGCGCGGCGACCTCCTCGGGTGACTCGACCTGCAGCGTGTGGTGATCGATGGCGCCGATGGCGATCTTCTTGTCCGTGATCGCCCGCCCCACGTCCTCGAGGTCCATCCCGCCGGAGCTTGCCATCTCGAACGTGACGACGTCGGCGTCCACCTGGTTGAGCAGCTCCAGCGCCGGCTTGTAGCTCTGCACCGTGGCGAACATCCGCTGCTGCGAGGGGTTGCCCCAGCACGTGTGGCACCAGACCTCGGTCTTGGCCCGCAGGCCCTTGACGGTGTTGTTGAACACCTTCAGCATGAACTCCGGGTTGATCACCTTGTCGACGTAGCCCCGCGCCGCGAGCAGGTGGATCTGCGGCTCCTCCATCTGGATGATCGGGCAGCCCGCGTCGGCCAGATCGTGCAGCTCCTGGTTGAACGCGTCGCTCAGCGCCATGATCCGGTCGGGCAGCGACTTGTAGTGTTCGTCCTGGACCGCGAAGGCCACCAGCTCCGGCGTCACCGTCCCGAACTTCACCGGCTTGCGCGTCAGGCGCTGGGCCGTCTTCCAGATCTCCGTGTACTGCAGCTCGCCGCGCCCGACGGGCCCGACCAGCTTCGGCATCACCCGTGCCTCGAGGTAGTCGTGCAGGATGTGGCCGCGCGGAAAGGCGATGCCGCCGGCTCCGACCCGCGCCAGCTTCGGATGCAGGGTCTCGAATCCGTCCATGTGGTGGGGCGGATAGCTCGTCCAGCTCTGCCCGCCCACGTCCTGATCGAACCGGCAGTCGCCGTCGGTCAGGATGTCGAGGCCGGCCAGCTCCTGCTCGCGCAGGTACACCGAGAGCGTGTCGGTGTACTGCTCGCGGAACCGGCTGTTCACCATCGCGTCGAGGAACGATCGGGTGCCGAGGTTCTCGGTGTACCAGCTGGGGCGCGGCAGCGATCCCGTGATGGTCGTGGGCAGCATCAGGCCCGCGGTCGCCTTGATCATGTGGAGTCTCCTGTCTCGTGTGGCGCGCCGGCTCCCCCCGGCGCCCGCGCGCGGCCGACCGGCGCCGACCCGGCGCGGCGGGCCCGCTCGCCGGAGCCCCTGTCGGGCGCGGCCGGACGCTCGTCGTGCAGGGAGTCGCACCCGAAGGTCAGAGCCGGCGGTTGGTCGGAGCGGGGCCGCAGCCCGACGGACAAACGCACATACTATCACTTCGCAGCGGGGTCTGTCCGCAGCCGGCCGCGGGCGGGCTATTTCGAGCGCGAGACGACGTCGTAGTAGCTGTGGATCTCGCCGCTCGTGAAGGCGGAGAGCAGGCCGCGGATCGGGTCGAGGAGCGTCGAGGA
>Ga0070741_10014662_pt1 | contig 13506 bp, 14 predicted proteins | sample Coa_R1_4_FD_66440 | JGI IMG/M metagenome (GOLD analysis project Ga0070741, IMG submission 66440) | Surface soil microbial communities from Centralia Pennsylvania, which are recovering from an underground coalmine fire - Coalmine... | ecosystem: Environmental > Terrestrial > Soil > Unclassified ... | reverse complement strand
CGCATTACCACACAGCCTGTGGTAGACGAGAAAAAGAAAGGGCCGAGGAAGTAGTCAGTAGATACACCCTGCTTTCGTAGGGGCGCGCCGCGCCCCTCCCCTACGACTAACGGCTCTAATCCGTCACCCCCAATAACGCCAAATCCTGCAAATACTCCTCTGACGGCACCATGCCGATGCGGCGCCGCTTGCCACCGATAATGACCGTTGGTACAGCCGAGACGAAATAGGTCTCGGTCGCTTCCTGGCATTGTTTGCGTACCGATTCCTGTAGCACGTGGTCGTCAATGTCGTGCATAAAAGTGTTCAGGTCGAGTCCGACGTCACGCGCCACAGCCACAAGGTTGTCTTTATCAATCAGGCTCTTACTTTCAGTGAAGAAGGAACGATAGAGCCTAAGGTGGAAACGGTGGAAAGCATCTTCTCCCTGCCGTTGTGCGGCCATTCCTGCTTCCAGACCAGGCATACTCCAGCGCGGGAACTCATCTTTATCCCACATTCTGTATGTCAGACCTTCTGACGCAACCATCGCCGAGATGCGACGCCATGCCCCCTCAACGTAGCTACCTTGAAAGCGAAACGGCGTAGGATCGTATTGTGGCCGCAGGGCAAAGGGGTGCCAACGAATGGTGACGCGATCACCGAAGCGCTCTTTGATTTTCTGCAAGCGCACCGCTGCAGGATAACACCAGGGTCATAGATAGTCCGAGAATTCGACGATTTCGATTGGGGCGTCCATAGTACCTCCGTCAGTTGCTCTAGGCGTAACGATCATGGGTCATTCTGAGCGGAGCGAAGAATCTCTCCGTAAACAGGAGACAAGGGCAGTGGAGAGAGATTCTTCACTCCGCTACGTTCAGAATGACATTCGCGGAAGTTGTGTCTATCTCCCCTGCAGAATATTCACCACCGCGTCATGCACTCGGCCATTCGAGACCACCGCACTCCCTGTGTAGATTGAGTCGGTCCCAGCAAAGTCAGAAAATCGGCCGCCTGCTTCGGTCACCAAAATCTTGGTAGCGGCCAAGTCCCACGGTTTGACCTCTGGCTCAAGTGCCACTTCAGCATGTCCACTAATGACCACGCTGTGTCCAAGTGCATCACCGAAACCACGTTGCCGCGCCGTCCTTTCGACAAGTTGCAAAAACGGCTCCCAACAAGGCCGGACCTTCAAATCCTTCAGCCCCCCGTGGATGAGCATCGCGTCTCGCAACTCTTGCACATCAGAGACTTTTACTTGTTGGCCGTTGGCAAACGCCCCCCGCCCTTTCCGGGCATACAGCAGATCGTTGATCGCCGGAGCATACATGACACCAGCAGTGACCTCTCCGGCTTCTTCCAGGGCAATCAACGTCGCAAAGAAAGGAATGCCGCGAATAAAATTCTTTGTCCCGTCAATCGGATCGACAATCCAACGCGTATTTACTGAGCCCGGACGTTCGCCCAGCTCCTCACCGAGGAAGCCGTACGCGGGAAACCGAGCACTTAGAAGGTCGGTGATTTTTGTCTCACACTCGCGATCAGCTTTGGTTACCGGAGTGCGATCAGCTTTGGTCTCGACAGTAAGGTTGGTGCGGAAATAATGCAGAGCGATTGCGCCGGCGGCTTTGGCGGCGTCAACGGCGGCGGATAGGATTTCATCCATGGCTGTAGAGGGAGTAAGGATAAAGGATAAGGGGGAAGGGATAAAGGAGGGAGGCCAAAGACTGAAATGCTTGGAAAACTTTTCCTCTCCTTTATCCGTTATCCTTTATCCCTTCCCCTCTTCCATTTTACTTACAGAAGCCCTCGGAGAAGTCCGCCATCGACTTGGATGGCGGTCCCGTTCACATAGCTTCCGGCTTCTGAACCCACAAAGACAATTACATTAGCCATTTCTTGCGGGTCACCGATACGCCCTAACGGCACATCGGCACCGCTGTCTTCCATCGCCTGCTCGATCGTCTTTCCAGTGCGTTGCGCCCGTGCGGCAATACCGCCGCGCAGACGATCGGTCAGAATCCGACCGGGAAGAATAGTGTTGACGGTGATATTGTGTTTGCCCACTTCACGCGAGAGTGTTTTGGCCATCCCCACCACCGCCGGCCGCACGCCGTTAGACAGAATCAACCCGTCGATTGGCTCCTTCACAGACATCGACATCACACTCAGTAACCGCCCCCACTTTTGTTTTTCCATGTAGGGAATCGCGCGACGGAAGAGTCGCACGGTGCTGAGAAAGTTCAAGGAAAAAGCGTTCTCCCAATCTTCATCCTTCATATTGCCGAACCCCCCCAGCGGAGGCCCGCCGGTATTGGCGACGACGACGTGGATGGTACCAAACTGCTTGACTGTTTCGTCAACAAACTTGTCCGTGGCGTCAGCTTTGGAGAGGTCACCAGGCACAGCAAGAATCTCAGCGCCGGTCTCTTTGCGAATCTCATCCGCAGTGGCCTGCAACTGGCCGGGGTCGCGCGCACTGATAACAACCTTCGCCCCCTCTCTGGCAAACCCGAGCGCTGTCGCCCGACCGATCCCTTTACTCGCACCGCCGACGATAACAACTTTGCCTTTTAACCCAAGGTCCATCTTTTTACCTTTCTGTTCCAGAAAGGGATAACGGGTAAAGGATAAGGGATAAGGGAAAGAAAATTTCTGAAAACTAACCAGTTGCGCCCCTCTTTCCTTTATCCTTTATCCTCTCACAAGTATCCTTTCTTCGTATAAAACGCGCGCACGGCGGCCTCGAATCCTGCCGGGTTGTCTCCCATCACCGAGTGTCCGGCCTTGGGAACGAGAGCGAATTCTGAGTCGGGAATCAGCTCCTGGAATTCTTTCGCGCCCTCGAGCGAAAGAACGTCACTCTCGCCGCCTTTCACAAGCAGTGTTGGACAGGTGATCTTCTTCACGTCAGCGGCAAGTTCATCATGCATTTGTTTGATATCAACCGGCCGCGCGTGCCCCTGGCTAAAATAGGTGTCGTACTTCCAGCCCCATTTCCCGTTCGGCAACTGCTTCAAGTTGTACACACAGGTGAATTTGCGAATGACTTCCAGTGAACGTCGTGGATTAAAGCGATGGATCACCGCCGCGGCTTCATCCAGGTCGTGAAATTCACGATAGTTAGTCATGAAATCACGGATGTGTTGCACGCCTTCTTTTTCCACGCGCGGGCCGACATCCACAACGACTAACGCTTCGACTCTGTCCGTGTTGTTACCGGTGAAAGACAGGGAATTCGCGCCACCCATCGACATCCCCGTCAAGAAAAACCGATTCAGGCCCAACGCTTTGGTAAACGCGACGACATCGCCGACCATTGTTTTGCGCGAATAATCTTTGTCGGGTGCCCAGTCGGTATCACCGTGTCCACGTTGATCAAACGCCATAACGTGGAAATGCGGCGCCATCGCGGCGGCGAAGAGATCCCACGTGTGACAGGTTTGCCCCACCCCATGGAGTAACACGAGTGGCGGTTTCTCTGGGTTCCCCCAGTCGAGGTAGTGGAACTTGAGTCCGTTGGCTTGAACGTAACGATCCGTGAATTGTGCCGTCATGCAATTCCCTCCTTCATGCTCGTACGGCCATAACGGCGGACAGGATAGTGGAAATTGAAAGCGGAGGAAAGGGACAACGACAATGAAAAATGAAGAAGGCAAAACGTAAAATGGAGAACAATACAAAGCGGGAGAATCCAGAGGATTTCTTTTTTTTCGTACCCTTCATTCTTCATTCTTCATTCTTAATTGGTGCCAGAGCACTTCCGGTGTCAGTTCCCCGAGACTGGAAAGTACAAGGCTCGCCCGGCTGAAATCGTTGTTCAGCGTATATTCGTTCGGTACCGCAATACACCGGATTCCTGCAGCGACGGCGGCGGTCACACCTTTGTAGGTGTCCTCGATGACGACGCATCGGTCAGGAGAGAGATTGAGTTTTGCCGCTGCCGTAAGAAAAGCATCTGGCTGAGGCTTCGCCCGTCGATAATCCTGACGCGCTACAGTCGTGGGGAAAAAACGGGCAATGTCCATCCGCCGCAGCACCACATCAAGGTGTTCACGATTACTGTTCGTCGCGACAGTCAACGCGAAGTGTGGGGCCAACCGTGCCAACGCCTCCTCCACATGCGGCATCAACTTCACTTCAGTTTCCAGCAGTTGCAGGTACACCGGCGAACGGAGCTGGCGCAGTTCGTCCGGAGAGATCGGGAGATCGTGCTTCTCGACGATGTACTCAGGCCCGTTCCCCTGCGCGATCCAATAGTGTTCGTATTCTTCGCGCGACACCGTCACGCCGTAGGGTTTCAAGACTGCAGAGTAGGCACGATAGTAAAGCCCTTCAGAATCAATCAACACGCCATCGAGGTCGAAGATTACTCCACCTTTAGGGTTTTCCAGGCTCATACTTTTCCTCAAAGGATCAAGGCTCAGGGTTCAGCTTGCCAGACCTTTACGCTATAGTCACTAGTAATGAAACCAGGACAGAATCTCGACCTTACCGACCCGTCGGCAGCGTGGACAGAAGTATTTCAGTCGCTCGGGCTTCCTGCATACAAAGTGCGAGTTGAGTCGAAAGATAAAATGGCGTGCATCCAAGCTCCGCCTGAAGATTTCGCCCGTCTGCTCGATCCGGCAATCCGACCGATCTTAGTAAAGCATGGCAAGTCGCTCGGATATCGGTTTGTGACATTAGATTTGGGGTGACCTTCACTAGCCCCTATCCCCCACCCCCCACTCATCCAGCGTATGCCGATGCTGTTCCCACTCGCGCCCGTTAAAGGGCTGAATGCTGAGTTTTTGCAGATCAACCCCTTCTAAGCAACGAACGTTGACGTCGATCTTGTCGGGATGCGAGCGGGGAATGTAGTACGAATGAATCCCACACACTGAGCAAAAGTAATGCTTTGCTGTCTTGGTGTTGAACTGGTAGAGCGTTACCGCAGATGTTGGCGTCAGCAAGCGAAACTGTCCAGGTTCTACAATCAAGTGTAAGAACCCTTTCTTCGTACAGATTGAACAGTTGCAATCGACAACCTGTTCAAAATTGGTTGCCACTTCAAATCGCACGCGGCCACAATGGCAGCCGCCTTGGTAGATTGGCATACACGCCTCCGCCCACAGGACTGAGTAACGAGGACTGAGGGCCGAGTATGAAAGAAAAAAAGACTCTTGACTACTCCTACCCGGCCCTCATAGGTCAGTCCTCAGTCCTAGAGAAGCAGGCTCTTGCCCACTCGCCAGGGAGACGATAAGACAAACGGACGTAAGTCGCATGCTGTCGGGGTGTAGCGCAGCCTGGTAGCGTACTCGCTTGGGGTGCGAGTGGTCGGCCGTTCAAATCGGCTCACCCCGATTCATGACCCAAGGCGATCGCCCCAACGGTCGCCTTCCTTATCCGCGCTGTTTCTGTTGAAATGCCATCATGGTTATTTTGGTTTGCAATGATGACGGGATTTACTCCGAGGGACTGCATGCCCTGGAAGCGGCACTGGCAAAAGTTGGTGAGATTTTTACCGTCGCCCCCGATCGGGAACAAAGTGCGGTGAGTCATTCATTGACATTGCATCGGCCGCTGCGTATTGACGAGATTGCCCCTCGTCGTTTTGCAGTTAACGGCACCCCGACCGACTGCGTGAACCTCGCAGTCAAGGGGTTTTTGCCGGTTCGTCCGCAGCTCGTGGTTTCCGGCATTAATAAAGGAGCGAACCTCGGCGATGATGTGACCTACTCGGGCACGGTATCGGCGGCAATGGAAGGTTCGCTCCTTGGCATCCCTTCGATTGCGGTGTCGCTTGTTATTAAGGGCGCCCCGCATCATTTTGCACCGGCGGCAGATTTTGCTGCCGTGCTCGCGAAAGAGGTCATCGCGCAAGGCATGCCGCCTGACACGTTGCTGAATGTGAATGTACCCAATCTCCCACGCGAAGAGTTGAAAGGTTTTCGGTTGACGCGACAGGGGAAGCGTCGCTACGCGGAGACGATGGAGGTCCGCGTTGACCCGCGCGGGCGGAAATACTACTGGATTGGGGGCGATGACCTCGGCTTTGATCCAGGTGAAGGGACGGACTGTGTCGCGGTTCACGACGGGTTTATTTCGGTGACCCCTTTACACGTCGATCTGACAAACTACCGTGCCCTGCAAGAATTAGGCGGTCTGCAACTCCCATGGCAGTAGATAATTATACAACCGCCCGCGAACGCATGGTTGAAGAACAGCTCGTGCAGCGCGGGATAAAAGACCCACTCATATTAGACGCGATGCGGCGTGTGCCTCGGCATTTGTTCGTCGACGCGTCAGTGCGAGACCAAGCGTATGACGATCATCCACTGCCTATCGGAGAAGGGCAGACAATTTCACAGCCGTACATGATCGCGCTCATGGCGATTGCGGCGCAACTCGCCGAAGGAGAACAGGTGCTAGAGGTTGGTACCGGGTCAGGCTATCTCACGGCGATCCTCGCGGAACAAGGGGTAGAGGTGTGTTCCGTAGAGCTCTCGCAACATCTTGCTCAGCGAGCACGGTCTGTGCTCAATCATCTTGGGTATCAGAATGTGACGATCCATGTCGGCGATGGGACTCTTGGTCGGCCGGCGGCCGCTCCGTTTGATGCCATTATTATTGGTGCGGCAGCTCCCGGCATTCCTCGCCCGTTACTAGAACAACTCCGGCTCGGCGGTCGCCTCGTCACTCCGATGGGAGAGGAAGATCTCCAAACGCTCGTGCGCATCTGGAAGGAACGATCAGGGTTGCGCGAGGAATATTTTGGCGAGTGTCGGTTTGTGAAGTTACGCGGGGCGCACGGGTGGGAGACGTAAGGTCAACCTGCAAACCGGCGGGTTCTTGTCATTGCGAGGGGCCCTTCGCCCCGCTGCGCGACACTTAGGACAGACTGTAAGCGACGAAGCAATCTCGTTCTCAAACAAAGATTGCTTCGCGAAGTTTATCCTGAGCGTAATGCAATGGAGCCGAAGGGCTCGCGATGACCTGCTTCCTTAAAGAGGGAGCCGTACGCACAGTACACGCTACAGCAGTGAGCTCATAATGCACCCCATCTATCTCGATCATAACGCTACAACTCCGTTACGTCCGGAAGTCTTGGCGGCGATGCTCCCATACCTACAGACGCATTTCGGGAATCCTTCCAGTGTGCATGCGATTGGGCGGCGGGCAAAGCAGGGGCTGGAATCAGCCCGCGAACAAGTGGCGGCATTAATTCAGAGCCGAGCGACGGAGATTTTATTCACTAGTGGCGGAACAGAAAGCAACAACCTTGCATTGAACGGAGTGCTCCGTTCGGCTCGCGCCCGCGGCGCGCATGTTGTCACAACGGCAATTGAACATTCGTCAATTCTCGAACCGCTCCGGGCACTGGCACATGAGGGCGTTTCTGTGGCCTTACTTCCGGTGAATAACGAGGGGCAAGTAGAAGCAGACGTGTTAGCTGCGGCCCTTCGCCCTGACACTGTGTTGGTCTCGATCGGCCTCGCCAATCACGAGATCGGGACGATTCAATCGATCGCCGCTTTGAGCCGCATTACACAAGAACGTAAAGTTATTCTCCATGTCGATGCCGTCCAAGCCGCCGGTAAAGTGCCTGTTGATGTTAACGTGCTTGGTGTTGATCTGCTCTCTCTCTCGGCCCACAAGATTTATGGCCCTAAGGGGATCGGCGCTCTCTATGTCCGCAAGGGGACGAAACTCACATCGCTCTTGTACGGCGGCCCGCAAGAACGAGAAAAACGCGCGGGCACAGAGAATGTTGCCGCCGCCGTGGGCTTTGGCGTGGCAGCGACACTTGCTGCCCAAGAGCTCGAAACGAACGCAGCACATTATGTATTCCTCGCCAATAAATTGTGTGATGGGATCTTACGGCGAGTTCCTGGAGCCCGTGTGAATAGTCCAGTGAAAGATTGCCTGCCAAACACCGTCAACATTGGCTTTTCCGAAGCAACCGGAGAAGGACTAATGATGGGGCTCGACCTCGCCGGCATCGCCGTTTCGACGGGTTCCGCGTGCGCGGCTGGCTCTCTCGAGCCTTCTCATGTACTTTTAGCTCTGGGTCGAGACCCCGAAGCAGCAAAGAGCGCCCTACGCTTTAGCCTGGGCAAGGACACAACAGAAGCAGATATTGACCGCGTGCTCGATATACTGCCAAAGGTCGTTGAGCGAGTGCGCGCAGCTCACTCGGGGCCGAGTAACGAGGAATGAGGATTGGGTTGTAAAATAGAAACTTAGAGGTGAACAGTACGGAGAACAAAAAAGGTAGTACACCCATGGAAGAGTGTCAGGCCCAAGTCCTTTCCTCACGACCCAACGAAGCCGGTCCTCGGCCCTCGGTCCCCGGTCCTCAACCCTCTCCGGGCGAAGGCCGGAGGGTGTTGGCCGCGTTGAGCGGTGGTGTTGATAGCGCTGTGGCCGCAGCGTTGCTGGTCGAGGCCGGGTACGAAGTCATCGCCATTTCGATGCTCCTCGCCGGGAACGCCGAAGGACATGACGGCGGGTGTTGTTCGATTGACGATTTCCAAGACGCCCGCCGAGTGGCCGAGCAACTTGGCATTCCGTACTACGTACTAAACCTGAAGGATGCCTTTCGTACGCGTGTCATGGACGTGTTTACCTCCGAGTATCTGCGTGGCCGGACACCGAACCCGTGCCTGCTGTGCAATCGCGATTTGAAATTTGACCTGCTGTGGCAACGCGCCCGTGAGTTGGATGCGCATTTTGTCGCGACCGGTCATTACGCCCGTGTCGCATACGACCAAGCCACTAACCAATACCACCTGTTACGTGGAATAGACCAGCGTAAGGATCAGTCGTACTTTCTCTTTACCCTCAGCCAACTCCAGCTCGCGCGGACACTTTTCCCGGTTGGCCGTCTCACAAAGGGCGAAGTGCGCGAAAAGGCACGGACACTCGGGCTCAAGCTGGCCGAGAAACCAGAAAGTCAGGATATTTGTTTTGTGCCTGACGGTGATTACGCTCGCTTCATCGAAGGGCGAATCGCTACGACCAAACAGCAACAAGTCACAAGTGGCGCGATTGTTGACGAAGAGGGACAAGTACTTGGGACTCACGACGGTATTCATCGTTTCACCGTTGGCCAGCGTCGCGGGCTTGGCATTGGTGGTTTGGCCGGGCCGCGGTATGTCACCAAGATTGACGCGCAGAGCGGACGTGTCTCGGTCGGTGAGAAGAAGCAGTTGATGACACGCGGGCTTGTGGCCAGCGACGTAAGTTGGGTCAATGGCCCGCAAGGAGCCGAGGTTCTTGCGGAGGTAAAAATTCGCTATCGCCATCCGGCTATTCCCGCGCGTATTCTCCTGCAAGGGCGGGGAAAAGCCGAGGTTTGGTTCCGGCAATCGTATCCGGCAGTGACTCCGGGACAAGCCGTGGTGTTCTACGATGGCGACCAAGTGCTGGGCGGGGGATGGATTGAGAAGGCTCTCTAGACTGGAACGACGAAAATGGTGGGCTCATCATTCCGGGCACGGCCGCAGGCCGCGACCCGGAATCCAGGAATAGAAAACTGGCTTCCCGTTCCCCTAGAGGACCGGGGACGAGCTCCGCGGGAATGACGGACAACGGGCACCTTGGTCTTCTGGCGCTACGCTTAACGGCCTTCGTGATGAACAACTCAAAATGACAGAACTTGCTTACAAAAGTATGGCTGACGGAAATATCATAGCTGCCCAAGTCCCCCATTCCGTGCGTGTCGCCCTCACCACGCTCGGCTGCAAGGTGAATCAGTACGACACCGCGACAATTGAAGATCGCCTGCGTGGTGCAGGACACACGATTGTCCCGTTCGCGGACACCGCCGACGTCTACGTCGTTAACAGTTGTACGGTGACGAATCAGGCGGACGCGGAAAGTCGCCAACTTGCCCGACGCGCCAAACGTGCTAATCCGATCGCACGAGTGATTATGACTGGTTGTTACGCCCAGGTGAACCCAAAGGCAGTCGCGAAAGTGCCGGAGGTCGACTATGTCATCGGCCTCAACCGCCTCGATGACCTTCTCCGTGCGGTCACGAACGACATTTCCCTAGAACGTATCTCCGTCAGTAACTTGCGGAAGCAGGGAGAAACGCCGCGCGTCGATACGTTGGGAGCGATGACGTTTAGTGGCCAGACCCGGGCATTCCTCAAGATCCAAGAAGGGTGCGACCTCTTTTGTACGTTTTGTATCGTACCGATGTCGCGCGGCAAAAGCCGCAGTGTGCCGCCGCGGACGGTCCTGGAACAACTTGACCGTTTAGCCGCACGGGGATTTCAAGAGGTAGTCCTGACCGGCATTCACTTGGGCGGGTATGGCGAGGACCTCGATCCGCCAGTGGACCTGGTGTGGCTCTTAGAGGCGATCGAAGAACGGACGCCGGTGCCGCGTATCCGTATCAGTTCGCTCGATCCGCATGAGATCAGCGGGCCGTTGATCCGGCTTCTCGCGCGCTCAGACATGCTCTGTCCTCACCTTCATATCCCGTTACAAGCGGGCGCGGATTACACTCTAGAACGGATGCGACGACGCTACGATACGGCGCTTGCACAGCGAGTGTTGACACAACTTCGCGAGACGTTACCGCACGCCTCACTCGGGACGGATTTGATTGTCGGCTTTCCCGGCGAGAGTGAAAAAGAGTTCTCCCAGACGATCAGCTTTTTAGAAGACAGTCCTTTTACGTATTTCCACGTGTTTCCTTACTCCGTGCGCAGCGGCACCACGGCGGCAAAGTTTGCCGATAAAGTTCCTCAGCCGGTGATCGACGCACGATCCCGCTACATCCGCAAGCTCGGCGAAACAAAGAAAACCACATTTGCTCGCCGTTTTGTTGGTCAGACGCTGCCGGTGCTGTTCGAACACACGCGTGACCGCAACACCGGCCTCCTCAAGGGCTACAGCCGCAACTATATTCGCGTGCTGGCTGAGGGTGGCGACGAGTATATGAATCAAGAAATGTCAGTTACCATTCAGCGAACGACCGGCGGGACGGCATGGGGAATTATTTGCGGGGGAAGGCGAAACGCGAAACGCGAAACGCGAAATACCCCGCCTCACTCCCGAGACTTCGGACTTCGGACGCCGGACTGAGCGACTCGACATGTCGGACTTTTCCGAACTCGAAACTACGCTTCTTTATAGTTTCCATAACAAAGAGTTACTATCTCTTGCCCTCACCCACCGCTCGGCCCCGCTGCAGCCGGGTGAAAATCACAACGAGCGCTTAGAGTTTCTCGGCGACTCGGTCCTCAGCTTGGCAATGAGCGATTTGCTCATGCGGCGGTTTCCGGAGGCGAGCGAAGGGGACCTGTCCAAAACGCGGGCGTCGTTGGTCAACGCGCAGGTACTGGCGGCAAAAGCGGCGATGATTTCGCTCGGCCGTTGGCTTCGTCTCGGCGGCGGAGAAGCGCGCAGCGGCGGACGCGAAAAACCGTCGATCCTCGCGGCAGCGTACGAAGCGGTGTTGGGCGCGGTGTATCTGGACGGCGGCTTTGCCCCCGCCCGGCGGTTGATTGCCAGTCATTTCGCGGAGAACCTCGAAGGGAAGCCGCAAGGCGAAACCTTTGATAGTAAAACTCGGCTCCAAGAGATTACGCAGAAGATCTTTCGCGCGACTCCGGTGTACACCGTGGTTGAGGCACGCGGTCCAGATCACCAGAGGATATTTATCAGTCAGGTCTCTATCGCCGGGAAGCAGTATGGCCGCGGCGAAGGACAGAACAAAAAGGGTGCCGACCAGGCCGCGGCATCACAAACCCTGGAACTTCTCAAGCTTGAGAATCAAGAAGTGTAAGAGGCGGATTTCTCCTTGACCCTGTGCCCCCCCGGCGCTACGTTCCGCGTGAAGGGAAAAAACTTTGCAGACAGACGAATTTATCGAGCACGTGCAGCGGCGTGAAGTCGCAGTCTCGGAAATTGCTCGGCAAGAGAAACAGCAGCTCCAACAACAGTGGCGGGCGGTTTTCGCTTTCAGCCTGAACGCACAACCCGGTAGACGCACGCCCGACCGTCGCGACTGGCACGTATTCAGCAGCAAACAATCAGTGTGTCGCAACGGAACGACTGCACTGAACTTATACGTTCGTGCGAAACCGGCAGACTTCTTCATCATCCCTGAGGTCGAGGAGCTGCCCGGCCTGCGCTGCACCTCAATGGCGCTCCCGGACCTTTCTTCACTCCGACTCGACCTCTACGTTTTTCCCCCTGATTTCGCTTGGACAATGGTCTTTACCCACGAGTCCCCGTGGCGCGGCCCGTACTTTAGCCGACGGGAATGGCAGAAGATAAAATTATGACGCTCTTGGGAGATGTCGACTCTTCTTGGCCTTTTGCTCCGAGGAAATCCACCCTTTGAAGGCCCCTAATCCTCTAAACCTAGTCTCCTATGCTCTACTCTTTTCTCCGTCCGCTCGCATTCACTCTCGACCCCGAGCGTGCCCATCATCTGGCGATTGAAGCACTCAGGTTGTTACAACTCGCTCCGGCTTCTCTCCCTCCTCCTACTGATCATCGTTTGAGTCAGCGCCTGTGGGGGCTCGACTTTCCTAATCCGGTGGGCTTGGCCGCGGGGTATGATAAGAATGCCGCGGCACCGCTCGCATGGCCCGCGTTGGGTTTCGGTTTTGCTGAGTTGGGAACGATCACCGCCAAAGCACAACCGGGAAACCCAAAGCCGCGGATTTTCCGCCTTGAACAGGACGAAGCACTCATCAACCGCCTGGGCTTCAATAATGACGGGGCGGTCGCGATCACTCGGCGGCTTAAACACGTCTTACCTCTAGGTCACTCCCACCCCATTCCACTCGGGTTCAACATCGGCAAGTCGAGAGTTACGCCGCTCGATGAAGCTGAAAGTGACTACGTGATGAGTCTCGAACACGTATTTCCCTTCGCCGACTATCTTGTGGTCAATGTCAGTTCTCCGAACACGCCGGATTTGCGAAGGCTCCAAGAGCCAGAGCGCCTCGGGCGCTTGCTGGACCTGCTACAAACGCGCGGGCGGCAACTCGCCGCCGCGGCAAAGCTTCCACAAAAGCCCCTGCTGGTGAAAATCGCCCCCGACCTCACTGACGATGAGGTGAGAGAAGTCGCGCGCGTGTCACAATCCGTCGGCGTTTGCGGCCTGATCGCGACGAATACGACAACGACTCGCCCACAGTTACGCACCACGGTCACGGAGGAGGGGGGCCTAAGTGGTAAGCCGCTCGCGGCTCGTGCCTGCGAAGTCCTCCGCGTACTGTATCGTGCAGTTGACGGCAAGCTCCCCTTGATCGGGGTGGGCGGTATTTTCTCCGCCGAAGATGCCTATGCACGCATCCGTGCCGGCGCGTCGTTGATCCAAATTTATACCGGGTTGATTTACGCGGGGCCGCTCCTGCCTCGACAGATCGTCAGTGGGCTCATCTCTCGTCTTACACACGAGGGTCTCCGCCATATCCGTGACGCCGTGGGAAAAGACATATAGGGGCGCTCCCTTAACCAGAGAAAGGAGGGGGCCTGCGTTCGCGCTGGACAGGGGTGCCTTTTTGGGTA